>Ga0207691_10004857_pt1 | contig 12998 bp, 13 predicted proteins | sample KBSM13metaG_FD_184327 | JGI IMG/M metagenome (GOLD analysis project Ga0207691, IMG submission 184327) | Miscanthus rhizosphere microbial communities from Kellogg Biological Station, Michigan, USA - KBS M1-3 metaG (SPAdes) (version 2) | ecosystem: Host-associated > Plants > Roots > Rhizosphere >... | reverse complement strand
CTGCATCAGCTACGAGCTCTTGACCGGCGCGCCGCCGTTCGTGCGTGAGGGGGCGGGCGACCTGCTGGTGGCGCACATCATGGAGCCACCCAAGAACATCGCCGACCAGGTCCCGGGCCTCGACCCCGGGGTCGCGAAGCTGGTGATGGCGATGCTCGAGAAGGATCCCGCGCGCCGGCCGGCGTCGATGGCGGAGATCGCCAAGACGATCGCGTCGCTGGCCAACGTTCGCGTGCCGACCTACCCGGGTCACGCGACCGGCCACCCTTCGATGCCGGGGCTCAAGCCTCCGTCGGGGCCGGGGTTGCACCCCGCGCCGCCCGCCACGACGCTGGGACGGACGGCCGCCGAGATGATCGCGCCCGAGGTCGTGCCGCGATCGAACCTGCGCGGCCCCGTCATCGGCGTCGCCGCGGCCCTGGCGGTCGCGATTGGCATCTACGCTCTTCGCGGCCGGGACACGCACGACGCATCACCCCCAGCACGTGTCGCAGCGCCCCCAGCGACCGCTGCCGCCCCAGCCGTGCCGCCCCCCGCGCCCGTCGCTGTCCCCAAGCGCGACGTGCGCGTCGAGATCGCTTCCTCCCCTTCTGGCGCCGAGCTGTGGGTCGACGGGGAGCCGAGCGCGCGCGGGAAGACCCCCGTGACCGTGACGCTTGGGGCTGACGCGGCCTCGGGCCGCGCCGTGGTCAAGAGCCCGGGTTACGCGGACCAGTCGGTCGTTCTCGACCCCCATGGCGCGACGAGGCTCATGGTGAAGCTCGAAAAAGCCGAGAAGGCAGACAAGACCGACAAGACCCGCACGCGCCGCTCGTCCTCGAAGAGCGCGGCCGGCGCAACAAGCCGCTACCGACCCATGGGTGATTGAGGAAAACATGCCGAATCGCCGATCCACTTTGATCGCGCTCTGCGCCTGCCTGGCCGCCGGGGCTGTCTCGCTGGCGCACCCACGGGCAGCCCAGGCGCAGACCATGAAGAGGGGCGCGAAGACCTACTTCGAGAAGGGGGCCAACGAGTACAACCTCGGCCACTTCGCAGAGGCCATCACCCAGTTCGAAAAGGCCTACTCCATCGATCCGGCGCCGATCCTGCTGTTCAACATCGGCCAGTGCCACCGCCAGACGGGTAACAAGGAACGGGCGCTGTTCTTCTATCGCCGCTACCTGGAACAGGATCCGAAGGCCGAGAACCGCGCCGAGGTCGAGAAGCGGATGGCCGAGCTCGAGCGGTCGATGAAGGAGGAGCAAGACCTGCAGCACCGCCCGCCGACCAACCTCGCGCCGCCGCCCGCGCAGACCGAGGGCGGCGGTCCCGCTGAAACGACGCCTGCCACCGAGCCGCCGCCGGCGAGTCCGGCGCCGGTCGCCACGTCGACGCCGGCCTCCGTGCCGATGGTCTCCGCGGCGCCGCAGCCCGCCACGGACGCGGGCGGGACGAATTACCGGCACGTCGCGATGTGGTCCGCCGTCGGCCTGGCGGGCGCCGGGCTGGTCCTGGGCGTCGTTGAACACATCGCCTGGCGGGGCAAGGTGAGCGATTTCGACAGTCACGTCGGCCCCGCGGGCGTCAAGAACTGTGGCGCCGACGATCCGAACCGGGGCGGCCCCGGTTGCAGCGATCTCTACGACAGCGCCGGCACCGCTCGCAGCCTCGCCATCACCGGCTACGTCGTCGGCGCGCTCGCCGGCGCGGGCGCGGCTGTCCTCTTCTTCACCGACCCGGGTCCGGAACGGAAGTCCGGCGTCGCATTTCGTTGTGGCCCGGGCCCTGGCAGCGCCGGCCTTGCGTGCGGAGGATCGTTTTGAGGATCGCGTCGCTGAGAGTTCCTGGTCTGGCTGTCTTCCTCTCCGTGCTCGCGATCGGAGGCCTGGCCTGCGGAGGCCCACGCCCGCACGCCGAGGAGCCGGACGCGGGCGGCGGTCGCGGCGGATCCGGCGGTAGCGCCGCGGGGCGTGGCGGCGGGGGCGGCTCCATCAGCACCGCGGGAACCACCGGCACCGCGGGTACCACGGGCATCGCAGGCACCACGGGCGGCGCGGGCTCCAGTGGCGTCGCGGGCACCACCGGCGCTGGCGGCACCACCGGTACCGCCGGAACGACCGGCACCGCCGGTACCACAGGCTCGGCAGGCCGAGGCGGCACCACCGGCACCGCAGGCACCACCGGCGTCGCCGGCACCACAGGGACCGCGGGGCGAGGCGGCACCACCGGCACCGCCGGGACGACCGGCGTCGCGGGCACCACCGGCGTAGCGGGCACCACCGGCACCGCCGGCACGAGCGGCGGTCAGGTGGCCCTGGTGGTCAACAAGGCCGGAACCGGAACCGGAACCGTGTCGGGCAGCATGATCAATTGCGGCTCGAGCTGCAACACGGCCGCCGCCACCTACGCGACGTCGGGCGGACCGCCCATGGTGACGCTGACGGCCACGGCAGACGCCAGCTCCACATTCGGCGGCTGGTCTGGCGGCGGCTGCACGGGGACGTCGAGCACGTGCACGGTCACGCTGTCCTCGGCGACGACGGTGACGGCGACGTTCACCATCAAGACGGTCCGGATCGTGCTCACCAAGACCACGCGAGGTAACGCACCGGGCACCGTGGCGTCGAACCCGGCCGGGATCAGCTGCGACGCGACCTGCACGACCGCCACCATGACCGTGAACTACGGTTCGTCGGTGACGCTCGCCGCGACACCGACCAGCGGATTCGGGGCCTTCATAGGCTGGTCGGGCGACTGCTCGGGCGCCGGCAGTTGCTCGTTAAGCACCGTGATGGCCGATCGGTCAGTGACGGCGACCTTCCAGGCATACAACATCGCGTTCGTGACCCCTGCGACGGTTGCCCCCGGCGCTCTCGGCGGCCTCACCGGCGCGGACGCCTACTGCCAGAGCTTCCTCCCCGGCGGCTCCAACGGAGCCGGGTCGATGCTCCCCGCCGGAACCAGCTACAAGGCGTTCTTGCTTGCCGCGAACGGCACGGCGGCCGCCCGTTTCGGGGCCACGCCGCCGCGCGGCTGGGTCCGCGTCGACGGCCGGCCGTTCATGGACGAGCTCGTGGACTCGGTCGACGGCGTCAAATACCCGCTGCGCGTCACCGCCGCGGGCGTCGACATCGAGTCGGCGGCGCCGCTCGCCGCGACGAACTCCGACTACTACGGCAATGGCGGCACCAGCGATTGCAACGCCTATTCGATGACCACCGGCTCCGTCGGCTCCGGCTTGCCGAGCGGCGGCAGCGGCGCCTGGCTCTCGAGCGGCGGCATCGCCTGCAACTCGCCCGCGCGCTACTACTGCCTGGGCGTGGACTTCGTGACCCCTCTCTCCTACGTCCCGGCGACCGGCCGGCTCGCGTTCCTCTCGGGCGCCACCTGGCGGCCCGGTATGACCATCGGGGGGATGACCGGCATCGGCTCGGCGGACGCGCTCTGCCAGATGGAGGCCACGAACGCGAGCCTCCCGAACCCGACCTCGTTCTACGCCGCGATGGCGACGACCACCGCCACGGCCGCGAGCCGCTTCAGCACCACCGGCACGCCGTGGGTGCGCGTCGACGGCGTCCAGCTCGCCTCCAGCGCCGCCGCGTTCTTCGACGTCTCGATGAGCGCGATGGCGTCGCTCAACCTCTCGGCGACGAGATCCTCGTATCAGACGTACTGGGTCTGGACCGGCGCGACGTCGCCCGGAGCCACCGGAACCGCGACCACGACCTGCAGCGACTGGATCTCCACGAGCGTCGCGACCGGCGTGCTCAACGGCGTCTCCGGTTACACCGACTCCGTCCGCTGGTACCAGCCGCCCCCCTCCTCTTACTCGAACCCGACCTGCACCTTCACGGCCGGGCACGTGTACTGCCTGCAGCGGTAACGCGCGGCTAAGAAAATCTCGCTGGGTCAGGCCGGGCGTTCGGTCTTGCCGTCGGGGCGGCGGGCGAAGCGGCCTTCCTCGCGCGCGTGCACCGGATCGGCGCTGGCCCACGGCCAGCCGCCGAACTGCGTGCGCTGGTAGTCGACGATGGCCTGGCGGATCTCCTCGCGCGTCGTCATCACGAACGGACCGTAATGGACGACGGGCTCGCCGATCGGCTTGCCCTGCAGAAGCAGCGCCTCTGTCTCTTCGAGGCCTCCGGTCAGCACCGCGTCCAGCTCACCACGCAGCTCGACGCGGTGGTTGTACGGGATCGCGTGACCGTCGACGTCCAGGCCCTGCCCGCGAAAGAAGTAGAGCGACCGGTTGGTGCCGGGTGCGGCGGGCAGCGTGAAGCGGGCGTGCGGCGCCAGCTTGATCGTCCAGATCGCCACGTTGCTGTCCGCGTGCGACGCCCACGACGAGGGCGGCGGCGCCGGCGCGCGCACGTCGCCGTAGTGGCCCGCCGTCATCATGATCTCGATGGCGTGTCCCTCGCTGTCGCGCACGACGTGCTTCGGGATCGTGTTGCTCCACAGCATCGAGAAGTAGGGCTCGGCCATCTTGTCGCGGATGGGGAGGTTCAACCAGATCTGGAACAGCTCCAGCGGGTTGTCGCGCTCGCGTTCCACCAGCGGGAACATCTCGGCGTGCTGGATGCCGCGCCCGGCGGTCAGCCACTGCACGTCGCCGCGGCCGTAGCGCGCCGTCGCGCCCATCGAATCGGAATGGTCGAGCAGCCCGCGCCGCACCACGGTCACGGTCTCGAAGCCGCGATGCGGGTGCATCGGAAAGCCCGGGACGATCTCGCCGTGGTACATGCGCCAGCCGTCCTTGCCCTCGAAGTCCTGGCCCAAGTTGCGGCCGGACAGCGACGCCGCCGGCCCCTGGCGTTCGTTGCCGTGAGGGTAGTGATCGTCGTGGTGGACGCAGAACAGGAACGGATCGCTGGTCTGCCAGGGAAAGCTCTGCGGCGTGACGGCGATGACCGCGTCCGTCTTCTTGCTCTGTTTGCCTTGCATCGGTCCCCGGGCCTCCTTGCTGCGCGACGAGGGCAAGCAGCCGGTTGCGGCACCCGCGGCGGCGACGGCCTTCAACGCTTGCCTGCGCGACAGCTTGCTCATCAGTTCGCCTTTGCTCCGCCGGAAGTATGACCGACAATGCTCGCCCATGGCCAGGGTCCGGTTCGGCGCGCGCGGTCTGCGGGGGATAGCCGTCGGTGGTTTGCTTTCGTTGTTCGCGTGCGCGGGCGCCTGCGGCGGTGACGACGGCGGCTCTGGCAAGGGCGGCGCTGGCGGAGACGGCGGCAGCGGCGGCGACGCTGGCACGACCGGCACCGGCGGCGCGGCGGGAACAGGTGGGGGCGCGGCGGGCACGGGCGGCGCTGCGGGCACGGGTGGCGCTGCGGGCACGGGCGGCGGCGCGGCGGGCACGGGCGGCGCGGCGGGCACGGGCGGCGCGACCGGTGGCGGAGGAGGTCGCGGTGGCACGGGCGGGACCGCGGGGTCGTCCGGGACGACGGGCGCCGGCGGAACGGGCGGCGGCGGCGTGGTCGACGAGATCGAGCCGAACGGCACGGCCGACACCGCGAACGACTTCTTCGCCGTCGCCGTCAACGGCCGCGTCAGCGCCGCGATCGGCGCCGCCGGCGACGCCGACTACTTCGCCATCACCGTGCCCTCGACCGCGTCGGCGATGTACATCACCACGTTCTCGAGCGGCGTCGACACGACGTGCGCGAACGCGAACACCACCGCGACGCTGTTCGCCGCCGACGGCACGACGCAGGTCGAATCCAGCACGAACATCTCGGCCACGCAGCTCTGCTCGCACATCTCGCGCGTACCCGACGGCGCCACGAAGTTCTTCGTGCGCATCACCGCCAACAGCGCGTCGTCCACGTTCGCCTACGTCCTGGCCGTACGCTTCGAGACGCTGCCCGCGGCGACGCTGGAGATCGAACCGAACGATGACGGCACCCCGTCCGTCGGCAACGGCACCAACACCGCCGAAGGGAACGACTTCTCCGCCGCCAGCGCGAACGGCCCATTCACGGCCGACACGTTCGTCTCCGCCGCGTTCTCCCCGGCCGGTGACGAGGACGTGTTCGCGATTCGTAACGACGGCGCCAGCCCCGCCGAGGTCTACCTGGAAACGTTTAACGGCGGATTCGGCCTGTGCAACGGCAACGTCGACACGCAGATCCGGATCCGCGACGCGTCGGGCGCCGTGCTGGCCTTCGACGACGACGCGAGCATGGGTCGCTTCTGCTCATTCCTGCCCTACATCATCCCGCCCGCCACCACCGTTTACGCCCACGTCATCGACTTCGGCGACAACACGGCGGTTCCGACGTATTCTTTACACATCAGTTTTCCTTAACCTCGTTTAACGTCGTAGGTGGTTCATGAAGCGGATCGCGTGGGCGCTCGCGTGGGTTGTCGTGGTCGCCGCGGCCTGCGGCGGGGGAACGCTCGGAACCCCGGGCGCCGGCGGTAACGGCGTCGGCGTGCTCGACGGTGTCGGCGGCGTCGGCCCGGGCGCGGGCGTCGGCGGCGTGGCGGGAGGCGCGGCGAACTCCGGCTTCGCGGGCGACGGCGTACCGCCCCCCGGCGGCTTCGGCGGCGTCTCTTCCGGCCGCGGCGGTGTTAGCGGTTTCGGCGGCGCGTCCATGGTCTGCCCGCCGCCCCCGCCGCCCGTGTGCGGCGTCCAGTGCGGGAACGGCTTCATCGACACGTGTACCAGGGGAATCGTTCCCGAGTGCACGCCGTACACGCAGGCCGAGGAGTGCGACGGCAACGCGTTCGCCGACAGCTGCACGAACCGCGGTTACGGCTCGGGCGTCCTCACCTGCACCAACGTTTGCACCGCCGACGATTCCACGTGCTCGGATTGCAAGCCGAACGGTGCCAGTCTGCTCGACTGTCGCCCGGCGCCGATCACGTTTCCCGACGTCATTGCCTTCGCGATCGCAGCGACGGACAACGAGGTCGGCCTCGCGCAGATCGATCAGAGCCTCCAGACGTACGGCTCACGCCTGACGTTCGCGCGCCTGGACTCGAAGCTGGCGCTGATCAACGCCGTCGGGCTCGAGGACACCGCGCAGCCCGGCCCGTTTCAGGGGATCCCGATCTTTGCCACCGCCGTCGCGGCGACGTCGTCGGGTTGGCTGATCGCCGGGTGCAGCGGCGTCGAGGGCTTCGTGCACGCGGTCGATGCAGGCGGGAAGAAGGTCGGGCGCGCGGTCGTGCCGAACAACGACTCCACTTGCCTGAGCGGTTCAGGCCTGTCGCTCGTGCCGTCGCAAGCAGGCGGTCCGACGTTGCTGCTGTGGCGGACCTACTACGATGGCTTCGCGGCGCTGGTTCGCTCCGACCTGTCCGTCAGTCTGCCGACGCACCTCGGATCCCTGTCGGACCTGGCAGGCGGCCCGTCCGCCGTCTGGTCCGGCGACGCGTTCTACGTCGCGGTGCCGATCCCCGGCGCGCTCCGCGTGCTGCGCATCGCTACGGACGGCACGAAGACGACGGTCGCGGACATTCTGAAGGGCGAGTCGTTGCTCGCGCCCAGCTTCGTCCAGGGCGCCAGCGACATGCGCCTGACATACACCGGTCTTCCCGTGGGCGGACGGAACGAGCTCGACTACGCGGTGCTGTGGCGGCGGCTCGATTCCTCCGGACAAGCGCTCACCCCTCCCGTCAAGGTCGGCATCTACCCGAACTTCCTGGGCCGCTCTCCGGCGGTGGCGTTCGGCGACGACACGGTCGTTCTGCTGAACGGATCGGACGAGGAGGAGCTGGCCGTCACCCGCGTCGACAGGGACGGGAAGGTCGTGAAGCCGGCCTTCGACATCGCGACGTCGCCGTACTACGGCCTCTCCCAGTACGACATGGTTCGCCGCGGGACCGAGGTCGTCGTCGGATGGCTGCGGCCCGGCCAGTACCTGAAGCTCGCCCGCGTCATGCCGTAATCGTCAGCGGCGCGGGCGGTCGATGCGCACGACCACGCGCGTGCCGGCGGCGCGCAGGTCGACCAGCCGGCGCGCGAACGGATCGTAAGTGGCGAAGTCGCCCGGGCGCAGCGGGACGGCGTCCTTCCAGAGGGCGGCTTCCTTCTCGTCGTCATCGTCCTCTTCGGCCGCGTCTCCATACGCGTTCTTGCCGTCGGCGTATGCCAGCTTCACGCGCACGCCGCTGGCGTTCATCCGCTGCAGGCGGCCCAGAATGGGCCGCTGGATGACTTCGGCCTTCGTGAAGGTGAACAGAGGTTTGTGGTACTCGGCCTTCAGCGCGGCTTGCAGCACGGAATGCAACCGCGCCATCGGCGTTCGCGGATCGGCCAGGATGACGGCCATGTCGTTGAAGTCGGGACCACCGTGGATGGTCTTGTAGTTGACGCGCAGAAGGTCCAGCCGGTCGTACAGCGTCGCGAAATCGGGGATGTCGGCGCCGTCCAGCCCCAGACGGTCGGGAGAGGCCTGCACGACGGGCGCCCACTCCACCTGGTCGGGGCCGGACAGATCGGGCGTCGGCGGATCGAGCGCAGGCAAGCGATGACCGACGGCGCGCGGTGGCCAGGGCAGGTCGTTCTCGCTCGAGATCGGGCGCGCCTCGACGAACATCAACGCCGCGAGGGCCAGGAACCCAGCCACCAGCGCCGCCGTCGTTCGGTGCGATGGTGCGCGGCGGGCAGCGGCGTTGCGCGCGCGCAGGACGATCAAAATAGCCGCCACGATCGCGAGCACCGGGATCGCGACCATCGAGAGCCGCGCGGCGTGCTCGAAATGCGCGCGGGCGACGTCCATGGTGCGTTCGATGACGTCGCCGCGCTGCCCTTCGGGGATGTCCTCCAGCGTGTTGAACGGGACGACGACATCCCGGCTCCACCGCAAGGCGCCGTACACGACCGGCAGCAGACCGACGCCCACCAGCGCGGCGGGCGGAAACCCGCGCGCCTGCCCGTCGGCGAGCGGCTTGCTGAGCGTGAACGCCAGACCCGCGAACCAGAAGGTCAGGGCCAGCACGATGGTGGCGATGCCGAACGCGATGGCGGTCATCTGCCCGACGAGGCCGGTCAACATGCCGAGGTAGTTCCCCAGTGGGTGGCCGCGGACGATCAGAGCGTCGAACGCGATCGCGCGGGCCGCGTGCGTCGAGACGCCGATCGCCGCCGCCGTCAGCGCGATCGCCGCGCCGGCCGCCGCGTGGACCTTCATCGGGAGAGGCGCGGCGCGCCGCCGCCCCGCCATCACCATCACGACGATCTGGAACGCGACGGCGGCGGCGGCCACGCCCACCACGATTTCTCCGTACACCATGCCGCCCAGGAAAAGCACCCAGACCTCAGAACATCATTCGCCGCACCGGCAGCTCGGTGAACAGCACCCAGTGGAAGAAGAAGTGCGTGGCGGCCAGCGCCGCCACGGCGGCGGCACCGACCAGCAGCAGCTGCAGCGCGGTTTCCCGCTTCATGGACGGAGGCTACAATGGACCACGGTGACGTCCCCTCCTGATAAGGACGATGAGAGGCGGCGGCGTGTCGCGCGCATCCTGGCCCTCGCGCTCGTCTGGGGGGTCGGGATCCTCGCGATCCTGACGGAGCGCTAGCCCTCGCCCTGGCGCTGGCACTTCTCTTCCAGCCGTAAGGCCAGGTCGCCGTCCGGCAGGATCACGTCGACGCGTATGATCAGCTCCTCGTCGCCCTTGTGCTGGTACCGCTGGCGCGTCTGCATGCGCTCGCCGCCGGCGATCATCTCGCCCGTGAACGTCAGGTAGTCGCCGCGCCATCCGGGCGACGTTCCGATGAAGCGCCCGCCGCCGTAGTGGAAGACCGCGCAGGTGTACAGCTTGGCGCCGGCATCGTATCCCCAGTAGGCGCGCGACTGGCGGCGCTTCGGAAGTTGCAGCGATAGCTCGTCGTCCTCGGCGACGCCCAGGTAATACTTCCCCAGCTCCCACCGGCAGATCATCGTGCCCCGCGTCTTGCGCGCGGGACCGTCGGCGGTCGCCTCCATCTTCCCTTCGCACGACCAGATTCCGACGAAGTAATCCAGAGCCTCCAGCTCCGCCGGCGGCTTCATCGGCGTTCGCGGTGGAGTCTCGGGCGGCGATTTCGTCGGCCCCCCGCTCATGGTTTGCCTTTCATCGATTCCCCCTAGTCCAATGGATTAATTAGCGCCCAATCTGGTTGTGACAGCCCGGGACGAGCACGGGTTCCGCAGGGGGCAGATCCCCACTAACACTTATTCCCGAGAAGTCGCACCTACCGCATCCGGAAGGTCAGAAATTATCGCCGCGGCGCGCGCGCGTCAGACGGGCAACCTGTACAACTTCTCGCAGCAGCACCCGGCGGAATCTTGCCGCGCCTAACCCGACAGGGTGGCCCGGGTCGATACGCGCATGACGCGCGTCGCGATGCTTGCGGTTCTTGCCTTTCTGGCAGGCGCGCTCGCGTTGAACGGCGTCGCTTGCGAGTCGCGTCACGTCGACCAGAACTTCGGCACCGAGGCCGGCGTGGGTTTCGACGGGGCCGGTGCGGAGACGAGTGACGGCGGCGCGGACGCGGACGACGACACCGGCTCCTAGCCACGGCCGACAGCATCGCGGCGAGCCGATTCTGTTAGGGTGAGGGCCGCGTCATGCTGCGGCCGTCGCGTTCGCTGCTTCTGCTTCTCCCGCTCGTCGCCACCTGCGGCCACTCGGCCCCCGAACCGCCCGCCGGCATGGGGCGCCTGATCGTCAAGTGCTGCCAGCTGGTGGGCGGCACGCCCGAGGCGCCCGACTGCCGCCCGAACCGCTTGCTCGATGGCGCCACCGTTTTCATCGACCACGAGGAGCGCGGCACGTGCAAGAACTGGCGCGGCGACGGCGCGATCCTCGCGACCGGCCGGCACTCGATCCAGGTCCGCGTCCCGCTGGACGGACCCCTGGAAGACGGCGAGTGCTGCGTCGACGCCACCGCCGCCGTGAACCTGCACGCCGGCGAGATCCTCACGCAGCAGGTCGGCCTGAAGGCGTTCGCCGAGCCGTGAGACGGACGCTGCCTCCAGGAGCGGTCAGGATGACGGCACGAACCGATACGTTCGCTCGACGATCGTCGGTCCGGTCGCGCGCTTCCCGAACACCCATTCGCTGAGCACGCGTTTCGCGCACGCCGCGACCTCCAGATCCGTTCCCGTGGCGGACACAGCCTCGGCGTCGCGCACGCGCCCGCTGCGTTCGATCGTGAAGCGGACGACGACCGAGCCGGCCGCGACCTTCGCGGGCGGCACGCCGCGTCGGCGCGCGACCTCGACGCGGCAAGCGGCGACGGCGCCGTCGGTCGACCGCGTCTCGCTGTCGCCGGCGCCGCTGGATTGCGCCGCCGGGCTGGCGTTGCTGTCGCCGCGCACGTGCGCCATCGCCGCCATCGGATCGCGCGCACTCGGCGCCACACCGGCGTCCGGCGGCGCGATGCGCGTCCCGTCCGACGGGGTGTAGGTACCGATGCGCCCGGTTCCTGTCAGCTGCGCGTCCAGGCCGGCCAGCCCCTCCGCGCCGACCCACGCCGACGCACCTGCGCACACCACGAACACACCCAACGCGATCCCCGCCTTCTTCATCCCGCGCTCCCGGCGTCACCCCGCCTGCACCCCCTAAGAGCAAGCGGCCGGCCATCATCCAAACCCCGTACCTGCGCGCTCATCCATTACCGACCGGCGACAGCGCCACCCCCGGTGCGGGCAGCGAACGTTACGAACGGCGTACCGACCTCGGGGCCAGCACGGAACTTCGCGCGGCCCTGAACCCTCTGGCGACGGCCCTTTCCCATCACTAGATCCGGGAAAGGGGAGGGCGACATGGCGGAGGTGCGCGACGACCGACAGCGGGTGTTCGTTCCGAGAACTGCGGCGGGCCGACGGTCGCCGGCCGTTCTCGTGATGCTGCTGATCGCGGTGCTCGCCGCGATTGCCCTCATATGGAACGTCTCGCGGCGGTCCACGTCGCGCCGAGCGATGGCGCCGGTGACGAGCGGCGAGAGCGTCGAAAATTCAGCGGCCGCGGCCGAGCCGGCCGCCAGCGCCGCGCCGTCGGAATCGGCGCCCGAGGCGGCCGCAGCACCCGCGATCGACGAGTCAGATTCGGAGGCGGCGTCGGCGACGGCGAACGACCAGGCGGCGATCGCGCGCGTCATCAACGACGGGCGCGCGGGCGTCACGAATTGCTACCAGCGCGCGCTGGTCCGAGACGAAACGCTGGTGCAAGGCGAGCTGAACGTGCGCGTGTCGGTGGCCGCGTCGGGGCGGGTCGGCTCCGTGAGCATCAGCGGCCCCGCCGCGTTTCGCGCCATGGAACCGTGCCTCAGGAGGGCGATCAACAAGTGGACCTTCCCCACGGCGGCGGAGGCGTACACGACCGAATTCCCGCTGAGGTTCCGCGGCGTGCAGTAATTTTTCCCTCTCCCGCTTGCGGGAGAGGGTCAGGGTGAGGGTCACGCATCTCCGCGCGGCCGCAGCGTGACGCGCACGAAGTCGCCGTCGCCCTTGCCGCCGAGCAGGCGTTTCGGCACTGGCAGCAGCGTGCCGTGCTTGCGGTCGCGCCAGACGCTGGTCGCCCACGTTTTCCCGTCGACGGTCGCGTGCACGGGCGTTCGCCCCCACGCATGCGTTGCGGGCGGCGCGTGTGCGCCCGGAATGCGCGCGAACGTCCACCCGCCCGGCCCCGGGTACCGCCAGAGACGCGCCCGAAATGTTTTCGCCTTCACTGCCATATCTCACCGATCCGATCCCCTCGCCCCGCGAAAGCGGGGAGAGGGTCAGGGAGAGGGGGCTTCGCCGAGCATCAGATCGGCGAAGACAAATCCGTCGCGCGTGACCACCTCGCCGCCGCGAATGCCCACCGCCCGGCGGAACATCGGCCCGTCGTACGCGAACGAATGAAATTCGCCGCGCTCGCCGCACGGATCGACCTCCGGATGCCCGTCCCGCAGCTCGGCCAGCAACGCCGCGTCGAAGTCACGCCCGGCGAAGCGGTCCGGTAGCTTCTTCGGATCCACGCACGTCAATCGCGCCCGCAACCCAGCTGCGACCATCTCGCGCGCGAGCCGGTCCGTCGGA
>Ga0207691_10004856_pt1 | contig 12999 bp, 7 predicted proteins | sample KBSM13metaG_FD_184327 | JGI IMG/M metagenome (GOLD analysis project Ga0207691, IMG submission 184327) | Miscanthus rhizosphere microbial communities from Kellogg Biological Station, Michigan, USA - KBS M1-3 metaG (SPAdes) (version 2) | ecosystem: Host-associated > Plants > Roots > Rhizosphere >... | reverse complement strand
GCGAGCGAGTACGGCGCCTCGCCTCCGCGCTGAACGCGCTCGGCGTCAAGCCCGGGTCCACGGTCGCGATCATGGACTGGGACAGCCACCGCTATCTCGAATGCTTCTTTGCCGTCCCGATGATGGGCGCTGTCCTCCATACGGTGAACGTGCGGATCTCCCCTGACCAGGTGCTGTACACGATCAATCACGCCGCCGACGACGTGATCCTCGTCAACGCTGAGTTCCTTCCGCTCCTGGAGGGAATCCACGCGAAGATACGGCCCGGCGTGAAGCTCGTGCTGATCGACGACGGCGCGCCGGCGTCGCAATCCAAACTCGAGTTCGCCGGCGAGTACGAGGCGATGCTCGCGGCGGCGTCACCTTCATTCCCGTTCCCCGATCTCGCCGAAGACACGCGGGCGACCACGTTCTACACGACCGGAACGACCGGGCTGCCCAAGGGCGTCTACTACAGCCATCGGCAGCTGGTGCTGCATACCCTGGCGACGTCTACTGCGCTCGCCAGCGCGTTGCACGCGACGTTCTCGGCGCGAGACGTCTACATGCCGATCACGCCGATGTTCCACGTTCACGCCTGGGGGCTTCCCTACGTCGCAACGATGCTGGGCGTGAAGCAGGTCTACCCCGGTCGCTATGTGCCCGACGTGCTGCTCGGGCTTATCGCTCGCGAGCAAGTGACGTTCTCGCACTGCGTGCCGACGATCCTGCAGATGATGCTGGGGAGCCCGGCTGTCGCGGGTGTCGATCTCTCCAGCTGGAAAGTGATCATCGGCGGCTCGGCCCTTCCGGTGCCGCTCGCCCGAACCGCGCTCGGGCGCGGCATCGATGTGATCGCAGGCTACGGGATGTCGGAAACGTGTCCGATTCTCACGCTCGCTCATTTGCTGCCGAAGCTGCTCGATGCGCCGGTCGAGGAGAGCGTCCAGTACCGCTGCAAGGCAGGACGTCCGATCCCCTTCGTCCAATTGCGCATCGTCGATGCGCACATGAAAGACGTCGCGCACGACGGCGCGAGCCAGGGCGAGGTCGTCGTGCGTTCGCCGTGGCTGACGCAGGGCTACCTCGGCGAGCCCGAGAAGTCCGAGGAGCTGTGGCGCGGCGGCTGGCTGCACACCGGCGACGTCGGCGTGATCGATGCCGATGGCTATCTGAAGATCGTCGATCGCATCAAGGACGTCGTGAAGACCGGCGGCGAATGGGTGTCCTCGCTCGATCTCGAGGACATCATCCTGCGCATGCACGGCATCGCCGAGGTCGCTGTCGTCGGCTTGCCCGACGAGCAGTGGGGCGAGCGTCCGATTGCGCTCGTTGTCGTGAAGCCGGGACAGAACGAGGCCCCCTCCGAAGGCGCGATTCGCCTTCATGTGGAACAGTTCGCGCAACGCGGTGCGATCTCCAAGTACGCGGTGCCGGATCGCGTGCACTTCGTCGACGCCATTCCGAAGACGAGCGTCGGCAAGCTCGACAAGAAGGTGATCCGCGCCAACCTGCAGAAACAGGCCGCGGCGCGGTGACCCCGTACCGTCGACATCGGAGAACACCATGAGCCAGTACCGGGCGCCCCTCGCGGAGATGCAATTCGTCATGACCGAGCTCGCCGACCTCGACGAGATCGCGCGACTGCCGGGCTTCGAGGACGCGACAACCGAAACCGTCGCCGCGATCCTCGAGGAAGCCGACAGGTTCGCCAGCGAAGTTCTCGACCCGTTGAACCGAGTCGGGGACCAGCGGGGCGCGCGTCTCGAGGCCGACGGCCACGTGACGACGCCGCCGGGGTTCCGTGACGCCTATCGCAAATTCTGCGAGCTGGGCTGGAACGGCCTCTCGAAGAGCCCCGATTTCGGCGGCCAGGGGATGCCGCAGCTCATCGCCGCGGCGATCGACGAGATGTGGAACGCCGCGAACATGGCCTTCGAGCTCTGCCCGATGCTGACCGGCGGCGCGATCGAGGCGATCGAGCTCAACGGCTCCGATGCGCTGAAGGAGATGTACCTGCCGAAGATGGTCTCGGGCGAGTGGACGGGCACGATGAACCTGACGGAGCCGCAGGCGGGTTCCGATCTGGCCGCCGTGCGCGCGAAGGCCGTCCGCCAAGCTGACGGAAGCTACGTGATTTCCGGGAACAAGATCTTCATCACGTACGGCGACCACGACTACACCGATAACATCGTCCACCTCGTCCTCGCGCGCACGCCGGATGCGCCGCCCGGCACCAAGGGGATCTCGCTCTTCGTCGTCCCCAAGTTCATCGTGAACGCCGACGGAAGCCTCGGCAGGCGCAACGACGTCCGTTGCGTGTCGCTCGAGCACAAGCTCGGCATCCACGCGAGCCCGACCGCGGTGCTCGCCTTCGGCGACAGGGAAGGTGCGGCGGGTCACATCGTCGGCGAGGAGAACCGCGGCCTCGAGTACATGTTCGTGATGATGAACCTTGCCCGCTTCGGCGTCGGCATGCAGGGAGTCGGGATCGCCGAGCGCGCCTATCAGCGGGCACGCGACTATGCGCGCGACCGGGTGCAGGGCCGCGTCGCCGGCACGGAGCGCGACGCCACCGGCGGCATCGTCGGCCACCCGGACGTCCGGCGAATGCTGATGACAATGCGCGCGCAGACCGAAGCGGCGCGGTCGCTGGGCTATGTCACCGCGGCCGCGCTCGATCGAGCGCACGGACATCCAGACGCGGACGTGCGCAAGCGCGAGCTCGCGTTCGCCGAGCTGATGATCCCGATCGTCAAGGGCTGGAACACCGAGATCGCGCAACAGACGGCGTACCTCGGGGTCCAGGTGCACGGGGGCATGGGCTACATCGAGGAATCGGGCGCCGCGCAGTACGCACGCGACGCACGCATCACGACGATCTACGAGGGCACGACCGGCATTCAGGCGAACGACCTGATCGGCCGCAAGATCGCGCGCGACGGCGGCAAGGCGTTGCTCGCCGCCATCGCGAGGATGCGGGGCGTGCAGGGGCAACTCGCCGCTGCGGGCTCGGACGAGCTCGCCGTCATCGGCAGGCGCGTGCGCGCCGCCGTGGATGCGCTCGAGGAGGCAACGCACTGGATCGTCGAGCGCCAGCGCGAGGGTCCGCGTGCCGTCCTCGCGGGTGCGGGACCGTTCCTCGAGCTGTGCGGCACCGTCTGCGGAGGCGTCGAGCTCGGCCGGGGGGCGCTCGCGGCGGCACGGCGCCTCGCGGCCGGAGACGGCGATGCCGATTTCCTACGCGCGAAGATTACGACCTCGCGTCACTTTGCCGAACACTGCCTGACGAAGGCTCCGGGGCTGCGCGACACCATTGTCGCCGGCGCGGAGAGCGTGCTCGCGCTCGCTGAGGCGCAGTTCTGACGGGGCGCGCCGATCAATCCGTCGAGCAGCCCGATCCCATGAACGACACCGCTTCGCCGACGATCCTGATCGTTCCCGGGCTGCGCGACCACGTGGCGGCGCACTGGCAGACGTTGCTCGAGCAGAAACTCGCGAACGCGAAGTCCGTGCCGCGGATGGAGCCCGACCAGGACAAGCTCTCCTGCGCGGCGTGGGTTGCCGAGCTCGACAAGTCGCTCGCGGCGATCGCCGGACCCGCGATCCTCGTCGCGCACAGCGCGGGCGTGATGATCGTCGTGCACTGGGCGCAACGGCACCGGCGTCCGATTGCTGGCGCGCTGCTCGCGGCGCCCCCCGACTTCGAGTCACCGCTGCCCGAAGGCTATCCGGGGCAGCAGGTCCTGCGCGACAACGGATGGATGCCGACTCCGCGCGGCGCGCTGGCGTTTCCGACCATCGTTGGTGCGAGCACCAACGATCCGCTGGGCCGCTATGAGCGCATCGAGGCGCTCGCGCGAGGCTGGGGCAGCAAGCTCGTCAACATGGGCAACGTTGGCCATCTCAACCCCGCGTCCGGCTACGGCGAATGGCCGCAGGCGGAGGCCTTCATCCGCGAGCTTTCGCACATGAGACCGAGCTCGCGATGACGATTCCACGGCCAGAATTGCCCGCCGTGCGTGTGCCCAGAGAGTTGGAGGTCATAACCGGCATAAGCAACGACGAGGTCCGTCATCCGGTCCAACAGCGGCGCCCGATCGGCTGAGTCGGGTAAGTGCTTCGCCTCGTCTACCAGGCCGGATTGCCGAAATTTGCGCGCACTCAAATGACATGTGCGCGTGTCCATTAGCGCGACCACGAACAGGCTGACTAAAGCGCAATCTGTTGGAGGAACCCACTCGAAGGTTCAAATCGGGCCAACGGCCTACGCTGGAGGCGTAAGCCGTTGATTTGGAGGGCGGTGGTTGCGGGGTGCGCAACCCGACCCAGAAGCGCTTGCGGATCAGATAGTTGGCTACCACGCCGCAAAGTGACCAGCGTCGATCCAAAGCCGGAGTCGTCCCGGAGCACTTCGCGCAACCTACCCATCCTGCAAGATCGAGCCGCCCAATTCTCAGGCGTGATAAAAGATCTCATATCCCTTCGTGATATCGAGAGGAAAGGTAAGCAGCTCGAATCCATCGGCGAGACTAGAAGGACAGAAGGCGTGAATAGGCGGCCCGATTCCGCAGGCGAGAATCGACAATGAAATCGTTTATGCAATGGCTGGGCGAATCGGGCCTGGAGCGCTACGCCACAGCGTTTGCCGAGAATGACATCGACTTCGCTAACGTGCATGCACTTCGCGAAGCGGATCTCCGAGAGCTGGGGCTCACGCTCGGGCACCGCAAGAATTTCTTAGCAGCACTCGCTGCCCTTGAAGCATCAACCCCGCCGCGCTCTGTTGATTATGGTGTCGCACGCCGTGCTGCAGATGACTTGCGGCGCCGGACGGATGCCACGCATTCGAGCGAGGCAGGCGAGCGCCGTCAGCTCTCCGTGCTGTTTTGCGACATGGTGGGATTTACCGAGATTGCGGCTCGCGTGGATCCGGAAATACTGCGAGACATCATCCGTAGCTACGAAGACACGTGCGCTGGCAGCATAACGCGCTACGAGGGCTACGTATTCCAATGCCAGGGCGATGGCATCGTTGCCTTTTTCGGCTATCCGCGTGCGCATGAAGGCGAAGCGGAGCGCGCCATTCGCGCGGCGCTCGAGATCGTCGCCTCTTTGTCCAAGCTGGAGGTTTCGGGCGCAGGTCGTCTACGGGTTCGAATCGGTATCGCCACCGGGCTCGTCGTCGTCTCCTCGGCCGAGAAAAGCGCAGCAGGGGAAGCGATCAACTTGGCCTCCAGGCTTCAAAACGTAGCGCAGCCGGGAAGCATCGTGGTAAGCGAGAGCGTGCATCGCCTTGCTGGTGGCGCTTTCGAGTACGAAGACTTGGGCGAGCAGACCTTGAAGGGCATCGCCCGCTGCGTTCATGCCTATCGAATCCTGGGCGTTAGCCAAGCGGCAACCCGCTTCGAGGCTGCAACCCAGGACCGACTCGGCCCGATGGTCGGACGCGAGCAGGAAATTGCGTTGTTGCTGGAGCGCTGGCAACTTGCGCAAGAGGGCGAAGGGCAAGTCGTGCTGCTCTCCGGGGAACCGGGCGTCGGCAAGAGCCGGATTCTGAATGCGCTGCGCGAGCGGCTAGAAACAATGGGTGCGGGCACAATCAGATTGCAGTGCTCCCCGTACTACGTCAACAGCCCTTTCTGGCCCAGCATCGAAAACTTCGAGCGAGCGCTCAGGTTCGCGCGCGACGAGTCACCCGCTGCCAAGCTCGACAAGCTCGAAGCGTTCATGGTCACCCGCTACAGGCGGCCACCGAGTGATGTGCGCTTCATCGCCTCGATCTTGTCGATCCCCTTCGAGGAGCGCTACGGGACTCTGCCCATATCCCCGCAGAAGCAGAAGGACGAAACGTTGAGGTCGCTGGTCGATCTGATCGAAGCGGCTGCGCGCAGCCAACCCAGCGTGATGCTGTTCGAGGATGCGCACTGGGCCGATCCCACCACACTGGAAGTGCTCGATCGGTTGATCGATCGGGTCAGCAGCGTCCCGCTGCTCATTGTGCTCACTCATCGGCCGGAGTTCCGGTCGCGCTGGTCGGAGCAAGGACATGTCAGCGCTATGAACCTGTCCAAGCTCACTCGTGCCCAAAGTACGGCGATCCTGTTGAGCCTTGCCGGCGGCAAGGCACTACCCGCAGCGCTGCTCGAGCAAATCCTCGCGAAGACCGATGGAGTGCCGCTGTTTGTGGAGGAGCTCACGAAATCCATCCTCGAGTCCGGGGAGCTCAGGGACATCGGTGATCGATACGAATATGGCGGCGCCGCGCGCACCGTCAACATTCCGGCCACACTCAGAGACTCGCTGATGGCGCGGCTGGATCGGCTCGGGCCCGTGAAGGAGATTGCGCAGATCGGGGCCGCGATTGGACGAGAGTTCAGCTACGAGCTGATCGCGGCGATGGCCGCGACGGGCCAGGCACATCTTGACGGGCTATTGGCGCAGCTGACTTCGTCGGGGCTCGCGTTCAGAAGAGGCACACCGCCAGACGCCGTCTACACATTCAAGCACGCCCTCGTGCAGGACGCGGCATACGACTCGCTGCTCAAGAGCCGCAGACAGGCGTTACACGCAAAGATTGCGCGAGTGATCGAGAAGCGCTTGCCGAACCTCAAGACCGCCGAGCCCGAGGTGCTAGCCCATCATCTCACTGCTGCCGGTCTCGCTGAAGCTGCCATTCCACTCTGGCGATCGGCCGGTCAATTGGCATTGAAGCGCATGGCGTTTCCCGAGGCCATCTCCCATCTCAACCAAGGGCTGGGAATGGTCGCTACTTTGCCTCGATCTTCCGGGCTGGACGCGGACGAACTAGGGCTGCGCACTCTCCTCGGAACCGCGTGGCTGGCGCTAAAAGGCTGGGCCGCTCCCGAAGTCTGGACGACCCTTCACCCCGCACTTGCCCTGGCGAAATCGCTCAAGCGCAGCGACGCACTGCCGTCGATCCTTTGGGGGCTATGGATCAACGTCCAGTGCGCGGGCCGCGTCGCCGAGTCCCTCAGGTGGGCGGAGGAAATGCTCGACACTGCGAAGTCGACTGGCGATCCCGATCTTCTGATCACGGGACACGCGGCCGCCAGCTCCTGCTACTTCTGGATGGGTGCACTCAGCAAGTCCGTGGCGCACGGTGACAAGGTGCTAGCGCTTTACGATGGCAAGAAGCATCGCCATCTTGCGGATCTTATGAACCACGATCCCAAGACGTCGGTGAACGCCTTTTCCTCTATCGTCACCTGGATGCTCGGATACCCCGACCGGGCCGCGCGACTGAGCGATGAAGCAGTGGCGCACGCAAAGCGGCGCGCTCACCCGTTCGACGTCGGTTGGGCGCTGACGAGCGGGTCGGAAGCATTCGATCTCCGCTGCGAGCCCGAGCAACTCTGGAAGCGCGCCGACGAATGCGAGCGATTGGGTCGCGAGAACAGCATGCCTGTCCTTTGGGCTTTTCTTGCGCCAGTCCACTACGGCATCGCGCTCATCCGTGACGGCAGAGCGGACGAAGGCATTCCGCGCATGAAGGCCGGTCTGGGAATCTGGGATGCCAGTGGCGGCAAGATTTGGAGTCCCTACGCGAAATCGATCCTTGCCGAGGGAATGGCTTTAACGGGGGAACTCGACAATGCGCTACAGCTGATGGATGAGCAGATTGCCCAAGTCGAGCGACCGGGTTGGGAAGAGCGCCTTCACTACGCCGAGCTTTTGCGGCTCAAGGGCTGGATGTTGTCGCGCAAGCGCGATGTCGAAGGCGCCGAGACGAACTATCTCGCCTCACTCGCCTGGGCGCGCCAACAACAGGGGAAGTCCTGGGAGCTGCGCACTTCAATCAGCCTCGCGAAGCTGTGGCAAAGCCAAGGCAAAGGGAACGAGGCGCACGACCTCCTCGCCCCGATGTATCACTGGTTCACCGAAGGGTTCGATACGAAGGATCTGAAAGAGGCCAAAGCGCTGCTTGACGAACGGTGTGAATAAAAGGGATCACCGAGTATTCCAGATTCGCGTGTTCGACTCTGCGGCTGTTGAAATCGGGACCCTTGCGCGCATCGCGAGCACGACGCGAACAGCACCCGGAAAGATCCGGCATGGCCGACTAGTCGAAGGTCCAAATCACCAACGGCCTACGCTTGAAGCGTAAGCCGTTGATGTAGGCGTGGTTGCGGCCCCGCGCGGGGGGCGCAACCCCACCAATCTTCGCATAGAGTCAGATAGTTAACCAAATCAAGCGCGCGCATTTAAAAAAAACACTGCAAACTCGATCTAGCGAGCCGTTGCTTAAACCCCTTTTACGGCTTTTTCGATCAACGCAGCCACCGCATCTAGCCACGACACGTAGATCACGTGACTCCCTGCTCTCGACGAGAGTGGAGCCGGCGCGGGCTGGGACTGAGATGGTGCCGCGGTATGCGCATCTCGCGGCGGATCAAGACACCGATTCGGATCGCCTCACGTCGTTGAGCGCTGTCGAGGAAACCCTTACGGCACGGTCCTTAAGAAACTAAGGACCTGCATCGCTGCAAGCCATAGCTGTCGAGAAGACTCCGAGGAGTCTACTGGCATTCGCAAGCCGCCTAAGATCCAGGCTACTAGGGTTTTGGGGCAGTTCACTATCGACGGCCCGTGTCAAAACTCGGATGCCGACGCAATCAAGCCCGCCTCCTCGCTTGGTTCCGCACTGGGACTTTTATTTGGCTATGAAGCGGCCTAGCATGATCACACTGTTTGCTAGTGTGATTCGCGCCACGACGCGATCGCCGCCTTTGATGCTGAGGCCACGTGCCATCATTCGGTTGTCGCCATCGGGCTCCAGTTTTGCGGTCTGCGACGATCCGTTGCGAGTCACTGTCAATTCACCCTTCGCCCCGCTCGTGTCTACGGGCACCTCATGGTCTTCCACATAGATGATCGCCGACTCTCCGTTGACGACAAGCTCGAAAGAGTATTCGCTGTTGGTATTCCAGTTCGTGACGCCGCCGTGCTGCGGTTCTTCCTGATCCCAATACTGAACGTTGGCAGACCTTACCGGAACGTTGGCAGGACTTACAATGCATGATTGAAGGAACATGCTTAACAGCAGCAGTGCGATCGCATTGCGGGACCGGATAGCTCGTGGCATGCGATCCGCCTCTCGCGCACTCGCGATAGGTGTAGCGAAGGAATTATGCTGCGTTGCGGGCCTCGTGCTGAGGACGCGACCTGCGTCGCGTCCTCAGCATGAACTTAAGAGCAAAACAGCTGCATGGCCGTGGCCTTCTGTGGATTGAACCAGACCGGATCCATGATGCCGTAAGTCTCGGGCTTCAGAATATCCGTCGGATCCGTGTGGTTGCGGACGATCGGCCACAGTGCACTCGGAAACCCTGGCCATGCATTCTTGGGCTGCTCCATCAGCTTGAGCTGATTGATGAAACCGGAGTAGTACTGGAGCGCCGCGCCGACGGGCGCGTGTCCCGTCGTCATGATCTTCGGCCTAACCGCCTCTGCCCAATACACGTGGTCTCGCCATGCGTTGTGGTCGGTGTTCCCCGAGGAGAGCGTGGCAAAGTTCAGGTCCGTAGCAGGCAATGCCCGCACGAGGTCCAACAACCTTTTCCCATCAGCCGGCGTGCCATTCAGCCAGTTGCTTCCTATGCCCTCCTTCATTGCGCCAACTGAGCTGTTGAACAGAATGGTGAAGTTGCTTCCAAAGCGGAGTGTGAAGTGGTAATCGATCTGGTCAGGGCCGCCCGGGCCGTTACCCTGTCGGAGGTCCTGCTGACCCGGCTGCCGATTGGCGGGATTGTTCGGAGGTGTCAGGCTCACGCCAGCGGGGAACAGCGTAGGGTCGCGTGGGTCAGGCGTATCGACGACGACACGATCGCCCCAATCAGGATCGACCGCGACCGCCTGCGAATGCAGGGCGCGGAACGCGTTGATGCAGACTTGCGGCTCTAACTGATTGAGCCTGACGACTTGCGTGCCCGGCGTTGAACCCGCCGCCGTCACTCCCGTACAGTCAATCGTCGCATTTGCCGGAATTGCGAAGAATGGATCCGCTTGCATGAAGGGATCGGCCTTCATACGAGCGAGCGCGGTCTGCGCTGTGTCGCACGCCTCGGGCGACATATAGAGCTTCGCGCCCGTCTTGGCCGCAATGAACGCGGCATTGTCGGCGTGATCGCCGTGCCCGTGACTGATGAACAGCGCCTCGGGCTTCATATCGATCAGATCCTTGATAACGTACGGCGTCCGGCCCGGGGTCACCTCGAGACGGGCGGAATACGTGTCCATCATGATTACATGACCCATCAATGACACGGCACCCGAGATGTGCCCCAGCCATGAAAAGACAACTCTGTCCTTTCTAACGAGGCCGTTCACATCTACGTTTTCCGGACCGAAGATCTTTTGCCGTGCAACGATCATGGGGTCTGCAGCCATCGTGGCGCCGGAAACGGCGATCAACCCTATTGCTACCAGTGCATGAACAAGTGCTCGTTTCTTCATCGCATCCTCCAATCACAGTCACTTACGCTAGTTAACTTGTAATCCCTACGAAACGTAGGCCCGAACTAACTGGTTGCCGATCGACGCAAGCATTCTGCGTTTCAAACAGCGACCGTTACTTACGGTCGATGCGCCGTGCGCTATTCCCGAGCTTCGCGAGAATCACTTCCACTTCAGCCCGTGCTAGATCGCTACACTTGTTGTACGTCTTCAGGAGCGGACCTGCACTGCACCCGCCCTACTCCTTGATCACGATTCGGGCCCCAAGCTTCATATCCATGCACCCCCCAGGTTTCTTGTTGTCTTGACCTAGAACCGGCAATAGTCCATGACTTTCAGCGTAATTTCAACAAAATCATATGCCCGGAGTCGACGGCGATTTGTACCTCCAGGGATCAACTTAGTTTCCACCACGGAAACCGTAGCCGCAAGCTGCGCCGCGACCAGCGCTATGCCGTAATGTTGCCGCCCGGGCGAGACATGTTCGAAACGAGGCCGAAGACGACGGGATCGCCGGTGGTCGCGACAACTGGAATGGCCGCCGTCGCTTTCTTGGAGGCAAGCCCGCAACCGCGCCGAATGTCACGATCAGGTCGACCCTCAGTTGCACGAGCTCGCCGCCAGCCCGGGCACGCGGTTTGCTGGGCCATCGCCAGCGCGCTCGACTACGAGCCCGACCGGGATCCCGTGTTGTCCAAAAACGGGAACGAGACGGTCACGCTGCTTTGCGGTAGTAGAAGTTCAAAGTTCCGCCAAGGCGAGCATGACAGGCGATCGGGCCGCTATCGGCGGCCACCAGCCTCGGCGCGTACAGCAATCGATTTTCCGGACCTTGATGATTGCGCTCTCGGTGATAGTGCTCAACATATTCGCAAACCGAGCGGCGTAGCGATGCCTGCCCAACAAAGATCATTCGATCTAGGCATTCTTCTTTGATCGAGCGTACGAAGCGCTCGGCATATGCGTTCAAATTGGGCGACCTCGGCGGTAGGCGGATGACCTTCGTTCCGGTATCCCGAATCAGTCGGCGAAATTGCTCCGAATACTTGGCATCTCGGTCGATGATCAGGTAGCGCTTGAAACGCAAGGCCCCTGATTGTGCATCGGTCATGTTGCGAGCAATCTGCAACATCCATGACTCGTCTGGTCGCGTAGTGATGCCGGCGATGTCCACAACGCGATCGGCAAGGCTGATCACGAACAGCAAGTAATGGGTAACCAGACCCTTGGCTGTCCTAACCTCAACCGTCAAAAAGTCGCTGGCAGCCAACACTTTCCAGTGTGCCTTGAGAAAGGTCGACCACGTCGTGCGTTTGCTCCGCTCTGGCGACGGCTCAATCCCATTGCGTTTCAAGACATTGGCAACCGTTCCACGGCCGACTTTGTGGTTAAGATTGGCTAACGCTCCTTGAATACGGGTGTATCCCTAGACTGGATTATCCTGCGCCATGCGCACGATCAACCGAAATGTGTCGCATGATGATGCCCGGCCGCCCTGGCCTCGACGCGCAGCGAAGTCCACTTCTGCGCAACCAAATGCCGATGCCATCGCAACAGGGTATCCGGGGAGACTATGGTGTCGAGCTCAAGCAGGGCCTTTCGGCCTAGGGCCTTAGCCTTCCGTGCCAGGAGCGCCCGCTCGGCGTCGGTGAAGCGGATGCGCCGCCCTCTGAGCCGGTCCTTCAGCAGACGGTTCTCGGCTTGAAGGAATTCGATGACGATCAGCTGATGGCGATGAACCCAACCTGCGGCGATCATCAACAGAAATGACAGCAGCGGTGGCACTGAGCGCATGCCGTCATTCTACCGTTCCCATGTCGTTCCTATTTCTGGACACCACGGGGTACTCTTACCTCGTTGTCGGTGACGCGTTGACGCTGCGAGGTGTCGGTGCACGATTGCTCGCGTGCCGCGGCTAGGTTGACGCTGTTCCGAATCATCAGCACGTGCGGTACGAGGTTGTTCCGCAGCCATGTGCGTTGGCCAGGATCCATGCGCCGACACTGGACGAACTGAATGTCCGTATCATCGTCTTTGTGAATCTCCAGGCAACGTGCGAACGCCAGCAACACGCCGAGCGTTATCTGGGCGCCGCTGTTGTCGAAGTACGGCAAAACGCCACGGTTGAGGATGGACGTTCGAACGCCGCGTGAACGCTGATTGTTGGCGTTCGAAAACGTAACGAGCCGTAGCACTGGGGACCGCTCGCGAGTCGAGGATGCGCTCGGCCCCAAGGCGCAGTCGCGCCGCTGAGCGGTGTCGCTTTGCACATTTGCTGTCCAGCCGTTGCGCGTGCCGAGGCATTGCAGCCTTTTCCGACCTGTAGACGAAAACGTAGCAGCACCGTTTGGCACGCCCCTGTGTTGCGCTGCATTCGACTGTCACGGTCGGTTTGCGCGGACGCCGTAAGCAATTGAAAATGCGATGAAAATAGCAATCGTCGTTGCGGACTTTTAATGTTTTGGTTACCGAGCCGGCTTTGTTTTGAGAATCAATGGGTTGTGCGTTGACGTGCGGATTTGCAATCGGTGGTTCACCGATTCA
>Ga0207691_10004853_pt1 | contig 13002 bp, 12 predicted proteins | sample KBSM13metaG_FD_184327 | JGI IMG/M metagenome (GOLD analysis project Ga0207691, IMG submission 184327) | Miscanthus rhizosphere microbial communities from Kellogg Biological Station, Michigan, USA - KBS M1-3 metaG (SPAdes) (version 2) | ecosystem: Host-associated > Plants > Roots > Rhizosphere >... | reverse complement strand
TACTGCTGCGATCAACCGCCGCGAGTTTGAATCCTTCCTGCGACAATTTGTAGATTTCTGATTTCGGGCCAGTGAGAAAATCCCAGCGACCGGGCTGGGCCCTCAAGCGGCCGGCGTACTCGCGCAACTGCGCGGGCGTGTCTTTTTCCGGGTCAACGGTGAAGGAAACAAAATGCACGTCGGTTTTCTCGAGCGGTTTTTGCATCTCACTCATTCGACTGCTGATCATTGGGCACGGCCCGGGGCAGGTGGAGTAAATGAAATCTGCGATCCAGATTTTGCCGGCGAGATTAGAACTGCCGAATGCCTGGCCGTCCTGATTGATTAGCTGAAATGGCGGGATCGAGCCATAGCCCTGGATTTGACGACTTGCCAAACGTTGCACTTCAACATGACGCAACCACAACATCGAGGCGCCGATCACAACCGGAAAAAGAATGAGCGCCAGGGTAGCGGCCCGCGACTTGCGCGGCGTCGAAGGATTCGATGAAACAACAGTGGCTGTCATAATTTGGTTAACATTAATACGGCAAACAAAAGCGGCAGATAAATTATTGACGACAAAAAAAGGAGTCGCGCGCTGGCGGCGTTCCCAGTGCGATGAAAACGCAGCGCGACCGCGGTGAAAAGTCCTCCCAGAATAATTTCCGCCAACAGATAAATCGAATTCGTCATTCCGATAAACGCCGGAGTTCCTGCGATCAATAGAAGGAGCATGCAAAAAAGAACGGCCTGACTGGCACTGCGAACTCCAGTTTCATCGTCGCTGGAGAGCATGCGAAATCCGGCCTGCGCGTAATCGCGACGACAGAGCCAGGCGATGGCGAAGAAGTGCGGGATTTGCCAGACGAAGACGATCGCGAACAAAGTCCAGGCTCCGAAATCGAGCGAGTCGCGAGCTGCCGCCCACCCGATCAGAGGCGGAAGCGCGCCTGGAATCGCGCCGACCAACGTGTTGGTCGTGGTAACGCGCTTCAGCGGAGTGTAAGCGAGGATGTAAATGACAACGGTGAGAGCGGTGAGAAGGGTTGCGAGAAAATTTGTGGTTAGGGCGAGATAAACGATCCCGATAAGAGCCATAGAACAGCCCAAACTCAAAGCGATGCCCGCCCGCATTCTGCCGGCTGGGACCGGGCGCATTCGAGTCCGCGACATTAAGGCATCGAGATCGCGCTCCCACCATTGATTTAGCGCGGACGCGCCGGCAGCGGCCAGGGCAGCACCCACCAGGACATTGAATAAACGCACAAGATCGACCGGACCACGTGTCCCGACATAAAAACCGACCCCGGTCGTAACCAGCACCAAAAACGTCAGACGCGTTTTGATCAACTGCGAGAAATCGGACAATCGTCCGTGCTCCGCGATTTGCGCTGTTGCAGCGTCAGCGGCGGGCTGTTGGTAGTCCGTGCTTTTCATGCAATGACCGGATCAGATTTTGCTCGTCGCGATGCAGAAATTCCGAGGGCGTTTCGTTTTGACGAAAGCAAAATGCGCAAATGACCGCGCCGAGACCGAGGAGCGTTGCGCCCACGGCCACATGCGCGGTCGCAACGTCAGCAGCTTTGTTACTCCAAATCGTCCAGGCGCCAAGAGTTAGTTGTAGCAAAACGCCGATGAGCCAGGCGGTGGAAAGCCCGCGCAACGGAGAAATTTTCTCGCGATGCGCCGAAACGAAGAACCAGATCACTCCAATCGCGACGAGAACAGCGCCGAAACGATGCGCCATTTGCAACCAGATTTGCGCGGCGGAGACGTCCGACATCGCGATGGTGTCACGCGCGGCGTTAATTTTGGCGATTGCGGCTGCGCTGGTGTCGGGAATCCATTGGCCATAAGCGGTCGGAAAATCGGTGATGGCAAGATCGCGATGCTGATGGCGCATGGTCGCGCCGAGTGCGAGTTGCAGATAGATGAATATGGTCGTTGTCAGGGCGGCGCCGCGCAATGATTTGCCCCGGCCAGCGACCGCGGCTGGAGCGCGCCAGGATCCCGAAGTCACCAACGCGATGATGACAATCAAACCGAAGAAGGCCTGCGCCAGGCAGGCATGAAAGATTCCGATTTCATCTTTCAGCATCGTCACGCGCAAACCACCGAGGAAACCTTGCAAGATGACGGCGCCGACCGCAGCGACGCCGAGGATACGAACCCAACGGCGTGGATCTACGAACCAAAGCCAAGCTGCCAGGATAATTGTAAGAAATCCGACGGTGGAGGCGATCAAACGATGAGTGTGTTCAAAGAAAATCCCGCCGATCCATTTCGAGGCGGGAAAGAGAAACATATTGTAGCCAAAAGTGGTCGGCCAATCCGGGACGGCGAGGCCCACGCCCTTGCTTGTGACCATGCCGCCGCTGCAAATGAGCAGAAGCGTTGCGAAGCCAGTGAACCAGGCGAAGCGCTTTAGCCAGATTGTGGATTTTGGTTCGGACCCGACGTTCATTTTTCGAAACGAGTTTAGAATAATCGCGGATGACGCGCGCACAAAATGCCCGGGCGTGCTGTGCTTCCTCCCCTGGGGAGCGCGGGCTGCTAGCCTGCAGTTGCCGGCAGCCTGCCGGCAACACCCGATTGCACGCCCAGCGATTAACGCCTTCCAAATAGTCCCGGCAAGCTGCCGAGACTTGCAGGCTGGCAGCCTGCGCTCCCCAAACGGTGATTGTGCCGCCGTTGCGTTAACTAGCGGGACTCGCTGAGGCCGCTGGCGCGGGCAGATTGCCCGCCGGCGGTGCCGCCTCATTCGTCGGCTTGGGTGCACCAGGCGGCGGCACAGTTCCGGGTGACGGTCCCGGCGGAGGCTCGCCCGGCGGACGTTGCATTGGCGGCGGAACCTGCGATTGGGCGGCCATGTCAGCGCGCTCTTTCAACCACGCTTGATAATCCTCCGGCGTATCGACGACGACACTGCCTTTCATACTGTAATGTCCGAGACCGCAAAGTTGTCCGCAGATCACTTCGTAGGTGCCGGCCTTAATCGGTTTGAACCACATTGGAATGATCGAACCGGGAATCGCATCCTGGGCGATGCGCATGTGCGGCAAACAGAAATTGTGGATCACATCCTTGGAGGACAATTCAATAATAACAGAGCGGTTAAGCGGAACGTGTAATTCGCCCGGAACAACGATGTCATCCTTGGCGGCCGGATCGTTGTTGTCGAGACCTAGGGGGTTTGAATTGCTCACCAGGTCGACATCGCGTCGGCCAAAGGTGCCGTCAGGTCCGGGAAGATGGAAGGTCCAGTTAAATTGCTGCCCGACCGCATGGACAAGGATGGCATCGCGGGTTTCGGGAAATTGATTCACGCGCTTGGCCCACAACGGCACAGCGAAGCCAACGAGGAGCACGGCTTCAATCAAGACCACGGCGAATTCCAAATGGGTGGAAATACCGCTTGTTACACCTTCGTGATCGGCCACGGGATGACGGCTACGATGATAACGAACGAGGCAATACAGAAAAAAGGCTAACCAACCGACAAAGAGCGCGCCCATGAACCAATGGCAAAACTCGATGATATGATCGATCTGATAGCCGTGCTCGGACGCGTTCTGTGGCATACCGAACAATTCGTTGATCAGGGCAAGCCTATTCATATTGCGATAAATCTTCCTCGATCAATTGCTCGTATGGTTCCAGCTGATGGCGAGCGCAGCGCCAGAGATGAAAGCTAAAGGCGCCGATTCCGCCCAACACCGACATGACAATGAACATTAATGCCCAGATTGCGATGGCGAGGTGTTGCACATTTGCCGGAGGGGGACCGCCAACGTCGGCATAATTTCCGAAGCAGGTGGAGCAGCCGAAGCTTTGCGTCAAAGACGCGCAAAATAAAACGGCAGAAACCAAAATCGCTTTCATGTGATCAAACGCAGCCGTTTCATTTTCCGATAGAACAATATGCCGTAAACAATCAACACCACGGCCGAGACAAAGGACGCGATGGCCCCGGTCCGATAAACCGGTTCGCCGACGGTCAAGTCGACCCAAACGCAATAGCAGCCGATACCGAGCGCGAGCAGGGTGGAGAAGACGATAAAAACAATGTGAAAACCTTTGATCGACATTAGCGGTGAATGGGGTCGTACCAGGCAAGGTAGGTGAGCCAGAAAAGTCCAAGGACGAAAAAGCCGGTGAAAATAAGGACGCGATAGATCAGGCGCTTTTCCGCCGACAAGTGCATGAAGATGGCGGCAACGAGCCCGGCTTTGAAGGTGGCGACGAGGAGAGCGACGGCCACGTTTGCTTTTTGCGTGCCGAAATTCACATAGGAGAGGGCGACAGTGATGGCGGTGAAGGCGAGCAGCGTTGCGCCTACCATTAAATATCCGCGAACATGCCGGCGCACCTCGTGCGCGTATTCCTCGGTCTCGTGTTCGACGGGTGAAATATCGGGCGGATTATTCATCGTTAGAGAAGATAGAAGAGCGGAAACACGAAAATCCAAACCAGATCGACGAAGTGCCAGAAAAGGCCGGCCACTTCCACACGATTGGCCAGGTGTTCCGGGTTGTGCCGATAGATGCGGGTGCTGGCCGGAAGCAGCATATAACAAAACACGAGCACCCCGCCGAGGACGTGCGCACCGTGCAAGCCGGTGATGGTAAAATAACTCGCGAAATACGAACTGTGTTTCGGCAAAAACATGGTGGCGTATTTCACATCGCTTTTTTCAATAGTCGCGATTTTGTCGGTGGCCGGCACCGGCCAAAAATGTGGCCGATCCATCTTGCGATTGGTGGGATCGGCGTAGACCGGATCGAGGGCAATCTCGTACTCTTTAACGTTCGGATCTTTTAAAGCTTCTTTATTATGAAGGTGCCCGGTGATTTCTTTGCGCGGTGGCAGGCCCTCCTCGAGCAGATGCTTGTTCCCCAGATACGGTTCGTATTTTTCCAGCGCACCTTCTTTAATGAAGGCGCCAAAGTGGTCGAATTTTTGCGGCCATTCATAAGCCAGTTTGACCACGAGAAAGGTCACTCCGCAAAGAATTGTGATCGCCATGTAGATTCTGTATTTGGTCAGGTCACGCATCTTTAACGCTGCCCAGGCCAATACCACCGTAACCGATGACGCGATCAGGATGGCGGTGTTCATGGTTCCAACAGGAACGTTCAGCAAACCGTGCGGCCAATCCCCCGGCGCGGCATCGAGGCGCAAAAAAATGTAGGCGGAAAATAAGCCGCCGAAGAGCATTACCTCCGATGCGAGAAACAACCAGATCCCAACCTTGGCGTTCCACAGGCCGGTGTCGCGGCGTGCGCTTACGGTGTAGGGAATTTCCATCTCTTTATGCGCGCAAAACCGGTTCGCGCGTGGGATGCGCTGTGGTCAGTTCGCTCGCCTCGATCGGCTCGTTTTGCATGGTGTAATCTCTTCCGTGACGCGGCACGCTGTATTCGTAAGGGCCACGATAAGCCACCGGCGCCTTAATGAAATTACCATGCCCGGGTGGTGACGGTGCCGTCCATTCCAGGGTGGTCGCATCCCAGGGGTTGTCGTTTTCCACCTTCCGTCCCTTCCAGATGCTGTGGAAAAAATTAATGATGAACGGGATTTGCGCCAGGCCCATGACCCACGCCGCAATCGAGATCGGCGTGTTCCATTGGAACCCAGTTAATCCCCAGATGTGCTCGCCGGAAACGTTCCAGCCCTGGCCGCCATCATACCAACGCCGATGCATCCCAAGCATTCCCTGCAAGAACATCGGCAGGAAAATCACGTTCATGCAAATGAACGACGGCCAGAAATGCACCTTGCCCCAGAAATCGTTCATCATTCGGCCAGTCGCTTTCGGGAACCAATAATAGATGCCGGCAAAGAGGCCGAAAATAGTGCCTGGCGCGACGATGTAGTGGAAGTGCGCGATGACGTAGTAAGTATCGTGCAGATAGAGATCGGCGGAATTAAAGGCGAGTGGAATCCCGGTCAGTCCGCCGATGCCGAACATTGGGAGAAAGGCGGTGGCGAAAAGCATCGGCACGGTAAATCGAATCGAACCGCCCCAGAGCGAGATGAAAAATGCGCTCAGGATGATGACGGAAGGAATAGAAATGATCAGGGTGGTAGTTTGGAAAAATGCGCTCACCGCCGATCCCATGCCGGTGAGCCACATGTGATGGGCCCAGACAATGAAGGAAAGAAAACCGAGAACGAGTGCGGCGAAGACGAGCGATTTGTAACCCCAAAGCGGTTTGCGTGAATTGTTGGCGAGGATTTCGGCCACGATGCCCATGGCGGGCAAAATCAGGACATAAACTTCCGGGTGACCGAGAAACCAAAACAAATGTTGCCACAACAACGGGCTGCCACCGCCGCTGACTTGCAATGCCGCTCCGTTCACCACCAGCCCGCTCGGTAAGAAAAAGCTGGTCGAGGCCAAACGATCCATGGTCTGCATGACAATGGCCGCTTCCAACGGCGGGAACGCGAGCAACAACAGGAAGGCAGTAACAAATTGGGCCCAGACGAAAAAAGGAAGACGCATCCAGGTCAGACCAGGCGCGCGCAACTGGATGATGGTGGTGATGAAATTGATTGCGCCCAGCAGTGACGACGTAATCAGAAAAATAAAACCGACGAGCCACAGCGTTTGCCCGTTAAAAAATGGATTAAAATTCGGCCCGGTATCGGCGATGACTCCGAGCGGCGTATAGGAAGTCCAACCACCTTTGGCGGCACCGCCGGGAACAAAAAAACTCACTAGCATGATGATGCCGCCGACGACAAACGCCCAATAACTGGCAGCGTTTACTTTCGGGAACGTCATGTCGGGCGCGCCGATTTGGAGCGGGACGACAAAATTCCCGAAGGCAGCGAAGGCCAGCGGCACTACCCCGAGAAAGATCATGATCGTCCCATGCATGGCGCCAAGTGAATTGTAGAACTCCGGCGTCATCTTGCCGTCCGGCATCGAGCCGGTTCCAAAGAAATGGTTGAGCGCGTTCCCGATTACCGGCATTGCCTGACCTGGATAAGCCAGTTGCCAGCGCATCATCATCATCAGGCAAAAGCCGAAGAACAAAAAGAGCAGGCCGCTGATGCCGTATTGAATACCGATCACCTTGTGATCGGTGGAGAAAACGTACTTCCGCCAAAAGCCTAATTCGTGATGTTCGTCTCCGTGTTCGTCGTGATGATGGGTTTCAGGCGTTCCGTGCGGATGGGTAGTGGCGTCCATGCGAAGAAAAATTTACCGCATCAACTATTGAAAGACAAAGGCCGTTTGCAAAGTGTTAAATAATCCCCTCTTCCGTCATCCCGAGCGAAAGCCGAGGGATCCCGTCAGATCACCTTGAAGATCGCGGATCAAGGGACTTGTAAAGTTATCATAAAGGTCTCGCCACGGGATCCCTCGACTGCGCTCGGGATGACGGGTGCAATTGAACGCGCGATACTGCAACGTGACGGATGCGGATCTGCGCAAATTGCAACGAACCGGTTGCGACGTGCGCACGGATCGCTTGACCCGCATCTTATTTGCGACCGACGCGTCCATTTATCAGATGGAGCCACAGGCGGCCGCCTTTCCGCGTTCGGCCGAGGAAGCAAGCGCCGTTATTGGCGCGGGAATCGATGCCGGGCTTTCTATCACGCCGCGTGGCGCTGGCACCAGCCTGGTCGGTAACGCGATCGGCGACGGATTGATCGTCGATTTCTCGCGGCATAATCGCGGAATTTCTGAGCTCGATCTGGAAAAACGCATGGTGCGCGTGGGCGCCGGTGTGGTGCTTGATCAACTAAACGCTTTTCTGAAACCGCACCGCTTTTGTTTCGGGCCGGATGTGGCGACTAGTTCGCGCGCAACCATCGGCGGAATGATCGCCAACAATTCCTCCGGCGCGCGCGCACCGTTTTACGGAACAACTGCCGACCATGTGCTGGCAACCGAGATTATCCTGGCCGATGGACGAATCGAAAAAATCGGCGCAGAGCACGATTCGCTCGAAGCGGAACGCGCCCACATTGAACGACTATTACGCGAACAAAGCGCCGAAATGGCGGAACGATGGCCGCCGGGTTTGATCAAGCGCTGGCCGGGATATGGACTCACGCGTTTTCTGCGCGCGCCACAAAATCTTAATGAGGTTCTAGCCGGTAGCGAAGGAACGCTGGCAGCAATTTTTTCGGCTGAGCTCAAAATTTCGCCGCTGCCACGTGAGAAAGGTTTGGGCCTGATTTTTTTCGCGAGCGTCGATGATGCGATGCAGGCAACGGTCGCGCTGCTCGATCTGATGCCGGCCGCAATCGAGCATATCGATCGGCTATTGCTCGATCAGACAAGGGGCCAACTTCATTTTCAAGCGGCGCGCGATTTAATGGAGCTGGATGCTAATCCGTGTGCCGCGGTCCTAATTGTTGAATTTTATGACGAAAACGTGGCGGAGCGCCTGGCGATTTTGCAAGCGCGCCGGCTGGGGTTGCGCTCGAAAATTTTAACGAGCGCGCGAGAAATGGATCTGGTTTGGTCGGTGCGCAAAGCTGGCTTGTCGTTGTTGACCGGGTGCGTCGGCGCCAGAAAACCGGTGGCGTTCATCGAGGACGCAGCGGTGCGACCGGCGCAATTACCGGAGTATGTGCGCGGGTTGCAGGCAATAATGCACCCGTTGGGCCTTGAAGCTTCCTATTATGGCCATGCCGCGAGCGGGCTTTTGCATGTCCGGCCTGTGCTCGATCTCCATAGCACTGAAGATTTGAAAAAATTTCGCCAGGTCGCGGACCAAACTTCCGCGCTGGTAAAAAAATTTAAGGGTTCGCTCTCGGCCGAGCACGGCGTCGGCATCGCTCGCACCGAATACATGCGCGAACAACTGGGCGACGAGTTGCTCGGAGCGATGCGTGAGATCAAACGTATTTTCGATCCGCGCGACCGGATGAATCCGGGAAAGATTTTTGGCACTGGCAATTTTCGCATCGACTCAAGCTTGCGTGAGAATTTTACGCGGCCAATCGAACTGCCATTCACGCCCCGGCTCGCCTTTGCTTTCAAAGATCATTCATTCATCGGCAATCTCGAGCAATGCAACGGCTGCGGCGGTTGTCGAAAGGACGCGCCCACGATGTGTCCTACCTTCCTCGCAACCGGCGAAGAAGTCATGTCCACCCGCGGCCGGGCTAACGTTATTCGGAAAATTTTGCAATGGCGCGAAAACGGGAACGATCCGCTGGAATCTGAGGAATTGGATGCGGCGCTGAGCAATTGTTTGTCGTGCAAAGGTTGCACACCGGAATGCCCGTCGAATGTTAATCTGGCGTTGCTAAAGGCGGAATTGCTTTACGCCGCGATTCGAAAACATGGGCTTGGTTTACAGGAACGAATTTTGAGCCGACCCGATCTGTTGGGCGAAATCGGCTGCGCGTTTCCGCGAATGGCAAATGCCGCTCTCGAATTTACGCCGTTGCGGACATTAATGGAAAAAACGATCGGACTCTCGGCTAAACGGTCGTTGCCGAAATACGCGAGCGAGAGGTTCGATCGCTGGTTCGCCGGCCGGTCATCCCGACCGAAGCAAAGCGAAGTGGAGGGATCCCGCGGAAGTTACCTTAAAGCTTCCGCACCGGGATCCCTCGACTCCGCTCGGGATGACGTCATTCTGTGGGACGATACCTTTGTGCGCTACAACGAGCCGCACATCGGGATCGCGGCGGTCAACGTGCTCGAAGCGCTGGGTTTTCACGTCTCGTTAGCTCGAAGACGCAAGTGCTGCGGCCGCCCCGCATTCAGTCAGGGCAACCTCGACGCCGCCGCGAAGTTCGGCGAACACAACATTAACCTTCTCTCGTCAATCGAAAACGCCAGTCCGGCCCGGAACTCCAATACTCCAATCATCTTCCTCGAGCCTTCCTGTTACTCGATGTTCGCGGAAGATTATCGCGAGTTGAAAATTCCGGGCGCCGACTCAATCGCTCAGCGCAGTTTTCTTCTTGAAAAATTTGTGAACGACATTCTGGAACGCGAACCGGAAAGAGCACGATTTCAGGATCGCGACGAGTCCGTTGTGATCCACGCGCATTGTCACGCGAAATCAATTGTGGATCCGACTTTCATGGCTCGATTGGTCGATAAACTTCCCGGGCGAAAAGCGAAATTGCTCGACACCGGCTGCTGCGGAATGGCCGGCGCATTCGGGATGATGGAAGCGAAGCGTGAATTGTCGCTCCAGGTGGCGGCACCGATGTTGCAAAAAATTCGCGCGGAAGGGCCGAATGTTACGGTGATTGCCTCAGGGACGAGTTGCCGGCATCAGCTTTCCGAATTGTCGGAGGTGCGGCCCAAACATATGGCGGAATTGTTGGCGGCTGCGCTGCCAACATGTCCGTCATCCTGAGCGCAAGCGAAGGACCCCGCACAGACACATTTGATCACACGGAATTCCTTGTGTGATCGCTCGCGTTGTTGTGAGGTCCCTCGCCGTCTTCGCGGCTCGGGATGACGGTCTTGCGCGCTATGCGAGCCGTAGAATCTCGCGGAACTCGGCGCCAGTGAGCGCGTGGACAGAAAGGCGCGACTGGCGGACCAGGGAAATGTTTTTCAATGGTCGCCTCGCTTTAATCTGGTCCAAGGTTACGGGGTGGCGCAGCGGTTTGATTGGCGCAAGATCGACCGTGCTCCAATCGCCTTCTTTTGCCGTGGGATCGGGGTACGCGTCGCGAACGACTTTGGCAATGCCGACGACCGCTTTATCGCTGACGCTGTGATAAAAGAGAACTTCATCACCCACGCGCATGCTGCGGAGATTGTTTCGCGCGGTAAAATTACGCACACCGGTCCAACTGGTCTTCTTTTCTTTGACCAGATCGCTCCAGGAATACGCATTCGGTTCTGATTTCACGAGCCAGTAGTTTTTCATTTAAGGTTCTTCGTCATTCTGAGGAAGTGGAGGGATCCCGGTGCGCTACTTAAATCTCTCACCTCGTCCGAGCCGGACTGGCGTTTTCGCTCGGATGACGATCAAGGCTTGGGCGGTTGAGCGCCAGGTGTGCTTGGCGGTGGGGAACCTTGTGGTGGTGCGCCAGGTTTGGCTTGTTCGCCCGGCTTGGGAGGAGCAGCGCCCTGCTGTTCGCCACCCGGGAGATCTTCGTCGGGAGCAGCGTGCAGATCGGCTTCGACGAATGATCCGGGATGACTGGCCAGTTCTTTGCGTAAAGCCGTGATCTGCTCCTTGGTAACCGGGCTGCCGTGGTTTCCCCATTCCTGTCGCTCATAAGTCAGGACATCGGCAACCTTTTGATCACCCAAGCTCTCCCACGGTTGCATGACTGCACTTCCGAACGTTTGGCCCTTCACCGTGATCGGACCTTGCAAACCCTTCATTACGACCATGGCGGCGCGACGGGAGCCACCGTTAGTAATTTCAGAACCGGCGAGCGGCGGATAACCCTGACTTTGCGATCCGAGTCCACTTGCTTGATGGCATACCGCGCAATTCGCCATAAAAACTTTTTTGCCGCGCTCGGCCGGGGAAAGTTCCGCCGTCTGCTGCTGGCCACCGCCACCGGGGCCAGCCCCGTGTGATTTGGTCGGAACTGTGCCTGGATCCAAACTGTCGCCGCTAAAGCTCCCGGAGAAGCGTCCGAGGTACGCGCCGCCGAAGAAAATCGCGAGAGCATAGATTCCGATCAACCACAATGAAAGCGGCTCCAATCCCACGCGCGGCTCCTGTTTTTCCCGCTGAATCGCAGCGTGCACTTTTTGCACGTCCTCGCTCTCGCCATAATCCATTCCCTGGCGACGCCGCGGTACAGAATCGGAGGGGTTCATTATTTTGCAGCAGGTTTAGCCGCAGCGGGCGATCCAGCCGGCGGCGCAGCAGCGGATTTCACTTCGTTCAACGGATGTGATTGATTGAGCGACATCAAATAGGCTACGAGACATTTCGCGTCGTAGGTCGGAACGATTTCCCAACCTTCGCCCGGCGCGCGCTCGCCACGCAATTTGATGGCATCGGCTGATTGTTCTCCACCGACGCGCCGTTTTTCGTAGAGGAATTTATAAGCCGGCATATCCGAATCGAGATTCAAACTGCGCGGCGCATAGAGATGTTGATGATGCCAGGCGGCGGAGTAGGCCGCCGGGGAGTCGGAAGGTGACGCAGTGGGCGAAGGGGCTGCGGCCGTTTGTGGTGGCGAGGCAGCAGACGCAGGGGGAGCAGGTGATTGCGCGCCAGGTTTGGCGCCTTGTTGCGCTGCAACGTTCGCGGGCGAAGCCGAGGCATTTGCGGCGGGCGGCGCAGCAGCTGGAGTCTGAGGTGAGGGTTGCGCGGCCGGTTTGGCGTTTTGCTGCGCGCCGGCGTTTGCGGGCGGAGGCGAGGCATTGGATGCGGGCGGTGAGGCAGCAGGCGCAGCCGGAGGCCCTGGACTGGGTTGTGCTGGCGCGGCTTCTTCCTCGGCCGGAGCGGCTTTGCCGATGTTGGCCAAATCAGGTCCCATTCGCGTTTTACCGAGCAAGGCTGGCCGGTCGAAAATGTAATCGCGCGGTGCGCTGCGGCGGTCACCCCATTTTGGAGTCGGACTGGACGCGGCGTCTCGCGGGCGATCGATATCGGCAGCGGCGTAATCGGCGCGGATCTGTTCGCTATGACAATAGAAGCAACCGTTCGCGACGTAAACGCGCCGGCCACGCTCGGCCATTCCAGACTTCGGCATTGGATAAATGTCGGTGCCCTCTTCGTCGCTTTGCGGATCTAGATGGCCAATTTGCAAATCGGGAATGTAAGCGAGCCCCAGCCACGAAAAGGCAAGGGTCGCGAGGATTCCAAGAACGAGCGGAGTGAAGCCTTTCATCAGTGCGCGACCATCTCTCCAGGTTCAGGATTCACCGGATTCAAAAATGTCGGCACGCTGGCGGTGCGGCCAAGGCCGAGAAGCATGAGCAAGAAATGATAGGCGAAAACGAAATGCGCCACCGTCATTAGAATTCCGGAAAGGCTACGCCCGCGCAGATACGGTAGAACGGACTGCGTGCTTTCAGTAAACGGCAGGGTTGGGTTGTCCATGTTC
>Ga0207691_10004851_pt1 | contig 13007 bp, 8 predicted proteins | sample KBSM13metaG_FD_184327 | JGI IMG/M metagenome (GOLD analysis project Ga0207691, IMG submission 184327) | Miscanthus rhizosphere microbial communities from Kellogg Biological Station, Michigan, USA - KBS M1-3 metaG (SPAdes) (version 2) | ecosystem: Host-associated > Plants > Roots > Rhizosphere >... | reverse complement strand
GGGGCTGGCCGACTGGTGCGGCACCTGCGCGAGTTCGACGCCGACAATATTGAGGATCATCAGGTTGGCCAGGTGCTTAGCGCGGATGTATTTGAGCCGGGCCAAGTGATTGATGTGACCGGCACCTCCAAGGGGCGTGGCTTCCAGGGTGTTGTTCGGCGCCATGGCGTTGATTTTTATGGTCGGTGTGTCGGTTGCCTACTACGGCGAAGCACAGGGCAACCCGATTATGCGGGGCATGGCGGTGGACCAAGGCGCCGGTAATTGGGAGGGCAAAGAAATGCGCTTCGGTGTCGCCAACTCCGCGCTTTTCGCAACCGTCACCACGGCCACTTCGTGCGGCGCGGTAAATTCGATGCACGATAGTTTCACCGCGCTGGGCGGGCTTGTGCCGTTAGCCAACATTCAGCTCGGCGAGCTAGTTTTTGGCGGCGTCGGCGCGGGTCTTTACGCCATACTGATTTACGTCATCCTGTCAGTTTTCATCGCAGGGCTGATGGTGGGACGCACCCCGGAATATCTCGGCAAGAAGATCGAATCCCGCGAAGTCAAGCTTTCCATGCTTTACGTGCTGATTTTCCCGCTGCTGATTCTTTATTACAGCGGCTGGTCGCTCGTGGCGCCCTACGGCGTCTCGTCATTGAACAATGCCGGACCGCACGGGCTTACGGAAGTTCTTTACGCCTACAGCAGCGCTGCCGGCAATAACGGTTCCGCTTTCGCCGGCCTGAACGCGAACACGCTCTGGTATAACGTGAGCCTCGCCCTGACCATGCTCGCGGGACGTTTTTTGATGATCGTGCCCGCTCTGGCCATAGCTGGCTCGCTGGTCGGTAAGAAATCCGTGCCGGAAAGCTTGGGCACGTTCCCGACCAACGGCGTGCTTTTCGTCGTGCTGCTGGTGGGTGTCATCATTATTGTCGGCGCGTTGACCTTTTTCCCCGCGTTGTCGCTCGGTCCGATCGTCGAGCACTTCGTAGCTCAAGCAGGAAAGGTTTACTAAAATGCCCGATACTCGCTTAAAAGAACGTTCGCTCTTCGATCCTGAAATCATGCGCCCGGCGATTTGGGAAAGCTTTCGCAAGCTCGCGCCCCGCCATGTGATCAAAAACCCGGTGATGTTCGTGGTCGAGATCGGCAGCGTGCTCACGACTTTGATTTTAATTCGTGACCTCTTTGCGCCGACGGCGGGATCTCAGCCGCTCTGGTTCACCTTCAACGTCAGTTTTTGGTTGTGGTTCACGGTTGTGTTCGCCAACTTTGCCGAAGCCGTGGCGGAAGGCCGGGGCAAGGCGCAGGCCGCGACGCTGCGCAAGATGCGCCAGGAAACCATCGCGCGGCGTTTACGTACTGGCAGAGGGGAAGAAATCGTTCCCGCCTCGGCGTTACGCAAGGGCGACACTGTAGTGGTCGAGGCCGGCGAGATTATTCCGGGTGACGGGGACGTCATAGAAGGCATTGCTTCGGTCGATGAGTCGGCAATTACCGGTGAGTCCGCACCGGTGATTCGTGAAAGCGGCGGAGATCGCTCTGCCGTGACCGGCGGAACCAAAGTCTTGTCGGATCGCATCGTCGTGCGCATTACGGCAAGTCCCGGCGAGTCGTTCCTCGATCGCATGATCGCTTTGGTGGAGGGCGCGGCGCGGCAGAAAACTCCTAACGAAATCGCCCTGAATATTCTCCTCGCCGGTCTCACGCTGGTTTTTCTTTTCGCCTGCGTAACCCTCGTGCCAATGGCGATTTATTCGGGCATGGCCACCGTTTCGACAACCGTCATTGTGGCATTGCTCGTCTGTTTGATCCCCACCACCATCGGCGGTTTGCTTTCCGCAATCGGTATTGCGGGCATCGATCGTCTGCTGCGCAAGAATGTGCTCGCCATGAGCGGGCGCGCTGTCGAGGCGGCGGGAGACGTCGACACTTTGCTACTCGACAAAACCGGCACGATCACCCTCGGTAACCGCATGGCAACTGAGTTTATTGCAGTTGATGGCGTTGCCTCCGAAATGTTGGCCGATGCGGCGCAGCTCTCAAGCCTTGCTGACGAAACCCCCGAAGGACGTTCGATCGTCGTGCTTGCGAAAGAAAAATATGGTCTGCGCGGGCGCGAGATAACCGACATCGGCGCGCACTTTATTCCCTTCAGCGCTGAAACTCGTATGAGCGGCTGCGATCTCGATGGGCGCCAGATTCGCAAAGGGGCCGTCGACGCCATCGTGGCCTATGTGAGCGAACTGGGCGGCGCGGTGAGTTCCCAAATCGAAGGTATTACCCACGGAATCTCGGATACGGGCGGCACGCCGCTGGTGGTTTCCGAGGGTAGAAAGATTCTCGGCGTGATTCATCTCAAAGACGTCGTCAAAGGCGGTATTAAGGAGCGCTTTGACCGCTTTCGCGCCATGGGCATCCGCACGGTAATGATCACCGGCGACAATCCGCGCACGGCTGCGGCAATCGCGCGCGAAGCCGGGGTCGATGATTACCTGGCGCAGGCGACACCCGAAACGAAAATGCATCTCATTAAAGAAGAGCAGGCGAAGGGCAAGCTCGTGGCGATGACCGGCGACGGCACCAACGATGCTCCCGCGCTGGCGCAGGCGGATGTCGGCGTGGCGATGAACACTGGAACGCAGGCGGCAAAGGAAGCTGGCAACATGGTCGATCTCGATTCCAACCCGACCAAGCTTCTCGAAGTCGTCGAGATCGGCAAGCAAATGCTCATGACCCGCGGCGTGCTGACAACTTTTTCGATCGCCAACGACGTGGCGAAATATTTCGCGATCATCCCGGCCATGTTCATGGCCGCGTACCCGCAGATCGCGCCACTCAATGTTATGCAGCTCGCTTCGCCCCAGAGCGCGATTCTCTCGGCAGTCATTTTCAACGCGATCATTATCATCCTGCTCATCCCGTTGGCTTTGCGAGGCGTGCGATACCGTCCCATCGGCGCGGGGCCGTTGCTGGCGCGTTCGCTGTTGATTTATGGCGTCGGCGGAGTGGTGGCGCCTTTTATCGGTATCAAACTGATCGATTCCATTTTGGCAGCAGTCGGACTTGTCTAGGAGCGAGTTATGAAAACTATGACCATCGCGTTACGGATGACGATCGTTACTCTGGTTTTGACCGGATTGCTTTACCCATTTGTCATAACGGGTTTGGCCCAAGTGCTTTTTCCTTGGAGGGCAAATGGCAGCCTGATTACGGACGAAAAGGGTCAAGTGGTCGGTTCCGAGTTGATCGCCCAGGGATTCAGCAATCCCGCTTACTTTCAGCCACGCCCGTCGGCGGCAGGGGAGAAGGGATACGACGCGACTGCTTCCGGCGGGTCCAACCTCGGACCGACATCAAAAAAATTGCAGGATCGCATCAACGACGACCTGAAGCGTTTAAAGGCGGAAAATCCCGAAGCCACGGAGCCCGTTCCGGCGGAGCTCGTTACTGCTTCGGCGAGCGGACTCGATCCGCACCTCTCGCCCGAAGGCATGCTCTGGCAGGTGCCGCGAGTTGCCAAGGCGCGCGGGATCGCGCCAGATAGAGTCAAGACCGTGGTAGAAGCGAATATAAAAGACAGAACGCTTGGGATCCTGGGGGAACCGACCGTCAACGTGCTGTTGGTCAATTTAGCGCTTGATCGACAGTTTGGAAAACCAATACCAATCGGCACGAGTCGAGAAAGGCACGCGGTGAACAACTGAGAGGAGGAGCATATCCAAGTAGCGCAACAAATGACGGCACCGCCAAGAAGCGGCGAATACGCTTGTGGAAGCACCGCGTAAACGACCCGAAGATTTTCTCGAGCTGGTCGAGCGTGCTAAGCGCGGCCGACTGAAAGTCTACATCGGCTCGGCGGCCGGGGTCGGCAAGACTTATCAGATGCTGGAGGAAGCGCATGCGCTAAAAAAGCGCGGTGTGGACGTAGTGCTGGCGTTTATCGAGCCTCACGACCGACTCGATACCGCAGCCTTGATCGAAGGCCTCGAAGTCGTGTCCCGCACCCGGGTCGATTATCACGGTGTCGTGGTGGAAGAAATGGACCTCGATGCGGTACTCAAGCGGCATCCCCAAGTTGCCGTAGTCGACGAGCTGGCGCATACCAACGCGCCATTTTGCCGCAACAAGAAGCGTTATCAGGACGTGCTCGAATTACTCGAAGCCGGCATCAATGTCATTTGCGCATTCAATGTGCAGCATCTCGAAAGCCTGAACGAGATGGTCAAGCAAGCGACCCATGTCGTGGTGCGCGAAACGGTACCCGATTCGATCCTGAAGCGCGCCGATCAGGTGGTCGATATCGATCTCGCCGTGGAGGACCTCATCGATCGGCTGAAAGCCGGAAAAATCTATGCCGCCGACAAAGTTCAATGGGCGCTGGAAAATTTTTTTCAACCCGAGAAGCTTGCCGTGCTGCGAGAAATCGCTCTGCGGGAAGTGGCGGAGAGCGTCGACCGGACATTTACGGCCAACGCTACGAATGGAGACGACGGCCGGCGCTCGGTGGCGAGCGAACGCGTGATGGTTTGCCTGCCCACGCGTCCGCCGCCGAACGGCGCCATGTTGTTAAGACAGGGCTCGCGTCTTGCCGGGCGACTGAACACCGATTGGTTTGTCGTTCATGTCGAAACGAAGGAAGAGGCCAATCACCGGATCGATGCGACCCTGCAGCGTTACCTTTTGGATGACGAGCAACGGGCGCGCGATCTGGGCGCTGAAGTCGTGCGCCTGCGCTCCGACAACCCCGTGGATGAGCTACTCGAGTTTGCTCGCAACCGTGGCGTCCGCCATATTGTGGTGGGGCGTTCACACAAACCGTGGTGGCGGCGCATGCTTGGTCAGTCGCCGGTTTTCAAGCTGGTCACCGAAGCGGATGGTTTCGATCTGCATATCGTGTCGCTGGAAGATCGGGAGGAACCAGAATGAACCTCTATAGAAAGCTGTTGCTCGCCCAGGCACCCATTGCACTAGCGCTGGCGATCGTTGGGGTTTTTTCGGTGATCGTGGTGTCCTTTCTCGGTTCCCATTCGCAGACGATCTTGAAGGACAATTATCGGAGCGTGCTCGCTGCCCAGCGGATGAAAGAAGCCATTGAGCGCATGGATAGCGGCGCGTTGTTCATTGCCGCCGGCCAACGCGCCAAGGGCGTCGAACAGGCGGAAAAGAACCGACCGATTTTTGAAGCTGAGCTGAAGGTTCAGGAAGGCAACATTACCGAAGCCGGCGAGAAGGAATTCACAGCCGGCCTGCGCTATGCGTGGACCGATTATCAGGCGAAGTTTGGCAGGCTTGAGAAAAGCGCGAGCGCTGAAGAGGCAAAACAGCTCTATTTCGATGCATTGGAAGCGGCCTTTTACAAGGTAAAAAGCGCGGCTGACGAGATTCTAACAATCAATCAAGATACCATGGTGCGCAAGAGCGATGACGTGCGGCGCACCGCCGAGCGCATGAACGCGGTGACCATGACGGTGGCGTTCGCGGCGCTCGTGCTCGGTCTGTTTGTGTCGATGATTATTACGCGCCGCCTATTGCAGCCGGTTTCGGCGCTCAGTGACGCGAGTCGTAAAATCGGCGAAGGCAAGTTCGACACGCGCGCGCACGTCCGCGGTAACGACGAACTGGCGCAACTGGCGCGGGATTTCAACACCATGGCGGCGCGCCTGGGCGAATATCGCAAGAGCTCGCTCGGTGAATTGCTGCAGGCCCATCTGAGCATGCAAGCGGCCATCGACAGTCTTCCCGACCCGGTGGCGATTTTCGGTGTCGAAGGTAACTTGCAGAACGTCAATCAAGCAGCGGAATCACTTCTCGGTTTGAGGACAGACGGCGGGAAGGAGCCGCTAAAAAACGTCGATGGCGCGATAAGGGCGGTTTTCGAACGCATGCGCAGTCACGTGCTGAGCGGGAAAGGAACCTTCGTTCCGAAAGGATTCGAGGACGCGGTTCAACTCACCACGCTATTGGGCGATCGATACTTTTTGCCGCGCGCCACGCCGGTGTACGAATCGCGCGGAGTGATCGTGGGCGCCACGGTGTTTTTGCAGGACGTGACTCGTCTGCGCCGTTTCGAAGAGCTAAAGAACGATGTGGTGGCAACGATCGCGCACGAGTTTCGCACGCCGCTCACCTCCCTAAGGATGGCCGTGCATTTGTGCACGGAGGAGGTGGCAGGGCCGCTGACGGAAAAACAGGCCGAGCTGCTGCATGCCGCGCGTGAAGATTGCGACCGTCTGCAAGCCATGGTGGACGATCTGCTCGATATGTCGCGGATCGAGTCGGGTCGAGTTGAGCTTTATCCGTTGCCAACGCCGGTCGGCATGCTGGTCGGAAATGCCCTCGAGCAGTTCAAGGCCGAAGCGGAGGGAAAGGGCGTGCGTTTGAGCGCAGAGGTTACGATTCCGGAAATCAGAGTTCTGGCGGACCACGAGCGCGTGGGTCACATCTTTGGGAACTTGATCACCAACGCACTACGTCACACGCCGCATGACGGCTCGGTAAAATTGGGCGCTAGCCTGATTAATGGCGCGGTGCGCTTTACTGTGACGGATACGGGGACGGGAATCGCGAAGCAATATCACGATCGGCTGTTCGAAAAATTTTTCCACGTTCCCGATGGCGGGCCGAAGGGAACCGGGCTGGGTCTCTATATCGCGAGGGAGATCGTGCGCGCGCATGGGGGAGACATCGGCGTCGAAAGCGAGCTCGGCAAAGGCAGTACCTTTTGGTTCACCCTGCCGCGCCCGTCCAACGGCTTCAAACCCAACGCCGCTAATCGTCTGTAAATTTTCCACTCGCTTTGAATTTATTTCGCAAGCTCCCGCTGATTTCAGCTCTCGTATTTCTTGCGCTTACGCCAAAGCGTCGATGCGTCGATGCCGAGAATCGCCGCGGCTTCATCCAGCGTCGAGGTCCGCGCCAACACGCGGCTAATGTGCTCCCGTTCGATATGATCAAGTGTCACATCACCGCCGAGCTCCAGCGTCGGGGCTTTGCGTTGGGCGGAAATATGCGCTGGAAAGGCTTCGGGCTCGATGATTTGAGCTGGCCAGAGAATGACGGCTCGCTCGATGGCATTGCGTAATTCGCGAATGTTTCCCGGCCAGGAATAGGATCGAAGCGCCTCTTCCGCGGCTCTGGACAATTCCTGGGGCCGACGTCGCGCCGATTTTGCAAAAAAAACCAGAAAGCGGCGCGCTAGCCGCAAAATGTCTTCCGGCCGTTCACGCAAGGGCGGCAGGTGCAGAGTGATCACGTTCAGGCGATAGAGCAAATCTTCACGAAACAGTCCGCGCCGCACATGATCTTCGATGTCGCGGTTCGTCGCCGCAACCGTTCGTACGTTGGCGCGACGGGTTTTGTTCTCTCCCAGCCGCTCGAATTCTTTGGCTTCCAAGAAGCGAAGCAGTTTCGCTTGCACCGCAGGCGAGATATCGCCGATCTCGTCGAGAAAGAGCGTACCGCCTTCGGCGGCTTCGACTCTCCCCGGCTGATCGCGAACGGCGCCGGTAAACGCGCCGCGGCTATGGCCGAAAAGTTCACTGGCCAAAAGCTCCTCCGATAAAGTTGGGCAGTTCACCACCACGAAAGGTTGACTGCTGCGGGGACTTAGCGAATGCATCATCCGTGCGAGCACGGTTTTCCCCGTGCCGCTCTCGCCGCGCAACAGAATCGCGGCATCCGAAACCGCGGCACGCCTTGCGGTTTCTAGCGCTGCGCGCACCTTCGGCGACTCGCTCTCTAATTCCACCTCGGGTGTCGCTTCGCTTAGCCGGCTCTCGAGGTCCGTCAGCTGTCGCCGCAGGTCTCGCGCTTGCCTGCATTGATCCAGGACATGGCGGATCTGCGCAGGTTGAAAGGGTTTGGGCAGATAATCAACCGCGCCGCGTTTCATCGCTGCGACCGCGCTGTCAATGGTCGCGTACGCCGTCATCACGACAATCGACAAGTTCGGGCAATCGATCAGCAGCTTGGGAATCAGATCAAGACCGTTGGCTTCACCGAGGCGAATGTCCAGAAAAGCCAACTCATATGGGTGTTTTGCGATTGCCTCGAGGGCACCGTGCAGCGATGAAACAGCGGTTACTTCACAGCCTAGTTGCTCGAGGCAAAGAGACAACGTCGTCCGAATGTTTTTCTCGTCGTCCACGACGAGCACTCGAAGATTTTCGGGACGAGGCGATGGATCCGCGGGTGGCATCGAAGTCGTTCGGCGGCGTGATCTCAGGAGACCTTTAACCCGAGATCACGGGCAAGCTCCTCGAAGGAGCTCACCCAGGCCTGCGCCGTTTCATCGCCGCGCATCTGTGCATCGCGCTGCGCCGGGTAGCTCTTTTGCAGCAGTCCATAAAAAATATTCTGAATTGCCCAGAGATTCACGGGAAATGGAAAATGTTGAAGCAGGTCTGCGGTCTTCTGAAGTTCGCTGAGCGCGGCAAGCGACGGGTTGGCGGCAAACCTCGATGCCGTGCGCTCGAGAGTATGGCGAAATGCGAATTCCAGCGTATCGGTGTCGAGGCTTACGCCCTCGATCTTTGCGGTCTCGATTTTTCTAATCACCTGTTGAACATCGATGGCCGTTCGTTCCAGCGCTCGGCGCAAATCGCTGTTCAAGACCACCTCGGCTGCAGCGGAAAACCCTTTGGGCAACGGAATGTTGAGATCGGTCAGAAACCGCATGATCGGCGCCCGGTGCTCATAAACTTGGCGATACAGAGCTTCCGCTTCCAGCAAGCTGCTCTCCAGAATGGTTTCCAAAACGCTTCGTTGCTCATCACGAAACAATGATTGCAGTGAATAATTCGACTCGCCAAAACGCTGCGCCATGACCCGAACCACGCCGGTCAGATCCGCACGGCTGAACCGGTCCAAGGCTTCCTCGATGGTTTTGCGGTAAGTTTGTTCGTCCGGAAATTCGGCCACGCCGCCATTGATGTTGTGATCGCCGAGATGAAGCACGCCATAATGCAATTGTTTTGACTCCCGGGTCACTCTCGATCGGAGTTCGATCCGGCCAAATGACAGTTTGGCACGCCCGATGGGAAAAACCTGGCGGTCATTGCTGGTGACATCATAACAATAGATCGGTGTTTCCTTCGGAAATTCTTCGAACACGCTGCTTACCGCGTAATGGGCGGCAAGTTTCTCCCAATCGACTTTGGCGGATTGCACGCGCCGCTCGTATATTTGCGCGCCATTGCCCTGTTCAGGAAGATTGCTGATTGCCGCCGACAGACGGTGCGTCAATTGACTTTCCAGAGAGTCGCCGAAAAGATTTTGCGCGAGTTGCACCGCGCGTCCGGCGAACTGAAGAATTTGCACCGCCTCAATGCCGGCGATGTCATCAAAAAACCAACCGCAGCTGGTATACATCAGCAGCGCATGACGCTGCATTTCCAGGAGCTTAAGCGTTCGCGACTCTTCATTCACGTTCGGTTGTCGCACCGCCTGGCGGGCAAAAAACTCGTCGATATTTTCTGCCGATCGATCATTGATGACCGAGATATAAGCGTCTCGCGCCTGCCAGGGATCTTTGAGCAATTGTCTTGCTTGTTCTTCCCATTGGGGAGCTATGCTGTCGCGCAGCCAATCGAGAGCGTTGCGCAAGGGCGTGCGCCATTCTTGGTTCCAGGTTGGGTGCGCCCCGGTGTTGCAGCCGCAGTTGCTCCACCAACGATCGATTCCATGAGCGCAACTCCAGGAGCTTTTCTCGACGATTTCCACTTCATAGGTCGGCGGATAATTCGCCAGAAACTCGCCGTAATTGGTGAGCGCCGTCTGCGCATCAGCCTCGATGCGGTCGAGAGCGTAGGCCAACGCCATATCGCCAAAACGATGGTGGTGGCCGTAACTCTCGCCATCGGTGGCGATGTGAACCAATTGTTCCTGTTCCTCTTGCGCCGAAAAAGCGGCATAGAGTCTTTGGATGAAGCGTTCGCCTTGCGAGAGCAGCCCCTCGAAAGCTACGGCGCGGGCGATGGGGCCGTTGTAGAAGAATATCGCGAGGGATTTTCCGGAGGGGAGCCGCTGCCGGTAGGCCCGGTTGGTTTCGATGCCTCCATGCTCAAGCTCCCGCCACTCCGATTGGCCAATGCGGCGCGTGCGTGCCGCTTGGTGCGGCGCGAGGATGGTAAAGCGCACGCCAAAGTCCGCGAGCAACTCGAGGGTCTCGAGGTCGACCGCCGTCTCCGGCAGCCACATCCCTTCGGGCCTGCGCTTGAAGCGGGCTTCAAAATCACGAACGCCCCAGGCAATCTGTGTGATGCGATCACGCCGGTTGGCCAGAGGCATGATCATATGATTGTACACCTGTGCGATGGCCGAACCATGGCCGGAAAATTTCTTGGCGCTCTCCCGATCGGCCGCGAGGATCGCGTCGTAAACAGCAGGCGATTTTTCTGCCAGCCAGGAGAGCAGGGTGGGACCAAAGTTAAAGCTCATCTTGGCATAATTGTTGACCAGTTTGATGATGCGGTTCTGCTCGTCGAGAATTCGCGACACCGAATTTGGTGCGTAGCATTCGGCGGTAATCCGGGCGTTCCAATCGTGGTAGGGCGCCGCCGAATCTTGCAGCTCCACCGCTTCGAGCCAGGGATTTTCTCGTGGTGGCTGATAAAAGTGGCCGTGAATGCAGATGAACCGCTTCATGCGTGATTTGCAGGGCTCGGACAAGTGTTCCACCGTGCCTGCCTCGGCAGCGGAGGAGTTCGAGCCTAGGGATTCATAATCCAGGTTGTTTTGCGCGGACCGCGCCCCAATACGACCACGCCGCCGGGGGAAATTTTATACCGCTGCCGGTCGCTTTCCCTGTCGTAGCCGATCGTCGTGCCGGAGGGAATCACATTGGCTTTGTCAATAATCGCATGACGAATTTTGCAGCCGCGCCCGATCTCCACCCAGTCCATGATCACTGACTCTTCGACTTGACTGTAACTGTGAATGCGCACGTTTCTTCCCACCACACAATTATGCACGTAGCTGCCGCTGATGATCGTTCCTTCCGCAACCACGGAGTTGACCGCCATGCCTTGGCGATCTTGCCAATCGAAGACAAACTTCGCCGGCGGGTCAAAATAGCCAACCGTGCGCAGCGGCCAACTGCGGTTGTAGAGGTTGAACGATGGGTCGATGGAACAAAGATCCATGCTCGCTTCGTAATACGCGTCAATGGTGCCAAGATCACGCCAGTAACTCGGCTCTTCGCCTTTCGACGGAATCGGCACGCGATTTTTGCGGAAGTCATAGGCATAGACGCGTTGGTTTCCGATCAACTCGGGCAGGATGTCGCGGCCGAAGTCGTGCGTGCTTTCCGGTTTTTCGGCGTTGACGCTGAGCGCGTCCACGAGGATCTCGTTATTAAAAAGATAATTGCCCATTGAGACCAGAGCAAAATTGGGCTCGCCGGGAATGGATTTGGGATTTTTAGGCTTTTCCCGAAAATCGACGATGCGCCAGTCGGGTTCGATTTCGATCACGCCAAACTGGGACGCTTCTTCAATCTTTACGGGCAGGGCCGCGACGGTAACGTCGGCGTTCTTCTTTTGGTGCTCATCGATCATCTGGCGCACGTTCATGCGGTAAATGTGATCGGCGCCAAATACGGCGACGAGCTTAGGGCTGTGACGCTCCAGTAGATACAAGTTTTGATAGACGGAATCCGCGGTTCCCTGATACCAGTCCTCTCCAGAACGCATTTGTGCCGGTACTGGAGTGACGAAGTGTTCGCCGAGAAAGTCGCTGGTGCGCCAACCGCGATCGAGATGCTCGAGCAATGATTGCGCTTTGAATTGAGTTAACACATAGATCGACAAGATGCCGGAGTTGACGAAATTCGACAGGACAAAATCAATGATTCGATATCGGCCGCCGAAGGGCACGGCGGGTTTGGCCCGGTGCTGTGTCAGTGGATAAAGGCGCTCGCCACGTCCGCCCGCGAGTACCACGCCTAAGACGTACATCATTTCCCTCTTTTAAGTTGCCTAAGTCATGAGTTGCCGATACAGGTCGGTGAAATGTTTTGCCGAGCGATTCCAGGAAAAATCCATTGCCATCGCTCGTCGCTGCAGTGCGCTCCACGCCGGCCGATTTCGGTAAACCAGCAGGCATTCGTCCACCGCGGCGAGCAGTGCGTCCGCCGTATAGGGGCCGAATAAAAAGACGGTGCCCGAGCGCGCGCTGACATTGCATTGCTGGACGGTATCCTGCAAACCGCCGACCGCACGCACGACCGGTATGGTACCATACTTTAGGCTGAACATCTGATTGAGACCGCAGGGCTCGTAAAGCGAGGGCATCAGGAAAATGTCGGCACCGGCCTCGATCTGATGAGCCAAAGGATTGTCGAAGCCGATCCGCACCGCAACTTGCTCGGGAAAGCGCGCCATTGCAGCGCGAAATAAGTTTTCATAGCGCACGTCGCCGTTGCCCAGGAGGACGAATTGGACGCCGCGCGCCATCAGCGCGTCCAGGATACCCTCGACCAGATCGATACCCTTCTGCGGCGTCAGCCGCGAGATCATGCCGATGACGGCGCTGTCTTCCCGGCTCGGAAGCCCGACCATTTGCCTCAGTTTTTCTTTGCAGGCGCTTTTCTGGCTGAGGCTGTTTTCACCGTAGTGATCCGTGAGAAAAGGATCTGTCCAGGGATTCCATAACTGGTAGTCTACCCCGTTGAGAATACCGACAAGATCGTCGGCGCGCTGGCGCAGCGCCCCTTCCAAACCGAAGCCTTGCTCAGAGGTCAAAATTTCGGCCGCATAAGACGGGCTCACCGTGGTGAGCTTATCGGCAAAAATGAGCGCCCCCTTGAGAAAATTAATATTGCCGTAGAATTCCAAAAACTGCGGCGTAAAAAAAGCAACGTCCAGATCCAACAGGCGCCAATCGGCAGCGCCGAAGATCCCTTGAAAGCCAAGATTATGAATCGTGAAGACGGTTTTGGCCCGTGCGATTTCCCTATATCGAGCCGCCTGGGTCTTGAGATAAACGGTCATCAACGCGGTTTGCCAGTCATGACAATG
>Ga0207691_10004849_pt1 | contig 13008 bp, 4 predicted proteins | sample KBSM13metaG_FD_184327 | JGI IMG/M metagenome (GOLD analysis project Ga0207691, IMG submission 184327) | Miscanthus rhizosphere microbial communities from Kellogg Biological Station, Michigan, USA - KBS M1-3 metaG (SPAdes) (version 2) | ecosystem: Host-associated > Plants > Roots > Rhizosphere >... | reverse complement strand
TTACTGGCGGCGGTCGCGTTGATGAGGTTGTTGCGAAGCTTGTTATTCGGAGTGGCGACGACGGATGTTGTTACCTACGGTGCGCTCGCTTTTGTTTTAGCCATTGTTGCGTTGTTGGCTTGTTACATCCCGGCCAGGCGCGCGACAAAGATCGATCCGTTGGTGGCGCTGAGGTACGAATGAAGAGATTTCAGATTTCAGATTACGGCGACATTCACAGCGCAAATTCTGCAACTGCAATCTGAATAGCGAGGGATTTCATGCTCAGCACTCTTAAACAAAACATAGCTTACAGCTTACGCACATTTGGTAGGAACAAACGTTTCACGCTCACTGCGGTGTTGACACTCGCGTTGGGGATAGGTGCGACGACTGCCATATTCAGCGTGGTCTATGCAGTGTTTGAGCCCATGCCTTATCCAAAGCCCGATCAACTGGTCATTGTGTGGTCCAAAGCACGAGGTGGACGGATCCCGGTAGCCGGTAGCGATTTCCTCAAGTGGCAGGAACGAAGCACGTCTTTCCAGTCAATGAATGGCTGGAACGGTGTTTCGTTCAACGTGGCAACCAATGAGAAACCTGAGCAGGTTACAGGTTCAAATCGTACTCCTGGTTTTTTCACGATGGAAGGTCTGCCGATGTTGATGGGACGAGATTTTGTTCCTGAAGAAGGGCAGCCGGGGAAAGACCATGTAGTAGTGCTCAGCAATCGATTGTGGAGTACCCATTTCGGTGCCGACCGCAACATCGTCGGTAAACAGATCCGAATGAACAGTGAGCCCTACACAGTAGTTGGTGTCCTTCCACCAGGTATTTACGATCGTTTCAATTCGCAGTTCTGGGTGCCGATGTTCATAGATACGAACCCACTCAGTCGCGACGTTCGCTTCATGACAGTGATGGCCCGATTGAAGGACGGCGTTTCGATTGAAAGAGCCCAGGCAGAGATGGACGGAATCGTCCGGCAGTTGCAGAGCGAAAAACCAAAAGTCAACGCAAACCTGAGTGTGAGTGTCGAGCCATTGCATCTTGACTTCGTTACCGATAAGACGCGCCGCAATCTTTGGCTGCTGCTGGGTGCGGTTGGTTTCCTCTTATTGATTGCTTGCGTCAACGTAGCCAACCTGCTTTTCGCGCGCGGAACATCTCGTCAACGGGAAGTGGCTTTGCGGGCTGCGTTGGGAGCGTCAAGAACTCGATTGTTTAGTCAGTTTCTTACCGAGAGCCTGGTGCTGGCCGTAACTGGAGGAGCCCTCGGCGTTTTGCTTGCCGAACTGATCATCAATGCGATCCAAGCAGTCATGCCGCCGGTCGGAACGATGCTTCCGTCCGAGGCTCACATCCGAATCAGTATTCCAGTTTTGCTCTTCACGATTGCGGTAACTGGAATCAGCGGTCTGTTGTTTGGATCCGCACCGGCCTGGCACGCAACCCGCCTCGATCTCAACGAAGTACTAAAACTGGGAGGCCGCACCGGTGGAGGCGGTGGACGACGCAACGTTCGCCGCGCACTCGTGATCGCTGAGTTCTCCCTGGCCCTTACTCTCCTCGCAAGTGCCGGTCTGGCGTTGAAGGGTTTCTGGAACTTGACGCGTATCGACCTGGGCATGCGCACCGAAGGCGTTCTCTCTTTTCAATTACCAGTACCAGACAAACGTCTCAATGGGTCCGAGCAAATCAGAGCCTATTACCACGGGATGCTGGAAAAAATCGAAACGGTTCCCGGGGTCAAACAAGCGGCTGCTATGACCGGTATGCCAGCTCGTGGCGTAAGTTTTTTTAGACGCTTCACCATCGTTGGCCAGCCATTGCCCGATCAATCCGAACGTCCGCGTTCAGGATTCCAAATGGTAACGCCAGGATATACAGACACGCTTGGCATTCGAATCACTAATGGCCGCGGCATCAGTGATCAAGACACTGCCAACAGCTCACGAGTTGCGGTTGTTAACGAAGAGTTTGTGCGGCGATTTCTTCCGGAAGTTAATCCACTCACGCAGCGGATTTCAGTCGACCAACAGATTCCTGGTGAGCCGCGGTCTCAACCCGTGGAGTACCAGGTCGTTGGTGTCTTTCACAACGTGCTCAGCGCGGGATCTCGAGATGACACCTATCCGGAGATCGACGTTTCGTTCTGGCAAAGCCCGTGGCCACAGGCTTCGATGGTTGTCAGTACTGACGTTGATCCAAAGAGTCTGATCAAGAGCATTACTGCCGCAGTTAATTCGGTGGATCCCGAACTGCCACTCGCTGGATTGAAAACTGTCGACGAGCTTGTGGATGAGTCGTTGGCTATCGATCGGTTTAGCGTCGTGCTGTTTAGCAGCTTTGGACTGGTTGGTCTGTTGCTGGCAGCGGTGGGTATCTACGGTGTGATGTCGTTTGGCGTTGCGCAACGCACCCAGGAATTTGGCATTCGCATGGCGCTTGGTGCCCAGCGTATGCGAGTTATCAGGCAGGTTGTAACGGAAGGAGTGATTCTGGCGCTCGTGGGATCGCTTATTGGATTGGGTGGTGCTTATCTGGTTGGTCGGGCAATGCAGTCTACCCTGTACGGAGTTGGCGCCATGGATGTGGGTGCCTTCGGCGCAGTCGCTTCTATCTTGATTGTTGCTGCTTTGCTGGCGTGTCTTTTTCCGGCGTGGTGCGCAAGCAGGGTTGAGCCGATTGAGGCGTTGCGACATGAATGAAAGGGGAATTGCCGATTTCCGATTTTCAATTTGCCCAGCTCTGCAGTTAGACAAATCGGCAATCGGGAATTGGAAATGGGCAATGAATCAAACAAGGAGTAATGGGAACAATGCTTAACGATTTCCGTTTCGGCATTCGAATGCTTTTGAAGAATCCGGCGTTCACCGCGGTTGCAGTGTTGTCTTTGGCGCTTGGCATTGGTGCGAATACAGCGATCTTCCAGTTGCTCAATGCGGTTCGTCTTAAAACCCTGCCCGTGCGAAATGCGCAGGAGCTTGCGCAGGTCGGACTCCGAGCGAGCGATCTTCAACTAACGCGAGGAAGCAAGGGCTTATTGCGTTACGCGCCAATGACGAATCCACTCTGGGAACAGATTCGCGATCGACAGCTCGGTTTTGCCGGAATGGCTGCTTGGGGGATGGCAGGCTTCAATCTTGCACAGGGTGGTGAGGTCAGACCGGCTCGAGGTCTTTGGGTTAGTGGAGACTTCTTTAACGTTCTTGGTGTTCAGCCAGAACTGGGCCGAGTTTTCAACCAGTCAGACGATCAGCGGGGCTGTACGGCGCCCGGCGTAGTTATCAGTCACGGATTTTGGCAGAGCGAATTCGGAGGCAGTAGTGATGTTGTTGGTCGCAAAGTCACGCTTTCAGATCGTCAGCTTCAAGTGATTGGTGTGACTCCACCCGGATTTTTTGGGCTCGAAGTTGGCAAGTCTTTTGATGTTGCGCTTCCAATCTGCGCCGATGCGATGTTCTCAGGAGCGAATCAAAGACTCGACTCGGGAACAAACTGGTGGCTGATGGTAACCGGTCGGCTAAAACCCGGTTGGACAATCGCACAAGCAAATTCTCAAGTGTCGACAATCTCCGCGCCGCTGTTTCAACAGACGCTGCCGTCGAATTATCCAGCTTCAAGCGTTAACGATTATTTGAATTCGAAACTGGAAGTCGTCGATGGATCGTCAGGCTATTCGATCCTTCGCGATAACTATGAGCGTCCACTTTGGTTGTTGCTGGCCATCGCCGGGTTGGTGCTTTTGATTACCTGCGCCAACCTGGCGAATTTGTTGTTGGCACGCGCGAGTACGCGTGAACGAGAGATCGCCGTTCGACAAGCAGTTGGCGCGTCACGATTCAGAATCGTTAGGCAGTTATTAGTTGAGACTATCTTGCTCGCCGCCATCGGTACCTCGCTTGGCCTGGTTTTAGCGCAGGCATTAGGCACCTTTCTCGTCGCGTCAATTGGCACAACTCGCGACGTTGTCTTTCTCGACGTTGCGCTTGACTTGAAGGTTCTTGGTTTTACCGCCGGTGTGGCAGTGCTCACTTGCATTGTTTTTGGTCTAACCCCGGCGCTTCGAGCAACGCGTGTCAGTCCTGGAGCAGCGATGAAGGCCGCCGGACGCGGGCTCACGGCTGGTCGTGAGCGCTTTAGTCTCAGACGAGGGCTCGTAGTAATCCAGGTTGCACTCTCGCTGGTCCTGGTTGCAAGTGCGCTTCTCTTTAGTCGGAGCCTCAACAAGTTGCTGAAACTTGATGCCGGATTCAATCAAGAAAATCTCCTAATCGCGCGAGTCGGGTTCAATCGACTGAAGATTGATCCGGCTAACCGCCTGGCTTTCCGAGGGCAAGTGCTTGAAAGAATCAAAGCCACGCCTGGTGTGAAAGACGTCAGCGAGATGGACTCCATCCCTCTGACCGGAGGAGGTCGAGGTAATGCTGTTTGGCTTGAAGGGAGAACCAGCGCGGATAAAGTCGATGCCTCATTCAATAGGGTTGGTGCCGACTATTTCAAGACACTTGATATCCCGTTAGTAAGCGGTAGATCTTTCAGTACTACTGACTCACGAAGCTCAACTAACGTTGCGATCATCAACCAGACGCTCGCGCAAATGTTGCGCGAACCAAATCCGGTTGGGAAACGGTTTGTTGTTGAGGCCACACCTGGTGAGGGCGAGACGACTTACGAAATCGTTGGCATGGCCCGCGATGCAAAATTTGAAGATCTTCGCGAAAGCGCCCTCCCCGTGGTTTACCTCGCGAGTTTTCAAGACGCTTACCCTTCGTCAGGTCGTCAGTTTTTAATCCGATCAAATCTTCCACCAACAAATCTCTCGGCCTCGATCAACCAGGGGCTGAGGGAATTTAACCCGGGTCTTGATGTCAATCTCCAGGTATTTAGATCGATGGTCGAAGAGTCGCTGCTGCGCGAACGATTGATGGCCAAGCTCTCCGGTTCTTTCGGGGTGTTGGCGTTGGTGTTAGCCAGCATCGGGCTCTACGGACTTCTTTCCTACGGTGTGACAAGTCGGAGTAAAGAGATCGGGATTCGTATGGCGCTCGGTGCAGGTACCCGCAACGTACTTTCGCTAATTCTGCACGAGGCAGTGTTACTCGTTTTGATCGGTGTGGCCGTTGGTGTGCCCGTTGTTCTGTATGTCTCGCGGTTCGCAAAGTCGTTGTTGTTTGACCTCTCGCCAACTGATCCTGTCTCACTTGTGATCGCCGGATTGGTGTTGATGAGTGTTGCGTTGGTTGCTGGGTACTTGCCGGCCAGGCGCGCGACGAAGGTGGATCCGTTGGTGGCACTACGGGATGAGTGAGGAAATTTCAGATTTCAGATTCGCAGACTTCTACCCTTCAAGGATTCTGCAATCAACAATCTGAAATGATCTAAGGAGCAATGATGCAGGAACTTTTTCATGATTTTCGCTTCGCCCTTCGCATGTTGCGAAAGAATCCGGGCTTTACCGTCATCGCGGTTCTGACGCTCGCGCTTGGTATCGGTGCCAACAGCGCCATCTTTTCGATCGCTAACGCTGTCATCATTCAACCGCTGCCATTCCGCGATCCTGATCACCTCGTCACGGTCCTTGAAACGAAGGCGAGCCAGAATCTCGATTGGCTGTATGTCACCGGCAACAATTTTGTTCAGTGGCAAGAGCGATCCGAATCGTTTGAGCATCTGGCCGGTCTGCAGCCATGCGGATATCGACTCGCCCAGGAAGGTGAACCTCAATTGTTCCCGGGAAACTGTGTCTCAGCCAGCTTTTTTCCGATGCTTGGTGTCCAGCCGATCGTCGGCCGGACGTTTACTGTTGAAGAAGATCAGCCAGGTCGAGATGGAGTTGCGGTAATAAGTTACGACTTCTGGCAGAAACAATTCGGAGGTGCCGGGAATGTTTTAGGCAAAACGATCTGGCGCGCAAATGATCGACATCCATTCAGCGTCATCGGGGTCTTACCGCAGGACTTTCAATTTGCACGCGACAACATCTCGGTTTGGACACCTCTTGCGCTGGACAAGGCAGCGCCGTCGCAGCGCGGGCACTTGTTGATGGTGTTTGCGAGGTTGAAGCCAGGCGTAACGATTCCGCAGGCACAATCGTCGATGGCGGGTCTAGCCACTCAACTTGAAAAAGAGTTTCCCAACACAAATGCAGGTTGGGGTGTAACTATTGGCCCACTCCAGCGTTTCTATTCGGATATTGGCAACACACGCACGACGTTGTTGGTTTTGCTTGGCGCTGTTGGCCTGTTGTTATTGATAGCGTGCGCGAACATCGCAAATTTGTTGTTGGCTAGAGCGACAGCTCGCGAAAGAGAGATTGCAGTGAGGTTGGCAATCGGAGCAACCCGCGCGAGGTTGCTGAGGCAATTCCTAACTGAGAGCGTTACGCTCGGATTAATTGGTGGTGCTCTTGGTTTCGGGCTTGCCTGGGTTTCATTCGGGCCTTTGCTGAGTTTGCTTCCAACGATGCCTTCATTTCGTCCGCGCGCCTTACGAATTGATTCTCAGGTCTTTCTGTTTGCGATGGGCGTGTCGTTGTTATCAAGCGTGATATTCGGGTTGACTCCCGCACTGCGTATTTCCAAACGTGACCTTCATTCATGGTTACGCGAAGCGGGTCGAGGGGCGAAAGGAACCATTCGCAACCGAGTAACACGAGATGCACTTGTGATCGGAGAAATCGCCCTGGCGATTGTCTTGTTGGTTGCAACCGGTCTATTGGTGAGAACGCTCAACAACCTGCGAAATGACCGGCTTGGTTTTGATTCGAGCCACGTCTACACGTTGAGTGTGTGTTGTTTAGACAACGCTAAATATCCAACGCCGAAAGAGGTTGGCGGATTCTTTCAGCAGCTCGGGGATCGGCTACAGACAATACCTGAAGCCGAATCTGTCGCGCTCATCAACAACCTGCCGCAAAGACAATTCGATGGCGCTGGTTCTGTGATTCAACTTCGCGATCAACCACCGCCTCAACCCGGCCACGAAAGCGTCGCTGATCCGCGGTTTATCAGTCCCAATTATTTCGACACCATGCGGATCCCGCTACGTCAGGGACGTTTGCTCACCTTGCAAGACGACAATGACCATCCTCCCGTTGCTGTAGTTAATGAGACTTTCGCGCGCAAGTATTTCGCCGGTCAGGATCCAATCGGCAAACAATTTCAAATGGTGGTACTGCAGCCGGCCGGGCGCTGGTTCACAGTGGTTGGTGTAGCGGCTGACTCGCGCGATCGCGGCCTGGGCCGTGACACCCGCAGTACGTTTTATCTGAGCTACCTGCAGAATCAAATTCGCGGCGCAGTCGTTTTGGTTCGCACGAAGCCGGGTGCCCAGACGATAACAGCACAGGTACAAGCTGCAGTCCGAACTCTGAATCAGGACGTCAGCCTTAACAATCCAAGAATGCTTGAAGACAGCATGGCGGAATCGCTTTCACCGGAACGCTTCTCGGCAACATTGCTTAGTCTCTTCGCCATTCTCGCTATCACACTCGCGTCAGTTGGTGTTTACGGCGTGGTTTCGTACGCCGCCATACAGCGGACGCATGAGATTGGTGTGCGCATGGCTCTCGGCGCGCAGCGAGGAGACGTCATGAAGTTGGTTCTTGGTCATGGATTTCGCCTGGCAATAGCCGGAACAGTTCTCGGTGTCATCGGATCGCTTGCCGCCTCGCGTTTGTTGAGCACGTTGCTATTTGGAGTAACGGCGAAAGATCCGTTGACGCTCGTGATCGTTAGCGTGGTGCTCTCGGCCGTGGCCCTTTTGGCTTGTTACATACCTGCACGTCGAGCGATGAAAGTGGATCCATTGGAAGCGCTACGTTACGAATAAGGAATTCAGAATGCAGCTTGAATGTCCGATAAACTTTAGAGGCGGTTGCAAAAGTCAGGAACCACTGGAAAGGAAGAACAATCCTCCAAACGGCAGTTTGGAGATGATTCAAGACCAACCTATGCAACAGTCGCGCGGAAAAGATTTGAATCCCGCAAACGGCAGTTTGTGGATTTATTCAAGTCCAACCTTCTGCGGGGCAGTGTGGGCTCTGGGACAACGTTCGCCATTGGTTTGCTTGCCCTAATAGGCTGGACTTGAAGTATCCACAAACTGCCGTTTGTTGGGATTAGAACAGTAATGCGTTCCGAGTTTGTATGTTGGACTTGAAGCATCCACAAACTGCCGTTTGTGGGATTTTGCAAGAGCCTCTTTAGTTTGTCGCGTGAGGCGCAGAAGGTTAACTAACGATCTCAACGACAAACTAAAGTTTATCGGACGTTCAATCTGGATTCTGAAATAGACATTATGGAAACATTACTCAAAGACCTTCGCTATGGCTTTCGCGGATTGCTGAAGCATCCTGGCTTCACTGCGATCGTGATCATCACTTTGGGTCTCGGCATTGGCGCGAGCACTTCGATCTTCAGTGTCGTCAATAGTGTTGTGTTGCGTCGCTTGCCATACAAACAAGCTGATCGCATTGTCGCAATTCAGGAGTGGAATACTGCCGGTAAGCGCGGTCAGGTTACTGCGGCTAACTTTTATGACTGGCGTCAACAAAACACAGTCTTCGAACATCTCGCCGCAATCAAAACCGGTAGCGCAAATCTGTCGCTAAATGATCAAGCTGAACGAATCGACATCTCGCAAACCTCAGCGAACTATTTTTCGGTGTTCCCCGTTGAACCGCAGCTAGGACGACTATTCATTCCCGAAGACGAACAAGCCGGTCATCCTCCGATTGCTGTCTTGAGTTACACGCTGTGGCAAACAAAATTTGGTGGCAACAACGATGTCGTGGGCAAATCGATAACGCTTGACGGGAAGAGCTACACAGTTGTCGGAGTTACACCAGCTTCATTTCAGGATCCCTTCAAGTCACAACTCTGGCTACCGCCGTTACGTTTAGTTCCTGAGCTCAACGATAGGATGGACGTCACACAGCAGCGCGGGATGGGTTATCTCGCAGCCATCGCTCTCCTGAAACCGAATGTGTCGCTGACTCAAGCTGCAAGTGAGATGGAAACGATCACTGCGCGTCTGCGCCAACAATATCCAGACACAAACAACCGACGTTTCAATAGGGTTGTCAGCTTACAAAGGGATGTTGTCGGAGATACGAGCGGCATGTTGTGGTTGTTGTTTGGTGCCGTCACCTTCGTTCTGCTAATTGCGTGTGCAAACGTGGCCAATCTGCTGTTGGCGAGTTCGGCTTCGCGGCACAAAGAGATGGCGATACGCGCGGCGCTTGGAGCTTCGCGTTGGCGAGTCATCCGGCAATTGTTTACTGAAAGCACGATGCTGGCACTAGCGGGTGGCGCGTTCGGCTTTCTGCTTTCGTTTTGGTTGCTGTCGTTAATTAAGAAGCTTTTGCCAGGCGACTTTCCGCGCCTCGACGAAATAAAGATGGACTGGCGCGTGCTGGGCTTTGCGTTGGTTGCCTCAATGTTGACTGGAATTCTGTTTGGATTTGCACCAGCACTGCAATTCACGCGTGAAGACGTTCAGGACTCAATACGCGAAACGGGGCGTGGTACATCGGGCAGTTTGCGACGGAGTCGTTTTCGTCAGGCCCTGATCATTTCCGAAGTCGCGCTTTCGGTTGTGTTGCTCGCCGGCGCCGGTTTGCTGTTCCGTAGCTTTATGCGGCTTCAGGCAGTTGATGCGGGGTTCGAATCAAATCAAGTACTTACTGCCCGAATTTCACCATCGGGTACAAACTTCAAAACCGATGCCGACTACATCGCTTTCTATCAACGCGTGATCGAGAAAGTCAGTGCGCTTCCAGGTGTGCGCGACACGGGCGCCATCAACACGCTCCCCTTGAGCAAAGGCCCGACAATTGGTTTCAGAGTTGAGGGTCGACCAATTACGACTCCTGACAAATGGCCGATAGTTAATTTTCGCAACGTCACTCCGAACTACTTCCGCGCGATGAGTATTCCAGTTCTTCAGGGCCGGGCCTTTAATGATCACGACAATGCCAACGCACCTTTGACGATGATCGTGAATCAGGCACTCGCCGAACAGAACTTTCCAAATGAAAGTGCGATAGGGAAGCGCATCACCTTTGGCAGCACTGACAGCAACCAACAGCCAATCTGGTTCGAAATCGTTGGCGTGACGGCCAACGTACGCAGTCTGGAATTGCGCGAAGAGCCAATGGCTGAACTCTATTTCTCAACTCTTCAAGATCCGTTTGCGAGTATGACGCTTGTCGTTAGATCAAGTGTCGAACCTGAAAGCGTCGCCGGGCCAATACGCCAGGCAGTTGCGGAAGTTGATCGGACCGTTCCTGTTTCAAGCGTCGAGACGATGGAACACATCGTTAGCACCTCGGTCACTCAACCACGCTTCAATCTGTTTTTGTTGGGTCTCTTCAGCGTCGTTGCCTTGTTGCTGTCGGCGGCAGGGATCTATGGAGTCACTTCTTACACGGTTGCTCAAAGAACGCATGAGCTTGGCATTCGTCTCGCGCTCGGCGCACAAGTGGGCGACGTCCTGCGAATGATCCTCGGGCAGGGAATGGCAGTGATCATGATTGGCGTCGTGCTTGGTTTAGGTGCGTCATTTGGACTGCTGCGGTTGATGAAGAGTTTGTTGTTTGGAGTTAGTGAGACAGATCCGCTGACGTACGTCAGCATCACTTTGGTATTGGTGATGGTTGCGTTGCTCGCGTGTTACATCCCTGCACGCCGCGCAACAAAAGTAGATCCGCTGGAGGCGCTTCGATACGAGTAAGTGGCACAGACTTCAGTCTGTGTTTGTTGATAGTTGAATCCTGGTGCAAAAGGAGGAGCCACAGACTGAAGTCTGTGCCACATGCAGACATGCTTCAAGACGTTCGCTACGCCATCAGAATGTTGCTGAAGAACCCCGGTTTCACTGCCGTGGTTGTGTTGACTCTTGCACTCGGTATTGGTGCCAACGCCGCGCTGTTCTCAATTGTAAACGGCGTGCTGCTCAATCCTTTGCCTTTCCCAAATCCAGATCAACTCGTCACTATCCATCAAAGCAAACCAAATTTCGAAACGGGTGCAGTTCCGTATCCGAACTTCCTCGATCTACAGAGTCAGAACCAAACATTCTCTTCGATGGCGATTAGTCGACCAACGGGATTCAGTTTGATCGGATCGGGCGAGCCGGAACGTGTTAGAGGTCGATTCGTATCCGCCGATTACTTTTCAGTGCTTGGACTCAAACCCGAACTCGGTCGCTTTTTCACAAGTGAGGACGACAAGAGCGGCGGCGCGCCTGTCGTGATCATCAGTGCCCAGTTGTGGGCCCGAAAGTTCGCTTCATCGCCTGATGTGCTTCGCCAGAGCATGACTCTCGACGACAAGAGCTACTCGATCGTTGGGGTGATTCCGGCAAGCTTCGATCTCGTTCAACGCGATGTATTTGTTCCGATTGGTCAGTGGGGAAGTCCCGCCTTAAAGAATCGCGGCGCCGCTCTGGGTCTTCATGGAATTGGTCGACTCAAACCGGGTGTGACGATCGATCAAGCCGAGGCTGATCTGGATCGCATCATGGCAAGCCTGGCTGTTACTTATCCGGAGACTAATAAGAACAACAGTGCCAAGTTGGTTGGCCTGAAAACGTCTCTCGTTGGCGACATCGAAACGACCTTATGGATGCTGCTCGGCGCCGTTGGGTTTGTGTTGCTGATTGCGTGCGTCAACGTCAGTAATCTGATGCTTGCGCGATCTACCGGAAGGGCGCGCGAGTTCGCGATTCGAACAGCGTTGGGCGCGGCGCGATCGCGATTGCTTCGACAGTCGCTCATTGAAAGCATGTTGCTCGCTTTCGTTGGTGGTGCGGTTGGATTGACTCTCGCCGCCTGGGGAACCAAGGCTGCGCTCGCTGCGTTGCCGACTGCATTGCCGAGATCTTCAGAGATTCATTTGGATGGACGCGTTCTGGTTTTCACACTGGCCGTCTCGATGCTTACCGGAGTTCTCGCAGGCCTCGCACCGGCCCTAAAAGCTTCGCGCGGCCATTTCAATCAAACGTTGAAAGAGAGTGGTCGTGGCGCGAATCCAGGTCGTGTGCGCGCCCAGGGAATTTTCGTTGCGGTTGAGATGGCGCTCGCACTCGTGTTGTTAGTCGGCGCCGGGTTGATGGTTAGAACACTTGCTGCGCTCTGGCAAGTTGACCCGGGCTTTCGTGCAGAGAACGTAACCACATTCGGTTTGAGCCTTCCACCCTCAACACGCAGCGCATCTGGCCCGGAAGTCCGCAATTCACTACGCGAACTAAGCGACAAACTCAACGCCACTCCCGGAATTACATCAGCCTCATTCATGGTCGGAGCAACGCCGCTGCTGAGCGAGGACGATCTCTTCTTTTGGATTGAAGGCGAGCCGAAACCGGCAGGCCAGTCTCAGATGCACATGGCTCTGAACTACGTGGTCGAACCAGGTTATCTCGATGCGATGGGAATCACTTTGAAGCGCGGACGTTTCTTTTCGAAGCAGGACGATGAACGATCGACTCCAGTTGCTGTTATCGATGAGGCGCTAGCAAAGCAGTACTTTCCGAATACCGATCCGATCGGAAAACGGCTCCATGTAGGTGCCGACGACGTTCCATCAGAGATTGTGGGTGTTGTTGGTCACGTGAAGCAGTTTGGACTGGATTCCGACCACGAGCAGAGTTTACAGGCGCAACTCTATCTGCCATTTCGCGCATTACCCGACAGCGCGCTTGAAGGAGGGTTCGGTGGCGCTGGAGTTGTTTTCCGTGCCCAAGCAGGAGCGAGTGGAAGTTCACCTGTCTTTAATTCAGTTCGCCAGGTTATCAGCAACCAGAATGCTCAGAACGTAATCTCGAATCCGCAAAGTTTCGACGACGTGGTTGCCGGATCTCTAGGCACACAACGCTTTTCAATGATCCTCCTCGCCTCGTTTGCTGGAGTCGCGCTCTTGTTAGCGAGCCTTGGAATTTACGGCGTCATTTCTTATCTGGTAGGTCAACGAACACATGAAATGGGAATTCGGATCGCACTCGGCGCTACGCGGATCGACATCT
>Ga0207691_10004848_pt1 | contig 13010 bp, 14 predicted proteins | sample KBSM13metaG_FD_184327 | JGI IMG/M metagenome (GOLD analysis project Ga0207691, IMG submission 184327) | Miscanthus rhizosphere microbial communities from Kellogg Biological Station, Michigan, USA - KBS M1-3 metaG (SPAdes) (version 2) | ecosystem: Host-associated > Plants > Roots > Rhizosphere >... | reverse complement strand
GTCGGTAAGTAACGATCCTGTCGAGACCACGGGGATCACGGAGCACACGAAGGTCCTTTCGGATATCGTGAGCTTCGCGATCGTCGTGGTCGCCATCTTCGATTGCCATCCACGCAAGACCCCCCGCGTTACCCCGCCCCACACGTCCCAGGAGAAGTCATCGTGCCCACTGCCAACGTCGACGGATTGAAGATTCACTACCTCACCGCTGGTGGCGGGCCTGCCATCCTTCTACTCCACGGATACGCGGAGACGTCCTCGATGTGGCGACCGTTGATGCCGCGTCTCGAAGGACAGTTCACGGTGATCGCTCCGGACCTGCCGGGCATCGGGGATTCGGATGTTCCGACGGACGGCCTCGACCTGACGAGCGCGGCGAGACGAATCCACGGCCTGATGGCCGGACTCCATATACGAAAGTCGATTGTCGTGGGACATGACATCGGATTGATGGTGGCCTACGCGTATGCAGCGCTCTTTCCGGCGGAGACGCAGAAGCTCGTGCTCATGGATGCCTTCATTCCTGGCGTCGATGGATGGGAGGCGATCCACAATCATCCGGGGCTCTGGCATTTTCGATTTCACGGTTCGACGCCAGAGGCGCTCGTCAGCGGGCGCGAGCGCCTCTACTTCGATTACTACTGGAACGAATTTGCGGCCGATCGCACGCGATCGATTCCCGAGGCCGATCGCCAGGCCTACACCGCCGCGTACGCTCGCCCGGGTCGCATGCGCGCCGCGTGGTCCTATTTCGACTCGTTTTCGCGCGCGGCGATCGAGTTCGCGCAACTTGCCAGGACCGGGCTGGCCATGCCCGTGCTCACGATCGGCGGGGACAGGGCCAATGGCCATGCCCTCGGCGAGCAGGGAAAGCTGGTGGCAGTGAATGCGAGCGTAGTGGTCCTGGCGAATACCGGCCACTGGCTGATGGAAGAGAACACCAAAGAAACCATCGACGCACTCCTGGGCTTCTTCTGAAAGCTGCGCAATCACTCGCCCTGCCGTAGCGACCGCATATCTGCAAGTCGCCAACGGCTGACTTGACATATTCCGTTATGGGAATATATAAATAGTCATGCCCCGGGCGTCCACGGTCTCAGACGCGTTCAATGCCATCGCCGAGCCTCGTCGCCGGCAGATCCTGGAATTCATCGCAGCAGACGAGCGCTCAGTTGGCGAGATCGCCGACGAGCTCGAGCTCGGGCAGCCGTCGGTATCCAAGCACCTGCAGGTGCTCCTGAACGTCGATCTCGTGACGATGAGGCGCGACGGCCGCCGCACGTTGTATCGAACCAACTCAGAGACGCTTAAGACGATTCACGACTGGAGCGGGATGTTTGCCCAGCACTGGCGTGGGCAGCTCCGGCGCATCAAGGCACACGCGGAGGAAAAGCAATGAGCACCACAGCATCTGCCCTGGAAGTTCAGACCTTCACCATCACGGAAGACATCGACGTGCGCGCGTCCATCGAGCAGACGTTCAAGTCGCTCATCGCGCAGATCGGACGGCTCAACGAGACGGGCGACGGCACCCCGTTGCCGATGGTCATCGAGACACACCCTGGTGGCCGCTGGTATCGCGACCTCGGTGGCGACGACGGACATCTCTGGGGTTTCGTGCAGAGCATCAAGCGCCCGACGCTGCTCGAGATCTGGGGACCGCTGTTCATGTCCACAGGTGCGACCTCGAACATGATGTATCGCCTCAGCGAGACGCCAGAGGGCACGCTGATCAAGTTCAGGCATACCGTGGTGGGGCCGTTCCCCGACGAGAATCGCCCTCTTATGGCGTCAGGATGGAGCGCGATGCACGCGCGCGTTCGCAAGGCTGCCGAAGCCGAAGCACATTAGGAGGATCGACATGAAGATCATCGATGGTCTGCTCGCGGAGCTCGAACAGGAAGCGACAACGACACGGCGTGTGCTCGAGCGGATCCCGCAGGAGCATCTGTCGTGGCGACCGCATCCGAAGTCGATGTCGCTCGGCCAGCTCGCATTGCACGTCGCCACGGTGCCCGGGATGGTTGCCGAGATCGCCGCGATCGATACCGTGACGGCGCCGAACTCATTCATCCAGCCAGAGCCTGCGACCGCCGCTGAACTCGTGCCGGCGCTTGCCGAGAGTGTCGCGAAGGCGAAGCGCGCGCTCGGCACATACGACGATGCAAAGATGGCTGCCACATGGCGGCTGCAGAACGGGGTTGGCGGGCGAGAGATGTTGGCGATGCCGCGCGTGGCGTTCGTCCGCACCGTGATGCTGAATCACTGGTATCACCACCGCGGCCAGCTGCTCGTCTATCTGCGGCTGCTCGATCTGCCGGTGCCGTCGGTCTACGGTCCGACCGCCGACGAGAATCCGTTCGCGGCATGATCTGAACCACGAAGAACACGAAGATCGCGAAGCACACGAACCCCAAAAGCCTTCGTGACCTTCGTGGCCTTCGTGGTTCCTACTTGCAAACGAAGTTCTTGGCTTCGTCGGTGCTCCCGGTTCCTCGGTACGTCGCGACTTGCGGATAGGGGCACAGCGGCCGCGTGCGCACGACCTTGCCGTGCTCGACGCGCGAGGCGGGCACGTCGTTCGGTGCCTCGCCGTTCTCGACCCAATGCCGCATCACGCTGAGCATGTCGAAGGTGTCGGTTCCGGGTCCACCGTTGCACTCGATCATGCCCGGCACCATGTAGAGTCGCACGCCTGCTCGCGTGTCCGTGATGCCGATCTGTGCCTCGACGCTCTTGTAGTAGTCGAGCACCGCGCCGGCCGGCACGAGCGCGTTGTTCCACCCACCCGAGAGAATGAGCTTTCCGCCCCGCCGCAGGTAGCCGGAGATGTCGGGGTTCGAGGCGCTGACACGCGCGATGTCGGACCGATCGGCCGCGGCGACGTCACGATCGAAATCGACGGCGCGATAGTCCCAGGTTGGATCGTTGAGAATCATGCGCATCGCGCTCGTCGCGATGCCGATCGGCGCCGCTGACTCGGTGAAGAAGCTCCAGTCGAGCTCGCTGCCGCGAAAGAGCGGTGACCAGACCTTCTCGTTCGTGCGCGGATTGGTTGGCCCTGTGTAGATCTTCTGCACCGCTTCGACCTGCGCTGCCGTCAGGCAGTTGGCCTCGTCGCCGGCCTTGCACGCGATCTCCTTCGGATCGAACGTGCACTTCATCGGATCCTCGAGCAGTCCGTCCTTCACCCCGTCGAGCATGTCGCACTTGTTGAGCACCGCGTCGTGAATGACGGTCAGCTTCGACGCTGGAAGGACGGCGGCGCCGTTTGGATGTGCCGCCATCCACAGCCAGAGCTGCCCGAAGATCTGTCGAGTGAGATGCGCAGCGTGGCCGCCAACGACGACGCCGTTGTAGTCGGCCGGATACTTCTGCACCTCGTGTAACGCCGCGGCGGAGCCGCCGCCGCATTCGAGCATGTACGAGTACTTCGGTGCCGTGCCGTAATACATCGTCGCGAGCGCTTTGCCGACGACCGTTGTCTCGTGCATGGCACGGCCTGCGAAGTCGGTCAGCTTTTCGGGATCGCGCATCCATGCGGTGTCGCCGCCTTGATGCCCGGTGTCGGTACTGGCGATCGCGAAGCCGTCAGTCACGCCGACTCCCATTGCGTTGTAGTTGAGCACTCCGCCAAGGCCGTTGGGACTGGTGCCGCGGAAGCTACCGTTCCACCCCGCGATCGGCAGCCACATCTCCATGCGGATGTCCGAAGAGGCGGATGGTTCGAGCGTCGCTGCGACACGGCAAAACGCGGGGAGTGTGCTGAATGGCGGGATGCCTTTGCCACCGTTGTACCCGAGTCCCAGACCGGCCGTGTTGGCCGTGACTCTCCCGGGCACGTCAGGTACGGGGCCGATCGTGCCGGCCAGTGCCGACGATCCGCCTCCCTCCCGCGGTGCGCTGCCAGGCACGACGAATGCGCCCGCGTTCACCACCTGGGCGGCTGTGATCGTCGTGTTCGGCAGCGACAGCGAAGCCAGCCGCTCGCACGGAGCGGCAGCTTGCGACGTTCCCTGTGCGACTGCAGCTCCCGGCGTGAGGACGATCGTCAGTACCACGAGCCAACGCATGGCACTCCTTTACTCGCCTGAAACGTACGACACTCCGAGGCGGTGAGGCACTGAGAATATCAGGCTCAGTGACGCATCCGGCGAATCAGCAGGACCGTCTGGTCGTCGAGCTGAGCGCTGTAAGCGCGCGCGTCTGTGAGCAACCGGTTGGCGATGGCCGACAGCGGCTGACCATCGCTCGATCGCAGCACGCCCTTCGCCCAGTCGAAGCCGAGCTCGTCCCGGTCGCGATTGAACACTTCGATCAGCCCGTCCGTCAGCAGCGCGAACAGATCACCGGGCAGGCACTCGGCCGGCGAGGAGCCGAAGGTCGTGCCGTCGAACATGCCGACGGCGATCTGCGGCGACGAGACTTCCTCAACATCGCCGTTGCGGACGCGCAGAATCGGAAGATGGCATCCGAAGCAACTCGGGGAGCAAGCTTAGGCGCCTGCGGCCGAATGACGGTCGCTGCGAGGTCACGCTCGTATCGTATGCGTCACCAGTCGGCCGGCCTAATCAGGCGTGGCTGATTGTCTTGACACGATGCGTACCCGGTGCCGTAGGATGCGGCCATGAAACGGTTGCTGCCTCTGGCTGGCTGGATTCTGTCCCTCGGCTCCATGTCGATTCTGCTCATGAGCGCGCGATGGAAGCTGACCTTTGACCCTTGGTACGTGAAGGAGTGGGGAAGAATCGGATGGGACCCGATGATGTTGCCGCGCATCGCGGTCGTTCAGTTGACGTGCGTGGCCCTGTACCTGACTCCTCCGACGGCGATGCTGGGCGTGGTGCTACTGACCGGCTATCTCGGTGGCGCCATCTCTCAGTACGCGCGGCTTGGCGAACCGTACCCAATCCTCGTTCCGCTCACGACGGCGCTGCTGGCATGGGCCGGACTCTACCTGCGGGAGGAGCGATTGCGGGCGCTGCTTCCGTTGCGGCGGAAGACAGCGCCTCGTCGGTGAAGGTCTATTCCAACCCTCGCGAGCGCTGCATGCGCTCGTACGACTTCTCGTTCTCGAGGCAGAACTCGTCCACGAGCTCGGTGTCGAGCTCGAGGTGCTGACTCAAGCTGACGGTGAACGGCTTCGTGTAGTTCTTCGGATCGTCGATGGTGAGCTCGATATTGAGCGTCCCGTAGTTCGGACGGGTGATCCGCTCGGTCATCTTGGCGATATCGCTCATCGGGCTGCCGCCGGTGTCGATCCACAGATCGTCGCGGAAGCCCTGGGTCCGGACGACCAGCGCATCGCCTTCCCACGCGCCAACCGAGTACCCGTTCCACGTCGGCGTGGGGTCCTCTGGAAAAGGCCGTTCGTCCGTGAAGATCTGCCGATACATCGCGTTCACTTCGTAGAGCAGCGCCAACTGCTTCGGCGTCTGCATGATCTTCGTGAGATGCGGCAATGTCCACGCACGTGGCGGGTTGTCTGGCAGGCAGCGCACGTGCGGATCGTCGCGGCTGTCATCCGCTCTGCGCTCCTTTGCGAGCTTCGCGGCATGCGGCTGGTAGGGCAGCCCCTCGGGCAGGTTCCTCCCCAGATTGCCGCCAAGCGGCGACCCGCCGATCTCGTTGCCGCACTCGATGAACTGAGAGCCGCCGCCACCGCACCGGGCGGGATTTGTGGCATGCCAGAGCCCAGAGAAGTCGGGCTTTCCGTTGGGCAGCCGTGGAGTTGGGGCACTTCGATTGGGGGTGCCGTCGGCATTCTTGGGCACGCCGTCCGTTGGATATTTCAGCCACTGGCCGAAGCTGAGAGCCGGAACCGCGAGGATTGCAACGATCGCGAATAAGAACCCGAGGGTACGCCGGGGCATAGATCCTCCATTTGCGCTGTGCCTGACGCTGCCCGCCAAGCTTTCCGGGGAGTGTAGCCCGGGCAGGCTCGCGTTTGCGATAGGCTGCTCGCGTGAGTCACGAAGGACACGATGTAGCGATTATCGGAGCCGGCATCGCAGGACTCGCCGCGAGTGTCCTGCTGCGCAACGCCGGCCTGCGTGTCGTCTGCCTCGACGCACACAAGTATCCGCAGCGAAAGGTCGGCGAGTCGCTCGATTGGTCGAGTCCCGGCCTGCTCCGGCGCGTCGGTATCGACACGGACGCTCTCATCGCCGACAACATCGCCACCTACAAGAAGAAGATCGTCGTGTGCGAACTCGGGAAGACCGAGTGGCGCGCCGCACCGCCGCCTGTCATCCGTCGATCGCCGCTGCGTTTCGAGACGGTGACACTGCACGTGGACAGGGCCGCGCTCGATGCACGGCTCTTCGACCACGCGTGTACGCTCGGCGCAGAGTTCATCTGGGAGCGCGTGACGGATATCCACACGGACGGCAATCGGATCGCCGGCTGCACGACGGCCGGCGGTCGCCGTGTGGAAGCCCGTTGGTACATCGATGCCAGCGGAACCGCGCGGATGCTGTCGCGCGCGCTGAATATTCCGACCATCGCGTACGGCCAGCAGAAGGTGTGTCTGTGGACCTACTTCGACACGCCGCCGCTCAATGACGGAACGGCATTCTTCGTGGACAACGGAGACCGCTATCTGCGCTGGGTGTGGGACATTCCGATCTCCCCGCGTCAGACCAGCGTCGGCGTCGTGCTCTCGGCCGACGTCGTTCGCGGCCGGCGTCAAGCCGGCAGCTCCGTCGAGGCGATTCTGCGCGACGAGTTGTTGCGCCACGAGAGGTTTCACGCCCTGCTCGCTCCGCACCCGGTCCTCGAGATCGAGAGCGCGTCGTTCCAGCCCTACGTGACAACGAGAGTATGTGGGGACAACTGGTTCATGGTGGGTGAGGCTGCCTCGATGCCGGATCCGCTGACCGGAAATGGCGTGACCTCCGGCATTCGTCACGCGCGACATGCCTCAGATGCGATCCTGGCGGCAGGATCCGGTGATTTCATCTCTGCGAGGAGGCTCCGGACGTACTCGCAGCACGTTTTCCGGTTAGGGCACTCCTTCAATGCGCACGTCGAGAGCACGATCTATCGGCATCCGATCCGCTGGGGGCTCGGCCTGCAGGCGGCCACGTACATCTACACGTTCTTCGCCTTCTTCATGAACGCGCTGCACGCGCGCTTCGACCCTCGTGGATGGGTCGGCATGCGTGTCTTCAGTCTGCTGTTTCTCGCTGCACGAGCGTGGATCGGTGGATGGACGCTGGTTGCGCGAACGGTACTCTGGGGTCGCGCCCGCTTACACGGCGAGGGGTGACGGTTCGGCGACGGGCACGCTGGCTGCGCGTTCAGCCTGCAGCGCGTGCCGCTGCTGGTGACGCGAAACGAGCGTCAGCGCAGCATAGAGGTTGTATTTCACCCGGGCGTTGAACGGAGACCGCAACGTGACGTGATCGATGGGAAGACCGTCAGCCGCGCGTACGCACGCGATGATCTCCGCCTGCAGACGCGTGAATTCGGCCATGACGGTTTCAGGCGACCCTTCATTCGACGGCTCGAACCCCTGCGTGGTCCGCGTCCGTAATCCGTTCGACGGAGCAATCAGATTCCAGACCAACCAGCCGACGATGTCGCGCCGGTATCGCGAGGGCGGTCCAATCGGGCTCACGCTGGCTTTTCGAAGTCCATCGTGCAGCAGAGGGAGCATCGCGCGGGATGTCAGATTGAGATGCGCGACGCACTCCGCCGGCGACCATTCCCCGGGCGCTGGCGCCCGGCTCCAGGCCTCGCGCGGCAGCCAGCGATGGAGCTGATGCAGGCGCTGCTGCACCGCGTGCAGGTCGTTGACGATCGCGCTCAGTTGCGCATCCACGGGGCGGAATTGTAGCCAAGCCCCACGGCCGCTGGCTCTAGTACGTCCGCACTATGCACGAGTGTGCAGTGGTACTTCGGAGGGAATCCACCGATAGGACACGATCCTCAACGGATTGTGACGAACTACTGCGCCAGGAAGCGCGCGAACGCGATCCATGTCGCGGTGGCGCCGGCGGTCGTGCGGATGAACTGCGTGGCGATCAGGAACAGTCCACCCCAGACGGTAGCCACGTGCGGCCGCCCGCGCGTGATGACGTCATAGAGCAGGATGGCAATCAGGCCGACGTCCGTGAGGACGAAGAACAATGGCATGCTGCCGGCGCCAGGGATGCGAGCCACGCCCGCGGTCACCAACTCCAAGGTGGCGATCAGTATCAGGCGCTTGTGGATGTCAGGCTGACGCCGATAGAGCAGGGCGATCCCAACCAGCACGGGAAACACGATCACCGTGAAGAACGGCACGATGGTGAACGCCAACCCGATGTCGTTGGGAGCGCCCGCGCTCCGGCGCGCGAGATCCACGGTCATCGCCATCGCGGCAACCGTCATCGCAAACGCCAGAACTCCGCCAGCCACACCAAGACGACGATGAACAGGGATGCGTCGGGTTGCGACGAGCCCTGTCTGCACGACGAGGAGCGCCATCCATGAGGTGAACAGAAGGCCGTGCACATGGAAAAGCGTGGGAAGCGTGGGCGTGCCGTAGATCTCCTTCAGGTAATAGCTCCGCGAGAAGCCCACGAAGACGGCGAGCACCATCAGCAGTGAGAGGCCCGTGAAGAAGGCACGGTGCGTCGCCCACCGGTGCGAGCTCGATGCCGAGGATGCACGTCCTGCGCGCTTGACTGCTGTCGCCATGGCGACGAATGAGACCACATGGCTGAGGCGGACTCAATCGAAATCGGACTCGGGAGGCTTTAGACTTTGAGGTCGGGGAGGCGCACATGATTCTCATCTCTGCTGCCACCGGACAGTACGGCCGGCTTGTCGTCGAGACTTTGCTGCAGAAGGTTGCCCCCAAAGATGTCGCCGTCGCGGTGCGCCATCCGGAAAAAGCTCGCGACTGGCGCACGCGTGGTGTGAACGTCCGCCAGGCTGACTACGACGATCTGTCCTCGCTCCATGCCGCGTTCGAGGGCGCCGACGATTTGTTGTTCATTTCCTCTCCTGAGTTCGAGACGCCGATGCGGATGGCGCAGCACGAGCGCGTGATTGAAGGCGCGAAGAGAGCCAGCGTTCGACACGTGGCCTACACGAGTTTCCTGGGCGCGCAGAACGAACAGCCGGGAGGTTTCAACGCGCACTATCTGACCGAGCGTGCGCTCGAGAAATCAGGACTCGAGGTGACCTTTCTTCGTCACCCGTTCTACACGGACTCGCTCGTTAGCCAGGCGCTCTTGCAGGATGCGATGACCTCGGGGTCTCTGAAGGATGCGTCTGGTGGCAAAGCGGTCAACACCGCGAGTCGAGCCGACCTGGCTGTGGCCGCCGCCGCGGTCCTGAGTGGATCGAGCGACAAAGGCAAGCCACTGGAGCTGACGGGAGCGCCGTGGACATTCTCTCAGCTCGCCGGAGCGATCGGTCGCGCGACCGATCGCTCGATCTCGATCCAGAGGATTCCCTCGTCGGAGGCCGGCCCTTACGGGTGGTTGTTCGATCTCATCGCCGCCGGAATCTACGAGCGCGAAACAGTCGATCTCGAGCGGCTGCTTGGCCGTCGGGCCACGAGCCTCGACGACTTCGTTGCGAGCCTCGTGCGAACAGCACCGAAGTTGTGATGGTCGGATGGCTTCTGAAGCAAGAGTCGACGCGGGACGTCGGCGTCGTCATCGAAATCAACCTGGACGAGGAAGATGCCCGGGCCCGTATTCGATGTCCGCTATGCGAGTGGCAGCCTGGCGAATCCAGCCGATGGTCTTGTCAACGCACGCCGACGCCGGAGGGCTTCTTCGGTGGATGTGGCACCGTGTGGAACACGTTTTCGACACGTGGGCGCTGTCCGGGCTGTCAGTACCAGTGGCGTTGGACCAGCTGTCTACGGTGCACCGGTTGGTCGCTGCATGAAGATTGGTACGAGGAGGAGCACAATTAGTCATCTCCCAACTCCCAAAATCCAACTCCCAACTACCGTTTCTTTTCAGACTCTCGAGCGGCCTTGAGCATGCCGCGCATGCCTTCGTTGCCCTCGTGGCACGCGTACTCGAAGAGCTGCGACTGCGGGTCGCGCGTCAGCAGCATGCCGAAACTCCATGGCCGCGTCCAGGTGTGGGGATCCTCGAACTTGATCGACCAGTCGATCGTGTTCGGCCCGCTCGGCGTGAATCGCTCCGTCGTCTTCAGCGCTGATGATGCGCCGCCGTACGCACCCGCTTCGAGATAGTTGGTCGTAACGACCACGAGGGTGTCGCCCTCGAAGTGCCCACGGGCTTCGCCGATGTAACTCCTAATCGCGTTGCTGGCAGGCGGACGGTTGTCGAGCGGGATCACGCGCGTCTCATGCACCATCTCGTACCGGATGGCGACGAAACCTGGTGACTGCGTGATGTCGTACGAGTTGCCATAGATCGCCGGCATCATCGATCCCGGCACGCCGCGCGTGATGCAGCGGACGTAAGCCGTGAAGTCCTCGGGGCCGCGGAATGGCCCGGTGTAGTAGCCGTCACCACCGCCCCGTGCAGCCTTCAACGCCGCGGCGCGGTCCTTCGCTTCCTGCGTGGTCGGAGGCACCTGGTAGTCCGGCGCGTCGAGCACCATCCATGGCCGGCTGTTCTTCGGGTTGTAGTTTTCGTACCAGTGCGACGGGCCCGCGCCGGTATTGTTGTCCTCGGTGCCGCCAATGGTTTCCGCCGTCTTCTCGATGCGGGCCGCGCGTTCCTTCGCGAGGCGCGCCATTTCCTGCGGCGTGACGTCTTCCGGCCGCTTGCCTGCGAGTTCAGGCGGGCGCGACATCGGTGTGCCGCTTTCGTCGCTGTTCGTATACGTACCCTGCAGATCCGGATCGCCCCACTGGGTGCGCGGAGCGGAATATGACGAGGCCTTTGTGTTCGGTGCCGGGGCCTGGGCGTGCACGAGAGTGATGCTCAGAAGCGCGGCAGACGTCAGCGCAACATAAGTCTTCATGGAGCGATCGTAGCAAACTCGCCAGGGGCCGAAGCCAGGTCGGCCACTTATAGTGAGGGGATGGCGAGCCGGGTCGAATCCGAGGTTCTCACGGTGGCGGGACGGGAAGTTGCTGTCTCAAACCCGAGCAAGGTGCTGTTCCCAGACGCCGGCTATACAAAGCTCGACCTCGTCCGCTACTACCTCGCCGTCGCAGACGGAGCGCTGCGCGCGGCCGGCAATCGACCCAACGTGCTCGTGCGCTATCCGAACGGCATCGGCGGCGAGTTCTTCTACCAGAAGCGCGCGCCGTCTTCACGCCCTTCCTGGATCGACGTCGTCGCACTGAAATTCCCATCGGGTCGCACGGCTGAGGAAGTGGTGCCACGCGATGCAGCCGCGCTGGCATGGATGGCCAACCTCGCGTGCCTCGAGCTGCATCCACATCCGGTGCGCGACGATGACCTCGATCATCCTGACGAGCTGCGGGTCGATCTCGACCCTGTGCCTGGCGTGGAATGGTCGCAAATCCGAACAGTTGCTGGCGTGGTTCACACCACGTTGAGCGACTTTGGTCTCGTCGGTTGGCCCAAGACATCCGGATCCCGAGGGATGCACATCTACGTGCGCATCGAGCGCCGGTGGACGTTCAGCGAGGTACGTCGCGCCGCGCTCGCGTTTGCGCGCGAGGTCGAGCGGCGTGCGCCCGATCTGGCGACGAGCAAGTGGTGGAAAGAGGAACGTCACGGTGTGTTCCTCGATTACAACCAGAACGCGAAGGATCGCACCGTCGCCGCGGCATACTCGGTGCGACCCAAACCAGACGCGCGCGTGTCGGCGCCGCTCTCGTGGGATGAGATCGAGGCATGCGAGCCCGGCGACTTCACCCTCGCAACCATGCCCGAGCGATGCAGCAAGATCGGCGATCCGCACGCGACGATGGACCAGCATGCCGGTTCAATCGACAGCCTGCTGGAGCTCTCCAGGCGTCATGCAAAGGAGGGGCTGGGCGACGCGCCCTGGCCTCCTCACTATCAGAAGCAGGCGGATGAACCGCCGCGCGTGCAGCCGTCGCGCCGACGGATACCGAAGCGCCCGCTCGTCGAGATCGGGCGCGCCGAGAAGAAGGACGACGCGCTTGCGGGTCTCGAGCGATGGCGTGCACGCCATCCTGAGGCTGCCGCGCATCTACAACCGGCTGACGTGCTCGTCGATGCGATGCGCGGGCGGTTTCACACGTGGACGCGCATTCGGGTCAACCTGGAGCACGTGCCCGAAGAACTGCGTCCGCCTCAAGAGGCACTCGATCCGGACGAAGAAGTTGGCGGCTGGGTAAGTCGGCGAATCGTTGATGAGTGAGGCAATGAAGCTCGCGGGTCCTGTCGCCGGGTCTCCCCACCCGTCCTCGGCGCCCAATCCACTTGTCACGAGAGTGGCGCCTGCGCGGCGGGTGGGGCACACAGAACTGAGCTATCCGCGAGAGGAGTGCTACGATCCGCGCCATGACGAAGAATGCCTCGATCGTGACTCGCATGTTGTCGACGTGCGCAGTGGTCCTGCTATGTGCGCTGACTGCAGCACCGGCACGTGCTGAACTCCTGGACAAGTCGAAACAGGTTGGACACATGACGGTCCAGTACAAGGTCGTGCTGCCGACCGGCTACGACGCTGCGAAGGCGTACCCGGGCATCCTCGTGTTCGGCGGTGGACCTCAGACGATGACCACGGTCGACGGGACGCTGACCCGTAATTTTCGAGCTGAAGCAGAAAAGCGCGGCTACATCGTCGTGGCGCCTGCGGCACCGAATGGCGATCTGTTCTTCGAGGAGGGCGCGCGGATCTTCCCCGAGTTCCTCAAGATGATCCTCGCCGACTACAAGATCGAAGGCGGCAAGTTCCACATCGCGGGGCCATCGAATGGTGGCATCGCCGCGTTCCACGTCGCCGCCCTGAACCCGCAGTACTTCGCGTCGGTCACGGCGTTTCCGGGTTACATGTGGCAGCCATCGGCTGCGAAGCTCCAGGCGATCTCGAAGATGTGCGTGTTCATGTACGTCGGCGAAAACGATGAATACAGATGGCAC
>Ga0207691_10004847_pt1 | contig 13010 bp, 5 predicted proteins | sample KBSM13metaG_FD_184327 | JGI IMG/M metagenome (GOLD analysis project Ga0207691, IMG submission 184327) | Miscanthus rhizosphere microbial communities from Kellogg Biological Station, Michigan, USA - KBS M1-3 metaG (SPAdes) (version 2) | ecosystem: Host-associated > Plants > Roots > Rhizosphere >... | reverse complement strand
ATGTGATTTTCCAACAGGTTTTTTAATAACGCCGGTAACCCTGAAATTGCCGATCCCTTTGAATACTATGATCTCACCGACGGGGTTATTTTTTCCATAAAAACGTTCCGCTGTATTTTCAGTGAGGATTATGGTATTGATATCTTTCAAGGCTGAGGACTTATCACCATACAATAATGTATAGCCGAACATTTTAAAAAATTCCGGATTGGTGAACAGGCCCGACAATGAGAGTTGCTTTGCATTAGCTTCTGCATCGGCATTAAGTCCCCTCACTAAGGGGACAGACGATTCTATATAAGTGTATTTATTTTCAATAGCTTTTGCCAGGGCAAGAGGAGAAGATGCATAGTCTTCTGTACCTCCACTTTTTCTGATCGCTTCAGTGTTTACCCGGTATATGCGGTCGGCATCCGGGTGGAATTTGTCGAAACTGAATTGATCTTTTACAATGGTAATAATGAGAAGACAAAGAGACATACCCAGAGCGAGGCCAAAAACGTTTATAAAGGAAAATACTTTTTTATGCTTCAGGTTCCTTGCTGCAAGAAGCAAATAATTCTTTAGCATATAACCCTTTTTTGATGGCTTAATATTATTCGGTTCTTAAACTTTTTACGGGGTTAGCAACGGCTGCCTTAAAAGCCTGAATACTTACTGAAATTATAGCAATTATTATTGCAATTGCTGCCGCTGATATAAATACCCAACCGTTGATATTTATCCTGTAGGCAAAGTCCTGCAGCCAGGTTGAACCGGTATACCAGGAAATGGGAATGGCTATAAAAATCGCTATCGTAACCATGACCAGGAATTCTTTTGACAAAAGGAAGATAATGCCGGGTATACTTGCCCCAAGAACTTTTCGGATACCAATTTCTTTAGTTCGAAGTACCGTGGTAAATGCAGCCAGCGCAAAAAGTCCCAGACAGGCTAAAAAAATTGCCAATCCAGCGAAAAGGCCAAACAGACCTGCGGTTCGGTGTTCAGAAATATACATCTGTGCATATTCCTCATCAAGGAATTTGTATTCAAACGGACGATGGGCAACCCTCTGTTTCCAGAGAGATTCAAGATTTTGTAATGAGGTCTGCGCATTATCTGATTTTATTTTTACAAATAGCTGGTTTGTAAAATCAGGGGCGAGAAAAATCACAAGTGGCCCAATGTTTTCATGAAGTGAGGAAAAATTGAAATTTTTTATTACACCCCTTACAATACCATTGCTTCCTTTAGTTATGGTTTTGCCAATGGCTTCTGAAGGTGTCCAGCCAAGTTCTTTAACGGCCATTTCATTCAGAATAAAACTATGCTGATAATTTTTATAGTTGTCTGAAGTATCCATAGCCAACAAGTCGGATTTGATAAAATCCCTTCCTGCGATCAAATTCATTCCCATCGTTTCAATAAATGCGAAATCAACCGGAATAGCATTGACCGAAATATTTTTTTTCTCTTTTCCGTTTTCTGCTGTGATACCATCAGACCATTCTATAAATGTTGGTGTCTCGTACGCTCCGGTTACGTTAACAATACCGGGGACAGCCGCTACAGCATTCCTGAAATCTTCATAATGTTCTTTAATTGCCTTATCAACCGGTAATACAACAACATGATTTTTATTGTAACCAAGGTCTTTATTTCGGATAAACCGAAGCTGTTCTGTTACAATAATTGTTGTTGCGATCAACACTACGGAAACTGTAAATTGAAAAACGATCATGGTTTTTCGCAGCATTCCACCGGCACTGGAAATTCTTGTACCTGATTTAAGCACCATTCCCAAATGCGCGCCAGACGCTAGTAAAGCAGGATACAAGCCTGCTATTACACTTACCAATAAAACAATTCCCACCATCAATAATAAAATGGAGGAATTACCCAGGATGGAAATATTTACGGAGAGTCCGGTGAGTTTATTAAACCAGGGAACCAGTAATGCGCAGAATAAAATGGAAACTAGCATACCCACTCCGGTAATGATGAAGGACTCACCAAGGAATTGAGAAACGAGCTGTTTCTTTTTTGCTCCCAGTACTTTTCGAATGCCAACTTCTACATTTCTGCTGCTCGATTGTGCAACTGACAGATTGGTATAATTAACGCAGGCAATCAACAGTATAAGAAATGCGATAACACTCATCACATAAACGGATGTCTTATTTCCGTTGGGCTCGAGCCCCACCAGCGATGATTCCAGGTGAACCGATTTCAATGGTTCGAGGTGATGGGTAAGATATCCGCTTTCTTCTGTAAATAATTCTTTTGCAGATACATCTTTCATATATGTTGTTATCTGCTGCTGAAGGCTGGAAATATTTTCCTTACTCTTCAGCAACAGATAAGTAACATAGTTGGCGGTAAACCACTGTTCTTCTTGTTTGGCCGCTCTAAGATTCATGAACGGCATCACCATATCAAAATGTAACTGGGAATTGCCGGGTATGTCACCCATGATCCCCGTTATTATCATGTCCGGGTTATTGGCGACCTTAATTGATTTGCCGATCACATCAGTGGTTCCGAAATATTTGTTTGCAAGTTCTTTGCTGATGACCAGTTTTTCAGGACTATTCAAGCAGGTTTGCTGATCGCCCTGAAGCAGTGGAAAAGAAAACATGCTGAAGAAGGCTGAATCAGCGAACAGAACATTGTCTTCAGTGAAGACATTATTATCAGCAGTGATCACCCGGCTCCCTTTAATGGTGCGGGTGAAAGCTGCTATTTCAGGAAAATGCCTTTGGAAATCAGGTCCCACTTTAGTTCCGGTAACGGCAACCGAGTTCGTAGTGCCCGAAGAACTAAATTCCATAGTTACCCTTACAATCCGATCTGCATTTTTATGGAAACCATCATAATTGGTTTCATTCCAAACATAAAAGCCGATCAACATGCATGCTGTGATTCCCAATGTTAATCCGGTAATGTTCACAATGCTATACAGCTTGTGTTTGACCAAATTCCTAAGGGCAATCCTGAAATAGTTTTTCAGCATATCGATAAATTAGAACTATAAAAATGCTTACTGAAGTGTGAGGTTCACCCTTCCGTCGCCTGAATTAACTTTCACTTTCGTTCCGCCACCATTCAGAGTTCCCCTCATATAATCTTCACCAGTGTCTCCGCTGAAATTTTTCAGTGTACCCACTTTTACTTTACCAGAGAGGTCAAGATTATAACCTTTGTTTGCAGGTAACTGCAGGTCTACTTTTCCACCTGAATTGTGAAGTGTTATATAATCTTTAGGATCTTTCATCTCCACAGTGATATTGCCACCACTTGTATGGGCTTCAAGATTGCCTGATATAGCCTGAAGGTTTACGTTACCACCGGATGTACCTGTTTCAAGTTCACCGCTAATGTTTTCTCCATGAACATTTCCACCGCTGGTAGTCGCGTGGATCTTACCACTAAGTTGGGTGAGGTTCAGTGATCCGCCTGATGTGGTTAAGTCAATATCACCAGTGCATGATTCTGCGGTAATATGACCGCCACTTGTAGAAAGTTTGATATTGTCTGATGAGTTTTTGATAGTGATATGTCCACCTGATGTTGATCCATCAATTTTACCCTTCAGCTGCTCCAGGTCCAGATGTCCGCCACTGGTTTCAAATTTTTGAGTGCCTGTCAGATTTGATAATTCGATATGGCCCCCACTGGTACTTAGATCAGTTGAAATGGCTACTGGTGTGGTACAGGTAAAAGAAATCGACAATCCATCGTTCCAATTATTATTCCTGCCTTTTCTTTTGGCGATGGCTTTAATATGACCACCGGATTCTGAAACGGTCAGTTCATAATCTTCATCCAGTTTTTTCTGAATCTCTGCTTTTGATAATTGTTTGTTTCCATTGGAAGTGCGGATATAAACTTCCACCTTAGCCTGAGCACCTGAACCACCTGTAACGGAAATATGTCCGCCAGAAGTTTCAGACTCTAAACTTTTTATTGATGAAGCAGTAAAGGTTTTGACCATAAATGGTTCCGACTTGTCCTGGGCAGTAATTGAACCCAGCATCGTTGCAGCGAGCATGAAGCATAGCATCTTTTTCATCTTGTTCTATTTTGTAATGGTTATATATTGTTTAATCAGTTCTTAAATTTTTTGCGGGGTTTGCCAATGCAGCTTTAATAGATTGGAAAGAAATGGTGATTGCTGCAATCAGCAGTATCAATGTAAACGGAATCAGGAACATCAGGAGATTTACCGGGATCTGAAATGCGTATTGATCAAGCCAGTTGTTCAGGATCTTCCATGCTACAGGAATTGCAAAAACACCAGCAATGATCACCAGTTTTATATAGTCTTTTGAAGTCAGTAAGATCACCTGTAATACATCGGCTCCCAATACTTTGCGGATACTGATCTCTTTTTTTCTTTTAGCGATGGTATACAGTGAAAGCCCGAATAATCCAAGTCCGGCAACCACTATGGCCAAAGCAGTGAACCACCAGAGGATCACGGAAAACTGGCGGTCATTTTTGTATTGAGCATTAAACCTTTCGTCAAGAAAGGCAAAGTTGAATGGACTGTCGGGAAATCTGGCCGTCCATATTTTTTTTATGGATTCCAACACTTCAGGGTAATTTTTTGATTCAAGTTTTATCGAGTATACGTTCCTGTTGATGTCTGTTTCCGGATAAAAAACAATAGGATCAAATTTAGTTTTCAGTGATTCCTGGTGATAGTCTTTTAAAATACCAACTATCCTGAGCTTAAGCTCACCTGAATACAATTCACGATTGAGTATTTCCGCCGGATTAGCGAAACCGAATACCCTGGCTGCGGTTTCATTGATGATGACATTGGCTGATGTTGTAGTATCTACAAGAGCAGGATCATTAGCGAAATTTCTTCCGGCTACCAATTGAAGTTTGTAGTTAGGAATGAATACATCATCAATACCAAATACCCTGCATCTTTTTTCAGCAGGAGATTTACCCAGTGTAAAACTGCTGGAACCATTGACTTCCTGTCCGGGAACGCAGGTTGAGCTGGTTACTGAGACAACAGCTTTATTTCTTTTCAGTTCATCGGTAAATGAATTGATGGAACTGATCCTACTGCTGTCGAGGTTTATATTCTGAAACAGTAATAATGTCTGATCTATATTGACACCGAGATCTTTCTTACTCATGAAGGTCAATTGGCGATAAAAACCAATAGCGCCTGTTATCAGGATGATGGCAGCAGTAAACTGCAAGACTACCAAAGATTTTCTCAACAGGTTCCTGTTTAAACCCTTTGCAGAACTCTGTTCATTTTTTAATGCTTTTACAGGTTGAAAAGAGGATAAAATAAATGATGGGTAAAATCCGGCTACCAGGGTTCCTAAAATAAAAAATCCAATGATATATAACCAGAATTGCAGGTTACCTGGTTGCAATACATTGCCGGACTTTTCAAGCAGGTTGGTGAGATAGGGCAGGAATAAAAAATATGCGACGATACCCAATGTGATTGAAATGAAATTCACGATCACGGATTCCGTCATGAACTGGTAGACCAGTTGCTTTCTTGTTGCACCTATGGCTTTACGGATACCCACTTCATGTGAACGGTCGAGCGCACGCGCAGTAGAAAGGTTAACATAATTGATCCATGCAATGAGTATGATCATGAATGCGGCAATACCCAGGTATTTCAGGTAACCAAGATTCCCATTGCCGGGAAATTCATAATCATAGGTGCTCCGAAGATGTATTTCACTGATGGGTTGCAGGGTGAAATTCACCTGGAAGTTTTTTTCCTTCATCTGCCTTCCCATATGTTTTTCCGAAAATCCGGTCAGTTTTTTTTGCAGGGCTTTTGCGTCTGTTCCCGGTTTGAGTAAAACATAAGTGTAATAATCTGACCATCCCCAGCTATTTTCTGCATCTCCGCCAAACGATTTTGCAATCTGAACGTATTTGTCATAATTGAAAATCATGGCGAATTGAAGATGGGAATTGGCCGGAAGATCTTTCAGGATTCCGGTTACTACATAGTCCTGCTGCTTGTACCGGATGGTTTTTTGCATCGGGTCTTCATTGCCGAAGTATTTCTTGGCTGTTGTCTCAGTAAGCACCACTTCATTCAGCTGGGCAAAGACAGAAGATGAGTTTCCTTTTATGAAAGGGAATGAAAAGATTGTAAATAGTGATTTGTCTGCATAAAAAATCGCCCCGGTTTCCAATAATTTGGTCTCACCCTGGGTAATTACTCCACTCTGACGGCGGAATCTCGCCATGGTCTCCACTTCCGGGTAATCCTTCAGCAATGCTGGTCCAACTGCAGGATAGGTAAATGCAAAAGTTTGTTCTTTTTCACCTTTCTCCGTTATTTCCATTGGAACACGGTAGATCCTGTCTTTTTTGGCATTAAAATCCTCGTAACTGTATTCAAATCTCAGGTAAGCCAGGATCAATAAGAATGCAGCAATACCCAGCGATAGACCAACAATATTGATCGTCGAGAAGGTTTTTATCTTCCACAGGTTCCGGAACCCGCTTTTTATATTATTTCTTATCATCAGCTATGGTATTTTATAGAGACGATGTAAATACATAAATGTTACATCATTCCGACCTTAAACTTTTAGCCGGGTTTGCGCCAGCTGCTTTTATGGCCTGGAAGCTCACGGTGATCAGGGCAATGGCAATGACGAAAATAGTTGCCATGGCGAATAATCCTGCTCCCATGGTGATCCTGTAAGGATAGTTTTCCAGCCATTTGTTCATAGCCCACCATGCAGAAGGAATGGCGATTATCGCAGCCAGTATAGTGAGTTTCAGGAAATCGGACGAAAGCATCCGGATCATCTCGGCGGATGAAGCACCAAGTACCTTACGGATCCCGATCTCTTTGGTCCTTTTTTCAGCTGATAATGTAGCCAGTCCAAACAGGCCAATACATGAAATGAATATGGTGATCAATGCCGCGAAAGTCATGATCTGTTTCCATTTGTTCTCGGCTTCGTATTGTTTCAGATTCTGTTCATCCTTGAATGCGTACTCGTATGGTTCAAAAGGATGTTGCTTCTTGATTACTGATTCAATATGTTTTAAGGTGGCGGAATTATTTTCAGGCCTTATTTTTATCAGAAGGTGACCATATCCGTAACGTGGATCCTTAATAAATAATTCGGGACCAATTTTTTCGGTAAGTGCACTATAATGATAATCCTTTACAACTCCGACAACACTGTATTTGCGATTGTCGTAAAAGAAATCCACCACTTCTCCGATACCATCTTTCCATCCTGCGGCTTTTACAAAAGATTCATTGACCAGAATGGATTTCGTAGAATCAGAGGGCATATCGGGGGAGAAGTTTCTTCCCTTAACCAATGGAATCTGGTAGGTCGGTAGATACTGATCATTGATGACCTGCATGGTAAAATCCATATCCTTGCCACTGGCTTTAGCTATTGTGCCCCAGAATCCACGCTGTCGGGCCCCCACATTTTCAACGGCGGGGTTTTTCAATAATTCCTGGCGGATAAGATTTAGTTTATCAGCATCCATCCTTCCAGTTTCAATGGAAACGATGTTTTTATCATTATATCCGAGGTCCTGGTGGGTCAGGAAATTGAACTGGGAATAAATGGTCAGCGTAGCGATGATCAGAAATGTGGCCAATGTAAACTGGAGAATCACAAGGCCTTTTGCCAGGTAATTTTTACCTGAAAAACGTAACCTGTTATATAAAGTTTCTGCGGGATCAAATCTTGAAATGACGAGGGCTGGGTAGAAGCCCGCCAGAAAACCAGTTACCAGGAAAAGTGCCAGGTAAATACCGATAAGTTTTATATCCAACAAATAAGAAAATGACAGTGCCTTATTCGATAACTCATTAAATACCGGCAACACTGCCACTGTCAATATGATAGCAAATACAAATGCTCCCAGGCTCAGCAAATAAGATTCACCCAGGAATTGAAGGATCATCTGTTTTCTTTCCCCTCCGATCACTTTACGTATTCCTATTTCCTTGGCCCTTTTCATTGAACGGGCAATCGTGAGATTGATAAAATTGATACAGGCGATGATCAGGATGAATAGTGCGATCGCAGATAATATTTGGGCATACATAGGGTTACTGGCATCGGTAAGTCCGTTTTCAGAACGGTATTTTGTGCTCAGGTGCATATCAAGCAATGGCTGCAATCCATAAATGAATGTTTCTTTCATATTATATTTTGCCTTCGCTTCATTTATCTGCTCATTCGCATTGGTTTCATATACTTTCTTGAACTTGGCTTCAACTGCCTTTAGATCTGCGTTTGGATTAAGCACCACAAACGTATTAAGAAAGAAATTCAACCATGCTTCAGATTCCTGCTGGCGCCTTTCATTCAACTTCATTGGAAGGAGCATCTGAATTTTTATCGAAGAATTCTGCGGTGATCTGGGTACAATTCCCGTGACCGTAAAATTTTCAAAACTTCTTTCTTCCCCTGTAGGTAATTCAATTACTTTTCCGATCGGGTTGGCTTTTCCAAAGAATTTCTTAGCCACTTCCTCCGACAACACCACAGAATGAATATCTTTTAATGCCAGTTTTGGGTCACCGGCTTTCATTGGAAAACTAAAGACGGAAAAGAAATTATCATCCACATAATTTCCTTCCTGCTGGTAGATCTGCGTACCTATTTTTACTGCAGTTCTTTCAGACTGAACGCGAACAAAATCTTTTATCTCAGGTATTTCTCTTTTAAAATTAGGACCAGGCATCATACCGGTAATTCCACTTGTTCGGGTAATCTTTCCAGCAGTATCCATGCTTTCACTCGTAATACGGTATATGTTTTCTGCATTCTTATGAAACCTGTCGTAACTGACCTCATCTTTATTATACAACAAGATCAACATACAGCAGGCCAGGCCAATGCTCAGTCCGGATATATTGATAATGCTGTAGACCTTGTTTCTGCTAAGGTTCCGGATAGCGATCTTGATATAGTTATAAATCATCTTGCGTATTTGTATATGTTAATTATTCGCTTCGTAAAACGTTTACCGGATTTGATAAGGCTGCTTTTATTGCCTGTGAACTGACGGTAATAATCGCAACGATCATTGCTGTCAATGCAGGAAGGCCGAACATCCACCACTGTATGGCAACTTTATATTCATATTCTTCCAACCAACCTTTCATCAGCCACCATGTAAGTGGAAAAGCGATCAGGCAGGAGAGTGCTACAAGTTTGAGGAAATCTGCTGATAACATAGTTGCCAGTTTGGGAACTGAAGCACCAAGGATTTTCCTGATGCTGATTTCCCTGTTTCGTTTTTCGGCAGTATAAGCAGCAAGTCCAAACAGACCGAGGCATGATATGAAAATAGCCAGACCTGCAAACAGGAATGCAAGCTTACCAATCAGTGATTCTGTTTTGAATAACTGATCGAATTGTTCATCAACAAATTTGTATTCAAATGGACTCCCCGGATTATAGCTTGTGATAACCGTTTTTACTTTATTTATTGCTGTCTGTAAGTCTGTCTCTTTTTTAAAGCGGAGGTTTACAACGCTGGTATTATTGCCTTTTGTGTCATTGAACATGATCACCGGTGCTACAGAACCGTAGACGTTGTTATATACATAATCTTTTGTGATCCCAATTACGGTATATCTTGAATCTCCGCTTTTTATAATTTCACCTACAACATTTTCCGGATCTTTTGCAATTAGATGCGCCATTGTTTCATTGATGACAACCGAATTTGAATCGGCAACTCCATCTGAATGAAAATTCCTGCCTACCAGCAATTTCATTCCCATCGTGTTTACATAATCAGGCGTCACCCAATCCATCCCGATAAGGATCTCAGTTTTCGGAACTTTCCCTTTCCAATCAAAATTGCTTGAGTTGCTACCTATCTGGAAAACCGGATCGGCATTCATGGAAACAGATTCTACAACGCCTGTTCGCAACAATTCATTTTGGACTGTACTAAAGCTTGTTCCAGGTGTACCGTCGTGAGATGTTGTAATGAGTGACTGATCGAAATAGATCAGGTTGTCCTTGTTCATTCCGAGTTCCCTGTTCTTCGTATGGACAATCTGCTGGTAAATAATCAACGTTGAAATGATCAATGCGATAGAGATAACAAATTGTGCCACTACAAGTCCTTTCCTGATATAAACAGCCCCTGTCCCCTGGGATACTTTAAATCCTTTTAAAACAGTAATAGGATTAAAAGAAGAAAGATAAAATGCAGGATAACTTCCTGCTATGATGCCGCAAATAAGGCCGATTGAAATCAATGCAATGAGGTGGGTTGGATTGAAAATATTCAGCTCCATTTGTTTTTCTACCAGTTGATTAAAATAGGGAAGAATTAAAATGGTAAGAAACGCTGCAATTGCAACTGCTATAAAAGACATCAAAGCCGACTCCATCATGAATTGCCCGATCAGCATTTTTTTATCCGATCCCAATACTTTTCTCACACCTACTTCCCTTGCCCTTTGTTCTGACCTTGCTGTTGCCAGGTTCATGAAATTTATACAGGCAAGCAGCATGATGATCCAGGCAATAGTGCTGAACATGTTGACCTGTTTGATTTTTCCGCCGGTCTGAACACCATTGACAAAATTGCTTCTCAGGCGCCAGTCATTTGCTGCAAGTAAAGTAGGGCGTGCAATGATCTGTGGATTATTTCCTTTTTCCCTGATAAAACCGTCCAGCTTTTTATTGAGTGCTTTAATATCCGTTCCCGGTTCCACTGTCACAAAAGTCTGGACTCCATTAGCATCCCATTGCTTCAACCAGGTTTGCTGTCTGAAGAAGATTTCGAAATTGGTGAACCAGTCGATTTTTTCAAATCTTGTGTTGGCCGGAAAAGTTTTATATACCGCGGTGATCACATATTCCTTGTCGTTATTGAGTTTCACGGTTTGACCAACAACATTTATTGTATTGAACATTTTCATCGCCATCCTTTCGTTCAATACAACGGAATATAACTGGTCAAAAGGTTTCGCAGCATTCCCATAAATAAATTCAAAATTGAACATTTTGAAAAAACTCGAGTCTACCATAATCCCATCGGCGTAAACAGATTTTTCACCTTTGGATACTGGGTTTCTTTGATTCCAGGTTGCCCTTGCCGTTTCCCGGATGCCGGGCATATCTTTTTGAAGTGCAGGGCCAAGTACTCCGGGTGTAGACATAAACGTGAAGGTCTCCGCATCATAGGTCTGGTTGGTCATGACCTGATACAAATTGTCCCGGTTCTTGAAATAATGGTTAAAGTTGAGCTCATCTTCCACCCACAAAAAAATCAATGCGGCACAAGTAACACCAACTGCAAGTCCGGCGATATTCAGGAAACTGAAACTTTTTTTCTTCAACAGGTTCCTGATGGTTGATAGGAAGAAATTTTTAATCATCGTGATGTATTTTCTGCTAGTAAATTTTTTAGGAAGTTTTTTATTCTGAACGCAAAGAATCAACGGGATTCGACAATGCCGCTTTTATCGACTGAAAACTCATCGTAACAATAGTGATGAGTAATGCTATCCCGGCAGCTTTGGCAAAAATGGTCCAGTTAATATCAATACGATATGCAAATCCTTCTAACCATTTATTCATGGCCCACCATCCGAGTGGTGCAGCCAGCACGAATGCGATGGCAACAAGTGTTACAAATTCTTTAGACAGGAGTTGTACAATCCCCGATACACTGGCCCCTAACACTTTGCGTATGCCAATTTCCCTTGTACGTTGTTCTGCAGTGAATATCGTGAGACCGAACAATCCGAGGCAGGCAATGAAAATAGTGAGCGCTGCAAAAACAGTAAGTATGGTTCCTGTCTTTTTTTCTGCTACATAGGTCTGTTCATATCTTTCGTCCAGGAATGAATAATTCAATGGAGCTTCTGTTGTGAATGAAGCCCATTTGGATTTAACTGTTGACAGAACTCCGGCTATGTCTTTCGTATTTAATTTTAAGATAATAGTGCTTGAATTTTTGGATAAGACCATTACCAATGGAGAGATGGTTTCATGGAGGGATTTGAAATGAAAATCCTTTACTACGCCTATAACGTGATAAGTTGTTTTTACACCTTTGTTATCTGAATTGACCAGGGTGCGGCCCAGTGGATTTTTCTCCCATCCAAATTGGCGTGCGGCACTTTCATTTAAAATTATTCCGCTAGAATCAGTCCCGAATGATGTCGAAAAATTTCTTCCTTCAGCCATTTTTATTCCTAACGTTGGTATATAGCCGGGATCAACGTCGTATCGAAGTGTTCTGGTTTGATGGCCGCTGTGACCTTCTGGTTCAACGAAAAAGTTGTTGTTATAAGTTGGTCCAGCCGGAACATATCCGGAGATACTGGAATTTTTAATGCGTGGGTCGCTGAGTAATTGTTGTTGAAAACTTGATTCCTTAGATCCAAGCATCCAGGTATCGGAAATGATCATCACCTGGTCTTTATCATAGCCCAATTCTTTTTCCTGGATATAATTAAGTTGCTTGTAAACTACAGCGGTTCCAACTATCAGGAAAATGGAAATGCAAAATTGGAATACCACAAGTCCACTGCGGAAATTGATACCTGTTTTCCCGGCTTTGAATTTGCCTTTAAGAACCGATACAGGGTTGAAAGCTGAAAGATAAAAAGCAGGATAACTGCCAGCTACCACACCTACAAACAATCCAAGAATAATCAATGACGGGATCAACCATGAATTTGCAAACAAAGAAAATTCGAGGCTTTTACCTGAGAGTTGATTGAAATAGGGTAGCATAAATCCAACCAACACCAGGGCAAGCAATAAGGATATGAATGTTATCATGGTGGACTCAACAAGGAATTGTGAGACCAGTGATGATTTTGCTGAACCCATTACTTTACGAATACCTACTTCACGTGCACGTTTGCTGGCGCCTGCAGTTGAAAGATTCATGAAATTGATACAGGCAATGATCAACATGAAAATCGCTATGGCGCCAAATATATAGACATACTGAACATTGCCACCGGCTTCCATTTCGTTTGTACATTGAGAATGAAG
>Ga0207691_10004844_pt1 | contig 13015 bp, 12 predicted proteins | sample KBSM13metaG_FD_184327 | JGI IMG/M metagenome (GOLD analysis project Ga0207691, IMG submission 184327) | Miscanthus rhizosphere microbial communities from Kellogg Biological Station, Michigan, USA - KBS M1-3 metaG (SPAdes) (version 2) | ecosystem: Host-associated > Plants > Roots > Rhizosphere >... | reverse complement strand
CAATGCCAACCCAGGCGGTGAGCTTGCCGAGGGTCCCCAGCGCCCGAGCAGTGTGCGTGGTGAACGGGTCAGTGTCTTGCGCGGCGCGGACGAGCTTGGCCATGCGACGGCCGATCTCAGCGATGAGGACGAGGCCGGGCACCTGGGTCAGCACCTGAAGCAGCTGCTGGGTCAGAGACGGGTCGTGGATCTGGAACGTCGCCCAGCCGGAGGGATCGGCGACAACCCCGGCCGTGACTCCACCGAGCTGGTCCAGCCCGATCAGCGCAGCAGCCGGTAGCTCTTGGGTGACAGCCGACCCGGGAATGAAGGCGATGACCAGCAGCGCCACTGCGAGGCACAGCGCGGTGATGTAGACGAAGGTGGCGGTGGCGTGGAGCCAACGCAACCAGGTGGTGAGACTCACGGACATCCGCGCTCCAAACGTATCGAAAAACGAGATGGATATTGAGAAACGATATGGCTCAGGATCGCGATCGTCAATGCCGTAGCGGCGACACGACGAATTGTCCGCAGATGCCGCGCTCCGCTCGCGCCGATGTCCGGGCGGAGCACGGCCCAGACGCGCACACCTTGCGTACCCCAAAGTTGGCGTGAGCCATACCTGCACGAACACCGCAGCGTCGGCGCGATCCCCTCGTCGTCGTTGAGAGCGGTTCAAAGGCTCGAATCGTTACGTGCGAAGGACCTTCGGGTCGAGTTCCCCGGTCACCATCGCTACGGCGAGTTCGGACAGCAGCGCGTGGTGCTGCCGCGCGTAGCGCCGCATCTGCTCGAACGCCTCCGTCACCGGCACGCCGTTGCTCTGGGCGACGACGCCCTTTGCCTGCTCGATCATGATCCGGCTGTTCAGTGCTCCCTGCAGCTGTTGGGTGAGCGTCTCGGCGGCGGCCAGGGCGCGCTCCTGCAGGAGCGCAATGGTGGCGACGTCGGCCAAGGCCTGGATCACGCGAACGTCCGCGTCATCGAGGGGCAGCTGCTCTACTCCGAAGACGTTGAGCGCGCCCAGCACCTGGTCCCGCAACCGCAACGGGAACGCATGCACCGAGTGGAATCCCTTGGAGACGGCGAGCGGCGCGAAGGCTGGCCACCGCCCTCCCGCCTTCGACAGGTCGGTCACAATCACCGGCTGGTGGATGCGGAAGCAGTCCAGGCAGGGGCCCTCGCGGTTCTGGATCTGGTACAGCTCGAGGTGTTCGGCGCTCGAGGAGGTCGCGGCCATGAAGGTCAGTCGGTCGTCGTGGTCGCCGAGCAACAGCCCCACCGAGCTTGCCTCACTGATCGCTGCGGTGTGTTCAGCGAGGTGATGCAAGAAGTCAATCAGGTCGAACTCGTCGACCAAGGTGTCCGCCATCTCGACAAACGCGTCCATCAGAGGGCCAGAGGCGATCATCGGCACCACTTCCTTTTCGATGACCAGCCTAGGCGCTCGGTTCACGCAGGGACTGAGCCTGTCGTGACATCAGATCTCGCCCTCCTCGAAAACCCGGCCGGAGATGATCTCGTGAGCGAGGTCGACAAGCGGACGCCCGTGACCGAACGCGTGCGCCCGCATCCGCGAGAGCGACTCCGCCAACCCGATCCCCAGGACGATCATCAGCATGCCCTGCGCCTGGAAGATCTCGGAGCGGTAGTCCAGTGCTGACTCGAGGTCGGGGTCGAGGTTCCCGTCCGCGGTCGTCAGTCGACCGTCGAGCAGGATCTCGGTGGCCACCTGGGCGAAGGTCAGGGCGATCGCCACCTGCTCGTCGTCGAGCGCTCCGGGATGCTCGCCGTACAGGTCAAGCACCCCCAGGCCGGCAGCACCGACGTGGAGCGGGAGCGCGAAGACCGAGCGCACCCCAGCCTCCACGGCCAGGGAGGCGTAGCCCCGCCACCGCTGCTCCCGTGCCGAGGCGAAGTCTGGGGCGAGCACCGGACGACGCAACGCGAACGCGTCGTGGCACGGCCCCTCGCCGGACGTGAACTGCATCTCGACAAGGTCCTTGCAGGCCGCGTCCGAGGCTGCCACCACGCCCTCGGAACCCTTGCTCGACATCAGGTTGACCGCAGCTCCCCGCAGCTCCAGGTGTGCGGCGGCGCCACTGCACAGCGCCGTCAGCAGGTCGACCAGCCCCGGTTCGTCGCTGTCCAGGTGCGCGAGGATCGATGACCGGACCAGATCGCGGCGCCTGCGCCACGGGTCACCGTCCGCGCCGCTCATGGGTGACTCCTCTCTCGAGCCACCCGTGACCCATGGTCCGCAATGACCACCGACGGTAGCCCCATCCGGGCACGTCGACCGTGGCGGCCTTCCTGCGACGGTGGTTGAATGACCGTGTTGCCCCGGACCCGGCGACGCCTCATCAGCACGCAGGGACGGGGTTCCTTCATGCAGGTCCCGCGCGGGTCAGGGCACCCAGCTCCGGATCCAGTGGGCGGCACTCATGCCGAGCAACGTCCGCGGCTCACGGTCTGGCCCTACGCCGGCAGAGCGCACGTCTACCCCGACTCGCTGTCCACGTCTGCACGCACGCGACCTCCGGTCACCGGTCGCGCCCGGGCCAACGCACCGGCTGACTGCCCCATCTCGCCGTAGCGCACGGAGAGATGACGCGTCCCGGCTTCCGGGGGGAGCCGGGACGCGGTGGTGGCCACGCTCCGTGATAGCCGGGCTCGTGCTCTACGGTCGCTCGCCCGCCGGGGCCTCGAGGTCGAGCAGGAAGCGCTTGCGCTCCAGGCCGCCTGCGTAGCCGGTGAGGTTCCCGTCCGCCGCGACCACCCGGTGACAGGGCACGACGATGCTGATCGGGTTCAGCGCATTGGCGTGCCCGACCGCCTGGGCCAGGTTGCGGTCGCCGAGCAGCCCCGCCAGGTCGCCGTAGCTGCGCGTCTCGCCGTACGGGATCTCCCGTAGCAGGGCCCAGACCTTCTGCTTGAACGGGTCGCCGACCGGACGCAGGTCCAGGTCGAACGTCGTGCGTTCGCCCGCGAAGTACCCCGCCAGCTGGTCGCGGACGGCGTCGAACCCGTCGTCCGAGCGCCGGCCGAACGTCTTCGGGTCTGGGAGCCGCCTGTGCCCCGCGAAGTAGAGACCGCAGAGCGCCCCGTCGGCCGCGACGACGGTCAGCGGTCCGATCGGGGAGGCGAGGACGCTGTGGGTGAGGGTGCCGGTCATGGTGCTCATGGACAGTAGACGCTGGGAACAGAGCCGACGTGAGGTCGGCCCGGCGCGGAATTGGTCTCGATAGGCTCGACCGCCGGGTAGCGTCCCCAGCCCGACGAGGAAGGAGGCGCGTTGAGCGACCAGAGCTGGACCGAGCCCGGGGCCCACCCGGTGGCCGACGGCGTGCACCGGATCCCGCTTCCGCTCCCGACGGACGGTTTGCGCGCGGTCAACGTGTACGTGCTGGAGACCGACGACGGCCTGGTCCTCATCGACGGCGGCTGGGCGATCCCCGAGTCCCGCGCCCAGTTCGACCACTCGCTGAAGGACATCGGCTACACGGTCGCGGACATCCGGCGCTTCCTGGTCACCCACATGCACCGCGACCACTACACCCAGGCCATCGCGGTGCGCCGCGAGGTGGGCTCGCACGTCGCGCTCGGCGTCGGCGACAAGGCGACGCTGGACCTGATGCACGACGATGTGACCAACGAGGACCCCAACGCTGCCCGGCTCAGGGCGGCCGGCGCGGAGGTTCTCGCCGTGGGCTGGCGCGCGCTGATGCGGAACCGCCCGCCGATCGACGACTTCGGCTACCCGGACGAGTGGCTGGAGCGGGACGGCGTGATCGAGGTCGGCGCCCGCACGCTCGACGCGGTGCCGACGCCCGGACACACGCAAGGGCACTTCGTGTTCGCCGACCGGAGGGCCGGCCTGCTCTTCGCGGGAGACCACGTGCTCCCGACGATCACGCCGTCGATCGGGTTCGAGCCGGCGTACGTGCAGCAGCCGTTGCGCGACTTCCTCGCGTCGCTGGCCAAGGTGCGCGCGATGCCTGACCTGATGCTGCTCCCGGCGCACGGGCCGGTGTCGCCGTCGTCGCACACACGTATTGACGAGCTGGTCGAGTTCCACGACGTGCGCCTGGCGCAGTCGCTGGCCGCGGTCGAGGGGGGCGCCACCGACGCCTGGGCAGTCGCCCGCGAGCTGCCGTGGACCCGGCGGCACCGCAGGGCCTCCGACCTCAGCCCCTTCGACGCGGTGCTGGCGGCATTCGAGACTCTCGCCCACCTCGAGCTGCTCGCGGCCCGGGGGCAGCTCAGTCGCACCGTGGATGACGGGACCGTCAGGTTCGGTCCTGTCACACCTGCGCCACCGGCGGTGTCAGATGGGCATGACGACGACACACCTCTCCAGCACTGACGCCAGCAACGACAGGGACTCGGCCCGCCGCGCGCGGATCCGGGTCCCCCTGAAGACGCCGTCCGGGATCTTCGGCCGGATCGTCATGTGGTACTCGCGTCGTTCGTTCGGTGACGTGCCCGACCCCGCGTACGTGATGTCACACCACCCCGGGGTGCTCAAGGCCACGCTGTCCTACGAAGGCAAGGTGGCCAAATGGGACGCGCTCCATGCCGACCTGAAGAACCTCGCCCAGCTCGCCTCGGCGGCCAGCATCGGCTGCAGCTGGTGCATGGACTTCGGCTACTTCGCCGCTCACAGCAAGGGCCAGTCGGTCGAGAAGCTCGCCGAGGTGCCGCGCTGGCGCGAGTCCGACGTGTTCACCCCGCTGGAGCGCGACGTGATCGCGTTCGCCGAGGCGATGACCGCCACGCCCCCTGAGGTGACCGACGCGATGGTGGACGGGCTCGTCGCCGGTCTCGGGGTGCCGGCTGTCGTGGAGCTGACCAAGATGGTGGCCGTGGAGAACGAGCGTTCACGGTTCAACAGCGCGCTCGGGCTGACCAGCCAGGGCTTCTCCGACCGTTGCGAGCTGGCGCCACCGCGATGACCGACCCGTTCGCGGAGCACCGCGACCTCCTGTTCACCGTTGCCTACGAGATGCTCGGCTCCGCGGCCGACGCCGAGGACATGGTCCAGGAGGCGTGGCTCCGCTGGCGGGAGGTGGACCCCGAGAAGGTCGACAACCCGCGCGCCTACGCGGTGCGGATCGTGACCCGGCTGGCGCTCAACCAGATGCGCACGCTCAGCCGGCGTCGCGAGGCGTACGTCGGGCCATGGCTGCCCGAGCCGCTGCTCACCGAGCCGGACGTCGCCGACGACGTGGTGTTGTCGGAGTCGGTGTCGCTGGCCATGCTCGTGGTGATGGAGTCGCTCTCGCCGACCGAGCGCGCCGTGTTCGTGCTGCGCGAGGTGTTCGGCTTCGAGCACGGCGAGATCGCGGCGGCCGTCGACAAGAGCCCCGCCGCCGTACGCCAGATCGCGCATCGTGCCCGCGAGCACGTCCAGGCGAGGCGCCCGGAGTCGACGACGTCCCGGGCCGAGCACGCCGAGGTCACCCGACGGTTCGCCACGGCAGCCGCGACCGGCGACCTCGAGGCCCTGCTCGGCCTGCTCGCGCCCGACGTGGTGCTCGTGACCGATGGCGGCGGGGTCAAGAAGGCGGCGCTGCGGCCGATCGTCGGTGTCGAGAAGGTGCTCCGGTTCCTGTCCGCGGTGCGGCCTGCGGAGCTGTCCGCCGAGGCGGTGGTGGTGAACGGCGAGCTCTGCCTGGTGGTCTACATCGCCGACGAGCTCGACGGCATCTTCGCGACCCGCGTCGTCGGCGGCGTGGTCACCGAGCTCTACGGCGTGCGCAACCCCCAGAAGCTGTCGCGGCTCGCGGAACCCGTGCCACTGAGCCGTTGACCGCCGTTTCCGGGCGGGTCTAGCGTCACAACGCGGTTCCACCAGAGGGGATCCTCCATGTGGCGCACGGTGGCGTGCGGGGCGACTGTCGCACTCCTCGCGCTGGCCGCGTGCGGCGGTGGACGCCGACGTCCCCGGTGACGGTGGGGACCTCACCGCCGGGGGAGGCTGGGTCTGGGCCCGGGGGTCTGGGGTGTTGCTGGTCCGCGTCGATCCGGACGAAGGTGCGGTCGTCGCCCGATACGGACCCTCCTCCGGGAGTGGCGCCGTGATCGTGGGCGGAGGCGCGGTCTGGCTCTCGGCGCACGACATCAACGCGGTCTGGCGGCTTCCGCTGCCGTAGGGGCGTCGGCGCCCGGTGCCACCATCGGGTCCATGCCGAAGCGCAACCGCGTCACGCCGTACGGCGACATCGTGGCCATCGACCTGCGTGGCGCCTGGCTCGGCAACCGCGGCATCCTCCACGAGGGCGAGGAGATCGTCGCGTTCCACCGGCACCGGCTGTGGATCACCTGCGAGCTCCAGCACCGCGACTGGCGGCTGCCGCAGTGGCGGCCGCACCACTTCACGGTGCTGTTCTTCCACGACGAGGCGGTGTCGCTGGCCGCCGGACACCGCCCCTGCGCGCTCTGCCGGCGCGCCGACTACGACGCCTACCGAGGCGCCTGGGCCGCGGCGACGGGTGAGGACGCACCGCTGGCGACGGAGATGGACCGGGTGCTCCATGGGGAGCGCCTGCACCCGGGCACCCACCGGCGCCGGCTCCATGAGCTCCCGTGGCCGAGCCTGCCGCCGGGCGTGTTCGCGGTGGTCGACGACCGGCCGGTGCTGGTGCGCGACGAGGCAGTGGTGCCGTGGACCCACGCGGGCTACGGCGAGCCCCGCGGCCGGCCACGCCAGGGTTCCGCGACGGTGCTGACGCCGCCCTCCACGGTCGCGGTGCTGCGCACGGGCTACCGGCCGCAGGTCGACGCCCGGGCCGGCTGACCGCTCACGACAGGAACTCCACGACCCGGTGCCGCAGGGACAGCCGGAGGAACGCCGGCCCGAAGAGGTGAACCACGGGGTGATCCTCACACAGGCGCAGTACGCTGACCGGGAACGACAGGGGAGCGCCTCGTGGCGCTGAGAGTGCGCGCAAGCGCAGACCCTCGAACCTGCACCGGTTAGCACCGGCGAAGGGAGTCGAGCACCTCGGTCGCGCAAGCGATTCCCTCCCGCTGACCAAGGGAGACGCATGATGCCCGGGATCAGGTCCCGCCGCGTGGCCGCGCTCGTGGCCGCACTCAGCACGATGGCCGTCGCCGGCTGCGCGCTGAGCAGCAGCGGCCAGCCAGACGACGACCCGAGGACCGTGGTGGTGGTCACCCACGACTCATGGGCGATGGACAAGAAGGTGATCGCCGACTTCGAGAAGAAGAGCGGCTACACCGTGAAGGTCCGGCCCACGGCCGACGCCGGCGAGCTCACGAACAAGCTCGTGCTGACCAAGGACCACCCGCTGGGCGACGTGGTCTACGGCATCGACAACACGTTCGCCAGCCGGGCTGTGTCGTCCGGGGTCCTGCTTGACAACACCCCAAGCGACCGTCCACCCGGCGCGGCGTCGTACGACCTGACGGAGGAGAGCGGCGCCGCGCAGCTCACCCCGGTGGACTACGGCGACGTCTGCGTCAACGTCGACGACGCCTGGTTCAAGAAGCACGGCAAGCTGCCGCCGACGACCCTCGACGACCTGACCGAGCCGGCGTACCGCGACCTGTTCGTCGTGCCCGGCGCGACCACCTCCTCGCCGGGCCTGGCCTTCCTGCTCACGACCGTGGCCGCCAAGGGCGAGGACGGCTGGCAGGACTACTGGCGGCGGCTGGTCGCCAACGGGGTCAAGATCGACGCCAGCTGGACCAACGCCTACGAGGTCGACTTCACCGGCGGTGGCGGCAACGGCGACCGGCCGATCGTGCTGTCCTACGCCTCGTCGCCGCCGTTCACGATCCCGGAGGGAAAGACCCGGCCGACCACGAGTGCCCTGCTCGACACCTGCTTCCGACAGGTCGAGTACGCCGGGGTCCTCAACGGTGCGCACAACACCCGGGGCGCCCGGGCGTTCATCGACTTCATGCTCGGCGCCGAGTTCCAGGAGCAGCTGCCCGACCAGATGTACGTCTTCCCGGTCGACGAGGCAGCGATGCTGCCGCCGGTGTGGGCGAAGTACGCGAAGGTCGCGTCGAACCCGTGGTCGGTCCCCCCGGAGGACATCACCGCACATCGCGCCGAATGGCTGCGGCAGTGGCGGGACCTGACCTCGCGATGACGAGGCGCTGGCGCGGCACCCGCGCCGGGGCGCCGGCGTTGGCCGCCATCCCGCTCGTCGTGCTCGCGGTCTTCTTCGTCTACCCGGTGCTGGGCATCGTCGGGCAGGGCTTCGTCAGCGACGGCCGGTTCGCACCGGGCGCCGTGCTCGAGGTGCTGGGGCGCCCGCGCACCGGGCGGGTGCTCTGGTTCACGCTGTGGTCGGCCGGCCTGGCCACGCTGGTGACGCTGCTGGCCGGGCTCCCGCTCGCCTTCGTCCTGCACCGGCTGTCGTTTCCCGGCCGCGGCCTGCTGCGGGCGCTGGTGGTGGTGCCGTTCGTGCTGCCGACGGTCGTGGTAGGAGTGGCGTTCGGCCAGCTCGTCGCGCCGTCCGGCTGGCTGGGTGGGCTGCACCTCGAGGGCACGGCCGCGGCGATCGTCGCCGCCCTGGTCTTCTTCAACGTCTCGGTCGTGGTGCGCACGGTCGGGTCGTTCTGGGAGAGCCTGGACCCCCGACGCGAGCAGGCCGCCGCCGCCCTGGGCGCGAGCCCGTTGCAGGTCTTCGGCACCGTCACGCTGCCGGCCCTGCTGCCGGCAGTCGTGGGCGCGGCGACCGTCGTCTTCCTCTTCTGCTCCACCGCGTTCGGCATCGTCCTCACGCTCGGGGGGCTGCGCTACGCCAACGTCGAGACCGAGATCTGGCTGCTCACCACCCAGGAGCTCGACCTCACCGGTGCGGCCGCGCTGTCGGTGCTCCAGCTCGTCGTGATCACCGGCCTGCTGGTGCTGACGCACGTGACGCGCAAGGACGGAGGACACGTGGACCGTGCCGCCGGGACCGCGCGCCGCCCGCGCCGCGACGACGCGTGGGTGCTCGGCTGGTCGGCCCTGGTGCTGGCCGCCCTGGCGCTGCCGATGCTGGCCCTGCTGACCCGCTCGCTGACCGACCAGGCCGGGCGGTGGACGGGCGCCAACTACCGCGCCCTGGCGGGTACGGCGGGCGGCACGCTGCCCGTCTCCGCCCTGACCGCGCTCGCGAACTCGCTCGAGATCGCCCTCGTCGCGACCGGCTTCGCGCTCGCGCTCGGCGTGATCGTGGCCGGGCTGGCCTCCCGGCGGCCGGCTCGAGCCTCCGGGCGCCGCGCGGTGGCGGTGTTCGACGGGGTCTTCATGCTGCCGCTCGGCGTCTCGGCCGTGACTCTGGGTTTCGGCTACCTGGTCACCCTCGACCAGCCACCGCTCGACCTGCGCTCGTCGCCGTGGCTGGTCCCGATCGCGCAGGCGATGGTCGCACTGCCGCTGGTGGTGCGCACGGTCGCGCCGGTGCTCCGAGCGGTCGACGACCGGCAGCGCCAGGCCGCGGCCTCGCTCGGCGCCGGTCCGCTCCGGGTGCTGCTCAGCGTCGACCTCCCGGCGGCCTGGCGGTCGTTGCTCGCCGCGGCCGGGTTCGCCTTCGCGGTCTCGCTCGGCGAGTTCGGTGCCACCAGCTTCCTCGTCCGCGACGAGACGCCGACGCTGCCGGTCGTCATCTACCGGTTGGTCTCGCACCCGGGCGCGCTCAACGCGGGCACGGCGATGGCCGCCTCGGTACTGCTGGCCGCCACCACGGCGCTGGTGATGCTCGCCGTCGAGCGGCTGCGGGTCGGGGCAGTGGGAGCCTTCTGACAGGGCGGCCCGCAGCAGGACATGGGAGGAGGTGTCAGCCTGATGCTGTCGATCAAGGACCTGAGCGTGCGCTTCGGCGACACCGTCGCGGTCGAGGAGGTCACCCTCGACCTCGAGGCCGGTCAGGTGCTCGCGGTGCTCGGCCCGTCCGGGTGCGGCAAGTCGACCCTGCTGCGAGCCGTGGCCGGGCTGGAGCCGTCGTACACCGGCACGATCGCGTACGACGGGCAAGACCTCGCCGGGGTCCCCGCGCACCGGCGCGGCTTCGCCCTGATGTTCCAGGAAGGCCAGCTGTTCCCGCACCAGAGCGTCGCCCGCAACGTCGGCTACCCGCTCCGGCTCCGGCACGTCGGCCGGCAGCGGGTCGAGGAGCAGGTGGCCGGCCTGCTCGACCTGGTGGGACTGCCCGCGTACGGCGACCGGATGCCGACGACCCTCTCCGGTGGCGAGCGGCAGCGCGTGGCCCTCGCCCGGGCCCTGGCCGTCGAGCCTCGGCTGCTGCTGCTCGACGAGCCGCTCAGCGCTCTCGACGCGACGCTGCGCGAGCACCTGGCCGGCGAGCTCCGCGGCATCCTGCGCCGGGCACGCACCACGGCGCTGCTGGTCACGCACGACCACGAGGAGGCGTTCGCGGTCGCCGACCGGATGGCCGTGATGCGGGCCGGGCGGGTTGTCCAGTCGGGCACCATCGACGAGGTCTGGCGGCACCCGGCCGACACTGCCACCGCGGTGTTCCTCGGTTACCCCACGGTCGTGACCGGCGCCGCCGCGGCGCGGCTAGCCGCGGCAGCCGGCGCCTCCGGCGTCTGGACCGCGGTCGCGCTGCGACGCTCGGCACTGCGGGCCGACGCCGCCGGCCCGGTCACCGCGACCGTGCTCGCCGCGCGGGTGACCCCCGACCAGCTCCGGCTCTCGGTCAGCATCGAGGGCGTCGGTGACGTCGAGGCCGTCGCCGACCCCGGCGCCGACCTCGCGGTCGGCCAACAGGTCCGGCTGGCCGTGGACACGAGTCGGCTGGCCGTGCTCGCCACCGGCTGAGCACCCGGACGGCGCGGGTCACGTTGCGGATATCGAGTCGGCGGCGTCTCCTAGACTCCAGTGCGTGAAACGGCATGCCTACGCACTCATGGTCGGCAACGCCGTGGTCATGGGCTCGCTGGCGATCGTCTCCTCGGTCTCGCTGGGCTATCCGCTCCGTGATCCCGACGGGTTCCTCGGCCCTGCCTGGGTGCGTCTGCCACTTCTGGTGCTGCTGGCCTTCGCGGTCGACATCGTCCCGCGCACCTTGTGGCGCTCGCGGTTCCAGCCGTCGAAGTTCAAGGCGCAGGCGGCGGTGCTGGTGCGCGAGCACTGGACCCGTGACCGGATCGTGCTGGTGGTCCTCGGCCTGGTCTGCTTCTACGTGACCTACGTGTCCTACCGGAACCTGAAGAACTTCCTGCCGTTCGTCCGCAGCTTCGACGGCAAGCCGCTCACCTACGACCACGAGCTGCACAAGCTCGATCAGGCGCTGCTGTTCGGCCACGACCCGGCGACGCTCACCCACCAGATCCTCGGCACCGGCGTGTCCGCGCACGTGCTGTCGTGGGTCTACCTGATCTTCCTGCCGATGGTGCCGATCGCGGTCATCGCCTGGGTGGTGTGGTCACGCAACGTCAGCTTCGGCTACTGGTTCGTGACCGCCGACTGCCTGGCCTGGAGCCTGGGCACTCTCAGCTACTACCTGGTGCCGACCCTGGGCCCCAACTTCTCCTTCGTCCAGCTCTACGCCGACCTGCCGCACACGGGGGTGTCCGACCTCCAGCAGGCGTTGTTCTACGGGCGCGGTGACCTCAGATACGACCCGTTCTTCTCCGGGGTGCAGTCCGTCGCCGGCTTCGCCTCACTCCACGTCGGGATCACCCTGATGATGGCGCTGGTCGCGCAGTACACCGTGCGCCACCGCTGGATCAAGGTCGGGCTCTGGGTCTACACCGTGCTGGTCACCGTCTCCACGACGTACTTCGGCTGGCACTACATCGCCGACGACCTTGCCGGGGCGTTCATCGCGGTGGTCTCGGTCTACCTGGGGGCACTCGCGACCGGTCAGAGGTTCGACCGCCGTGGACGCAGCTCGCACCCCACCACCACGACCGGCGAGGTGCCGATCGAGGTCGACTCCTGACGCGCGTGTTGGGCCATCCTGCGAATTACAACCTTGTAGTTTGTCAAGTCGACACGCCGCAAATCGGCGACATTTTCGTGAAAGGTGTTCCCAATGTGACTGATGAGCCCTAACGTGACGCAAGTCTCGAGCCGCGGGGAAGCGGCTCGAGGCCGCCGACGAAAGGGAGTCTCGCGTGCTTTCCACGCCTCGAACGGGTGTCCGGGCGGTGCTGGCAGCGGCAGTCACGGTGGCCGTCACGGTCGCTCTGGGTCCGGCTGCCACCGCCGACCACCACGAGCCGGTCCCGACGCAGGAGCAGGTGGACCGAGCCGCCGGGGCCGTGGCGGACAAGACGCGAGACGCGGCCGCGATCCAGGCCTCCCTGCTGCTGGCCAACCAGCGCCTGGAGCATGCCTCGATCCTCGCGGAGGTCGCCGCCGAGAGGTACAACGCGGCGATGTGGCACCTGAGCGAGGCCCGGGCCGAGGTGAAGAAGGCCGACGCCCGCGCCGCTGCCGCGAAGCAGGCCGTGGCCGACCAGCGCGACGACATCGCCGCCCTGGTCACCCAGCGCTACCGCGGAGGCGCGCAGCTCGACCAGCTCAACGCGCTCTTCAGCGCCGAGGGCCCGTCCGGCGTGATGGACGGGTACGGCGCCGTGCACAGCGTCGGCGACACGATGCAGGCAGCCTTCGACCGCTACCGCGCGGCCAACGCGCTGGCGAAGGTCACCCTCGCGAAGGCCTTCGAGGCCAAGGCGACGGCGCAGCGGATGGCCGCCGGAGCCCGCGCCGCACGCGACCGGGCGACCAGCGCCGCCAACGAGGCCCAGACCGCGGCATCCTCGATCGCCGCCGAGAAGTCAAGGCTGCTCGACGAGCTCGCCACCGCCCAGGGGATCTCGGTCCGCCTCGCGACCCAGCGCCAGTCCGCGCTGGAGGAGCAGGCCCGTGAACGCGCCGCGGCCGCCGCTCGTACCCGGGCCGAGCAGGAGGCGCGCGAACCGGCCGAGCGGCAGGCACAGGACAAGTCAACCCAGCCCGAGGGCAAGCACAGCTCGTCGCCGAACCCCTCCCCCCACCTGTCCCCCGGCCCGTCCTCCAGCCCGACGCCGTCCCCCA
>Ga0207691_10004843_pt1 | contig 13015 bp, 11 predicted proteins | sample KBSM13metaG_FD_184327 | JGI IMG/M metagenome (GOLD analysis project Ga0207691, IMG submission 184327) | Miscanthus rhizosphere microbial communities from Kellogg Biological Station, Michigan, USA - KBS M1-3 metaG (SPAdes) (version 2) | ecosystem: Host-associated > Plants > Roots > Rhizosphere >... | reverse complement strand
CGAATCGCTGTACTCAATTTTCTCGGATTTTACGCCGCCGCGGTTGAGACAGCGCTTTTGATCTGGCTGAGCCTTGATAAAAAGGGCGCAGCCAATCGAGCGGTCCACGAACACGGATCCGGCTGGCTCATTCGCATCGGCGAAGTTTTGAATGGACCGCTCGCATTGGTTCTCCGTTTCCTCGGGTTCATTCCCTGGGCGGCAATTTCGTTTTTAGCCGGAGCACTCGTCAGCCGAATCGGCTGGATCGTAGCAGGCAAAGTTTCCGGCGCCGATCCGGAAGCAGTTTTCGCTTCGCAACGCTGAGCTTCAGTTTGGTTTCGCCAGAACTCTCTTGTCAGCGATTCTTCGAGTAACACCGTCGCGATCGAGACGCTCGAGAAATGGAATGATCACGCGACGACTGGTGCCGAGGAATTCGCGTAATTCGGAGGCGGTGCCGGAATTGTTCTCGCGCAAAAAGGCGACAATCGCATCGCGCATTTTCACAAACTGCTCAGCCGCGAGCACGACCTCAGGACTCAGTTCCACCAGTTCACCACAATCTCGGAGGAAACGGAGTGCCTGCTGCGATGTCGCGTCGGGAGCGAGCTCGGCAGACGAAGGCGGTTTTTCCGCCGCGACGGCGTCGCGGATTTTCCGAGCGGCACTCTGAAGTTGCAACGGCAAAGTCGGACGGTGTGTAGCGCGCGCGATCGCTTCGCCAGTGCGAACAAACCCGTTGCGGCACAATTCAGACGCGAGCACGTCGAAAATTTCCGGAAGCGGCGATTCACGTGCGAGCGCCTGGCGAAGTTCTGAGAGCGCGAGCCCACGGTGGTTTGGATGCGTCCTATGTTCGACGTCAATGGTCGCTTCGGCTTGTCGCAAAAATTCATTCCACCACTTTGCGTCAACCACAAGTTCACCGCGCTCGATTACATTCGCGCTCTTCAGCGACTCAGCGATCTCGTCCGCGCTGAACGATGATTTTAGGAGCAGCGCGTTGCGCTTCACCGCGCGATCGCGCCCGATCTCCGTCGCCACAAAGACTCCTGCATCGTGCGGCGCCTGCGCCCGTTTGGCGAGAAATTCGCGCTGAGCTGCGCTCCGAAAATTTCGCGCGCTCGCATCTGGATCCAATACAACGCCGCCGGCCAGCGTGTTCTGTTCAGCGGCATCGCGAATCACAAAGCGATCGCCGGCGAAAAGGAACGCCGGTTCGTCAAAACGTATTTGGGCAATGGCAGTTTCGCCCGCGCGCAGCTCTTCGCTGATTTGGAGAAACGCACGCGCACCGAAGTTGGCGCTGCCGTGGTGCACGCGCACTGCGGTGCCATGTTTGATCGACCTCGTCTTCATCGGCAAGCGCCGAGAGCGAGACAGCATGACGTCTGCAATCGCACTCGCTTCGCCGAATTCACTAAGCGTGATAACATCGCCGCGCCAAACACCCAGAGTGTTCTTCTCGCGCGCTACGGCCACATCCGGCAGACTCAACGCCGTTCGCGCGCCGGGACCGATCGCTTCAACTTCACGATTGTGATTTTGAATCGTGCGGATCCGCGCGGGAATCTTGGCCGGTTGAACGACCACAGCTTGTCCGCGCCTGAGCGTTCCACCGACAAGTGTGCCAGTTACGATAGTTCCGATGCCGCGCAAAATGAACGCGCGATCAACCGCGAGGCGCGGTTTGCCGAAATCGGGCTGGGGGACGAGCACGCTGAATTCGCGCGCCAGCTGCGCTTTCAATTCCTCGACGCCGCCTCCGGTTGTGATCGATGTCCGAACGATTGCCGCATCTCCGAATGGCGTATCGCGGAGTTGGGCGCGGATTTTTTCCTCGGCCGCATCTGCCGCTTCAACGAGGTCAATTTTCGTGAGCGCGACGACGATGCGCCGCACCCCGAGATAAATCAAAATCTGCAGATGCTCTTCCGTCTGCGGCATCCAGCCGTCATCAGCCGCGACAACGAGCAGCGCGAGATCGATCGAGCCGACACCCGCGACCATGTTCTTGACGAAATCCTCGTGCCCCGGCACGTCCACGATCCCGATGCTGAGCAACGCGTCAGGCATTCGCAGTTCAAGCTGCGCAAAACCCAGCTCGATCGTGATGCCACGCAGCTTTTCTTCGGGCAGGCGATCCGGGTCGGTGCCGGTGAGCGCACGCACGAGCGCGCTCTTGCCGTGATCAACGTGCCCGGCCGTTGCGAGGATGAACCGCTTCAATTCCATTGCGCCGTGCGCAGTGCGCTCACAACCTCCGCATCCTGTCGCGGGAAAATGGTGCGCAGATCGAGTTTAAATTTTCCTCCTGCGATGTAGCCGACGATTGGCGGCGAGCCGCGCCGGAGTCTGGTGGCAAGATTTTCGAGCGAAATTGTCTTCGGCCGTAGATCAAGCGTGACCGAGGGAATAACAGAGCGGGGCAAGCTACCTCCGCCGATCTGCGCCTTGCCTTCGCCGATCGCACTGTGAAGTGGCAGGTCACGAATTTGTTTGAGCAAAAGCTGAGCGCGGATGCGCAATTCGTCATTAGTAACGTCCAGTATGGCAAGCACAGGCAGCTCGCTGCTCTTACCGGCTAGATAAAGATCAACCGTGGTTTGCAGCGCGGTCAAAATGAGTTTGTCGCAGCGCAGCGCGCGGAAAAAGGGCTCGCGCTTGAGCGCCGCGATGTAACGCCGTTTTCCAGCGATGATTCCGGCCTGTGGACCGCCGAACAGTTTGTCGGCGCTGAAGCAAACCAGATCGACCCCGCTGCTTAACGTCTCGTTAGGCCTGGGTTCGTGTTCCATCGCTTCGAACTTTTCTGTCGCGACAATCGCGCCGCTGCCGAGATCTTCGACAAAAGGAACCCGTTTCGAGCGGGCGAGTTTTGCCAGCGCGTCCGTGCCGGGCGATTCAATAAATCCGCCCATGAAAAAATTGCTGCGATGCACCTTTAGGATCAGGGCGGTATCGGGCCCGAGGACTCGGGCGTAATCTTTAACCGAAGTTTTGTTCGTGGTGCCGATTTCGCGCAGTTTCGCGCCACTGGCTTCGAGAATTTCCGGGATGCGAAAACCGCCACCAATCTGAATCAGTTCACCGCGTGAGATGACCACTTCCTTTTTCTTCGCGGTAAAATGCCGCAGGAGGAGGATGAGCGCGGCGGCGCAATTGTTCACCACGGTCGTTCCTTCGGCCTCGCAGAGCAGCGCGAGATTGTGCTCGAGGTAAGTCGCACGATGACCGCGTTCGCCGCTTGCCAGATCGTATTCGAGATTCGTGTAACTAGGACCGATCGCGGTAAGTGATTCGATTAGCGCAGGCCCGAGCGGTGCGCGGCCGAAGTTGGTGTGAATGACAATACCAGTGCCGTTGATTACGGGTTGAATTTTCGCGAGCCGCAACGCGTCGATGGCCGTGCGAACGCGGCTCATAACCCCGCTGAAGTCTGGGACCTTTTTCTCTGCCCGTAGCAACCCGAGTTCGTGTCGAACAGCGTCAACGATAACCCGGCGCGGCAGATCGCAATTGCCGATTTCGCAGACGACTTTGTCCACCGAAGGAATTTTTCGCCGCGACTCTGTTACAATGGCTCGATTCATAAGATGGTATCAGTCGCCAACCGATTGCGCGGGCCCCTCCCCCAGGGAGAAGGAAACCAACTCTCCCGTTGGGAGAGGGTTGGGGTAAGGAGTCGGGGATGTTGCAACCGCTTTTAATCGATCATGCATATGCGTGGTCTGTTGGAGCGAATGATTTTGCCGATCATCGCTGCGCAGGCGGTGCGGTTCTTTTTCAAAACACCTTCCACTTCCTGCAATCGTTTGGGCGGAACACAGAGCAACAAGCCGCCACTCGTCTGTGCGTCTGCAAGCAGAAGGCGCACCGACTCAGGAGTGCTGTTCCATTCCACAATGGCATTTGCTGTTTCGAGATTTTGTCTTGTCCCGCCCGGAACACAGTCTTGCGCGATGAGCGAGAAAACTTGGCGGCTAATCACCGGCACTTTTGCGGGGACGATTTCTGCGCCGACTCCACTAGCGCGACACATCGAGGAGAGATGTCCGAGCAGCCCAAACCCAGTCACATCAACAGCCGCGCGAATCAAGCCAAGCTCAGCCAGCTCGGCACCGACGATGTTCAGCTGGCACATGAGCGTGATGGACTTCCTCATTAGTGCAGCACTCGTTAGTCCGCGTTTGATTCCGGTCGTTGCGATTCCGGTTCCGAGAGGCTTCGTCAAAAGAAGGAGATCGCCGGCGCCAGCGCGCGAGTTCGTCAGCATGCGCCTCGGGGACACCATTCCGGTGACAGCGAGTCCATAAATAGGCTCGGGATTGCGAATGGTGTGCCCACCGATTATTGCGCAGCCGGCTTCTTTCGCCTTCACCGTGCCGCCGCGAAGGATCTCCGTAATCACCTTGTTCGGGACGAGATCAGTCGGGATTCCCATGATGTTCAACGCAGTGAGCGGACGGCCGCCCATTGCGTAAACGTCGGAGATCGCATTGGTGGCGGCGATTTGACCGTAGCAAAACGGGTCGTCTACGATGGGGGTGAAGAAGTCCACCGTCTGCACCAGCGCGCGATCTTTCGTTAAGCGATACACGCCGGCGTCGTCCGCGCTAACGGAGCCGACGAGCACGTTCGGATCGCGCAATTTTGGAAGCTGCCGCAAAACTTGCGACAGGGCCTTTTGGCTCAACTTCGATGCTCACCCGGCGCAGGATGAGAGCGACGTGAGCTTGCGAATTTGGTCGCGCGACATGCGATCACCTCCTTTCGGAAAATGTTTGAGGTTTGATGTTTGAGGTTTGATTTAGGATCCGATGCTCGATTTGCTCGCACTTCAAACATCGTTAGGCGGAGAGGATAGGAATCGAACCTACCCCGATCCCGCGCATACGGGACCGACAACGGTTTTGAAGACCGCGAGGGCCACCAGGCACCCTTCACTCTCCGGCAGAAGGAAAACGCCCAACGCCCAACTTCCAACGTCGAACGTTCAAATGAAGAAGAAGCGAAAGCGCTAAGGAAATTACTTATGCGCTCTGATCTGCGCGGCAATCGCGTCGAAATCGGGCCACTCGCCGGTTTCGAGTTTGGAGTAGATGAGTTCACCGTTGACGCGTATTTCGAAGGCACCACCGCCGGACGCGATCAACCTGGGAGTCACGCCGGCGGTCTTACGAATGCGAGCCGCCAAACTGGCGGCTTTAGGTTCGTAGTTTCAGACCGTGCAGTATTCGATCGTTACTTCCGATTTCACGCGTGCCTCCTTTATCTTCTCTACGCTATGCGCCCGCGACTACGCTGTCGAGCGCTGAGCCTCTTCCCTCGAATGAGGGAATCCCAGTCCGTCCTTCGGTAGCATTGAAAAACCCTCCGGATGCCTCGTAGCAACCGATTGATCGCGTCCGTAGATTTTTCGCATGAAAACGAACACTTCTTTGGTGATAGCGATGGTCGTATTGTCGATCTTCGCTTCCAACGCGTTCGCGGTGCTTCGGTCACCCTACCCGAGCAAACCTTCTCCGCCCGATCACATCATTACGATCATCATCATCGGTCAGGATAAGCACGACTTGGTGCGGACTACGCATCGCGAATCGAAATGACCATCCTAGGCACTTACCAAGTAATGGCGTTCTTGGCGGTGATTGAGCAGGCCGGCATTCCGGCGTTACGCATCGCCTTCACCATCGCGGTGATCGTTTTTCTCCTCGGCGGCATTTCCATCTTCCGCAGGCGACATCAATTTTTCGATCGCGATCCAGACGTCGACAACGATGTGCCGGTTGTACGGCGCAATCGTGAGGAGGCGATCATGTTTGTTTGGGGCGGTCTGACGCTGGTTCTGCTCTACGTCTTGGACCAAGTGTGGAGCGCATGACATGAACAATTTCAAATCCAAAACACAAACTCACAGCCCTCAGGAGCAATAATTATGAGCGAATTCACTCGTCGGAGTTTCATCGGGAAAACCGCCATAGCGATAGGCAGCTTTGCGGCATTGCAAAAAGTGGTGAATGCAGCCAACCCGACTGATCCGGGTCCAGCCAATCGGGTGCTCGATGGCCAGAACTCGGATTCCATGTGGCCACCCGGGACGGACTCCAAGAGCCTGGTGCAAAATTTCAAGTACCCGTTTTCTTTTGCGAACAAGCGTGTTTACGACGGCGGATGGTCGCGCGAGGTGACGGTTCGGGAGCTCCCCGTGTCCAAGACCTTGGCAGGTGTGAACATGAGGCTCAATGCCGGTGGATTCCGCGAGCTGCATTGGCACACGGCCAGCGAATGGGCCATCATGCTTTACGGGTCAGCACGGCTTACGGCCATCGACTTGGACGGCAAAAGTTTCGTCGCCGACGTGAACAAAAATGATCTTTGGTTCTTTCCGCCGGGAATTCCTCACTCCATTCAAGGTCTCAATCCCGACGGATGCGAGTTCATGCTGGTTTTTGACGACGGTAACTTTTCGGAGTCAGAAACTGTTCTGCTGAGCGACGCGATGGCGCACCTGCCCCCTGAAGTGTTGGCAAAAAATTTCGCTGTCAGCGAACAGGCGTTCAAGAATGTCCCGAAACAAGAATTATTCATTTTTCAAGCTGATCTACCAGGTTCACTGGAAGCCGACCAAAAGGCAGCCGCCGGGACGCGCGGAAGGTCGCCGCAGAACCTTGTGTTTCGCACGATGGAAATGCCGCCGACGAAGAAAACGAAAGGTGGCGAGGTGCGCGTTGTTGATTCCAGCAATTTCAAAGTCTCAACCACAGCGATGGCGCTTGTTACTGTTCATCCCGGCGGGCTAAGAGAATTGCACTGGCATCCAAACGCAGACGAATGGCAGTACTTTATTAGCGGCAAGGGTCGAATGACTGTGGTGGACACAGGCAACAAGGCTCGCACGATGGACTTTCAAGAGGGAGACGTCGGATACGTCCAGAAGACCTTGCTGCACTACGTCGAGAACACAGGCGACACGGACCTAGTGTTCCTGGAGATGTTCGGCAAGGTCGATCGTTTTCAGGACCTTTCGTTCTCGGAATGGCTGGCTCATACTCCACCGGAAGCGGTCATGGCACACCTGCATATCGATGGGGCAACCTACGATGCGATTCCCAAGAATGGCGGCGTGCTCATGCCTCTGTCCTAAGAGGGATTTATGCGCACAAATAATCGGCGTTTTCAGACCTTTCGTTCTCCGTGTAGCTGACTCGCACACCGCCGGAATTGGTCGACGCGCTTTTGCATATCGACAAAGCGACTCTCGATGCAATACCAAGGGAGGCGCAGTTGACAACTCCAAAATGATCAAACTATGCGCACGAATAATCGTTGGGTAATCGCGATCGCGGGAGTGTTTTTCCAGATTGCGCTCGGTGCTGTTTACGCCTGGAGCGTTTTCCGGGCGCCACTGACAAAGCAATTCGGATGGAGCATCTCAGAAGTAACGCTGACCTTTACGATCAGCATTTTCGTACTGGGATTTGCCGCATTCTTTGGTGGACTGTGGCTGAACCGCAAAGGGCCGCGGATCGTTGCGCTGACCGGCGGCGTGTTTTACGGGGTGGGAGTTTTTCTCGCCAGCTTCACTCATAGCCTGGCTTGGTTATACATCAGTTACGGATTGATCGGCGGCATCGGTCTCGGCCTTGGCTATATCGTTCCGGTGGCCGTGTTGGTAAAATGGTTTCCCGATAAAAGAGGACTCATCACTGGCATCGCGGTCGGCGGATTCGGTGCCGGCGCACTCATCACCGCGCCGGTGGCGACGCGACTCATTCAAAGCGTTGGTGTCTTGAGCACATTCGCGTACCTCGGCATCGGGTACCTCATCATCACCATCATTGCCGGCATGTTCATGCAAAATCCGCCGGAGGGCTGGCAACTGGAAGGCTGGAAGCCAAGCGCACTCCAAACTTCGCAACGCGCTGGACATGACTTCGTGCTGAGCGAGGCACTCAAGACCTGGCAATGGTGGGCGCTCTGGTTGCTGTTGTTTCTCAATACCTGCGCCGGCATTTCGGTCATCTCGCAGGAGGCGCCGATTTTTCAGGAATTGACCAAAGTAAGTGCGGTGGTCGCGGGCAGCATGGTAGGAATCGCCAGCCTTGGAAACGCAGTCGGTCGCGTCTTCTGGGCGTGGGTATCGGATCTGATCACGCGCCGCTTCACATTCCTTGTGATGTTCATTGTTCAAGTTCTACTGTTTTGGTTTTTTCCAACTATCACCACGGCCTCGTTAATGACGATCGTCACCTTCATAGTGCTGATGTGTTATGGCGGCGGCTTTGGCACGATGCCGGCGTTTACTGCTGATTATTTTGGTCCGAAGAATGTGGGTCCCATTTATGGTTTAATGCTGACTGCCTGGAGCTTCGCCAGCGCGGTCGGTCCGTTGTTCATCGCCCATATGCGGGAAACGACAGGTTCCTATGCCGGCGCGCTACACGTCATCGCCGTGGTGATGGCAATTTCAATTCTGCTGCCGGTTATAGTGCGGCCACCACACGCTTCCGCGACAGCTGGCGCTGCGCCCCAAAAGAAATTCGCCTAAGGCGAAGAATAGCACCCATCCCGATCAACTTAGTCCACCTTCGTCGGTGATGATCGATCTACCTCGAACGAGGGAGTAAAGACGTGGTCGCAAGTAGCACGAGAAAATCTCGCGGACGCGCCATGGCGGTGATGTGATGGCTTGCCATAGCGTAAGGTATGAAAAAAAGGAGCTCTCGTCACCGGGCTAGAACATTCAACGCGCCTCTCCTTACACTGCCGGCCGAAGATCGTTCGGCCAATTCGTTTCGCGTTCATTCTCTTGGTCGGCCTGGCATAGGGGCGAAAAGATTTTTCATCATTAAGCAGGCGATACAGCTGCCACCGACAAATTCTGCTGAGAGTAGGACCGTGCAGCACGTTTTGATTTTTGATGATCACCCCGAGAGCCTTCGCCTCGTGTTTGGCGGCGCTACTACTGAGATCGATCTCTCCCGACCGCGCAGCGTAAGCTCACGGCACCTCGTCCTTTTGTCGATACTGATCATGGGCTTGCTGAGCGCTATTTTGTGGTTGTTCTTTTGACGATCCCACGACTTTCGTCGTGGGCTGGCGCAACCGCCGGGACCTCATCCGGAAGAGGCAGCTAGCATCACTCGAACGTGGCACCGGAAAATCCCACCGACGCGCAATAGCCGCGAAAAGGACAGCCACGATCGTGAAATATGAGAAAATTAACATTCTTTCGTTTAGTCGGCATCACATCGATCGCCTTTGCTCACGCTGGTTGGGCAGCTGGTCACGAAGGCGTATTCGGTAGTAGTGGCGGTTTTGGCGGCGGACACCCCGCAGGCGGAGGTGGGGGCGGACCGGGCCGCGAAGTGGGTAGCCGCGGAGGCGGAGTGGGCTCCGGCAGACCTGTCTCCAGTGGTCGCCCCGCTTACTACTATAGCAGAGGCATGCATTACGGGAACTCGCGCATCGGACAGGCGCGTTCTCCGTTTCATCAATCTCCTTCTATGACCAGACCGGATCTCCGCGGGAATAATTCAGCGGCGCGGCAAGCCCGAACATCCGCCCGGCCCGCGTTCAACGGTCATATCGCCGAACGTCACGACCAAAATTGGCACAACGACTGGGACCGGCGTCACGCCCATTTTTTCCACAATCGCTTCTTTGTCTTTATCAATGGTTCCTGGTGTGGCCTGGATGACGGGTTTTTCCCCTGGGACTACTACCCGTACTACACCTACGACTATTACCCGTACGACTACTATCCCGGGTATTACGCCGACGTAGAGCCGTACTATTATAACGAGAACGTATACAGCAACGCACCGATGGTCGATCCGACCGTGACCGCCGTTGAGAAGCAGCTTACGCAACTGGGTTATTATAGCGGCCCAATCGACGGGATTTACGGCCCGCTCGTGCGCGATGCAGTGGCAAAGTATCAAATCGCCACGAATCAGGATGTAACCGGGAGTCTATCCCCGGAGACATTGCGATCCTTCGGGTTGTCGCAGCCGGTGGCAGGCTGAATCCAACATCGGATTACGATGAAATGGCAGCTTGTTGTTCTTTTCCCGCGCGAGTTCCGTCGCCTACGCGAATGGCGTTCGCGTTTGCTGCAAAAAGTCGTTGTCGGCCGCGCTGGTCGCTAAAAGCGAACTCAAAGCCCGATCAGCTGCTGATCTCTGCCGAACGAAATTGGGAATCTGAAGTCTAAATGGAAAGGAAATTGAACTCAAAAGATCGAATTGAAGACAAAGCAGCTCAGTAACTCTGACTTTTTCATCACGCCTACTCGGTTCGGCACCTCGGCCTGGGAGCAATCTCTCGCTCCGATTCATCGCGCTATCGAGCTCCTCGGGCGCATCTCGCCGACCGCCGCGATCGTGCTGGCCGTAGTCCTCGTGGCGGTGATCGCCTGGTTCGATTACGTGACGGGCGACTTCTCACTGGCGTTGTTCTACCTCGTGCCGGTGATCCTGGCTACGTGGTATGCAGGCCGTCTGAGCGGGTGGTTAATCGGGGTGTTGAGCGCCGCCGCATGGCTCGTCGGCGACCCGGTGCTGAGCCACTCCTATGGCCACCCGCTTATGCCCTACTGGAACGCTGCGATGCTAGCGTTGATCTACGGCGTCGTCGCCCACCTTTTAACAACGCTCCACCGGCTCCAGGCCGAACTTCAAGAGCGCGTCGAGCGACGCACCGCTTGGTTGGCCGAAGTGCACCACAGGGTCAAGAATAACCTCCAGATCATCTCCAGCCTCCTGATGCTCCAGGCGGAGAAGCTCAGCAACGCCGCAGACAAGGCCGTTTTCGATGAATGTCGCGACCGCATCTACTCCATGGCTCGGCTGCACGAGCAGCTCTATTCCAACGGCGAGTCTTCCGATTTGGACTTCGCAGCACACCTTCGGGAGATGGCCGAGATGCTCGTCCGCTCCCACACGCCTCAAGGCTGCACTTTGGCGCTCGACGTCCGCGCCGATCCGGTCGCGGTCGACCTGGACACTGCGGTGACGTTGGGCCTCATCGCGAACGAACTCCTCCTTAATGCCCTTAAGCACGGGTTTAACGGACGCCCTGCGGGCAAGGTTACGGTGGAACTCTACGAAGGTAACCGCAATCAAATGACCGTGCGCGACGATGGCTACGGGTTGCCGCCGGGATTCGACGCAAGAAAGAATGCAGGGCTCGGCCTTGAACTCGTCCTGGGAATGACGAGGCAGATTCGCGGCGAAGCAAAAATTGAAAATGACCCAGCGGGCGGCACGCGCACCACAATTTTCTTCCCTTCTCTCCTACCTTCGGAAACAGCGAAAACAGAACCCCAACCCAAACCGACTTACCATGACTAACGCCCGTATCCTTATCGTCGAAGACGAAGCCATCACCGTGTCAGCGCTTAAGCGCGAACTCGCCTCACTCGGCTATCAAGTCGCAGCTACCGCTAGCACGGCTGATGAAGCCCTTAATGCCGTTGAATTACATAAGCCAGATCTGGTTCTTATGGACATCACTCTTGCTGGAACCGTCAATGGCATCGTTGCCGCAGTCGCCATCCGCGGCAACTTCCATCTGCCGGTCGTCTTTCTCACCGCTCACGCGGATGACGGAACAATGGAGCGTGCGGTGGCCGCCGGCGCCTTTGGCTACGTGCTCAAGCCATTTAGCGGACCGGGACTGAAAGCGGCCATCGAAACGGCGCTCCACAAGTACCAGACCGAAATAGAGAGTCGTCGAGCCTCCACTCGGGCTGCTTGAAGATTGTGAACCACGTGACCAGCGACATGGAACACAGGCTTAAAAGCCTGTGCGCCACACGGGCTCCAGACCGGTGTTCCTTCCGGGACGAGATTTCTGCCTCGAAAGCATTTGGGTGCAATAGTTTTTCAGCACAACCAGAAAGAGCGACGCTATGAATTTGCAATTGGATGGAAAGAAAACCTTGGTCACAGGATCGACCGCCGGAATCGGGTTCGCGATTGCCCGTACGCTGGCGCGGGAAGGAGCATCGGTCGTTATCACTGGCCGTACTCAGGAGCGAGTTGACAACGCGACTGAAGGTATCCGGAAAGAAATCCGCGACGCGAAAATCAGCGGCATCGCCGTAGATCTGGCTACGCCGGAAGGGATTTCAAAATGTATCGAGGCTGTGCCGGCCGTGGATGTTCTTGTCAATAACGTGGGCATATACGAGCCGAAGCCCTTCGAGCAGATCACCGATGATGATTGGCAAACAATTATCGAGGTAAACTTTATGAGCGGCATGCGCCTGTCGCGGCATTACCTGTCGCGGATGAAAGCGGCCAATTGGGGTCGCATCATTTTCATTTCCAGCGAGTCCGCCGTCAACATCCCGGTGGAGATGATCCACTACGGAGTCACCAAGACGATGCAGGTGGCGCTCGCGCGAGGATTGGCCGAGACGACGTTGGGGACAGCCCTCACTGTGAATTCGGTCCTTGCCGGCCCCACTCGTTCGGAAGGTGTTGAGAAGTTCCTTATCGACATGGCGCGAACGAAAAACGTCACCCCCGAAGAGATAGAGAAAGAATTCTTTCACACCGCCCGGCCCGGCTCCCTCTTGCAACGTTTCGCCACAACCGATGAAGTGGCCGCTTTGGTGGCGTTCATCGCCAGCCCTCTTTCGTCGGCGATCAACGGCGCGGCGCTTCGCGCCGAAGGTGGCGTTGTGCACTCGATTTTTTAACTACGGCGCACAATTATAACGCAGGGCCCGTTGAATGGCTGGCGTGGATCGCGTCGCCCCGGCCTGCCGCTTCATCGACCTTCGCCGATGCGGTCCTTTATCACGTGCCGTTTTCGTGAATTTTGAATTGAGTGAAAATGCGATTCCATCCGTGGTCGAAGTTGAAGATCGACATGTTGAACACGAGCAATGGATCGCTCATGCGCCGGCGGCGCTGGAACATTTCTCGCCATTTGTGCGCGAGACGTCGTTTCATTCTCGTTTCGTGTTGTTCAGGGAATGGACCACCATTCATTTTAGCTGCCGAGTTCATTCGGTCTG
>Ga0207691_10004842_pt1 | contig 13016 bp, 10 predicted proteins | sample KBSM13metaG_FD_184327 | JGI IMG/M metagenome (GOLD analysis project Ga0207691, IMG submission 184327) | Miscanthus rhizosphere microbial communities from Kellogg Biological Station, Michigan, USA - KBS M1-3 metaG (SPAdes) (version 2) | ecosystem: Host-associated > Plants > Roots > Rhizosphere >... | reverse complement strand
GCTCCCCTTCGCCGATGACGATGGTGCCGTCGATCGGGACGGTGTCGAGCGCCTCCCGCATCGCCTCGACGGCGACCTTGTCGGACTTGTGGCGATCCCCCTGACCCATCGTGTGGGCGCAGGCGATCGCGGCCTGCTCAACTACTCGCAGAAAGTCGAGCGACAAATCGGAGTTCATGGGATCAGCCCTTGTACGCCGGCAATTCGCAGCGTGTCGCCTTGTCCTGGCGGTAGCCGAGCACGTAATCGGCCTGCATCAGCTTGTGGATCTCGCGGGTGCCCTCGTAGATCACCGCCCCCTTGCAGTTGCGGTAGAAGCGGCCGGCCGGGTACTCGTCGGAGTAGCCGTTGGCGCCGTGCACCTGCACGCAGTCGCCGGCAGCGCGCTCCGACGCGACCGTCGAGAACCATTTCGCCAGGCCGGTCTCGCGCGTGTTGCGCCGCCCCTGGTTCTTGAGGAAGCCGGAGCGCAGCCACAGCAGCCGCGACGCCTGGTAGTCGCTCTCCATCTGCGCGATCATTTCCTTCACGAGCTGGTGCTGCGCGATCTCGACGCCGAACGTCTTGCGCTGCTTCGCGTACTTGATGCTGGCGTCGCGGCAGGCGCGGATGAGGCCGGTGGCACCGGCCGCCACGGTGTAGCGCCCCTGGTCGAGCGCGAACATCGCGATCTTGAAGCCCTCGCCTTCCTGCCCGAGCAGGTTCTCGGCCGGCACTTCCATCTCGTCCATCTTGAAGTAGCCGGTGTTGCCGGCGAGGATGCCCCACTTCTCCTTCAGCGTGCCGCTGGAGAAGCCCTTGAAGGCGCGCTCGACGATGAAGGCGCTGATCCCCGACGGATCCTTCTGCTTCTTCTTCTCCTGATCGGACCAGCCGAAGACCAGGAAGTGGTCGGCGATGTCGGCCAGCGAGATCCACATCTTCTCGCCGTTGAGGATGTAGCGATCCCCCTTCTTGATCGCCGTCGTCTGCATGCCGCGCACGTCGCTGCCGGCCGCGGGCTCGGTCAGGCCGTAGGTCGCCAGCTTCTTCCCCTGCGCCTGCGGCACCAGGTACTTCTGCTTCTGCGCCTCGCTGCCCCACGTCAGCAGCGACAGGCAGTTCAGGCCGGCGTGCACCGACATGATCACGCGCAGCGACGTATCGACGTATTCGAGCTCTTCGCTGATGAGGCCGAGGCTGACGTAGTCCATCCCGGCGCCGCCGTACTCGGCCGGGACCGACGCGCCGAGCAGCCCCATGTCGGCCATCTGCGGCAGGATGCCCTTGTCGAAGCGGTGCTCGCGATCGAGGTCCTTGATCTTCGGCGCCACCTCGCGTGCGCCCCACTCGCGGACCGAGCGCTCGAGGATTTGTTGTTCTTCGGTCAAATCGAAATCAAGCATCCGGACATCATAGCTCGGCAGGGCTCAGGACAGAGGGCCGTGGCAGAGGGCCAGGCAGAGGACGAGGGCAGAGGGCTTTGAAGGTCAGGCGCGCGTGACCTTGACGGTCGCGCCTCGTGCAAGTCCCAGGCGGGTCGCGGCGCTGGCGGAGGGTGCTGCCAGTTCCAGGGTGTCGGTACTGCCAAACAGCGCGCCGACACCGTCGGCGGGAAGCTCGGCGTACGTCGCAACCAGGCGCTCGACGCGATGGCCGGCGGCGTCGATGCTGATGCCCTGCCCGAGACGCTCCACCGACTTGCGATCGATGTTGGTGACCAGGTTGCCGAAGCGGTCGACGCGCACGACGACGCCGGTCACCGCGTCGGCGCCGGCGTCGGGCACCGGGACGTCCACCTTCTGGAAGTCGCTGACGGGCCGCCCGAGCGCCGGCAGCAGCGTCCCCTTGGCGAGCCACGCCGCCGCCGGGGCGAAGCGATCGCGCCCCTCGAACGTGCGGCTGACCGTCGGCCGCGCGTAGCGCCGCTCGGTGAGCTCGACGATCTTCTTCGCGGGGGACTCGCGCAGCACCAGCGTCAGCACGCCGTTGTCCGGCGCGACGAACCGGTAGTCGCCGGTGTCGGCGGCCAGCCCGCGCCGCGCCGATCCGACGCCCGGATCGACGACGGCCACGAAGATCGTGCCGGCGGGAAAGTACTTGTAGGAGGCCGCCAGCTCCAGCGCGCCGGCGGTGACGTCGTGCGGCGGAATGTCGTGCGTGATGTCGACGAGCGTGGCGTCGGGGCAGATGCCGAGGATGACCCCCTTCATCGTACCTGCGTAGTGATCTCCGGTGCCGAAGTCGGTCAGCAGCGCGATGACTGGCCGCATCGTCACGCTCGTTTTCTAAGGAGTATTTCTCGCGTGTTGCTCTTGAGGAGGAACGACTCCGAGACGAACAGCCCGTCGAACATCTTGATGATGTCGCGGTTCTGCAGGACGAACTTCGCACCGCCGGTGCCGGCATGGTGACGATGGCGCAACGATGACGTCTCCTCGATGATTTCGAACTTGGTGAACGACGCCCGCTCGACGCCCTTCGTGCAGAAGAACCCCATCACCGCGCCGCCGGGCCGCAGCACGCGCACTACCTGGTGGGCCAGGGCCCTGGCCGCCGCCGGCTCGAGAAAGTCGAAGATGTCCCAGCACAGCACGCCGTCGACGCTGCCGTCCGGCTGCGTGAAGCGCGCCGCCAGCGACTGCGGCAGCGTGTCGCGCGTGTTGGTCCGCGTGTGCTTGTCGATCTCGGTCGCCAGGTCCTCGATGTGCAGCTTGCAGCCGAGATGCTCGCCGAAGAAGGCGACGTTGGTGCCGATCACCGGTCCGAAGTCGACCAGGACCGGCGACTCGTGGTGCGAGAGCGCGTTGATGAACTTCGGCAGCGCCTTCGAGGTGACGACGGTCTCCGGCCCCTTGGGCGCAGCCGTATCCCCGGCAGCGCCCGGCTGCTCTTCCGTTTTCCTGACGCCGAATTTGAGGAGATCGGAAATCGACAAAGAAGTGTCGGGTTCTCAGTTGACGGTCGACGGTTCCCGGTCTTCAGAACAGCTGAAACCGAGAACCGAAAACCGGGAACCGAAAACTGAGAACCGAGAACAGTCGGCTACCGCTGCCCCGCGCCTGCGGGCGTGGGCTGCGGCGTGGCGGCCGGCGTCGAGGCGGGCTTGGCTTCGGCCTTCGGCTCGCTGCCCTTGCTGCCGGTGCGCTGCATGTCGATCGAGCCGCGGAAGTGCGCCCCCTCGGCAATCGCCACGCGCGGCGCGGCAATGTCGCCGTCGACCGAGCCGTTGTCGCGGAGGTCGACTTTCTCGGATGCGGTCACGTTGCCCGTCACCTCGCCGAGAATGACCACCGACTTTGCGAACACCTGGGCCTTGATCCTGCCGTTGGGACCGATGGTGAGGACGTTCTGGCGGAGCTCGATCTTCCCTTCGACGTGTCCCTCGATGGTGAGGTCTTCGCTCCCGGTCAGCTCCCCCTTGATCACGACGGATTTGCCGATGTTCACAGGCCCCTTCTCCATTCCGCGAACGGTGTCGCTGCTGCGCACGGGCTCGCTGGCCGGCGCGGGGTTGACGTGCTGACTTGTCTGGCTGCTCTGGACGTTCCCCCCGGAGGGGGCGCCGGCAGATGGCGGCTTGACCGCGTCATCCCGTTTCCACATTGAAGAACCTCTTCCTGTCCGAAGCCGATTTCCGCAGGGTGTCCTGTTTTAAGTCGCTGGGCAGCAGGTCAGGCCAGTATACGCACGCGCCTCAGACCCTGTCTAGTCCTTTTACTGCTGAGACTTACGGCGGAATGCTACAATCGTCAGACTACGCATCTGCCGTAGTTTGTCATGTCCCGCGCCTACTTCGACCACAACGCGACCACCCCGCCGGACCCGATGGTCATCGAGGCCATGGCGCGCGCGCTCAAAGAAGATTTCGGCAATCCCTCGAGTGTTCATCACTTCGGGCAGCGCGCGAAGGCGGTGCTCGACGAGGCGCGCTCCGCGGTCGCCGAGCTGGTCGGCGGCGAGCCGGCCGAGGTCGTGTTCACGAGCGGCGGCACCGAGTCGGACAACATGGCACTGCGCGGCGCCGCCGAAGCGCTCGAATCGGCCGCGGCCGCCACGCCGCGGCGCCACGTCATCACCAGCAGCATCGAGCACGAGGCGGTGCTGAACACGGTGAAGGCGCTCACCCGCCGCGGCTGGACGTCGACGCTGCTGCCGGTGGATGCCAGCGGCATCGTCTCCCCCGGGTCGCTCGCCTCGGCGATCACCCGCGAAACGGGGATCGTGTCGGTGATGCACGCGAACAACGAGATCGGGACGGTGCAGCCGCTGGCCGACCTGGCCGCGATCGCGCACGAGCACGGCGCGATCTTCCACACCGACGCCGTGCAGTCGGTCGCCAAGATTCCGGTGGACGTCCGAGCTCTGGGCGTGGACCTGCTGACGCTGTCGGCGCACAAGTTCAACGGCCCGAAAGGCGTCGGCGTCCTGTGGATCCGCCGCGGCACGCGCCTTGTCTCGACGATGACCGGCGGCAAGCACGAGCGGAACCGCCGCGGCGGCACCGAGAACGTGCCCGGTATCGCCGGCCTCGGCGTCGCGGCCCGGCTCGCGCGGAAGAAGCTGGACGGCGAGGCGCAGCGGATCGCCGCGCTCCGCGATCGCCTCGAGCACGGCATTCTCAGCACGGTCGGCGGCACCGCGGTGAACGGCGCGCCGTCCCCGCGCGTCCCCAACACGACGAACATCAGCTTCGACGGCGTCGAGGCGGAGTCGCTCCTGATCGCGCTGGACCTCGAAGGGTTCGCCGTCTCGACGGGATCGGCGTGCTCGTCCGGCACGCTCGAGCCGTCACACGTGCTGCGCGCGATGGGCCTGCCGTCGCACCGCACGCAGAACTCCATCCGCTTCAGCCTCGGCGCGGGAAACACCGAGGCGGAAGTCGACGCGTTGGTGACGAAGCTCCCCGGAGTCGTCGCAAAGCTCCGTTCCCTGGTGCGACGGTGAGGGAGGCTTCGCTGTAGCGGAGTGAGATGCGGATCGTAGTCGCCATGAGCGGCGGAGTGGATTCGTCGGTCGCCGCGGGCCTGCTCGCGAGAGACGGGCACGAGGTGATCGGCCTGTCGATGCAGCTCTACGACCAGCAGCAGGGAGAGATCCGGTTCGGCAGCTGCTGCACGCTCGACGATCTCTACGACGCGCGCCGCGTCGCGGGGGAGATCGGCATTCCCCACTACATCGTCAACTTCGAGCGCAAGTTCGAGGAGCACGTCATCTCCGACTTCGTGCGCGAGTACTCCGCGGGGCGGACGCCGATCCCCTGCGTGCACTGCAACGGGGATCTCAAGTTCGCCTCGCTGGTCGAGCGCGCGGAGGCCTTCGGCGCGCAGGCGGTGGCCACCGGCCACTACGCGCAGGTGGACTTCGACGAGGCGTCGCGCCGCTACCGGCTGAAGCGCGGCGTCGATCGGCAGAAGGACCAGTCGTACTTCCTGTTCACCCTGTCGCAGGCGCAGCTGGCGCGCGCCTGCTTCCCCGTCGGCGCGCTCGACAAGCCCGCCGTCCGCGAGGAGGCACGGCGCCTCGGCCTGCGCGTCGCCGAGAAGAAGGACAGCCAGGAGATCTGCTTCGTCGCCGCGGGCGAGCACCCCGAGTTCGTCGGGCGCCGCGCCGCGATCGCCGGCGGCGAGATCCGCGATCGCGAGGGGCGCGTCCTCGGGCATCACGACGGCGTGCACCGCTTCACCATCGGCCAGCGCAAGGGGCTCGGCCTCTCCGCCGGCATCCCCCTCTACGTCGTCGGCATCGACGCCGGGCAGGCGGCCGTCACCGTCGGCCCGCGCGAGTCGCTCGACCGCACGTCGCTGACCGCGTCGCGCGTGAACTGGATCGGCGGCGAGACGCCGGCGTCACCCGTCCGCGCCGACGTGCGCATCCGCTACCGCCACACCGAGGCGCCCGCGACGGTCACGCCGCTCGGCGACGGCCGCGTCAGCGTCACGTTCGACACGCCGCAGGCAGCGATCACCCCCGGCCAGGCGACGGTCTTCTATGATGGCGAAATCGTGCTGGGTGGCGGCTGGATAGACTGACTTCGCTGTCAACTCCACAACTACGCAACGCCCAACGGCCCAAATAATTCCCAAGACGCAACTCCCAAAACTCCCAAGACTCCCCTTCATCGCTTGGGAGTTGGGAGTTGGAAGTTAATTGGGCGTTGCGGAGTTGTGTAGTTGGGAATTGACAGGGCCGCGCAGCGGCCTACTCCAAGGTCGCGACATGAGCGGCCTCTCCGAGATGTTGCGGCAGGCCTTCTAGATACTTCTCGGCGTCGATGGCGGCCATGCAGCCGGAGCCGGCGGCGGTGATCGCCTGGCGGTAGACGTGATCCTGGACGTCGCCGCAGGCGAACACGCCGGGGACGCTCGTCCGCGAGCCCGCGTGCGTGACGATGTAGCCGTTGGCGTCGGTGTCGAGCTGGCCGTTGAAGAGCACCGTGTTCGGAGTGTGGCCGATGGCGACGAACACGCCGTCCACCGGGATGTCCTTCACGTCCCCCGTCTGGTGATTGCGGATCACCATCGAGGTGACCTCGCCCTTGCCGGTGTCCTTGATCTCCTCGACGTCGGCGTTCCACTCGAAGGAGATCTTCGGGTTGGCGAACGCCTTGTCCTGCATGATCTTCGACGCGCGCAGCGTGTCGCGGCGGTGGACCACCGTGACGTGCGACGCGAACCGGGTCAGGAAGATCGCTTCCTCCATCGCCGAGTCGCCGCCGCCGACGACGGCGATCGGCTTGCCGCGGAAGAAGTAGCCGTCGCAGGTCGCGCAGGTGGACACGCCGTGGCCGAGCAGCGAGCGCTCTGACGCGAGGCCGAGCAGCCGCGCCGAAGCGCCGGTCGCCACGATCAGCGCGCGCGCCCGGTACTCCGCGTCGGAGGTCTTCACCGTGAACGGGTGCGACAGCAGGTCCACCGAGGTGACGTTGCCGCGGATGATCTCGGCGCCGAAGCGCTGCGCCTGCTCGCGCATGGCGGCCATCAGGTCCGGGCCGTCGATGCCGTCACGGTAGCCGGGCCAGTTCTCCACGAGCGTGGTCAGCATCAGCTGCCCGCCCGCCTCGAGCCCCTCGATGACCAGCGGCTTCAGGTTGGCGCGCGCCGTGTACAGCGCCGCCGTCAGGCCCGCCGGACCGGAGCCAATCACGATCACATTGCGGACGGACATGCTTACGCGACGTGCTTGTCGATGATCTTCTTCAGCGCGTCCTTGTCGGCGAGCCCGACGACCTGCTCGACGACCTGGCCGCCCTTGAACAGGAGCAGCGTCGGGATGCCGCGGATGCTGAATTTGAACGAGGTGTTGGGGTTTTCGTCGACGTTCAACTTGCCGACCACCACCTTGCCGTCATAGTCGCCGGCCAGCTCCTCGACCGTCGGCGCCAGTCGCCGGCAGGGGCCGCACCATTCCGCCCAGAAGTCCACCAGCACCGGCTTGCCGGCGCTGATCGTCTGGTCGAAGTTGCCATCGGTGATCGTCTGAACCTTGTCGGATGCCATATGTCGTTTCCTTCCGGGGGACTTCGTCCCCCGGCCCCCCTTACACGCTCACTCGCGGGGACCCCGTGCCCCGCTCCGTTCGCGTGGCTCGCTCGCTGCCGCTCGCTCGCGTCGTTTACGCCTCAATCGCCTCTATACACTTTGACATATTCCCGGGCCGAAACGTCCCAGGAGAAGTCCGGCACCATGGCGTTGCGCTGGATGTGCTTCCAGCGGCTCGGGTTGCCGAACGCGGCGATCGCCCGCTCGACGGCATCGACGAGCGGTTCAGCTTGGTACTCCCGGAACTTGAACCCCGTCCCCCGGTCGGGGAACTCGTCGGCGTCGACCACCGTGTCTTCCAGGCCGCCGGTGGCGCGGACGATCGGGATGGTGGCGTAGCGCAGGCTGTACATCTGGTTGAGGCCGCACGGCTCGTACCACGACGGCATCAGGAACATGTCCGACCCGCCTTCGATGAGATGCGCCAGGCGCTCGTCGAAACCGATGCGCGCGGCCGCGCGCTGCGGCAGCCGTGCGGTCCAGTGCCGCCACATGTCCTCGCACCAGCGATCGCCGCTGCCGAGCATCACCCAGCTCGCGTCCAGCGCCATCAGCCGCTCGGCCGCCGCCGCCACGAGATCGCAGCCCTTCTGGTGCGTCAGGCGCGTGACGATGCCGATGAGCGGCCGGGCCATGGCTTCCGCGTCCCGCGGCAGGCCGGCGTACTCGAGCAGCGCGCGCTTCACGTCCGCCTTGCGCTCGAGCGACTCCCCGTCGAAGTGGACCGGCAGGTGGCGATCGGTGCGCGGGTTCCACGTCTCGGTGTCGATGCCGTTGAGGATGCCGACGAGATCGGCCGCGCGGTTGGAGAGGATGCCGTTGAAGCCGAACCCGAACTCCGGCAGCACGATCTCCCTGGCGTAGGTCGGGCTCACGGTCGTGATCGTGTCGCTGAAGACGACGCCGCCCTTGAGCGAGCTGGCGCGGCCCCAGAACTCGAGGATCTGCGGCGTGTAGAGGTCCGCGCCGAGGCCGATCCAGGCGAGCTCCGCCGGGTCGAACTGCCCCTGGAACGCGAGGTTGTGGATCGTGAGCACCGTGCGAACGCCGCCGATGACCGGATCGTCGCGCAGCACCGTGCGCGCGTATACCGGCGTCAGCGCGGCCTGCCAGTCGTGGACGTGAATCACCGACGGGCGGACTCCGCTCAGCCGCTGGTACTCGAGCGCGCCGCGGCACAGCACGGCGAAGCGGAACGCGTTGTCGCCGTACTCGCCGGTGGCGTCGCCGTAGAGGCCGTCGCGATCGTAGAGCGCGGGGGCGTCGATCAGCACGGCGGTGACGCCGTCGGAGACGGTCTGCTCGATGAAGCGCACCGGATACCGGTGCACGCCGAACGGAATGTCGGCCGGCGTGCCGGGGGATCCGTCGGTCGGCGTGTTGCGGTACTTCGGCAGCACCAGCGTGACGCGGTGGCCGAGCCGCGCCAGCGCCCGCGGCAGCGCGCCGCAGACGTCGGCGAGCCCGCCGGTCTTGGCGAACGGCCGCGCCTCCGGCGTGACCATCAGGATGTCGAGACCCTTGCGTGCAGAGCTCCGAGCCGCTGGCGCCTTTGCAGGCTTCGGTGCCGCAGGCTTCGGTGCCGCTGGCTTCGGTGCCGCAGGCTTCTTGGGAGCGGCGACTTTCGGCGGCGCGGCCGGCGCCGGGACGGGCGGCGCGACCGGCTTTTTCGCAGGCGCGGTTTTCGCGGCCGGCTTCGGAGGCTCGACCGGCGTCTTCGGCTGCGCGCGCGTCGCGGGTTCGGCTGGCTTCGTCGGCCCCGCGCCTGTCGCCCGCTGTTCCGGTTTCTTCACCAGCCGCGGCTTCGCCGGCTCCGGCTCCTTCGTATCCTTCGTCCCCTTCGTATCCTTGCCGCTCTTCTTCGCCATCAACCCTCAATCATGTCACGAGAACAGCTCAGCGGCCTCGTCGAGTTGACGCCGCCCGCCAGAGGCGGCACGATCGAAGCCACATGAACAAGAGGCGCCTGGCGATCGCCGCCGTCGCGATTCTCGTCGTGGCGGCCGCCGCGGCGGCGGTGTGGCTGTCGCGGCCGCGCGCGGCCTTCAGCGCCGCCGGCGTCGACCTCGGCGCGCTGCCGGGCGGCGTGCCCCGCACCAGGCTGAACCTGGTGGTGATCACGCTCGACACGACCCGCGCCGATCGCATGGGCGCGTACGGCAACACCGAGATCGAGACGCCCGCCTTCGATCGCATCGCGCGTGAGGGAGTGGCCTTCGACCAGGCGGTGTCGGTGGCGCCGTTGACGCTGCCGGCGCACTCCAGCATGTTCACCGGCAAGTTTCCCCCCGAGCACGGCGTCCGCGACAACGGCGGGTTCTTCCTCGGGCCCGAGCAGGTCACCCTCGCGGAAGTGCTGAAGTCGCACGGCTACAGGACCGGCGCCTTCGTCGCCGCCTACGTGCTCGATTCCAAGTGGGGCATCAACCAGGGCTTCGACACCTACTACGACAATTTCGATCTGAGCGAGTCGCGCACGGTCTCGCTGGCCTCGATCCAGCGGCCCGCCAACGAGGTCGTCGACCAGGCGCTGCCGTGGATCGACGGCGCGAAGGGGCAGCCCTTCTTCGCGTGGATTCACCTCTACGACGCCCACTCCCCCTACCGCCCGCCGGAGCCGTTCGCCAGCCGCTACGAGCGCCGCCCCTACAACGGAGAGGTCGCCTTCACCGACTCGCAGGTCGCGCGCGTGATCGCCAGGCTGGAGTCGCTCGGCCTCTACGACCGCTCCGTCATCATGATCCTCGGCGACCACGGGGAAAGCCTCGGCGATCACGGCGAGGCGGCGCACGGCTTTTTCATCTACAACAGCGTCACGCACGTGCCCTTCGCCATCCGGACGCCGTTCGCGAACACGCACGGCCGGCGCGTCGCCGATCCGGTGCGCTCGGTGGACGTGATGCCGACGGCGCTCGATCTGCTGGGGATCGCGCCGCCGGGCGGGATCTCGGGCGTCACGCTGGCGCCGCTGCTCTCGGGCGCGACGCGCGAGCTCGGGCTCGACGCCTACTCGGAGGCGATGTACCCGCTGCACCACTACGGCTGGAGCGACCTGCGGGCGCTGCGATCGGGACGTTACAAGGTCATCGACGCGCCGCGGCCCGAGCTCTACGACGAAGAGCGCGATCCGCGCGAGTCCGCCAACCTCTACGAATCGAGGCGCCAGCTCGCCGACACCATGATCGGGCGGCTGCGATCGCTCGAAGCGCAGTTCGACAAGGTCCACGCGGCGCAGCCCGCCGCCGAGGTGGACCCGGAGGCGCGTCAACGCCTGGCGGCGCTCGGCTACGTCGGCTCCTTTGTCGCCACGGCCAGCGATTCGCGCAGCGGGCGCGCCGACCCCAAGGACAAGATCGGCCTGTTCAACAAGCTCGGGGAAGCCACCGACCTGGCGAAGGACACGGGACCCGGCGGCAAGCCCCCCTTCGATCGCATCATCGCGCTCCTCAACGACATCCTGCGGCAGGATCCCGAGGTGATCGACGCGTGGTTCATGATGGGCACGCAGCACCTGACGAACGGCCAGCCGGAGAAGGCGATCCCGTACTTTCAGAAGACACTGCAGCTCAAGCCTGACTACGATCTCGCCGTCTTCAACATGGCGCAGGCCTACCGCCGCATGGGCAACGACGATGCCGCGCTGGCGGGGTTCGAGCATTACCTGACGCTCGACCCGAAGGATCCCTACGTCATCTACCAGATGGGAGAGATCTGCCTCGACAAGGGAGACAAGGCCAAGGCGGAAGCCCTCTTCAACCAGGCGCTCACGATCAATCCGCAGGTCGCCGCCGCGAAGAACGCCCTGGGCGTGCTGGCGCTGCAGCGCGGGGACGTGCCGACCGCCGAGCGCCTGATCAAGGAGGCGATCGCGACCAAGCCGAATCTCCGGCTGGGCCACTTCAACCTCGCGCTCGTCGCCGAGCAGCGCGGCGACATCCGCGCCGCCGAGCGCGAGTACTACGAAGAGCTCAAGGCGCACCCCGACAGCTACAAGGCGGCCTTCAACATGTCGCGCCTCTACGAGCAGGCCGGCGATCGCGAAGGGCAGATCGGCGCGCTGAAGCAGTCGATCGAGAGCAATCCCCGATTTGCCGAAGGACACATCTTCCTGGCCAAGGCCTACCTCGATTCCGGCCGCAACTTCGACGAGGCGATCGCGCTGGCGCGGAAGGGGCTCGACCTCAAGCCGAAACCCGACATCGCCCCCCTCGCCCACTACGTGATGGCGGACGTCTACAGCCGCCAGGGCCATGCCGCCGACAGCAACCGCGAAGCGGCGCTGGGCCGTGCACTCGAAGCGCGCGCCAAATCGCCGCGCGGCTGATTCCCGCCACGGCCCATGGCCACGGAGAAAGGCCACAGATAAAGGCCACAGATAAAGGCCACAGATAAACACGGATAAACACGGATAACAGGTAACGGGCAACAGGTAACGGGCAACAGGCAACGGGCAACGGGCAACGGGCAACGGGCAACGGGCAACGGGCAACGGCACGCACGTCGGCGCCCTCGTACAAAGAAAAATCCCGGAAGCCGCGCACGGCTTCCGGGATTCGTGGTTGTTCGCGAGCGACGCGCTAGAACGACCAGCGGGCGCCGAAGGTCACCTGGCGCGCCCCCTGGATGCCGGTCGGCGCGAGGAAGTCGACGCCGCCCGAGCTCGGGTAGATGTTCTGACGCGAGGTCACCGTGTTCGAGTTGAACAGGTTGATCATGTCGGCATACAGGCCGAAGCGGTGCATGTCGACCTGGATCACCTTCTCCAGCCGCAGGTCCACCTGGTTGATGAAGTCGTTCTCCCGCGACCCGCGTGGCTCGAGGAAGATGGTGCGGCGCGACGAGCTGCCGACGCTGAGCTGGCGGCTGGTGAAGATCTGCTGCGGCGCGAAGTGGCGGCCGCTCAGGCCCGTATAGTTGCCCCCCAGCATCACGTCCACCTTCGGAATGCGATAGGTGAAGTAGGCCTTGACCTCGTGCCGGCGGGAGTTGGTCAGCTCGCCGAAGGCGTTGATCAAGGTGGTGTTCGGCGACGTGAAGCCAGAGCCGTTGCCGTACGCCGAGAAGCCGGAGTTGTCGACGTTGCCCTCGGATTTCGAGAGCACGTAGGACAACTGGTAGCCGACACGGTTTCTCAACGAGTTCGAGAGCACCAGCATCAGCCCCTTGTAGGTGCGGCGCGGATCGAGCGTACCGACGGCCGACCCGTCAGGCGCGAGGTACGAGAAGCCCTTGGTGTTCTGGACCGCGAACGAGTCGTTCGAGGCCGCCTGATTGACCCAGTTGTAGGCGGTGAACGACTGGTTGGTCAGGCCGTTAACCAGCGTTGTCGGGCTCCATTGCGCGCCGGTGATGACGTTGTTGATGAAGTTATCGCCAAACCGCCAGATCCCCGAGACGGTCATTCGCATGCCCCGCATCAACTGCTGCTCGTACGACACGTTGAACTCGTCGGTCCGCGGATGTTTCATGTCGGACGAGATGCCATACACCTGCGCC
>Ga0207691_10004839_pt1 | contig 13020 bp, 9 predicted proteins | sample KBSM13metaG_FD_184327 | JGI IMG/M metagenome (GOLD analysis project Ga0207691, IMG submission 184327) | Miscanthus rhizosphere microbial communities from Kellogg Biological Station, Michigan, USA - KBS M1-3 metaG (SPAdes) (version 2) | ecosystem: Host-associated > Plants > Roots > Rhizosphere >... | reverse complement strand
CGACGGTACGCAACAACTCAAATCGCCCAGCGGCCGCACGCCGATTCGCGTGACGCCGCCGATGAAGCCACCTGTTCCGATCAAGACGGCTCAGCCTCAGTATTCTGCGGAAGCCTTGCAGGCGCGGCTTCAGGGCACTGTCGCCGTCGAGGTCCTCGTTGACGAAAAAGGCCATGTGGCGGACGCACGTGTACTGAGATCCATTCCGCTACTGGATAAGGCGGCGCTCGAGGCTGCGAGGCAGTGGGAGTTCACTCCGACGCTGATGAACGGCGAGCCGGTACCGGTCCTGCTGCAATTGGAGATGAATTTCACGCTGAAGTAGGGTCCGGCTAAAGCCGGACACTACGGAAGCGGACACGATGGCACTCAGCGCAGCGCTTCACTGAGCACGCGGCCTTCCGCCTTCGGCATCTGAATGCCGGCGACGCGCGCCAGCGTCGGCGCGATGTCGGCCGGGGTCGCCGCGCGATCGTAGCGCCCGGGCTTGATCCCGGCGCCAAAGAGAATCACGGGTACGCGCTGGTCGTAGTCGTAGGGTGCGCCGTGCGATCCAGCCTCTGCCGCCACGCGTCCGCCGAGCGGCCAGTTCGGTTTCGTCACGATGATCAGGTCGCCGCTCCGCCCCTCGAAATTCGTGAGTGCGGCGGCTCGAACAATCGGATCCGTCGATCGCTCAGAGAGTTGATCCTTCCGCAGCACACGCTCGACGCCAGGAATGGCTGTGACGCCCCGCTCGATCGCCGTTATCACGCTTGCATCCGAGCGGATTCGATCGAATATGCCCGGTGCAAACCGAATGAAGTCAGTCCCGGATATGACGTAACGCGTGTTCCCGGTTGGCGGACCAAAACGTGTGGTCAGGATGTCCTCGATGCGCTCGCGCACATCCTCCTGCGCGACTCTCCCGCCGTTCCGGGTCACCGGCACGTCGGCAACGCCGTGATCGGCGGAAAGCGCCAGCACATACCGCTCGCGACCGACGGTGTCGTCGAGATACTTGATTAACCCAGCCAGCACGTCGTCCTGGCGCGCGACGGTGTCCTCGATCTCGCGGCTGGCCGGGCCGAAGGGGTGGCCGACGGTGTCGCTGGCGGAGAAGCTCACGCCGAGGAAATCCGTGGCGTCCCGACGTCCCAGCTGGAATGCGTCGCTCAGGTCCGCGGCCATGCGGCCGAGATATGCATCGCCGAACGGGCTGGCACGCCACAACCCGACCGCATCGTCGCGGCTTCCGGTTGTCCCTCTGATTTCATGCGGAAACAGTCCGGTCCACGGCTGCCGGGGACGCTCGCCAATACCCGCATCCGGGTAGCGATACGTGTCCTTCGCGTCGCGAAGCATCCAGAACTTCCCGAAGTCGCTCTCGAAAGAATCGCGCGTGAGAAATGTCCGGACGGCGGGAACCTGATCCGCGGCAAAAGCGCGCGACGTGACGAACGAGCCGACGCCGACACCCTCCTCAAACCACGTGACCGCGTCGCCACCATGGCCCGCCAGACCAATGGCGCTGCGCGCTTTCATCGACAGCGTGACGACACGCGCGCCGGGACGCTGGCCGCGCAATTCGTCCGCAAGCGATGGCGCCATCGAGTTCCTGGCGCTCTTCCCGAGCTTCGACGCGCGTCCGTAGGTGACGACCGGCGACTGGTCGTCGTCCGTGCACTCAATCAGACGCCGGGCTCCCGTGTCCCACCAGTTGTCCGCGACCATGCCGTGTGTCCGCGGGAATGTTCCCGTCGCGATGGTGAAGTGACCAGCGCACGTGTCGGTATGCAGGTACGGGTACTGGGCGCGCGTGAACACGGCGCCGTCAGCCAGGAGCGTCTTGAACCCGGCCCGCCAGTGCGACGCGAACGTTGTCAGGTAATCGGCGCGGAACTGATCGAGGACAACGATGACGACGAGACGGGTTGGCTGCTGGGCGTCAGGTGCAGGCGCGAGAAGCAGGACCGCCACGATGGCGGTCAGCAGTCGAAGCATGCGTGGATGTTAGCAGGGGAACGTGACGAACCGGCTACTGAGATCCCTGTGGCTTGAGGAGCACGATATTGCCGCTGAACGAGTGAGCCGTCAGCATCGCGCCGGCGTCGCCGACGGGGCCGCGCAGGATCCTCAGTGGGGCTGGACGTCTCAGCGCCGGCCGTTGCTGCGGCAGTCTCAGCGCGAAATCAGATTGCAAATCGCCCGTCGAGGTCATTGCATCAAGATCGAAACCAGGACCACCGGACGGGATCTTCACTCGGATGTTTCCGCTGTGCGTCTGGAATCGATACTGGCCGGTGCGCTGGAGCGGTCCGGCGTACTCCAGGTTGCCCCGCATCGACTGCACGAACGCCCGCTGTGCAGCGACATCCCGAAGCAGCATGTCGCCCATCACCGTGTGCAATTCGAGCATCCGGCTCCGGAGGTCGGACACGATGACATTCCCCTGCAGCGTGTCCACACTGAGCTCGTCGCCCGCCATCTTCTGCACGCGCAAAGTGCCTGAGGCAGATCGGAGGACGATGTTGGCGTTTTCTGGCAGCGTAATCACATAGTTGACAGCGACCTGCCCTGGGCCGACTGCCCGAAGGGTCCGTACTTCGACATTGCCGCCGCGCTCGGCGATATCGACTCGTGTTCCATTCAGCGCGAGCCGCGCTCGGGCATCGTTCAGTGCGCGCGCCTGCTTGATCACCTCGATCGTCACCTCGCGGTCGCCGTTGCCGGTGATGGTGACGTCGCCGAACCCATTCTGGAGGTCCAGCGTGCCGCCGCGCTCCAGGCGGGCCGTTCGTGTAAACGTCTCACTTGCTTCGGCCTGACCACCGCGCTGGCCTTGTGCTGCGCCGGCGCGGCGTTGAGCGGCTGTTTCTTTCTTCTGTGCCGTCGCGTCTGCTTGTGCCTGCGCCCTCGCGGCCGCCCTCTGCTCTCGCAGTTCCTGCTGACGTGCGCGAAAGTCTTCTGGTGGCTGTGCGGCCGCCACCGACGTCCAAGCCAGGCACGTCAGCAGTAACGCGATTCCTCGAGTCCGTTTCATCGATGTATCTCCGACAGGATACGCGCGGCGCTGTCCTGGTCGCCTTTCCGCATTTCGTTGATGAGCGCCACCATCTCCTGCAGCAACGCGACCTTGCGCCGCAGCGCCGCAAAGAGGCTCTCCTGTGCCGACTCGCTCTGCGGTTCTGAATGGAGCGCGGCGCGGCTCTCGGTGATCGCGTCATCGATCACCGTCATGCCCGCATTGATGGCGTCGGCCGTTTCCACGTCCAGGACATCGCGATCGGCTCTCGTCACTTCTTCAAGCGTTGCGATCGCGACGGTGTAGTGCGTCTCGGGATCGGAGTCCGCGTTGGCGTCGTCGACGCGGGCGAGCTGCGTTGGCGCGGAAGTCGTGGCGGCAGGCTGCAGCAACGTTCCCACGCGCCACAAGCTGGCGGCAATCATGACGGCCATCGCGGTGGCTGACAGTGGACGCCAGCCGACCCATCCGAATCGAACGCGCGGCGGCGGCGCCGCCGCCGCCGTGGCAGAAAGCTGACGCCACACGTGAGCAGGCGGAACGAGCGGTTCCAGCGAACCGGCCGCGTCGCGGATTGCGGCGAAGTCGTCCGCCAGTGCGCGGCACTGCGCACAGGTCCTCAGGTGCCGCTCCACAGTGACGCGGTCGTCGGCCCGGACCGACTGATCGACGTACGCGCTCAGCAACGGCTGGCACTCGTGGCAGTTCATACTCGCCCCACTTGCGCGGCACGTCGGATGCCATGCGCCGAGGTTCCGCCGTTCAGGATGCCCCGCAGCTTCATCCGCGCCTTGTGCACCTGCGACTTCGAGGTGCCTTCAGAAATACCCAGCATGGTCGCGATCTCGTGGTGCTCAAACCCCTCGACGTCGTGCAGCACGAACGCGGTTCGACACCCGTCCGGCAGCTGCTCGATCGCCCGTTCCAGATCGAGGCGGTTGATGGCCACCGCCACAAGCGGCGTGGACGAGGCGGGCTCAGCCATGCCTTCCTCGTCGAGGGAATCCGTCGTTCGCGCCATCTTGCTCTGCCGCCCGCGCAGGTAATCGAGGCAATGATTCACAGCCATTCGATATAGCCAGGTGCCCAGGCTGGAATCGCCGCGGAAGAGGTTCACCTTCCGGTAGGCGTTCAAGAAGACTTCCTGGAGCAGATCTTCCGCCGTTTCCGCCGACGCTACCATCCGTACGATCAGCGTGTACAGCCGTCCCGCGTGTGCGCGATACAGCTGCTCGAACGCGTCCGGATCACCCTGCCCGCATCGCTGCGCCAGCTCGAGATCGGCCGCGGGCGACGACCGGGTGGCGGCGCCTCTCACGTCTTCTGTAGGGTTAGACGACGACCTGGGGAAGCGGGGTTGCCCCGGCCAGACGCCCGGAACGATGACATTTTGGCGGCGTTGGGCCAGCGCACATCTGCAAAGCGCCGCACGCGGGTCATGCCGACATCCAGCCCTTCGGCGCGCAACAGGTCTCGTTTGACGTGCAGAAATGAGCCATATCCGCCAAGTCCGCCGCCGGCGGCAATCACACGGTGACAGGGCACGCGCGGGTCGCGGCACTTCCGCATGACGGTGCCGACGGCCCGCGCAGCCCGCGGTGCTCCGGCCAGTGACGCCACGTCCCCATATGTCGCGACCCGTCCGGCCGGAATCCGCCGGACGATCGAGAGGACGCGCGCCCGAAAATCTGAAGGCATCTACGCGTGAAGGTCCGGCTAAAGCCGGACACTACGAATCAAGGTCCGGCTGAAGCCGGACACTACCAAGCGGCGAGCTCGTCGCCCTGCGCGGTTACCGCCCGATCACGAACCGTACTCGAAAGGCGATGCCACCGAGGTTCGATTCACCGAACGCGTCGGCAGCGCTACTGGCCACGTCTTCGAAGGCGTTCGGAATCGTCGTCCACTGACCTTCACCGGCGATGGCAAAGATCCGCCCCATCCGGAACTCTGCGCCTCCGAGGACGTGATATCCCTGAAACGTCTCGCTCACATCCTCGCCGGTATCCGCGAAATCAGAGGTTTCGGAATACCGATGCCATCCGATGCCGCCGCCGACGTACGGAATGACGTTGCTCGTGCTTCCGCGCGGTTGAAACCGGTATCCGACAGACACTTCGATCGGTGTGATGCCGACCTTCATGTCGATGCCGAGCGGGAATACCTCGCCGCTGTCCACGAACACGCGCTCACCGCTCTTCTGGAAGTGAGACAGTCGCGCGCTGATGAACCAGCGTTGCGGCAGGACGACTTCGACGCCGCCGCCGAAGAAGATGCCGGTCGGTGAACCGAGCGTGGCGTCAAACGTATCGCCCGCGGCGAACCGTTCGGCGCCAAAGTCGCCGAAGCCGCGAATCGCGGTCTGTGGTCGTGGCGCAGGCCGCGCCGCGCCCGGTCGTGGGGAAGCCGGGGGGGCCGGCCGCTGCTGGGCCATCGCCGCGGAGGGATAGGCGGCTGCGGCACACAGCAGCGCCGACACCGCGAGGGCTTTTGTCATGCGCCCGCTCATCGAATGATCCCCAGACCGCGGACCGCTGCGCGCGCATTGATCATGCCGAATCCGTATTGATCGTCGCGACCCGCTGGACCGAGGTCGGTCGCGGACCGCTTCAGCGCCGCTTCGATCGCGGCCGGCTTCGTGATCCCCTGTTGATACAGCATGGCTGCCAGACCCGAGACATGCGCTGTCGCCATCGAGGTGCCCTCGTAGTAGATGTATTCGAACACGTCGAATCGCGGCGCCTTGAAGCCGGTCGGGCCATTCGCAAACGTGTCGGTAAAATCGAAGTCGTAGGTCTGCTGCACGATCATCCCCGGTACACCGCTGCGCGCCACGTCGCCGCCCGGTGCCATCAGCTCCAGCCAGGACCCGGTGCCCGAATACGTCGCGCGCGTGCGGTCGCGGCCAACCGCTCCAACGGAGACCACGCCGTCGAACTGCGTGGCGAGCTCCGCATATCGCGGCAGCGGGTTGCCGTCGGCAAAGTCGTTGCCGCCGGCGATGCTGACGAACGCACCCTTCGACACGGCATATGCGAGTGCGTCCCGGACCACGGGCGCCGGCGGGCCTTCGCGCCCGATGCTCATGTTCAGAATCTTTGCGCCGTTATCGACGGCGTAGCGGATGCCGCGCGCAACGGTGTCGTCGGTGCCGAAGAAGGGGCTCTCGAAGTAGTCGTCCCAGAAGCCCTCGATCACCTTCACCGGCATCAGCTTGACGTTGAAGGCCATTCCGGCCACACCGGTGGAATTGTTTGTCAGCTGGCCGATCGTTCCGGCGACATGTGTCCCGTGCCCGTCCATGTCCACCGGCGTGTTATCGCCCCAGATGAAGTCGAACGGCGAGACAACGCGGCTCGGACCGCCGAGATCCGGCGCCGCTGCGAACGTCAGATGAACCGCACCCAGTGCCGGGAACACCACACCGTCGATGTTCTGGGCCGTCGTCTGCGTAAAATCGAAGGCCGTGTTGGTATAGGCCATGCCGCTGTCGAGCACCGCCACGATCACTGACGATGAGGCGCCGGGGTTGATATCCCACGCGCGCTCCATGTCGATCAGCGGATAGTTCCACTGCAGCGAATAGAGAGGATCGTTGGGCTTGAAGAGCGGATGCACACGGTACCGGGCCTGGGCATATTCGACGTCCGGCTGCGCTGATAGCCGCTGTGCGACTGCCTCCGGATCGGCGTCATCGTTCAGATTGACGACGTCGAACGGCGCGTTGGAAACCGTCGCCGCTGTTCGGCCGTCAACGGTGGCAAGGAGCGCGGCGCGAGACGCCTGAGATGTGCCCGATCTGAACTTCACGATCAGACTCCCCGGCAGGTATCGCGCGTTTGCGCGCATGCGAGCGTAGGACAGAGGCTTCCCGACCGATCGCAGAGCCGTCCCGGGACGGAGTCCGCGGTCGATCCCGAGTCCCGACACCGCAAGAGGCGACGCAGATCGTCGTCCGGCCGTCGGCAACAAATCTTGCGCGGCGACTGTGGCGAACCACACCAGGACACCAATGAGCGCGGCCGCGCGCCCCTGTGTGCGTATGCTCATGAAGACCTCGAGAACCAGGGCGAATCAGGCAGGCGCGACCATTGTAATCGCTACATGTGCGCGAGCGGGTCGACGTTGTAGTCGGTCGGATCGACGGGCGCCTGAATCGAGTCGGGCAATCCTTCGTGCGACTCCCACAGGTTCACTTCGTAGGGCCGCGAGAGCGGCGTGCGATCCGCGGCAACCACAACCTTGACGCGCGGTCGATACGGATCGGGAGCGTAGACCTTCACGACGACGGCGATCTCACCCGTGTCCAGACGGACGAGGTTGCCCGCAGGATAGATACCGACCAGCTGCACGAAACGGCGGACGAGGTTCTGATCGAACTGCTTACCGTCGTTGCGCTGGAGAACAGTGAGAATCCGATCCGTTGGGAATGCCTGCTGATAGACGCGCTGGGAACGCATCGCGTCGTATACGTCAGAAATGCCACAGAGCATCGTTGCGACATTGAGCCGCGACCGCGATACACCACGCGGATAGCCGCTGCCGTCTGAGCGCAGGTGATGCTCGAACGCCACGATCGGAGCCAGTGGCGGAACGTCCGGCGTTGTTCGGAGGATTTCCGCCCCGTCCACGGTGTGGCGCTTCAGAACCTCGAACTCCCGATCGGTGAGCCCGTCGGGCTTGTTGAGAATCTCCGGTGGCGTCTTGACCTTGCCGATGTCGTGCATCAGCGCCGCCAGGCCGACCTGCCGCAGCGACGTTCCCTCCATGCCCAGCCCACGTGCCTGGCCCATGGTCAGGATGGAGACGTTCACCATGTGAGTGAACGTGTAGTTGTCGTAATTCTTGAGCGCCGTCAGCGCCAGCAGCGCCGTTCGATTCTGCGCCACCGCCTGGGCCAGCGAGTCCACGATGCCGCGAGCGGCATCTGCATCGGGCTTTCCTTCGGTAGTGGCACTGTCCCACAGACGTTCAGCGATGCCCGTGGCGTCTTCGTAGAGGCGCTGGAAGGTGGCCATATCGCCGGTCGCCTCCACGCGCTGCTCGACCTGCAGCTTGCCCACACGGATGTGCTTCAGCCGCGGTGTCGCCGGGGCAGAGCCGCGTTCGGAGTGGGCGACGCACTGCACGAGCTCGGTGATTTCATCGGTGTCGACGCCGCTCTCGATGACGATTCGCTCGATTCCCGCCTGCTGCAGGCGCCGCATCAGCTCGCCCATCGTGTCCGCCGCGCGCGGCACGGGCACGTCGCCGACGACAAGGTCGTCCTCGACGATGCCGATGGTGACGCTGGGGTTGGCCGCAAGCGCCACGCTGATGGTTTCGGCAAGCGCGCCAATGTTGCGTTTCACGAGCGGATGTTCGGGCGCATAGAGCTGGGCGCCGCGCAGCGCCGCGGCGAAACGGCGTGCCAGTTCCTCGGCGATCTTGGCGCGGGGCGTTGTGCTCACGCGCGCTCTCGCTCCCGACGAACCGCTCCGTTTCGTGCACGCGCAATCTTTCGAACGCGCCTGCTGCCGGTGCGCGATGCCTCTTCCAGCACTGCCAGCGTGTCCGGCGAGCCGATTCTCATGAGCGCTGACGCCGCAGCTTCACGCAGCCGCGTCGTTCTGGATGGTGCCCACCAGATCGATCGGTGCAACACGAATCGCAGCGTTGTCGTGGATTCCGGATGCTCGTGCAATCCGCCCAGTGCCTCGATGATTTGCAGATGATCGGCAGTGACCGAACCAGTCGGTGAGGTGGTTCGCAGGACGTCGCACAGCAGCGGCACGGCCTTCTGATCGCGGAGCGAAATCAGCTGCTGGACGATCGCATCGCGAGACGAGCCGCCCGACGCAAGCGTGCGCTGAAGCACGGCGTAGGCACCGTCGGTGCCGATCTGGACGATGGCGCGAACAGCGTCGCGTTGAACCTGCTGGTCCGAGTCGCTGAGGAGTGACGCCAGCTCTGGCAATGCCTCGTCGCCGCCAAAGACGCGGAGCAGGTCGATCGCCGTCCGGCGAACGGCGGGATTCGTCGAGTTCTTCAGCTGCTCGACGGAGCTGCGGCCCACGGCACCAAAGGCGAGGAGGATTTCGCGCAGCGCGCGGATCGCACGGCCGTTCTCTTCGATTGCCAGCGCCTCAGCCAATGGGCGCACGGCTGATGCGCCGAGCGTGTGGCAGAGGGCTGTGGCGCCGGCGACGCCACGATCGTCTACCGTGCGCAGTTGAAGGACGACGTGCCGGAGTAATGGACCCGCGGAGAGCTTCTCCGCCAACGCCGTTGCCACCGGTGCCAGCAAGCCGCGTCCTCCGGCCTGTTGCTCGCGAAGAATCGCGGTGGCCAGCCTGGCGGCGGCTTCGAAGTCGCCCAGCAGTGTCCGGCGCTCGACTTCGGCGGCAACGATGGTTGCCACGGGGTTCCATCGCACCGGGTCATCCTCGATCGTGAGGAGATCGAGAAGGAGGTCAAGGTCGTTCTCACGCAGCGCCGGCTCGGAAATCGTGTCCACCCACTGTTGAACCCGTTCGGGCGGATCATCCGAGACGCGCTCCACTTCAACGGCACGCGTTCGCGCCCCTGAGAGCTCCCGCGCGTATTCGTCGGAGACGTATTTCTTGTCAGAGTAGGACGTCAGCATGTCCGCCGCTGACTGCCACAGGTTGTCGAAGTTCGTGTCCTTGCCGAGCTCGGTCTGGCGCGCTTTTTCCTCGGCGAGCTCGATGAGCTGTTCCTTGCGTTCCGACGCCGGTACCAATGCCTCGAACGCATGCGCGAGCCGCTCCGTCGCGCCGCGATCGGCCTCGACCGAGTTCGCGACGAACGACGCGATGGTGTCGTCGGTCATGCCATCGATGACCGACGAGGCGATCGAGGCGTCGGGCCCGCCGGACTGCCGTTCGGCGAGCACGGCGAGCATCATCTCGGGCGTCAGCCGCGCCATTGACGTCGCCATCGTGTCGAGCGCGCGGTTGCCCTCGAGGCCCTGCGCGGTTGCCGCCTCCAGCGCCGTCTTCATCAACTGCAACATCGCGGCGGCCGTTGCGCCCATCCCCGCGCCAGTCGCAGCCGGCGACGCCTGCAGGCGCGCGAGCAGCTCGCCGAAGCGATCCGGGTCGCTGACGGCCGCGACCAGCGCCGCGAGGGCTCGCTCGTCCATGACGAACGACTCACCCTGCAGGCAGAAGGCGATGATGCGATCCCACGCGGCCTCATCACCGCCCGCACGTTCCCGGAGGACTTCGGCGTAATCGATCTCGCGGATTTCGAGATGGGTACGGCCGGATGCCGCCCACGCCTTGGACACCCCTCCGTCCTGAATAAGCTCATCGGGCGTGCGCGACACGATCAAAAGGAGGGAGTGCCAGTCTTCAGGCTCCGCGTCACGCGTTACCCGGAGCTCGCCGACGAGCCGGTCGTGCAGCAGCGCCGCGAGCTCGCTGATGGCGCTGTCCGCGCGTGCCGGGGTTCGACCCTCGACCACAATCATGGCGGGGTGCACGGCGAGCGTGACGTCGCCCGCCGCCGTCAGCCGTTTCCCCGCTGATGTGACGCGGGAGAGCGCTGCCGCAATCGACGGATGCGTCACCGGATACATGGAAACCGACCGTGCTGCAGATTTGCACGCGCGCGCGAATTCTGTCAGCGCGGTGCTCTGATCGACGGGCATTGTCCCGACGGCGGGCGGCGAGAGAGTCACTTGGTGCACAGCAAGGGTCCGTGAATGCGCACAACTTCACACGAAGGGAAGCCCGCGTCGCCTCATTTATCGTGATTTTCAAAGGAATTCTGCAGGCTCCGAGTGCGCCACGGCACCGGGGGGACAGGCCTTTATACTTGGGCGCCCCCAATGCGATTCGCGGATGTCATCGCCCACAAGCGCGACGGGCAGTCCCTGACGCGCGACGAAATCGATCTGTTCGTCCGCGGCGTCGTTGACGGCAGCGTGCCGGACTATCAGGCCTCAGCGTTGCTGATGGCCATCGTGCTCCGGGGCATGGATGCCGAGGAAACGTGGTTCCTGACCGACGCGATGGTCCAGTCGGGCGACCGGGTCGACCTCTCCGATCTTCCCGGCATCAAAGTCGGCAAGCACAGTACCGGCGGCGTTGGCGACAAGGTCTCCATCATTCTTGCGCCGCTGGCCGCGGCGTGCGGAGTCGTCGTGCCGAAGATGTCCGGGCGCGGCCTTGGCCACACGGGCGGCACCCTCGACAAGCTCGAATCGATCCCCGGCTACCGCGTCGATCTGACGATCGATGAATTCAAAGCCGTGCTGCGCGATGTCGGCACCAGCATCATCGGACAGACGGCCACGCTGGCGCCCGCGGACAAGAAGCTCTATGCGCTGCGCGACGTCACCTCCACGGTGGAAAGTGTGCCGCTCATCGCGTCCTCCGTCATGAGCAAGAAGCTGGCTGAGGGCAGCAACGCCGTGCTGCTGGACGTGAAATGCGGCGACGGGGCCTTCATGAAGACTGCGGACCAGGCGCGGGCGCTGGCGCGCGCGATGGTCGAAATCGGGCGGCTGGGCGGGATTCCGACCGAGGCGTTCGTCACCGACATGGACGCCCCGCTCGGCAATGCCATCGGCAACACCCTCGAGATGATCGAGTGTTTCGAGACGCTGAAGGGCAGAGGATCCGGCGAACTGAAATCCGTCGCCACCCGGCTGGCTTCCCGGATGGTGATTCTCGCCGGTCTTGAACGCGATGCCGCGGCGGCATCTGCCCGGGTCGACGATGCCTTGGCATCAGGGCGTGCGCTCGAGACGCTGTCGCGCATGATCGAGCGCCAGGGCGGCAACCGTCGTGCCGTGGATAACTACAGCCTGATGCCATCGGCGCCGGATCGTGCGGTGGTGGCGGCACCGCGATCAGGGTTCATCACGCAGATGGCAGCGCTGGCGATCGGGCGCGCCGCTCACGTCCTGGGCGCGGGTCGATCGAGAGTCGGCGATCCGGTCGATCACGGCGTTGGCGCGGTGACGCTCGCGCACGTCGGCGATGAGGTTCGGGAGGGCGAGCCGCTGATCGAGTTGCGCCATCGCGGAGGCCACGGGCTCGACGAGGCGCTGGTACTCAGTCGAGGCGCGATCGCGATCAACGATCACGCACCGACGGCGCGCGTAAAGATTCTGGACGAAGTGCGATGAGGGGCTATGCACACTGAGACACTCGAACCACGACTTGGCGAACAGCAGTGGACCCGCCACGATGCATTGATTCTCGGCGGCCTGCTTGCCGTTGCCGTGGTTGCCGTCGGGCTGGGATTTGCTGGCGCGACCCGTATTCAGCCGATCGCGGGCCTCGCCCTGATCCTCGCGCTGGCCTACTGTGCGTCCTCAGCGCGGCGCGCGATCGACTATCGGACGGTCGCGTGGGGCCTGACGCTGCAGTTCGTGTTCGCGCTCGTCGTCCTGAAGACGACAGCCGGGCAGTTGGTGTTCCAGAACGCGGGCCGTCTGATCACGAAGCTCCTGAACTTCACCTACGTCGGCTCTTCGTTCGTCTTCGGCCCGCTCGGCAATCCCGATGTGTGGCCCAGGATCATGACGAACGTCCTCGGCCAGGAGGGCGGCCAATACGCCAACATCTTCGCGTTCATGGTGCTGCCGACGATCGTGTTCATCGCGGCGCTGTTCGCGATGCTCTACTACTTCGGCGTCATGCAGCTCATCGTCCGCGTCTTCGCGGTCGTCATGCGCCGCTTCATGCGGGCGAGCGGAGCCGAGTCGCTGAACGTGGCGGCCAGCATCTTCATGGGGCAGACGGAGGCGCCGCTGACGATCCGTCCGTTCCTGCCGCGCATGACCGAGTCGGAGCTGATGACGGTCATGACCGCAGGCATGGCGCACATCTCCGGCGGAGTGATGGCGGCCTACATCCTGTTCGGCGTCGAGGCGCAGCATCTGCTGACCGCCGTCATCATGACCGCGCCGGGGACGCTGATGATGGCGAAGATCTTCGTGCCCGAGACACGTGAGCCGGAGACGATGGGTACCGTGAAGCTCAACGTCGAGCGGACCGACG
>Ga0207691_10004838_pt1 | contig 13020 bp, 10 predicted proteins | sample KBSM13metaG_FD_184327 | JGI IMG/M metagenome (GOLD analysis project Ga0207691, IMG submission 184327) | Miscanthus rhizosphere microbial communities from Kellogg Biological Station, Michigan, USA - KBS M1-3 metaG (SPAdes) (version 2) | ecosystem: Host-associated > Plants > Roots > Rhizosphere >... | reverse complement strand
TCGCCCACGGGGTCGGCCAGCCCCGCGACCTCGCGCAGGCCGCGGGCCATCGCCTCGACCCGGTCGTGGTCGAGCCGGAGCCGGTCGACCAGGTGCTCACCCATGCCGGCCGCCTCGGCCGCGGCCACGTCGTCGGCGTTGGCGGCGAGGACCGTTTCGCTCTGCTCGAGGAGGGCGTCGGCCATGGCCAGCAGGGCGGCGTCCTTCACCGCGCGGGTGGCGATGGCGAGGTCCGTTGCCGCGACACGGGCGCGCCCAGCCACCTCGGCGACCCGTTCCTCGACGGTCCCCTCGTTCCTCACGGGATCAGGCTAGCGAGCGACCTCACGCGGACAGCCGTTGCTCTGGCTCAGAAGGAGAACGGACGCAGGTTCTGCGAGCCGGTGAGCACCTCGTGGCCCTCGTCGCGGTTGCGGTGGATCGAGCGCTCGACCACTTCGAGACCCACCACCTCCCAACGGGGCAGCCTCGAGCTGTCACGGTGCTCGTTCCACATGCGCAGGGCGAGCGAGGCGACGTCGATCATCGACTCCCCCTCGTCCCAGAACTTGATCTCCGCGCCGGAGCCGGTGAACCGCATGGACTCGAGGAACGGCCGCTCCTCGGAGAACCGGAGCAGGGCCGAACGCATCAGCAACGGCTCGACGGGATCTCCCGATACCGTCACGGTCACGTGCCAGTGACGTCCGTCTTGGTTCACGGCACCTCGCTTCTGGACAGTCACCACCCCCGTTGGGGTGGTGACACCCAGTCTGGGGCAGACCCGGGGCGGTGCGCCAACTAATCGGCAAATCGGGTCATGTCTTTACGCGTTCAGTGGCCGAGGACGACCAGGTCGTCGCGGTGCACGACCTCGCGCTCGTACGCCGCGCCGAGCTCGCGGGCCAGGTCGCGGGTGGACCGTCCCAGGAGCGTCGGCAGCTCCGCCGCGTCGTAGTTGACGAGCCCCCGCGCGACCGTCGTCCCGTCGGGAGCCAGCAGGTCGACCGGGTCGCCGGCGACGAACGTGCCGGAGACGCCGGTGATGCCGGCCGGCAGCAACGACGCCCTGCGCTCCGTGAGCGCGCGGACGGCACCCTCGTCGAGCTGGATCGCGCCCTTCGCCTCGGTCGCGTGTGCCAGCCAGAGCTGCCGGATGGGCCGGCGGCGGCCGGTCGCGTGGAAGAGGGTCCCGACCGAGCGCCCGGCGAGGGCTTCGGCGGCGTGGTCGGCGGAGGTGAGCACGACCGGGATGCCGGCGCCGGTCGCGATCCGGGCCGCCTCGAGCTTGGTCTGCATGCCACCGGTGCCGACACCGGAGGAGCCGGCCCGGCCAACCACGACGCCGTCCAGCCGGGTGACGTCGGCGACATCCTCGACCAGGGTGCTCCCGGCCCGTGACGGGGGCCCGTCGTACAAGCCGTCGACGTCGGAGAGCAGCACCAGCACGTCGGCGTGCACCAGGTGGGCCACGAGGGCGGCGAGCCGTTCGTTGTCGCCGAACCGGATCTCGGTGGTGGCGACCGTGTCGTTCTCGTTGACCACCGGCAGCACCCCGAGCTCGAGGAGCCGGGCGAAGGTCTGGAAGGCATTGCGGTAGTGGCTCCGCCGGGTCACGTCGTCGAGCGTGAGCAGCACCTGGCCGGTGACCACGCCGTGGCGGGCGAACTCCTCGGTGTAGCGGTGCACCAGCAGCCCCTGGCCGACCGACGCGGCCGCCTGCTGTGTCGCCAGCGCCTTCGGACGCTTGCGCAGCGCGAGCGGCGCGAGACCCGCCGCGATCGCCCCCGACGACACGAGCACCACCTCGGAGCCGCGTGCCCGAACCGCCGCGAGTGTGTCGACCAGCGCGCGCACGCGCCCGGGGTCGATGCCGCCGCCGGCGGTCGTCAGCGACGACGACCCCACCTTGACCACGACGCGCCCCGCGGCGCCCACCCCCGTGCGAGTGCTCATCGCGTGTCGTGGCCCCGGCGGGGGCGGTGGCCCCTCGACCGGCTAGGCGGGGTCCGCAGCGGGCGACGTCGTGGGGTGCACACGGCTTCAGATGTCGTTCTCGAACGAGGATGCAGCGGCTTCGGGCTCCTCGTCGGCCAGGTCGGGATGTCCCAACCGTCGAGCGACGTCGGCGCGGGTCTCCCCCTCGCGGCGGAACGGCATCGCCTCGTCGATCTCGCGGCGGCGGACGGCTGCCGGACGGGTCTGGTTGAACCGCTGGTCCTCGCCGCGGCGGCCGAGCATCTCGGCACCCGCGTCGAGGCCGGGCTTGAAGTCGAAGACCACCGCGTTGTCGACGTCACCGATCAGCACCGGGTCGCCCTCGACCGCGCCGAGCGCGAGCAGCCTGGCCTCCACGCCCAGCCGGTTGAGCCGGTCGGCGAGGAAGCCGACCGCCTCGTCGTTGCTGAAGTCGGTCTGCCGGATCCAGCGTTCGGGCTTGGCCCCGCGCACCCGCCAGGCCCGTTGTCCTGCGCCTGCGGAAGGGTCGCCGGTCTCGCGCACCGTGAACTCCGGGCCGGTGCCGCTGCTGCCGGTGGGACGCAGCACGATCCGCTCGGTGACGACGGTCGGCTCCGCGGCGCGCCGCTCGGCCACCAACCGCGCCATCGCGAACGACAGCTCGCGCAGGCCCTCGTGGCTCGCCGCGCTGACCGGGTAGACGTCCCAGCCCCGGGCCCGCACGTCCTCGCTGACGATGTCGGCCATGTCGCGGCCGTCCGGGACGTCGATCTTGTTCAGCGCCACGATCCGCGGACGGTCGTCGAGCCCGCCGTACGACGCGAGCTCGCCTTCAATCACGTCGAGGTCGGACATCGGGTTGCGTCCCGGCTCCATCGTGGCCAGGTCGACGACGTGCACGATCGCGGCGCAGCGCTCGACGTGCCGCAGGAAGTCGTGACCGAGGCCACGGCCCTCGCTAGCGCCTTCGATCAGCCCGGGGACGTCGGCGACCGTGAACGTCGTGTCTCCGGCGCGCACCACCCCGAGGTTCGGCACCAACGTCGTGAACGGGTAGTCCGCGATCTTCGGCCGCGCCCGGCTCAGGGCTGCGATCAGGCTGGACTTGCCGGCGCTCGGGTAGCCGACCAGGCCGACGTCGGCGACCACCTTGAGCTCGAGACCGATCGTCCGCTCGTCGCCTGGCTCACCGAGGAGCGCGAAGCCCGGTGCCTTGCGCTTGGAGGAGGCGAGCGCCGCGTTGCCGAGGCCACCTCGGCCACCCTCGGCGACGACCATCTCGCTGCCGGCACCGACCATGTCGGCGAGAACGGTGCCCTGGTCGTCGGTCACGACGGTGCCGTCGGGCACGGGCAGCACGAGATCCTCGCCGTGGGTGCCGTTGCGGTGCCCGCCGGCACCGTGACCGCCAGATGTGGCCCGCCGCAAGCTGTTGTGGTGGTAGTCGATGAGCGTGGTGACGTCGGGGTCGACCCGCAGGATGATGCTCCCGCCCGGGCCGCCGTTGCCGCCGTCGGGACCGCCGAGCGGCTTGAACTTCTCGCGGTGCACGGACGCGACGCCGTTGCCCCCGCGTCCCGCTGCGACGTGCAGGGAGACCCGGTCCACGAACGTGGGGACGGCCATCGCTTCCTCTCGGCTGTGAGCCCGAAGGGGCCCTGGAACGACGAAGGGCGTCTCCGGTGCTCCGGAAACGCCCTCGTCAGTGGCTGTGTGGGGTCCGGGTCACTCCCCGGCGGGGACGACGTTGACGACCCGGCGACCACGCTTGGTGCCGAACTCGACATTGCCGCCTACCAGCGCGAACAGGGTGTCGTCGCCGCCGCGGCCCACGCCGGAGCCGGGGTGGAAGTGGGTGCCGCGCTGGCGCACGATGATCTCGCCGGCGTTGACCAGCTGGCCGCCGTAGCGCTTGACGCCGAGGCGCTGGGAGTTGGAGTCGCGACCGTTCTTGGTCGACGCCGCGCCCTTCTTGTGTGCCATGAGCTCAGTCCTTTGCTGCGGTTGCCCTGCCCCGGTGGAGGAGCCGGGTCAGAGGGAGATGTCGGTGACCTTGACCTGGGTGTACTTCTGGCGGTGACCCTGGCGCTTCTTGTAACCGGTCTTGTTCTTGTACTTCTGGATCACGATCTTCGGGCCCTTGGTGGCGCCGAGTACCTCGACGGTCACGCCGGCCGTGTCCAGCGAGGAGAGGTCGCTGGTGACCTTCTCGCCGTCGACCACCATCACCACGGGAAGCGTCAGCGACTCGCCGGGGGCGGTCGCGACCTTGTCGATCTCGATGACGTCGCCGACAGCAACCTTCTGCTGCTTGCTGCCACTGCGCACGATCGCGTACACCGCGACTCACTCTCCTCGATGGTTCCTCGAAATGTCCGGGTCCGCGCGTCTCGCCGGGCGCGCACGTCACCACCGATGGTGGAGGGAGTGCGTCGACACGCAGAGGCGGCGTGCAGGCACGCCGAGGCTCCACTTTACGGGGCGGGCAAGACCCGGGTCAAAACGGCGGCCGGTCAGCGCTTGCGTGAGCCCTTGCGCTTGATCGGGACGTGCAGGACGAAGCCACCCTCGGCGTCCTCCGGGTGTTGACCGTCCTGCCGGTCGCGCTCCCCGTTGTGCTGCGCGTCGACGTCGACGTCGGCGTCGCCGTCGTGCTCGGCGACCTGCGCCTGGGCCAGCTGCGGGAGCTGGGTGCTGACCGGCGGGCCGGCAGCGCGACGCGCGGACCGGCGTCGGGTGGACGTGACCACCGTGGGCGCGGCCGGCTCCGCAGGCTGAGCCGGCGCGGCTGGCTCGGCCGGCGCGGCCGGCTCGGCCGACTCGGCCGACTCGGCCGGCTCGGCCGGCTCGGTCGCCTCAGTCGCCTCGGTTGGCGTGGTCTCCTCGTCGGGTGCCTCCGAGGCCGGGGTGGCGTCGGTGGCCAGCGGCCGCTCCGGTTCCTCCAGCGTCTGCGCGGAGACCGGCTCCGGGGTTTCAGCGGACTCCTTGCCCAGGTCGGGCTCGGGCTGCCGGTCGTACTGGTCCGGCTGAGGGGTCTGGTCGGGCTGCCGGTCCTGCTGTGGTGTCTGGTCGGGCTCGTCGACTGGCTGCCTGTCGGCGTGCTCACGAGCCATCGCGGCGACGTCCCGGGGCGACGGTGCAGCCACGGGGCCGTTGCCGCCCCCGTTCGCGCCACCGCTGCGCCCGCGGCCGGTGCGGCCACGGCGGCCGCCGCGCTTGGCGTCGTCATCGAGCTTGCTGCTCGGCTCGATCGGATGGTCGTGGACCAGAACGCCCCGCCCCTTGCAGTGCTCGCAGTCCGTGCTGAACGCCTCGAGCAAGCCGGTGCCGATCCGCTTGCGGGTCATCTGCACCAGGCCGAGCGAGGTGACCTCGGCGACCTGGTGCCGGGTGCGGTCGCGGCCCAGGCACTCGACCATCCGGCGCAGGACGAGGTCGCGGTTGGACTCCAGCACCATGTCGATGAAGTCGACGACGATGATGCCGCCGATGTCGCGGAGCCGGAGCTGGCGGACGATCTCCTCGGCCGCCTCGAGGTTGTTCTTGGTCACCGTCTCCTCGAGGTTGCCACCGGAGCCGGTGAACTTGCCGGTGTTGACGTCGACGACGGTCATCGCCTCGGTGCGGTCGATGACCAGCGAGCCGCCCGAGGGCAGCCAGACCTTGCGGTCGAGGCCCTTGGCGATCTGCTCGTCGACCCGGTACGACGCGAACAGGTCGGCCGCCTGTCCTGAGCCTGTCGAAGGGTCGTTTCCCTCGTCGTCGGGGCGGTAGCGCTCGAGCCGCTCCCGCAGGTCGGGCGCGACGTGGCTGACGTAGCCGTCGACGAGGTCCCAGGCGTCGTCACCCTGGATGATCAGCCGGGTGAAGTCCTCGGTGAACAGGTCGCGGACCACCTTGAGGGTCAGGTCCGGCTCGCCGTACAGCAGCTGCGGCGCTTGGCCTGCGGCGACCTTCGTCTCGATGTCGCCCCAGCGGGCGGTCAGCCGCTCGACGTCGCGGGTGAGCTCGTCCTCGCTGGCCCCCTCGGCCGCAGTGCGCACGATCACGCCCGCAGTGTCGGGGACGATCTCCTTGAGCAGCGTCTTGAGCCGGTTGCGCTCGTTGTCCGGGAGCTTGCGGGAGATGCCGCTGGTGGTGCCGTCGGGCACGTAGACCAGGAACCGGCCCGGCAGGCTGACCTGGCTGGTCAGGCGCGCGCCCTTGTGGCCGACCGGGTCCTTGGTGACCTGGACCAGGATCGGCTGGCCGGACTTGAGCACCGACTCGATCTTGCGCGGCTGGCCGTCCTTGGCGCCCAGCGCGTTCCAGTTCACCTCGCCGGCGTACAGCACCGCGTTGCGGCCCTTGCCGATGTCGATGAACGCCGCCTCCATCGACGGCAGCACGTTCTGCACCCGGCCGAGGTAGACGTTGCCGATCAGGGAGGTCTGCGACTCGCGAGCGACGTAGTGCTCCACGAGCACCTTGTCCTCGAGCACGCCGATCTGGGTGAGGTCGTCGCGCTGCCGGATCACCATCACCCGGTCGACGGACTCGCGGCGGGCCAGGAACTCGGCCTCGCTCACGATCGGGGCACGGCGGCGTCCTGCCTCGCGGCCCTCGCGGCGGCGCTGCTTCTTCGCCTCCAGCCGGGTCGAGCCCTGGAGCGAGGTGATCTCGTCCTCGGGACTGCGAGACTTGCGGACGCGGGTGACGGTGTTGCTCGGGTCATCGGAGGAGTCGCGGTCGTCGCCGGAGCGGCGACGGCGGCGGCGGCGCCGGCTGGCGGAGGATCCACCCTCCTCGGCGTCTTCCCCGCCGCCCTTGTCGCCCTTGTCGTCCTTGTCGCCCTTGTCGTCCTTGTCGCCCTTGTCGTCCTTGTCGCTGGTGGCGTCGTCGGCGCTGCGGTCGGTGCTGTCATCGGACGTGTCGTCGCCGTCGCCTCCGCCCTTGCGGCGGCGGCGGCCGCCACGGCGGCGGGGTCGGCGGCGGGTGCCCGCCTCGTCGTCGTCCGCGGTCTCGCCGCCGTCCGGGCCGTCGCCGGCGTCACCGGACTCGGCGGCCGGCGCCGACTCCGTGACTGGCTCTGCCGCGGCTTCATCACTGCTGGGCGCCGCCTCGGCGGTCTTCTTACGGGTGCGCTTGCGCGGTGTGGCCGCGGCCGCGTCCGGGGCCTGGAAGAGCGGCACGATGGCGGACGCGCGCGACGGCCCCTCGGCGTCACCCATGGCGGGCTCGGTGTCCAGGTCGGTGCCCGGTTCGATGTCGGGTTCGGTGTTGGGCTCGGCGGCCGCGTCGGCGGCCGGCTCGGCGGCCGGGGTGGCCTTCTTCGCGCCGCCCTTCGCAGCGGTCTTCTTGGCGGTCTTCCGCGCGGCCGCCTTCTTCACCGGCGGCGCGTCCTCGTGCTCGGCCTCGGGTGCCGTCTCCGCCTCGTCTCCCGCAGGAGCTGCGGTCTTCTTCGCCGCAGCCTTCCGGGTGGTCTTCTTGGCGGCGGTCTTCTTGGCGGCCGTCTTCTTCGCGGTGGCCTTCTTGGCGGTGGCCTTCTTGGCGGTGGTCTTCTTGGCAGCGGTCCTCTTCGCGGCGGTCTTCTTCGCCGGCGGGGCCGGCTGCGCGGCGTCGTCGCTCAGCGGGAGCGGCGCGTCGACCGGACCGGGCTCCGGGTCAGGGGGCGACGCAGGCGCCTCGCCGGAGGCGTCGCCCGGGGTCTCGTCGGGGGTCTCGTCGGGGGTCTCGTCGGGGGTATGGCCGGGACGTTCGCTGTCGAGCATGGTGCTCTCCTCGGCACCGAGTCGGAGCCGGAGCCCCACCGCGGTGCGGTGTCGTCCGTCGTCCGCTGGGGCGTACGACGTGAAGCCTTCATGGGCGGCGACACCCTCCGTGGTTGCCGAGGGGCGGTTCGCCGTTCACCGACCGCGGTCAGCGGGCCGACGGGCTCCTGTCACGAACCCTGGGTGTCGGCCGCGTCGCGGTCGGGTGACAACGGATCGCCCACCGTGCCGTCGCGAGGATCGAGCGGACCCTGGGCCAGACGCTGCTGGATTGGTGCAACGCCCAGGCTCAGACCGGCGATCTCGCGTAGTCCGGCGAGAATGTCGTCGGGTCTCACGGACGGCACGCCGTGCCGTAAAACCAGTTGCAGTATCGCACACGGGAGGTCCGGGACCGGACGATCGGGGCCCTCCTCGCCTGGTTCGGCGGCGAGTCGCAGCACCGCCGAGCGGGCGTCGAAGGTTCGCAGACCCTTCTTCGTCATCCGTTCGACGAGCACCTCATCGACCGCCAGGAACCGCTCGGCGGCGTCCGCGACGCTCGCGAGATCGACCCCGGTGAGCGTGATCCGCCAGTGGCTCGCCTCGAGTCGGTCGGCGAGCGAACCACCTGCGGACGGCACCACCTCAAGCAGGTCGAGCCCGTCCGGGAGCGCCTCGTCGAGCCGGGCGTGGACGGCGGCCGGGTCGACCACCTCGGCGAGCGCGATCTCGAGATACTCGGCCTCGCTGGCGGAGCCGGTCGGAGCCGCCCCGGCGTAGGAGATCCGGGGGTGCGGGTTGAACCCCGACGAGTACGCCATCGGCACCCGGGCCCGGAATACGGCGCGCTCGAAGGCCCGGCTGAAGTCGCGGTGGCTGGTGAACCGCAGCCGGCCGCGCTTGGCGTAGCGGATCCGCAGCCGCTGGACGGGCGGCGCCTGCTGCTCAGGTTGCTCACGCACGCCCGAAGGCTACGGTGGTCCCGAGCCGAGCAGCCACACGGCTCCGTACGCCGCCGCGACGATCGCCGCCACCGCCATGATCCCCGCCTGCCACGCCATTCGTCGTACGGCGAGCCAGCCGGCGATCGGGAGCAGCAGCGGGAATGCCGTCAGCAGGTAGCGGGGCTTCGAGCCGAAGTAGCCGGACGTGACGAACGCGAGGACGACGACCACCACCGAGTAGACGAGGAGCGGGAGCGGGAGGTCGTCGCGGTAGGCCCAGCCGACCAGTGCTCCGAGCGCGATCACCCCCGCGATGATCGCCAGGCCCGGCCACGGGGACGGCGCCGCCAGCATCTCGCCGAGCCGGTCCAGGAACGCGGCACCGAAGTCGATGCCGTTGTGCCAGCCCCGGGTCACCGCGAAGTAGCCGAACAGGTCGTGCGTGCGGGACGCGACGAACAACAGGTAGCCGATCAGGCCGAGCGGCGCCAGCAGGATCGCCTGCGCCCGTTGCCACGGGTGCGGCGGCGACAGGCGCAGGTCGAGCGCGGCCGCGACGATGACGGCGGCCACCAGTGCCGCGCCGGTCGGCCGGGTCAGGCCGGCCAGCAGGCAGAGCCAGCCGGCCGGCAGCCACGCCTGCGTGAGCACGAAGTACAGCGACCACGCGGCGAGGGCGGTGAACAGGGACTCGGAGTAGGACATCCACTGCACGGCGCCGACCGGCAGCAGCGCCCAGAGCAGCACCAGCAGCAGTCCTGCGCGCTCGCCCTTGAGCAGCTCGCCCACCCGGTAGATGCCCACCGCCGCAACGACCGAGGCGAGGACCGCCACGACCAGTCCGGCCACGGCGAGGTCGTCGATCGCCACCCGGAAGACCCGCTCGGCGGCCGGGAAGAGCGGGAAGAACGCGTAGTCGGAGAGGAGCCGCCCGTCGGGGTGCTGGACGACGGTGCCGTAGCCCCGGTCCGCGATGCCGGCGTACCAGCCCGCGTCCCACCCAGTCAGCACGTGCAGCACATGCCGGTCTGCGAGCCGCGCGGCGAGCAGGAGCACGCCGAGGACGACCACGCGCACGGCGACGTACAGCCCGGCGGCACGCACCCAGGGGACGTCCCGGACCTCGCGGACCTCCTGCAGCCGGCTCACGACGGATGCGCCCGGGCCAGCGGGGACTGGTAGATGGAGCGCACGACGTCCCCGTCGAGCCAGGCCGTGAGCCGGGCCGCCTCCGCCTCGAGCGGCGCCCGTGCCTCGCGCGGCAGCGTCGCCGCCGGCACCAGCACCACGGTCCCGTCGGGCGCCTGGGTCCAGCCGCCGACGATGCGGCCGTTCCACCACATCGTGGGGCCCCCGTTGCCGTTGCTGTCGAAGATCTTCGCGGCGTGCTCCCCCAAGTAGAAGTCGCGCTGCTTCCAGCCCATCGTGGTCGGGTCGAGCGCCGGCAGCAGCGCCGCCCAGCCCCCGGGCGCGGCTACCTCGTCGACGTCGTCCGGCAGCAGCCAGGCCGGGGTACCGTCGGCGAGCGCCACCTCGACCGCCGACACGTCGGCTAGTGCGCGGCGGACCGCGCCCTTGGTCGCACCGAGCCACCACACCACGTCGGCCTCGGTGCCCGGTCCGAACGTGTGCAGCCAGCTCTCCACCAGCGCGGCGTAGCCGGCCCGCTCGTCCAGCGCGGTGACCTCCTCCCCCAGCCACTCCGAGGCGAGGGTCCAGTAGGGGCGCGTGGTCTTCCAGCCCCCCTCGTTGCGGCCCCGGAGCACGACCCCGTCGGCGGCGAGCGTCGAGAGCACGCGGGGGGCGACGGGGAACTCGCCGCCGTAGCTCTTGCCCGGCGATATCTGCAGGCGTACGTCGAGCATCGGGATCCGTTCGCGCAGCATCGTCGTGGTCGCGGGCGCCGCAGCCAGCTCGGCAAGCACCGCGGCGCACACCTCCCGGAGCCAGGCCGGCCCGTCCGGAGCGACGCCGGCGGCCTCGAGCTCCTTGGCGAGCCGCGCGCCGAGCTGTGCGGCAACCCGGGCGGAGGCCGAGCCCCACACCGCGGGCAGCAGCTCGCGGGGGAACGCGAAGACGGTGCGCCGCATCGCGAGCTGGCGGACAACGGTGCGGTCGTGGAACAGCGCCCGCTCGATGTCGTCGCGCGTCGCCCCCGACCGCGCGTGCGCGGAGAGGTAGACGTTGGCCGGCTCGGTCGCGTGCAGGCAGGTCATCGCCTCGACGGCGGCCTCCACCGTGGCCACCCTCGCCGACGGCGCCAGCGCATGCCGGACCGCCAGCCGCCCCCGGCGCTCGTCATCGCTCACACTGCGCACCGCCTCATGGTGACGCACCGGACACCGGTGACGCGCGGAGCGCTGCCGTTCGGGCGGCTGACAGAATCGTCCGGTGTCCGCCGCGCCCGCCTCCTCCCCGCCCGAGGAGAGCCGGTTCGCGCGGGTGCTGGTGGTCGTGGGGATCGTGGCCCTCGCCTTCAACCTGCGGCCCTCGGCGGTCAGCGTGGGCCCGGTCCTCGACGAGATCATCGCCGGCCTAGGCATGTCCGCGGTCGAGGCCGGCGTGCTCACCTCGCTGCCGGTGCTCGCCTTCGCGGTCTTCGGAGCCCTCGCGCCGCGACTGGCACGCCTGGTCGGGGTTCACCGGCTGACCACGCTGGCCCTGGTCGGCGTCGTGGTCGGGCTGTACCTGCGCAGCCGGGCGGACGAGGTCTGGGCATTCCTCGCGCTCTCGCTGCTCTCGCTCGCCGGCATGGCGACTGCCAACGTGCTGCTGCCATCACTGGTGAAGCTCCACTTCCCCGACCGGATCGGCCTGATGACGTCGATCTACTCGACCGCCCTCGCGATCGGGCTGACCTCGGCCTCCGTCTTCACCGTGCCGATCAGCGAGGCGTACGACGGGTGGCGCTCCGGCCTCGCGGCGTGGGCGCTCCTTGCGGCGGTCGCGGTGGTCCCCTGGCTCGGCCTGTTCCGGCACGACCGCCCGGCCGACCTCGAGACCAGCGAGGGCAGGATCGGCCTCGGCGAGGTGGCCCGCACCCGGCTCGGCTGGCTGATGGCGCTGTTCTTCGGGCTGCAGTCGCTGCAGGCGTACTCGATCTTCGGCTGGTTCGCGGAGGTCTACCGGGACGCCGGCTTCTCCGCGCACACCGCCGGGCTGCTGCTCGGCGTGATCACCGGCATCAGCATCCCGCTCTCGTTCGTGATTCCGAACCTGGCAGCGCGCATGGACAACCAGGCGCCACTGATGTGGGCCCTGATGGCCTGCTACCCGATCGGCTACCTCGGGCTGATCCTTGCGCCGCGTGAGGGCGCATGGGCGTGGGCACTCGTGGTCGGGGTCGGCACCTGCACGTTCCCGCTGATCCTGACCTTGATCGGGCTGCGGGCGCACACCGCCGCCGGCACCGCTGCGCTCTCCGGGTTCACCCAGTCGACGGGCTACCTGATCTCGGCGGTCGGGCCCTTCGGCGTCGGGCTGCTGCACGGCCTCACCGGCGGCTGGACGGTGCCGCTGGTCGCGTTGCTGGTGGTCTCGGTGCCCCAGCTGATGGTCGGACTTGCCGTGTCACGCCCGTCGTACGTGGAGGACGAGCTGCCTACCCACGGCGACACGGCGACGGCGGTCAGACCACGCTGAGCGGGAGCAGTCGCTGGCCGGTCGGGCCGATCTGGATGTCGGTGCCCATCTCGGGGCACACGCCGCAGTCGTAGCAGGGAGTCCAGCGGCAGTCCTCGACGTCGATCGAGTCGGCGTCGAGCGCGTCCTCCCAGTCCTGCCACAACCAGTCCTTGTCGAGGCCGGAGTCGAGGTGGTCCCAGGGCAGCACCTCGTCGTACGAGCGCTCGCGGGTGGTGTACCAGTCCAGGTCGACGTCGGTCAGCGACGTCTCGCAGGCCGCGATCCAGCGGTCGTAGGAGAAGTGCTCGCTCCAGCCGTCGAACCGTCCGCCGTCGCGCCAGACCCGCTCGATCACGGCGCCCACCCGGCGATCGCCACGGGAGAGGAGTCCTTCGATGATGCCGGGCTTGCCGTCGTGGTAGCGGAAGCCGATGGACCGGCCGAACTTCCGGTCCGATCGCACCGCCTCGCGGAGTTTGCGCAGCCGCTCGTCGGTGGTCGCGGAGTCGAGCTGCGAGGCCCACTGGAACGGGGTGTGCGGCTTGGGTACGAACCCTCCGATCGAAACCGTGCAGCGGATGTCGTTGCGGCCCGAGACCTCGCGGCCCTTCGCGATCACCTTCTTCGCGAGGTCGGCGATCTGCAGTACGTCGTCGTCGGTCTCGGTGGGCAGGCCGCACATGAAGTACAGCTTCACCTGGCGCCAGCCGTTGCCGTAGGCGGTGGAGACGGTCCGGATGAGGTCCTCTTCCGAGACCATCTTGTTGATGACCTTGCGCATG
>Ga0207691_10004836_pt1 | contig 13026 bp, 13 predicted proteins | sample KBSM13metaG_FD_184327 | JGI IMG/M metagenome (GOLD analysis project Ga0207691, IMG submission 184327) | Miscanthus rhizosphere microbial communities from Kellogg Biological Station, Michigan, USA - KBS M1-3 metaG (SPAdes) (version 2) | ecosystem: Host-associated > Plants > Roots > Rhizosphere >... | reverse complement strand
CTCTCGGGCGTCTTCTATCCCATCGCCAACATGCCCGGATGGCTGCAGGGGGTTTCCAACGCGTTGCCGCTCACGCACGCGGTGGCCGTGGGACGTCCGCTCCTCCTGGGACGATGGCCCGAGCATTGGGTGCTTCACGTGGCGGTCCTCGCCGCGTATGGCGTCGCCGGATTCCTGCTGGCGCTGCGTCTCTTTCGCAAGCGCCTGACGAGCTAGCGCCGGCCGCCGGGCCGCGAGGCGAGGTCCCCCGCCGGCCGAGGCCTACTTGTAGTGGACGCTGCAGCCGTACGGCGTCGTGGCGGCCACGCTCACCGGCTTGCCGGCCTTCATCTCGTCCAGCGCCAGGGCGACGTAGTTCTTCGCGCCCTTCACGTCGGCGACATTGGTGGACTGGCGGTCGTCGATCGCGCCGTTGTAGACCACCTTGCCGGTGCCATCGATGATGTACATGTGCGGCGTGGTCTTCGCGCCGTAGGCTCGCCCGACGGTGCCGGGCTCGTCCAGCAGGTAGCGCGCCGGCTGCGCCTTGAACTCGGAGAGCTGCTTCGAGATCGACGCCGGCTCGATGTAGTCGGAGGCGGTCTTCGCCGTCGAGCTCACCGCGAGCCACACGACGTCGTTCGCGTACTTCTTCTGCAGGGACTGCATGTTTCCGCTCTTGTAGTGCTTCTGCACGAACGGGCACTCGAAGTTGTGCCACTCGAGGACCACCGTCTTGCCCTTGTAGTCGGCGAGGTTCACCGCCTTGCCGGAAAGGTCGGTGAGCGTGAAGCCCGGCGCGGGCAACCCGGGCGTCGCGGAAGCGAGCGCGGAGGTGGAAATGGCGGCGGCGATGGCAAGAATGGTCTTCATCGGTTTCCTTTAGTTCAGCGTTGGGTCACGGCGGTCGGCTGCTTCGCCGGCAACCGCGAGATTTCGTCCAGCACCAGCGAGGGCGTGAGCACCTCGGGCAGCAGGCGCGGCGCTTCGCCGCCGGGAAGGTAGATCGCGTACACCGGCACGGCGTTGCGTCCCAGGGAGGCGAGCTCCTTCGTGATGCGCGGATCCTGGCGCGTCCAGTCGGCCTTCAGCGTCGTGACGTCGCGCGCGGCGAATGCCTTCACGACATCCGTGTTGTGCAATGCGACGCGCTTGTTGACCTGGCACGTGACGCACCACGCGGCTGTGAAATCCACGAATACGGGGCGGCCGGCATCGGTGAGCCGGCGCACTTCCTCGGGCGACCACGGCTGCCAGCCGGTCTCGCCCACCTTCGCGGCCTCGTTCGCGCCGGCGCTGCCCGCGCCCGGCCACGCCACGACGATGCCCACGATGGCGAGCATCACCGCGATGGCCGGCTGCCAGATGCCGCCGGCGTGCGCCCAGCGGCCGTAGAACCACGCGCCCATGGCGACGAGCACGAGCCCCGCGAGCAGCGCGAAGATCGCATCGACGCCGCCCAGGTTGCCCAGCACCCATGCGAGCCACGCCACCGTCGCGTAGAGCGGGAAGGCGAGCACCTGCTTGAACGTTTCCATCCACGCGCCGGGCTTCGGCAGCATGCGCAGCCAGCGCGGGAAGAAGGACAGCAGGAGCACGGGCAGCGCCATGCCGAGCCCCAGCGCGAAGAAAACCACGAGGGCGGACGCCGCGTCCTGCGTGAGCGTGGCGCCGATGGCAGCGCCCATGAAGGGCGCCGTGCACGGCGTGGCGACCACGGAGGCGAGCACCCCGGAGATGAATGCGTCGGCGTAACGGCCCTTGGCGCTCACGTTGGAGGTGAGCGACTGCGCGAAGGCGCCCCACTCGAACACGCCGGAGAGGTTCAACGCGAGGACGAAGAAGAGCACCGCGAGCAACGTCACGACCCAGGGCGACTGCAGCTGGAAGCCCCAGCCGAGCTGCGCGCCGGCCGAGCGCAGCGACAGCATGATCGCCGCCAGCGCGAGGAACGACACCAGCACGCCGGCGGTGAACACGATGCCCTGCATGCGCATGGCGCGCGCCTCGCCGTGCGCGTGCTCGACGAAGCCCATCACCTTGATGCCGAGCACCGGGAAGACGCACGGCATCAGGTTCAGGATCATGCCGCCCACGAGCGCGAAGAAGAGCGACGCCAGCGTGCCGGCCGCCGCGGCGCTGCCGGCGACGGAGCCCGTCGCGGCGCCGGACGCAGAGGGGAGCGCGCCGACATCGGCGGCGACATTGATCGCTTTCGCGTCGGTCTTCGGCCAGTTCCCGCCGGCGACCGCGACACCGGCCACGGACTTCACGGCGGCGGGCGGCGGGTCCGCGAGCTTCATCTCGATGCGCACCGCGCGACCTTCGCGCGAGACCTTCTGCGGCGCGGCCGGCTCGATGATGCCTTCGCGCTCGGGGAAGAAGGTCACCTTCGCGGGCACCTCGACGCCTTCCGGTGGCGTAAGCCGCACGACGAGCGACGTCTTGTTCAGCGCCGAATCGAATTTCCATCCCGACGCATCGACGGGCAGGTTGTTGCGCGCACGCGCGATGGCCGCCTCCACGCGCGCATTCGCGGGCGCATCGGCCGAAGCGAGCGTCAACGTCGCATCCAGCTCGCCCTTCTCCGGAATGCAGATGTCCTTGCACACCAGCCACTCGACGCGCGCCTTCACCGGCACGTTGCCGTTGGCAACGCCGGCCGGCGGCGTGAGCTCGCTGAGGAGCACGACCTCGTCTTCGTACCCGTAATTCATCAGCGGGCCCACGGGAAGCGGGTGCGGATACGGCCACTGGATCGCTCCCGCCTTCCAGCCTTCCGGGAGCACCCACTCGATCTTCGTGGGCAATCCCGAATCGCCCGGGTTCTTCCAGTACGTGTGCCATTGCGGCTCCATTCGAAGCCGCAATCCGACCGTGACGGGCTTGCCCGCCTGCGTGGCCGCTTTCTCCGCGACGAGCTCCGCTTCCACGTGCTCGGTCTTCACGACGGGCGCGGCGAACGCGCCGCCGGAGCACCATACGGCGAAAGCGAGGAGGAAGATTCTCAACATCGGTAAAATTATAGGCTCATGCTCTGGATCAAGGCCCTGCACATCGTCTTCGTCGTCGCGTGGTTCGCGGGGCTTTTCTACCTGCCGCGCCTGTTCGTCTACCACGCCCAGGCCGAGGATGCGCCCTCGCGGGAGCGCTTCAAGGTGATGGAGCGCAAGCTCTATCGCGGCATCATGACGCCTTCCATGGTGATCACGCTGGCCACGGGCCTCTGGCTCTGGCTCGGCTTCGGCTTCCACGGCGCGTGGCTGCACGCGAAGGTGGGGCTGGTCGTGCTGCTGGTCGCCTATCACTTCTGGATGCGCGCCCTCATGGCCGATTTCGCGCGCGACGCCAACCGCCACACGCACGTCTACTATCGCTGGGTGAATGAGGTTCCGACGGTGATTCTGTTCGCCGTCGTGGCGCTCGTCGTCGTAAAGCCCTTCTGAGATGAGCGCGAAACCGCCCCGCATCCTGCACAAACAGGAGAACACCCCGCATTATTTCTTCGCGCCCTGCCCGAAAGGGCTGGCAGGCGTGCTGGCCGAGGAGCTCGCGGCGCTGGGCGCGGAGCGCGCGGAGGCCTCCGAGGCCGGCGTGGCCTTCCGTGGGGCCTTCGACCTCGTCTACGCCGCGAACCTGCATTCGCGCATCGCGAGCCGCATCCTCTGGCAGGTGGCGCGCTTCCCGTACGCGAACGAGAACGACATCTACGAGCGCGCGAAGGACGTGCGCTGGCAGGACTTCTTCTCCGCGGAGCGCACGTTCAAGATCGAGACCAACGCGCACCGCAGCCCGGTGAAGAGCCTGGATTTCGTGACGCTGCGCGTGAAGGACGCCATCGCCGACCATTTCCGCGACGCGCTGGGCAAGCGTCCCTCCGTGTCCTCGCGCAACCCGGATGTCCGCGTGCACGTCTTCCTCGACGCGAAGTCCTGCACGCTGTACGTGGACACGACCGGCGAGCCGCTCTTCAAGCGCGGGCGCCGCGATCACGTCGGCGAAGCGCCGCTGAAGAAGAACCTCGCCGCGGGCATCCTGCGCATGGCGGGATGGCGCCCGGGCATCGCGTTGCTCGATCCCATGTGCGGCGCCGGCACGTTTCTCTCGGAAGCCGCGGAGATGTCGCTCGCCATGGCGCCCGGGCGTTCGCGCTCGTTCGGCTTCCAGAACCTCGCGCGCTACAACGCCGCTAAGTGGGAGCGCCTGCTCGAGAAGGCGCGCCGCGAGGAAAAGCCGGTCGCCGCGCTGCCGATCTACGGCTCGGATCTCCACGGCCGCTCGCTCGAGCATGCGCGCATGAACCTGCGCGATTCCGGGCTCGAGGAGGCGGTCACGCTGAAGCAGGTGAACCTGCTCGAGCTGCGCGCGCCCGCGCCCACCGGGCTCATGGTCACCAACCCGCCTTACGGCGTGCGCCTCGGCGAGAAGGAAAAGCTCGCGGCGTTCTATCCGCAGCTGGGCGATGCGCTGAAGAAGCGCTTTCCCGGATGGACCGCGTACATCCTCTCGGGCGACCCGGACCTCGCGAAGCTGATCCGCCTCTCGGCGTCGAAACGCACGGTGCTCTACAACGGCGCGCTCGAATGCCGCCTCTACGAGTACCGCATGGTGGCGGGCGGCAACCGGAAGGACTCGTGACCGTCGAGACGCTGCTGCGTCTCGCGCTGGTTCCCGCGGCGATCTGGCTCGCCACCCTCGCCGCGCGGCGCTGGGGTCACGCGGTGTCCGGTTACCTGGGCGGCATGCCGCTCATCGGCGGACCGATCACGCTCTTCATCGCGATCGACCACGGCACGGAGTTCGCCGCGCGCTCCGCGACGTTCACGCTGGCGGCGATCCTGGGGCAGGGCGCGCATCTGCTCGCGTTTTCCCACGCTGCGCGATCGGGTGCCTCATGGCCGCCGGCGTTGCTCGCCGGGTGGAGCGCGTTCGCCCTGGCCGCGCTCGCGACGGCCTGGCTCGAGCCCGGCCCGCTCGCCGCGGTGGCGCTGGCCGTCACGGGCCTCGCCGCCGCTTGGCTCTTCCTGCCCCGGCCCCGGGAGGCGGCCACCCCCGCGCGGATCCCGCCGGCGGAGCTGCGCCTGCGCCTCGTCGCGGCCTTCCTCCTCGCCGCCGCGATCCTGTGGGCGGCCGACACCTTCGGCCCCGTCGCGAGCGGCATCCTCCTCTCGGTCCCGGTGACGGGCTCGATCATGCCGCCCTTCACCCTCGCGCTCTACGGCGCCGATTCGGTCGCCCGCCTCACACGCGGCTTCGTGGTGGGCCTCACCGGCTTCACGACCTTCTTCCTGGTGGTGGCCCTGGCCGCCATCCCCTGGGGGATCACGGCCGCTTTCGTGGCCGCCGTCCTGGGCGCCCTGGCCGCCGTGACCGTGGCCTCCCGGACCCTCCGGATCGCCCACGCCCGGTAGGAGCCCCCTTACGCCCCGGTTGGCGGTTTCCTGATTCTCCCGGGACGGCCAAAACCCCACCATGGGCATTGCTGGAGGGACGCCGAGCGCGGCCCGAACTCAACCTTATTGCCCCCCGTGGGCCCTGACTTGGAGGCAACACATGAAAGCTCTTCTCGCTGCGATCATCGGCGCGTCGTTCCTGATGCTGGGTGGCTGCAACACCGTCGAAGGCGTTGGCAAGGACGTGAAGGCCGGCGGCTCGAAAGTGGAACGCGAAGCCGCGGAACACAAGCGTTACTAAGCCGGACCCCGTAAGCCTCATCACGGGAGCTCGTCGAATGGCCGACGACATCCGCGACCAGCTCCGCCAGGACCACGAAACGGTCCTCGCGGAGCTGGACGCGTTGCGCGCCGGCGGCGACGAGCAGGCCTGCCTCTCGGGATTGCGGCAGCTTCGGCGCACGTGGGTGATCCACGCGCTCGCCGAGGAGACTGTGGTCTACCGCGCCCTCGAGGGCGTGGAGGCGGCCAACGATTCGAAGAGCTCGCGCGCCGACGAACGCTTCGTCGAGCACGAGCTGGTGGAAGGGCTTTTCGAAAAGCTCTCGCGCTCGCGCCCCGGCACCATCGAGTGGCATGCGCGCATCAACGTGGCCGGGGACCTGATCCGCCGCCACATCGAGACCGAGCACGAAGACACTTTCCGTGCGCTCGGCGAGCGCTTCGAGCAGGAGCAGCTCGACGAGATCGGGCGGCGCTTCCGCCTGGCGCACGGCAAGCTCACGATGCTCGAGGAAGCGAAGGCGGCCTAGGCCGTCAGCGCGGCGCGCTTCATCAGCGCCGCCGCATCGGTTCCCGCGGCCAGCGTCCCGAAGACGCGGCCGCTTCCCTGCGGTTCAAGGCGCGACGAGGCGAAAGCGCGCGCAGCCGCGCCATCCGAGTAACGCCCCATGAGTGACGACTGCATCGCGAGCGCCAGGCGCTCGACGATGGCGCGCGCCTGTGTCTCGGCGAGCGCGGGATCGCGCATGGCGTTGCGCGCCGTGTCGATCGCCTTCGCCGCCGGCCCATCCTTGCCCGCTTCCTGCCTGAGCGCTTCCATCGCGTCCGGCGACTTCGCGAGCGCCCGCAGCACGTCGAGGCAGATCACGTTGGCGCTGCCTTCCCAGATGCCGTTCAGCGGCGCTTCGCGATAGAGCCGCGCGAGAGGCGACTCCTCGACGTAGCCGTTGCCGCCGAGGCACTCCATCGCTTCCACAGCTACCGGCGTCATGCGCTTGCACAGCCAGTACTTGGCGATCGGCGTGAGGACGCGCTGCAATTCGCGCTCGCGCGCATCGCTCGCGGAAGCATCGAACGCGGCGGCGAGGCGCAGGGCGAGCAGCATCGCGGCCTCCGTTTCCAGCGCCAGGTCGGCGAGCACGTTCTGCATGAGGCCGTGCTCGGCAAGCGTCTCTCCGAACGCGCTGCGGTGGCGCGCATGGTGCAGCGCCTCGTTCAGCGCCGCGCGCATCATGCCCGCCACGCCCACCACGATGTCGAAGCGGGTGTGGTGCGCCATCTCGATCAGGGTCGGGATGCCGCGGCCCGGCTCGCCCACCAGCCAGGCGGATGTGCCGTGGTATTCGATCTCGGAGGAGGCATTCGAGCGATTGCCCACCTTGTCCTTCAGCCGCTGGATGAAGAACGGGTTGCGCGTGCCGTCGGGCAGCGATCGCGGCACGAAGAAGCACGTGACGCCTTCCGGCGCGCGCGCGAGCGTGAAGAACGCGTCGCTCATGGGCGCCGAGCAGAACCACTTGTGGCCTTCGAGCCGCCAGGCGCCGTCGCCGCGCGTGGCCTCGGTGCGCACCTGCCGCAGGTCGGAGCCGCCCTGCTTCTCGGTCATCGCCATGCCGATGGTGGCGCCGGTCTTCCCGTCCACCGGGATGGGGCGCGGATCGTAGGCGTCGGCGAGGACTTTCGCGCGCCATTGGCGCTCGATGTCCGGCGCGTGGCGCATCACCGGGATCGACGCGAAGGTCATCGTCACCGGACAGGCCGTGCCCTGCTCGAGCTGGTTCCAGAGATAGAAGAGCACCGCGCGGCCGCTGAAGCCCGCCGGCGTGTGCTTCCATGCCGCGGAATGCACGCCGGCGCCCAGCGCGCGTCCCATGAGCGCGTGATACGACGGGTGGTAATCCACCGAATCGATGCGATGGCCGAAGCGGTCGTGCGTGGCGAGCTGCGGCGTGTGGTGGTTGGCTGCCGCCGCGTGCGCCTGCGCGTCGGCCGAGCCCACGTAGCGGCCCAGCTCCCGCGCCGCGCCTTCGATCCACGTGGCGTTCGCCCTGCGCACCGCGGCCTTGAGCCACGCATCGCCGCTGTACGCGTCGTAGCCGGCGAGCGGCGGCGGCTGGTTCAGGACCTCGCCGCTCATCGCTCGTGGACCCAGCCGATGAGCGCGTCGAGGGCGGGCTGCGCGGCATTCGCCTTCGCATGGTTCGCCATCATCACGACGACCCAGCGCCGAGCGCTGCGGTCGATCACGTAGCCCGCGATGCTTTGCACCCCGGTGAGCGTGCCGCCCTTGATGTGGGCCTGGCCGGCGCCGGCGCCCACGCGTTTCTTCAGCGTGCCGTCGGTGGCGAATACCGGCATCGACGAGGCGATCTCCGGCATGAGGGGCGTGGCCCACGCGCGCTGCAGGAGCGCCGCAAGGGTCCCTGCCGTGATGCGGTCCTCGCGCGCGAGGCCCGAGCCGTTCTCGATCGCGAACCCGGGGGCCTCGATGCCGCGCGCGGCGAGCCATTCGCGCACCACGCGCGCGCTTGCGCGCTTCTCCCCGCCGCCCGGCTGCTGCGCCGAGAGGGTGAGGAAGATCTGCCGGGCCATGACGTTGTTGGAAAACTTGTTCATGTCGCGCACCAGGTTCGCGAGCGGGTCCGACTCGGCGCGCAGCACGAGCCTCGCATCGGCGGGCACCTTGCCGTCGCGCACCTTGCCGCGCAGCTTCCCGCCGGTCTCGCTCCACAGCCAGCGCAGCACCGACTCGCCGTAACGCGACGCATCGAAAACCGTGAGCGCCCACGAGTTCTCGCCGCAGGCCACGGGGTAGCTGCCGCTGAAGATCGCGGTGGCGAGCAGGCCGTTCTCCATGAACTCGTGCTTGAGATCGCCGCGCCACCACGTGCACGGCCCCGGCACCGGGCGGATGCGGCTGATGATCTCGACGTTGGGCAGGTCGGGCTGCGCCACGACGCGCACCGCCTTGTCGTCGGGCACGAAGCGGAATTCCACCGCGTGGAAGTTCACGAGGAACGCGTCGGCGCCGGCGTTGTAGGCGCGGCGCGGATCGTTGTCGAAGCGGCCGGGGTCGTGCGGCGGCGCGGGCGCGAACCAGGAGCGGTCGATGACGACGTCGCCGCGGATCTCGCGGATGCCGCGCGAACGCAGGTCGTGGAGCGCCAGCCAGACGCGGTCGATGGTGAGCTTGGGATCGCCGCCGCCCCGGATGTAGAGGTCGCCCTCCAGGACGCCGGCGGTGAGCTCGCCGGTCACGAGGAAATCGGTCTTGAACGTGTAGGCGGGACCGAGGAGATCCAGCGCGGCGTATGCGGTGACGAGCTTCATCACCGAGGCCGGGTTCATCGGCACCTCGGCGTTGTGCGACACGGCAGGCGTGCCGCGCTCCACCGGCACTACCACCGCCGCGACCGCGGATTCCGGCACGCCGGCGCGCGCGAGCGCCTCGCGCACCGGCGCCGGGAGCTCCGCCATTGCCGCGAGCGGCAACGAGATCGACAGCAGCGCGGCGGCGAGCCTCATGCAGCGCCCAGCTCGTCCACGATGGCGCGCGCGGCTTCCACCAGCAGCGCGAACTCCGCCTCTTCCACGACGTAAGGCGGCATGAAGTACACCGTCCTGCCGATGGGCCGCAGGAGGACGCCGCGCGCGAGCGCGATCTCGAAGGCGCGCGATGCGAACCCGGGCGATTCACCCGCGACTTCGAACGCCCAGATCATTCCCAGGTGCCGGAAGTCGCGCACGCGCGGATGGTGCGCGAGCGCGCTCGCCATCTCGAAGAAGCGCCCGGCCTTGCGCTCGTTCGCGGCGATGACGCCGTCGCGCTCGATGAGGTCGAGCACCGCGCATGCCGCGCGGCACGCGAGGGGGTTGCCCGAGTACGAATGCGAATGCAGGAAGCCGCGCGCCACGTCGTCGTCGTAGAACGCGCCGTACACCTCGTCGGTCGAGAGCACGCACGAGAGCGGCAGGTACCCGCCGGTGATCCCCTTCGAGAGGCACATGAGGTCGGGGGCGATGCCGGCCTGCTCGCACGCGAACAGGGTCCCGGTGCGGCCGAACCCGGTCATGATCTCGTCGGCGATGAGCAGCACGTCGTGCTCGGTGCACAGCTCGCGCGCGCGGCGCAGGTATTCGGGATGGTGGAAGCGCATCCCGCTGGCGCCCTGCACCAGCGGCTCCACGATGAAGGCCGCGATCTCGTGGCCGTGCTCGTCCAGGATCTTCGCGAGCTCGTCGGCCGCGTGCACGGCGCCCTTGATGCCGCCGAAGCGATGGTCGTCGTGGTGGCGCGCCGGAAACGGCGCCACCAGCGCGGGCTTGATCAGCGGGGCGTACGCGTCGCGGAAGATCTCCACGTCCGTCACGCCGAGCGCGCCCAGCGTTTCGCCGTGATAGCCGCCCTCGAGCGCCAGGAAGCGGCGCTTGCCCGCCTCCCCGCGATTGGCCCAGAAGTGGAACGCCATCTTCAACGCGATCTCCGCGGCCGATGCGCCGTCGGAGGCGTAGAACGCGTGGCCAAGCCGTCCGGGCGCGATGCGCGCGAGCCGCTCGGCGAGCTCGATGGCGGGCGCGTGCGTGAAGCCCGCCAGCATCACGTGCTCGAGCGCGTCGAGCTGGTCGCGGATCGCGGCGTTGATCGCGGGATGCGAGTGTCCGAAGAGGTTCACCCACCACGAGCTCACGCCGTCGAGATAACGCTTGCCCTCGAAGTCGTAGAGCCACGGCCCTTCGCCGCGCGCGATCGGCACCAGCGGGAAGCGCTCGTGCAGCTTCATCTGCGTGCAGGGGTGCCAGACCGACGCCCGGCTGCGCGCGACCATCTCGGCGTTGCTCATGGGGGCCTAAGCCGCCGCGATGCGGTTGATCTGTTGCGCGGTGGCGCTCGTGGCCTCGGTGGCCAGCGAGGCGAGGGCGTCGGGTGGAAGCGCCAGCGTGCCGCCGGTCACGTAGCAGAGCGCCGTGAAGAGGGAGCGCACCTCGACCGCCGCGAGCGGATCGGAAGTCTCGCCGTTGTCGATGCGCACGCCGTCCACCGCCACGACCACGCGAACGCCTTCGTTCAGCAGGGCGCTGGAGCCATGCTGTTCGTGGTACTGGGTGAGCTTTTCGAGGATGAGGCCCTCGAGCTCGGCCTTTTCTGCGTTTCCGAGGAGCGGCACCAAACCATTCTAGCCGACGCTTTGCGGCGCATCTGGCATCCAACCGGGGCGAGTGCTAGCAACACCGGCCCTTGAATCCATGGCAAAAACCGGTCTGTGCACGCAGTTTGCTTGTAAAACGTTGTATCGGAAGGAACTACGTTTGCGCAGCAATGCTCTGAGGAAGGAGCCCGGCAAATGCACCTGCTCGACCGCATCGAGACGCAACTGATCTCCAATCGGCTGCCGCTTGTGGCGATCACAGTAGCCGCCGTGCCTTACGCCAACACGCCGGTGGTGCTCACGTTGCACTGGCATGGCTTCGTGGAAATGCGGCTCGCCGCGTCGAGCGAGGCCAATGTCGTCGGCTACCAACCGGTGCCCTCATCGGCGCTGCAGATCAACGATCGCTGGGATGGATTCTCCCAGCTCGAAAACGAGGTTCTGGACGTCGCATGGGAGCTGGGTTCCTGGGATCTCGCGCGCATGGAAGCGCTGCCCTTCGTGCGCCCCGGCGCGACGGAGCAGGAGTCGCTCGAGTGCATGGGCGCGTTCGGCTCGTTGCCGCTGCAGATCGATGGGCAGCCGCCGGTAGTGGCGGAAGTCCCGGATGCCGAGGACCTCATCGCGACGGCCTCGCGCTCCGGATACGTGCAATGGTTGTTCAGGCCGGTGCGGGGAGGCGTGTGGGCGGAGGTGGCGGAGGATGCGACGCTGATGGATGGCGGCTATCGCGACCCGCCGTGCCCGGTCCTGCCCTCGCCGACGCGCATCGGGCGCAATCGCCGGCCGAGGAAAGTCGTCTACCAGTTCGGGCGCGCCGCGCGGCTCGCGCGCTAGCGTCCCTCGCGGCGGTACTTCTCGTCGCGTCGTGCGCGACGACGCCGGCGCTGGATCGCCACATCCTGCAGGCGGAAGCGTCCAGCACGCGTTCGGCCAACGTGAAGGGCTCGCACGGCTATCTTTCGCGCGAGCAGAGCAAGGCGGTCATCGAGAAGCTGAAGAGCCAGTCGCCCGATGCGGGCGTGCTCGAGCGCCACCTCGCCATCGAGCAGTCGCTCTCGGGCGATCCGCTGAGCGTCGGCAACCGCGTCATGCTGCTCGAGGATGGCAAGCAGACCTACGAGGCGATGCTGAAGGCGATCCGCGCCGCGCGGCACCACATCCACGTCGAGACGTACATCTTCGAGGCGGACGACACCGGGAATCTCTTCGCCGATGCGTTCATCGCGAAAGCGCAGGCGGGCGTCAAGGTCCGCGTGATCTACGACGCGGTGGGCTGCATCAAGACGCCGAAGGAATTCTTCAAGCGCATGGCCGACGGCGGCGTGGAGCTGCTGGAATTCAACCCCATCCTCAAGGGCGGCATCGACGAGCTGAACCAGCGCGACCACCGCAAGCTCACCATCGTCGACGGCCGCATCGCGTTCCTCGGCGGCATCAACATCAGCGACGTGTACGGCGCGTCCTCGGGCGGAAGCTCGAGGATGCGCGACGAGCCGGTGGAGAAGCGCCCGTGGCGCGACCTGCAGTCGAGCGTCGAAGGCCCGGCCGTCAACGAGCTCCAGCGGGTGTTCCTCACGCAGTGGGCGCGCCGGCGCAAGGAAGCGCCCATCGAGGATCGCGCCTACTACCCGACGCAGCCGCAAGCGGGGCCGCACGTGGTGCGCGTCATGGCGGGCTCGCCCGCGGACGAGGGCATCAACGACGTCTACGCGGCGATGATCTCGGCGATCGACAACGCCGAGAAGGAAGTGCGCATCATCAACCCCTACTTCGTGCCGCACGAGGACCTTCGCCGCGCGCTGCGCGAAGCGGCGCAACGCGGCGTGGAGGTCACGCTCATCCTTCCCGCGCACAGCGACAGCTGGATCACGTACTACGCGGGGCGCTCCTACTACGGAGAGCTGCTCGACGCGGGCGTGAAGATCTACGAGAGGCGCGATCGCATCCTGCATGCGAAGAGCGCGACGGTGGATGGCGTGTGGACCACCATCGGCACCACCAATCTCGACTGGCGAAGCCTCCTCTACAACGACGAGATCAACGTCGTCGTCCTGGGGGCCGACTTCGCGGGGCAGCTGAACGCCGTGTTCCGGAAAGACATCGCCAATTCCGAGGCGATAACCCGCGAAGCCTGGGAGCGGCGCCCGCTGGACGCCCGCGCCAAGGAAGCCACCGCCAAGGCCTGGGCCCGGCTGCTTTAGCAAGTTCCTGATTTTTCAAGG
>Ga0207691_10004835_pt1 | contig 13027 bp, 9 predicted proteins | sample KBSM13metaG_FD_184327 | JGI IMG/M metagenome (GOLD analysis project Ga0207691, IMG submission 184327) | Miscanthus rhizosphere microbial communities from Kellogg Biological Station, Michigan, USA - KBS M1-3 metaG (SPAdes) (version 2) | ecosystem: Host-associated > Plants > Roots > Rhizosphere >... | reverse complement strand
TAAAGCTCCAGGACCTTGAGTCCACAGGATTTTTTCTCGTATGGCCACAAGCCTTCGCGAGCTGCTGGCTTCCACGCCGCTGTCTGGCGGCAACGCTCCCTACGTCGAAGCTCTCTATGAGCAGTTCCTCAGCGATCCGCAGTCGGTCGAGCCAGCATGGCGCGACTACTTCCAGCACCTGCAAGACGGTTTGAAGTTGCGCGACGGCGCGGCCGCCGAGCAGATTCACTCCGCCGTGCAGGCCGGCATCGTGAAGCGCGCGAGCGCGCCGCGATTGGCCTCAGCAGCCGCCGGCACGCTGAGCGGCGATGCCGCCGCCAAGCAGGGCGCGGTCTCGCGTCTGGTGCAGATCTACGCCAACCGTGGCCACCTCATAGCCAAGCTCGATCCGCTCGGCTTGCAGAAGCGCGAGCGGCCGCGCGTTCTGGAGCTCGGCTATTTCGGGTTGACCGATGCGGACCTCAACACCGAATTCCTCACCGGTTCGCGCCCGAACGAGCTCAGCAAGACGCTGAAACTGCGCGAATTGCTCGCGCAACTCGAATTCGCCTACTGCGGCACCATCGGTGCCGAGTTCGCGCACGTGTCCGACACCGAAGAGCGCCTCTGGCTGCAGGATGAATTCCTCAAGGGCCGGCTCAAGGGCAAGCTAACTACCGAAGAGCAGAAGAACATCCTCTGGCAGTTGTCGGCGGCCGAAGGCCTCGAGCGCTACCTGCATACCAAGTACGTCGGCCAGAAGCGCTTCTCGCTCGAAGGCGGCGATTCGCTGATCCCGCTGATGGACGACCTGATCCAGCGCGGTGGTGAGCAGGGCATCGAAGAATGCGTCATCGGCATGGCGCACCGCGGCCGTCTCAACGTGCTGGTGAACCTGCTCGGCAAGTCGCCTTCGGTGCTGTTCAACGAATTCGAAGGCAAGTACGACACCGCGCACATGCACGGCTCGGGCGACGTGAAGTACCACAAGGGCTTCTCTTCCGACCTGCGCACGCCCGGCGGCAATGTGCACGTGGCGCTCGCGTTCAATCCTTCGCATCTCGAAGTCGTGAATCCGGTGGTCGAAGGCTCGGTGCGTGCGCGCCAGGAGCGCCGCGGCGACGCGAAAGGCTCACGCGTGCTGCCCATCCTGATTCATGGCGATGCAGCCTTCGCGGGCCAGGGCGTCGTCATGGAGACGCTGCAGCTCTCGCAGGCGCGCGCGTTCTTCACCGGCGGCAGCATCCACATCATCGTGAACAACCAGGTGGGCTTCACCACCTCGGATCCGCACGATGCACGCTCGACGATGTATTGTTCTGACGTCGCCAAGATGCTCGAGACGCCGATTTTCCACGTGAATGGTGACGATCCCGAAGCGGTGGTGTTCGTCACGCGGCTCGCGCTCGCGTATCGCCAGCGTTTCCGCAAGGACGTCGTCATCGATCTCGTCTGTTATCGCCGCCACGGACACAACGAAGCGGATGAGCCATCGGCCACGCAGCCCGTGATGTACCAGACCATCCGCAAGCAGCCGACCACCCGCAAGCTGTATGCAGACAAGCTGGTCGCGCAGGGCGTGATCACCGACGCCGATGCAGCTGCCATGACCGAGTCGTATCGCCAGGGTCTTGACGAAGGGCGCCCGCAGGCGCGCGCCTCGCTCGGCATGATCGGCAACAAGTACACCGTCGACTGGAGCAAGTACCTCGCCAACGACTGGACCGAACGCGTGAAGGGCGGCAACAACATGACGCGCCTCAAGTCGCTCGGCGAGCGCATCGTGAAGTACCCGGAAGGTTTCGCGCTCCATCCACGCGTCATGCAGGTCATGGCCAACCGCGTGAAGATGATTCACGGCGAGTTGCCGCTCGACTGGGGCTGCGCGGAGACGCTGGCCTACGCCAGCATCCTCGAAGAGGGCAACTCGATCCGCTTCACGGGGCAGGACGCCGGCCGCGGCACGTTCTTCCATCGTCACGCCGTGCTCCACGAGCAGTCCACGGGTATGCGGTACATCCCGTTGCAGCACATCGCGGAGCGCCAGCCGTCATTCCAGATCACCGACTCGGTGCTCTCGGAAGAAGCCGTGCTCGGTTTCGAATACGGTTATTCGACCACCGATCCTTCTGCGCTCGTCATCTGGGAGGGCCAGTTCGGTGACTTCGTGAACGGCGCGCAGGTGATCATCGACCAGTTCATCAGCTCGGGCGAAGCCAAGTGGGGCCGCCTGTGCGGACTAGCACTGTTCCTGCCGCATGGATACGAAGGCCAGGGTCCGGAGCATTCCTCCGCGCGGCTCGAACGCTTCCTGCAGCTCTGCGCCGAGAACAACATGCAGGTGTGCGTGCCTTCGACGCCCGCGCAGATGTATCACATGATCCGAAGACAGATCCTGCGATCCTTGCGCAAGCCGCTTATCGTCATGACGCCGAAATCGCTGCTGCGCCACGAACTGTCGGTGTCCTCGCTCGAGGACCTCGCCAACGGCGAGTTCGCGAATGTCATCGATGAAATCGACAAGGTGACGCCGGCAAACGTGCGGCGCGTCGTGCTGTCGTCGGGCAAGGTCTACTTCGATCTGCTCAAGGCGCGTCGCGCCCAGGGCAAAGACCATCCCAACACGGACGTCGCGTTGGTCAGGGTGGAACAGCTCTACCCATTTCCGGTTCCGGAGATGGAGGCCGTGCTTGCGAAATACCCCAACGCGCGCGAAGTGGTGTGGTGCCAGGAAGAGCCGCAAAACCAGGGCGCGTGGTATCAGATCCGCCATCGGCTCGCGACGCTCGTCGGCAAGCGTGAACTGCTGTACGCAGGCCGCGCTCCGGCCGCGGCGCCGGCCACGGGCATCAGCAAGATGCACGAAGCGGAACAGCGTGGCCTCATCGAGGCGGCGTTGAGCGCCACCAACAAAGAAGACGGGGCGCGCGAAACCAAACGCCTCATGGCTGCGCCGGTGCCGGCCGCAGCGGCCACGTCGCGATAGCAAGAACAAGCAGGAAACTCATGTCCATCGAAATCAAGGTTCCGCAACTTCCCGAGTCGGTCGCCGACGCAACGCTGGTGACCTGGCACAAGCAGGTCGGCCAGGCTGTGACGCGCGATGAAAATCTCGCCGATCTCGAGACCGACAAGGTGGTGCTCGAAGTGCCCGCGCCGGTCACCGGCGTGCTCAAGGAATTGCGCATCGTCGCCGGCACGTCGGTGACGAGTGGCCAGGTGCTGGCCGTGCTCGAAGAAGGTGGTGCGGCCACCGCGCCCGCGAAAGCCGCCGCTGCTGCCGCGCCCGCCGCCGGCAAAGCTGCTGCCGTCGCGACTCCTGCGGCCGCCAATGACAACGGCAAGCTCGCGCCGTCGGTGCGCCGCATGGTCGAAGAGAAGCAGTTAGACCCGTCGAAGATCCCGGCCACCGGTCGCGATGGACGCATCACCAAGGGTGACGTCGTCGATTATCTCGACAAGCCTGCGGCGAAAGCTGCGCCGGCCGCCGCGAAAGCCGCGGCTCCCGCCACGGTGGGCGCCGGCAGGCAGGATCAGCGCGTGCCGATGACCCGTCTGCGCGCGCGCATCGCCGAGCGTCTGCTCGAAGCGCAACACACGCAGGCGCAGCTCACCACGTTCAACGAGATCGATCTCAAGGCCGTGATGGACCTGCGCGCGAAATACAAGGATGGCTTCGAGAAGAAACACGGCGTGAAGCTTGGCTTCATGTCCTTCTTCGTGAAGGCCGCCGTCGAAGCGCTCAAGAAGTTCCCGACGGTCAATGCCTCCATCGAAGGCAACGACATCGTGTACCACGAGTACTACGACATCGGAGTCGCCGTCTCCACCGAGAAGGGCCTCATGGTCCCGGTGCTGCGCGACGTCGATCTGCAGGGCTACGCCGACATCGAGAAGAACATCGGTTCGTTCGCAGTGAAGGCGCGCGAAGGCAAGATCACCATCGAAGAACTCACGGGCGGCACGTTCTCCATCACCAACGGCGGCACCTTCGGTTCGCTGTTGTCGACGCCCATCGTCAACATGCCGCAGAGCGCGATCCTCGGCATGCACGCCACCAAGGAACGGCCGATGGTGGTGGGCGGCCAGATCGAGATCCGGCCGATGATGTACGTGGCGCTGAGCTACGACCATCGCATCATCGACGGCCGCGAAGCCGTGCAGTTCCTGGTGACCATCAAGGATTGCCTCGAAGATCCGGCGCGCCTGCTGCTCTCCGTCTGAAGAAATAATAGTTAGGGGTTTTATGAGCAACGAGTACGACGTGATCGTCATTGGTGGCGGTCCGGCGGGCTATCCCGCCGCCATTCGCGCCGCCCAGAACAAGCTGAAAGTGGCCTGTATCGACGAGTGGAAGAACAAGGACGGCACCGCCGTGTTCGGCGGCACCTGCACGAACGCCGGCTGCATTCCCTCCAAGGCGTTGCTCGAGTCGAGCGAGGTCTATCACAAGACGAAAGAGGAGCTCGGCGTCCACGGCATCAAGGTCGGCGACGTGCAGTTCGACATCGCGCAGATGCAGAAGCGCAAGACTGGCATCGTGAAAGCGAGCACCACGGGCATTGCCATGCTGCTGAAAAGCGCGGGCGTCACCGCGTTGCAGGGTCACGGCAAGCTCCTGGCCAACCGCAAAGTGGAATTCACCGCGCACGGTGGCAAGACCGAAACGCTGAGCGCGAAGCACGTCGTACTCGCGAGCGGCTCGATCCCCATGGAATTGAAGAGCATGCCCTTCGACGGCAAGAACATCGTCGACAACTGGGGCGCGCTCGATTTCGACGCCGTTCCGAAGAAGCTCGCGGTCGTCGGTGCGGGCGTCATCGGTCTCGAACTCGGCAGCGTCTGGCGGCGCCTCGGCGCTGAAGTCGTGGTGCTCGAAGCGCTCGACACGTTTCTGGCCGTGGCGGATCAGGGCCTCGCGAAAGAGGCCGCGCGCCACTTCAAGAAGCAGGGCCTCGACATCAAGCTCGGCGCCAAAGTCTCGGGTGCGAAATCCACGGCCAATGGTGTCGAGGTCACGTACGCGGATGCTTCCGGCAGCCAGACGATCAATGTCGACAAGCTGATCGTCTGTGTGGGGCGGCGGCCGTTTTCGAACAACCTGTTAGGCGAGGGCACGGGAGTGCAGCTCGACGAGCGCGGCTTCATCAAGGTCGACGACCACTGCAAGACCACCGCTGAAAACATCTGGGCGGTGGGTGACTGCGTACGCGGTCCCATGCTTGCGCACAAGGCGAAAGACGAGGGCGTGATGGTGGGCGACATGATCGCCGGCCGTTATGGCCACATGAACTACGACACGATTCCGTCGGTGATCTATACGCATCCGGAAATCGCCTGGGTCGGGCAGACCGAAGAGCAGGTCAAGGCCAGTGGCCGCGCCTACAAGATCGGCCAGTTCCCGTTCGCGGCCAGCGGCCGTGCACGTGCCATGGAATCGACGGCCGGCTTCGTGAAGCTCATTGCCGCGCAGGATGACGACGAGATCCTGGGCGTGCACATCATTGGGCCTTTGGCAGGCGAGCTCATCGCCGAGGCCGTACTGGCGATGGAATACTCGGCGAGCAGCGAAGACTTACAGCGTACGATTCACGCGCATCCCACGCTGTCCGAAGCGCTGCACGAAGCTGCGCTCGCCGCAGACAAGCGCGCCATCGACAACATCAACAAGTAAGCTCCGCGCAATCGCGGTCGCTCGGCCGCATTGCGCGGCGTTAGTTGGCCGGGTCGAAGACCAGACGTGCTTTAGCCTGTGAGCTGACGGCCACGCCGTTTTCCTTGCGCGGTTCGTAGACCCACTTGCGCACCGCAGTCAGCGCAGCGTCATCGAAAATGCCGGGCGGCGTCGATTCGACGACTGCCACGTTGCCGACGCGGCCGTTTTCGCCGATGTCGAACTTCACGACCACGAAGCCCGACGCCTTGCGTGGCACATCGCTGCCCACGACCGGAGTCACCCGCTTGACGATCTTCGCCGGGGTCACCTCGACTGCCGCCACCGGTTTCGGCGCGGGAGCAGCGGCCGGCGCCTGCACGGCTGCAGCCGCGCCTGGATTGAAAGCCGAGGCTGCGTTGTTGCCTCCGACCGCCGAATCACTGGCTTCGACGGTGCGCCCGCTGAAGTTCTTGTCGCGCTGGATTGCACCCGTGCTCGGAGGTGAATAGATCGGTGCGTCGAGAGCGATCGTGGATACGCGCGGCGGTTCGCTGATCGGTGCGCCATAGGTGCGCGGCTGCGAAGCCTGCGGCGAAGTGTCAGGCCGTGAGCGCGTCGGGGCACTGCGCCCGGGCGCGCGAGCGACAACTCGCTCCGCCGCTTTCGACGGGGCGCGCTCGGCGGGCACGTTGTTCTTCGGTCGCGCGGCAGCCGGGGCCGGAGCAGGCGCGGGGTGCAGACCGGACAACTTCTGCAGCTCTGCGGCGCGGTCGATCGAGGTCTGCAGGAATTCACGGCGCGGATGATCGGGGGATTTTTCGATGAGCAGCGCGAGATTGGTCCGCGCGGCGTCGAGATCGTTTTTCGTGATGGCGTCTTCGATGTCGATTTCGATGTGCGTGAGGTCGTCGGTGACCTTCTGCTTCTCGGCCATGAGCGCGACCTGTTCCTTGATCGCCTTCTCGCGTGCCCAGGCCTCCGGGTCGTAGAACTTCTCGATGAGGAAGACCAGCGCGCCGGCCACGACTACGGCAACCCCGCAGGCGGTGAGCAGGCGCTGACGCTTGCGGCGCGTCGCTTCGTCGACAACCTTGCGCTGGACGCCGAGGCGCGCCTGCGCCGCGACCTGCGCGAAATCGTCGTCGTTCGGAACTTCGGGCGTCCAGCCGGGAAGTTCGGCATGCGATGCCGGTGAAGTTTGCGCGGGCGGCATGGGCATCGGCGGAATCGGCTTCATCGCCGGCGCCGTGGTCCGCATCTGCGGAGGTGGAGCGCTCTGACGAACGGCCGGCGGTACACGCGGTGGCGGCGGCGCGCGCAGCGGCGGCTCGGGCGCGGGCTGGACCATGCGCGCGGTGGCGGCACGGGCGCCGCTCGCGGCGACGGCGATCGCGGGCGCCGGGGCCTGCGGCGGTGGCGACACCGATCGCAGCCCGCCAAGTGGCGCCGGCGGCCGGGGAGGAATTGGCGCGCGCGGCGTGGTGCCGATCGCCGGAATGCCGCGCTCGTCGAGTACCACGCGTTCGATGGTGCCGTCGGTCTCGTCGTTCGGACCGCCGGTGACCTGCGCGATGGCGAGCCACAACTCTTCGAGGTCGATGGGGTAATTGATCGTGCGCTGCACCTTGAACGGCGCCAGGCGCGGGCCGAGCAATTGCAGGCGTTCGGGTGCGGCCGCGAAGATGCGTTTGAGCGGAACGGCGGTGCGGGTAGTTCGGCCTAACAGGTCGAGGCCGGAACCATCGACGGCGCGCTCGCAGGCGATGAGCACGTCGTAGGCGTTCTGGCGCAACAGCAGCAGGGCATCGCCCTTGCTGGTGACACAGTCGAGCTCGAGCACGCCGCGAATGGCGCGTGCAATCGTTTCGAGACCCTCTGAGTCATGATCGACCAGCAGGACGCGCATGAGCGTTCTGATACCCCGGAAATAGACGAGAAAATGCCGCTAATAAGTAAACGCGATTGGGCGCTGTCCGGCGTCGCAGCGCGTCACGTTTCGATGGCCCGCAAGGCCCGCTTTCGGGGGTTAAGTTAACCCGAACGGCGGACCGAAAGGACGCTCGTCACTGTCCTGATACGTTGCAATAAACGTGTCAGATGCTGCGCGTCGTCAATTCCCAAACGCACGTCGATGGTAGCTGTCGACTGCGTGCGATCGGTAGTGGTGTGCATCATCTCGATGCTCATTTTTTCAGCCGCCAGCAAATCGCCGATGTCCCGCACAAGTCCCTGTCTGTCTATGGCGACAATTGTGAGTGTCACGGGCACCGCCGGCGCGGCGTCTGCCCAGGTCGCGGCGATCAACCGGTCTGGCCGGCTTGCGCTCATTCGCCGCAGCCCGGCGCAATCTGCGCGATGGATGGTCACACCGCGCCCGACGGTCGCATAGCCGGCAATGGACTCGGGCTTCACGGGGACACAGCAGCGCGCGAAGCTGATGGGCAGGTCCTCGACACCACCCAGGATCACGGGCGAGCGCGCTGCCTTCCGCGCCGCACCCCGGCGTCTGGGCAACGCGGCAGCCGGTGCCGGTGCGACCAGAACCGGCGGAGCCGCCAGTGCCGCGGCCCCCGATTCTTCGTCTAACTTCCGGAACCAGGTGCGCACCTTCGAGCGGCTGCGGGGCGACACCAGGAAGCCCGCGGTCTCGGACAACCAGTCACGGCTCGGGTGTGGATGCTTGTGCGTGATGATCTCGACGATCTCCCCATTGGCCAATGCACGAGTGAGCGGCACGATGCGCCCGTTGACTCGCGCGCCGCGGCAGCGGTGTCCGAGGTCCGTATGCACGTGGTAGGCAAAATCGAGTGGCGTGGCGCCGGGCGGCAGGTCCACGACCTCGCCCTTGGGTGTGAGCGCGTAGACCCGGTCCTCGAACAGCTCGGCACGCACCTCGTCGAGGAAGTCCTTGTCGTCGCCACCCTGCGCGGGCTCGAGCAGCTTGCGTACCCACTCGATCTTGCGATCGTAGGTGACGTCGTGGGCGCGCAATTCCTTGTAACGCCAGTGCGCGGCCAGCCCGAGCTCGGCCTGATCGTGCATCTCGCGCGTGCGGATCTGCACTTCGACGGGTTTGCTTTCAGGGCCGAACACCGCGGTGTGGATGGAGCGGTAAAAATTGTCCTTCGGCGTCGCGATGTAGTCATCGAACTCGCCCGGGATGTACGGAAAGCGGCCATGGATCAGGCCGAGCACCGCGTAGCAATCCTCCAGGCGCTCGGTGACGATGCGCACCGCACGCAGGTCGAACACCTGGTCGAACGAAAGCTGCTTGCGCTCCATCTTCCGGTGGATGCTGTAGATGTGCTTGGGCCGTCCATACACCTCACCCGGTATGCCGACCGCATGCATCATCTCCTCGAGCGTGCGGCACAGCGATGTGATGTAGCGCTCGCGGTCAGCACGCTTTTCGGCCAGCGCCGCGGCGATGCGCCGGTAGTCATCCGGCTGCAGGAAGCGAAAGGCGAGGTCTTCGAGCTCCCACTTGAGCTGCCAGAGGCCCAAGCGATTGGCGAGCGGCGCGAATACCTCGCGGGTCTCGAGCGCCAGCCGCTCGCGTGTGGCGGCGTGCCCATTCCGAGAGGCGCTGAGATCGACGAGCTGCCGCGCGAGCCGCGCCAACACGAGGCGTGGATCGCTGACCACCGACAGCAGCATCTTGCGCAAGGCTTCGGCCTGCGCAGGCTCGAGGGTGTGCGACACCGCGGCCATGGGCGTGAGCCGGATATCGCCAAAGTGCGTGAGCTCGCGCGCCAGCGCGCTGACCTGCGGACCGAAATGCTGCTCGATTTCCCGCGACTCCGAGGCGGCCGAGGCAAACGCCGACTGCGCCATGAGTGCCGACGCGAGCACCGCGTCTTCGGTCAGAGAAGCGACGATCGTTGCGGCTTCCGCGGCTTGCGAGACGGCGGGGGCTGGGACGCCCCAGCTTTCGAGCCGGGCGGCCTGCGTAGCGATCAAAGAGCTGAGTTCCGCGGAACAGGAATGAAGGTTGTGCACGAAGGTTGGACGGTGACCGGCGCGTGAGGCGCGGCGGATTTGCGGCTATGATACGCGCAGTTTTTTCAGGCCGCGCAGAGGGTTATTCAATCGATGGCGCGATACCCGATGAGATCATCCTGGCGCGGATACCAGCCCGATGCGCAAAAGGCGTCGCAACCTGCGATCGCGCGGATGTTACCGGGTGCCGCAGCGCGCATCCTCGGGCTCGACCCGGGTTCGCTTCGTACGGGATTTGGCGTCATCGACTGTGCCGGCGGCACGCTCACCATCGTCGCGCAAGGCTGCATCGCGACCGCGGGTGGTCCGCTCGCCGATCGACTGCGCATCATCCACAGCAAAGTGGCTGAACTGATTGCGCTGCATAAACCGCAGGAGATCGCGGTCGAGCGTGTGTTCCTGTCCAAGAACGCGGACAGCGCGCTCAAGCTCGGCCAGGCACGCGGCGCTGCGCTGGCCGCTGTGCCGGTGGCTCTCGAAGTCCACGAATACGCGCCACGCGCCATCAAGCTCGCGGTGGTGGGCGTGGGCGGAGCCGAGAAGACCCAGGTCGCGCATATGGTGAAGCATCTGCTCGCCATCCAGATGAAGCTCGGCGCAGATGCTGCCGATGCCTTGGCGGTTGCCATCTGCCACGCACATTCCCGACGCATCGAGCGATTGGCCGAGATGATCGCGTGATCGGGTTCGTGCGCGGAAAACTCGCGAACAAGGCGCCACCGCATCTGACCGTGGACGTCGGTGGCGTGGGCTATGACATCGAAGCACCCATGTCCACGTTCTATACGCTGCCGGCGCTCGGCAGCGACGTCCGCCTGCTCACGCACCTGGTGGTGCGCGAGGATGCCCACATCCTCTATGGATTCGGCACGCAGGAAGAACGCGCGTTGTTCCGCAACCTGCTCAAGGTGTCCGGCGTCGGACCGAAGATCGCTCTGGCCATTCTCTCGGGCGTCAGCGTCGATGGCTTCGCCACCTGCGTGAAGCTCAAGGACGCCGCGGCCCTCACGAAGATTCCCGGCGTCGGCCGCAAGACCGCCGAGCGGTTGTTAGTCGAGATGCCCGATCGCCTGGATGCACTGAGTGCAGCCGTAGCTGCCGGGGCGCCCGTTCCGAATGGCGAGAACAAGGTCGAGGGCGAGGCCTGGAGCGCGCTGGTCGCACTGGGTTACAAGCCCGCCGAGGTCACGCAGATGCTCAAGCCATTTGCTGGCGCCGCCAGTTCGACCGAAGACCTGATTCGCCGCGCACTGCAGGGCACGGTGCGTCCGCAGTGACTGCTTCGGAGAAAGTGACGCCCGATCGAATCGTGCAGCCTGTGGCCGCCACCGAAGAGGAGGCGGTCGATCGCGCCATCCGCCCGAAGCGGCTCGTAGACTATGTGGGTCAGGAACAGGTCAAGGCGCAGCTCGAGATCTTCGTGAAGGCCGCGGTCATGCGCGGTGAGGCGCTGGATCACGCGCTGATCTTCGGACCTCCGGGCTTAGGCAAGACCACGCTCGCCAACATCCTCGCCAGCGAGCTCGGCGTGAACCTGCGCCAGACCTCGGGCCCGGTGCTCGAGCGTCCCGGCGATCTCGCCGCGCTGTTGACCAATCTGCAGCCCCGCGATGTGTTGTTCATCGACGAGATCCACAGGCTGTCACCCGTGGTCGAGGAGGTTCTGTATCCGGCGATGGAGGACTACCAGCTCGACATCATGATCGGCGAAGGTCCGGCCGCGCGTTCCATCAAGCTGGCGCTGCAGCCGTTCACGTTGATCGGCGCTACCACGCGCGCGGGTTTGTTGACCTCGCCGCTCCGGGATCGCTTCGGCATCGTGCAGCGCCTCGAGTTCTACACCGTGGCCGAGCTCGAGAAGATCGTGACGCGTTCGGCGGGAATTCTGGGGGTGCCGATCGACACGGAAGGTGCGGCACGCATCGCCACCCGTTCGCGTGGCACGCCGCGTATTGCCAACCGGCTGCTTCGCCGCGTGCGCGATTACGCCGAGGTCAAAGGCACGGGCCGCATCGACGAAGCCGTGGCCCGCGCTGCGCTGGATCTGCTCGAAGTGGATCCGCAGGGATTCGACGCGCTGGACCGCAAGCTGCTGTCGACGATCATCGAGAAATTCGACGGTGGTCCGGTCGGCATCGAGAGCCTGTCCGCGGCGATCGGCGAGGAGCGCGGCACGCTCGAAGATGTCATCGAGCCGTTCCTCATCCAGCAGGGATTCCTGATGCGCACCTCGCGCGGTCGCATGGCGACGCGCAGTGCCTATCTGCACTTCGGGTTGCGGGTGCCGGAGCGTGTGCAGTCGACGCTGCCATTGTTCGAGGCCGAGAAGTGAGCGCCGCAACGCCGGAGTTCTCCTGGCGCGCGCGTGTTTACTGGGAAGACACCGATGGCGGCGGCGTCGTGTATTACGCCAACTACCTCAAGTTCATGGAACGCGCGCGCACCGAGTGGCTGCGGTCGATGGGCCATTCACAGAGCGAGCTCGCGAGCACGTACGGCTATGTGTTCGCAGTGGCCGAGGTGAAAGTGAACTACCGCAAGCCGGCGCGACTCGACGACGAGCTGCGCATCACCTGCGTGCCCGTGCCGGAAGGCAAGGCGTCGATCCGCTTCCAGCAAAAGATCTGGCGCGGCGAGATGCTGCTCACCGAAGGTGAGATCCGGGTTGCCTGCGTCGACGCAAAATCGTTCCGTCCCCGGCCGTTGCCGGAATTCATCAATCTGGTCAGCCCGTAGGTAGAAGATGGACAATGAACTCTCGATAGTCCGACTCGTGCTGCAGGCGAGCCCCATCGTGCAGGGTGTCATGGGCCTGCTGCTGCTCGCCTCGCTGTTTTCGTGGGCCATCATCTTCCGCAAGCGGGCCTTGCTGTCGCGGGCGCACGATGAAGCGGAGAACTTCGAAAGCAGTTTCTGGAAGGGCGGCGATCTCACCGCGCTGTACCGGCAGATCGAAAGCCGCGGCGGCGCCACCGGCATGTCGAGCATCTTCGAATTCGGCTTTCGCGAATTCGCGCGGCTCAAGCAAGGCGGCATACCGCCGGAGCAACTGCTCGAAGGCGCGCGGCGCGCCATGCGCGTGGGCCAGCTCAAGGAGCTCGAGCGTCTCGAGGAAAGCCTCGCGAGCCTCGCGACCATCGGCTCCACCAGTCCCTACGTGGGCCTGTTTGGTACGGTCTGGGGCATCCTGAATTCGTTCGTGGCGCTCGGCGGCGTGCAGCAGGCCACGCTGCAGATGGTCGCGCCCGGCATCGCCGAAGCGCTGATCGCCACCGCCATGGGTTTGTTTGCAGCCATTCCCGCCGTGATCGCCTACAACCGATATGCCGACCAGGTGAGCCGGCTCGAGTTGCGCTATGACGCGTTCATGGAAGAGTTCTCCACCATCCTGCA
>Ga0207691_10004833_pt1 | contig 13034 bp, 13 predicted proteins | sample KBSM13metaG_FD_184327 | JGI IMG/M metagenome (GOLD analysis project Ga0207691, IMG submission 184327) | Miscanthus rhizosphere microbial communities from Kellogg Biological Station, Michigan, USA - KBS M1-3 metaG (SPAdes) (version 2) | ecosystem: Host-associated > Plants > Roots > Rhizosphere >... | reverse complement strand
CTACCTTCAACTGAGCGCCATGCAAAGCAATGCCCTGAGCTTCTTATCTTAACGCGTTGTATTTATTACTGAAAAAGTGGTGGACGCACTAGGGCTCGAACCTAGGACCCGCTGATTAAGAGTCAGCTGCTCTACCAACTGAGCTATGCGTCCACTGCCGTGAGGCGGATGCTCCGGCGGCTTCGTTTCACGCCCTGAGCGGCGGCGCCGGTAGCATGGCTCTAGATGGTGCGCAACCGCGCTGTTTCAATCCGCGGCTAGATCAGCCGCGAAACTGTCCGCTGCTGGCGTTCGAGCGCCATCAGCAGCCCGAGGCACAGCATCACGGTCATGACGGCCGATCCGCCGAAGCTGACCAGCGGAAGCGGCACCCCGACAACGGGAGCGAGGCCCATCACCATCATCAGGTTGATCGACACGTAGAAGAAGATGGTGGCTGAAAGGCCGGCTGCGGCAAGCTGCGCGAACCGGGTGCGTCCATTCTGGCTGACCTTCATTCCCCAATGAATGACCGCGGCGAAGGCGAAGATCAGTATCACCCCGCCGACAAGGCCCCATTCTTCGGCCATCGTCGCGAAGACGAAGTCGGTATGGCCTTCCGGAAGGTAATCGAGGTGGCTCTGGCTGCCGTGGAGGAAGCCCTTGCCCCAGATTCCGCCCGAGCCGATCGCAATCTTCGACTGGGCAATGTGGTAGCCCGCGCCGAGGGGATCGCTCTCCGGGTCGAGGAACACGTCGATCCGCTTTCGCTGGTAGCCGTGCATCATCCCGTAAGCGACGGGCGCCGCGACCGCGACGAGGGCTGCCGGGCCCGCAAATAGCCACCACGGCAGGCCGGCAAGGAACATCACCGTCACTCCGCACAGCAAGACCATGATGCAGGTGCCAAGGTCGGGTTGGACAAGAATCAGGAAGGCGGGGATTCCGAGCAGCGCAAGCGCGGGCCAGATCGCCCTCCACTTGCGGATCTCGGCAGCCGGAACAAGCTCATAGAAACGCGCGAGGGTGAGCACGATTGCCGGCTTCATGAATTCGGATGGCTGAAGCCGTATCGGTCCAAGATCGAGCCAGCGCTGAGCGCCCTTGCTGACAAAGCCCAGCGCCTCGACGCCGATGAGCATGATCAGGGTCACGCCGTAGAGCGGGAAGGCAATTGCCTTGATCGTCGATTCGCGCATCCAGGACATGGCGACGGCGATCGACAGGAATCCGAAGAAGATGATGCCCTGCTTCATCGCCCACGGTCGGATGGCGCCGCCGGCAGCGGAATAAAGGACGATCAGGCCGAACATGGCGATTCCAGTGACCAGGAAGATCAGCCGCCACGGCAGCTTCGCCAGAGGGCGGGGAATGATCGCGGAGGTGATCATCCCTTGGGAGCTTCGAGCGGGGGCAGGCCGTTGGCGGATCGCCAGGAAGCAGTCTTGCGGGCAATCCGCTCCTCCAGCGTTCCGCCGATGGTAGCTTCAAACGCCTGGAGGGATGCGATCGCTTTCTGCCTGTCGTACAGGAATGTGATCGTGTCGCGGATCAGCGGTGCCGCGACTGCTGCGCCGAAGCCGCCATGCTCAACGATCGCCGCGGCGGCGTACTTCGGGTTGTCGAACGGCGCGAAGCCCATGAACAGCGAATGGTCTCGCAGCTTCCAAACCGCGCTCGTGTAATTGCCGCGCTCGCTCGCGCTGAGGTTGTGAGTCTGCGCCGTCCCGGTCTTGCCCGCCATCTGGATGCCAGTGAGCGGGAGCTTTGCGGCGGCCGCGGTACCGTGGTCGACCACGCCCCACATAGCCTTGCGGATGAAGTCCAGATGGTCCTGGTCAACCGCGAGATGCTCCTGCGGCATGACTGGCTTGTTCTTGAGCAATCGGGGAATGACCCGCTTGCCGGTCGCCAGGCGGCTCGCCATCACCGCGAGCTGCATCGGATTGATCAGCACCTGACCTTGGCCGATCGACATGTTGATCGTGTCGTAGGTCTGCCATTCACGATGATATTTTCGCATCATCCATTCGGGGTCGGGGATCGTGCCGTAACGCTGATTGTCGAACGGCAGATCGAACTTCTCGCCGAACCCCATGGAGCGAACCATCGGCGCAAGCTTCTCTGCGCCTACGCGCCGGCACATCTCGTAGAAATAGATGTCACAGCTATGGACGACAGCCGCGTCCATATCGACCGGACCGTGGCGCTTGTCGCAGTGGAAAACGTGATTACCGAGCGGATAAGCGCCCGTGCAATTGACGCGTTGCCTGCGGTCGACCCCGGCATTGAGCAGTGCCATCGCCATCGACGGCTTGATCGTCGAGCCCGACGGGTAAAGGCTCTCCAGCGCCTTGTCGACGAGCGGCAGATGGTCGTCCCCCGAAAGCATCTTCCACTCGTTCTTGCTGATCCCGTCCGAGAAATTGTTCGGATCGAACGACGGCATGGACGGCATTGCCAGGATGTCGCCATTGGATACGTCGAGGACCACGACCGAGCAGGATTGGTCGCCGATCCGGCGCGCGGCATATTGGTGAAGGTCGGAGTCGATCGTGAGCTGGACGGTGCCGCCACTCCGGTCCGGCTTGGGCTCGAGCTCCTTGACCAACCTTCCCCGGGCGGTGACTTCGACGCGCTGTCCGCCAGGTTCCCCCCGAAGCGTCGATTCGAGAGTCTGTTCGAGACCTTCCTTGCCGATCTTCACACCCGGGATCAGCAACAGGGGGTTCTTGTTCTCCCTTTCGTATTCGGCAGCGGACGCGGCACCGACATACCCGACCAGCTGACCGACGGTGGAACCGCCGGGATAGAAACGGGTGAAGCCTTGCGATGCGGCCACGCCCGGCAGGTCGGGCAAGCGGACCGTGATCGCCGCATATTGCTCGTAGGGGACGTTGTCGCCGACCGAGACAGGCTGGAAGCCACGCGACTGCGACAGTTCGCGAGTGATCCGCTCAACCTCGTCCGGCGGCAGGCTCATCAGCTTCTGTAGCTCGGCGATCACCTGGGGACCGTTGACGATCTGCTGGGGTATAAGGTCGACGCGGAAGCTCGCCTTGTTGATCGCGATCGGCTTGCCGTTCCGGTCGATGATCCAGCCGCGCCTCGGCGGCACCGGGATGAGCTGCACCCGGTTGCTTTCGCTCAGCAACTGGTACTTCTCGTTCTGGGCAATCGCGAGCCAGCCCATGCGGCCGATCAAGGCCGCTCCGACCGCCGCTTGCGCCCCGCCCAGCAGCATCATCCGGCGCGAGAAGGTGATCGATTGATGCGCAGTGGTGATACGCATGTGTTTCATCGGCCAAGCCTCCAGGCGTCGATTCGCGACACCATCCAGGCGAAGGCCGGAAACACACAGATGGAAATGATGAGGGCAGGGAGCATGCGGGTGAACGAAGGCGCTGCGTCGAGCAACTTCGCGACGCGCCACTGCAGCCACTCGTCGATCGTGATCAGCACCCCCGCAAGCACCCACTCAATCCAGTAGTCGCGCCACATCGTGCGACGGTCGATCAAATCGAGCGCCAGCATGGTCGCGCTCCACAAAGCTATTGAAAAGCCTATGGGATAACCGGTGAACAGGTCGTTGACGAAACCTAGCGGAGCAGCCCACCAGGCCGGCCAGGGGTCTGCGCGCAGCAGCCGCCAGGCCACGAAGACAAGATAGCCGAAATCGGGATACCAGCCCCTGCTGGTGACGATCGGCAGGGCGGCGAGCAGCGAAGCGGCGACCACGGTCGCGGCCGGCAAATAAGCGGCGAAGGGTGAGGGGCCACGACCGATCTGGCCGCGCGGAGGACCGAGCGCGGCGCGCACCATCAGGGCGTTTCCTCTGCCGCCGGGGCGTTTTCCGCGGCGACCGCCGTCGGCTCGAAGGGCGCTTCGACAATCGCAAAGCTGGTGGTTGCAGGATCGGCGAGCGGCAGCGCAACCGCGCCGTCGTCCACCAGCTTCACGACGCGCGCAATCGGAACGAGGGGAGGGTAGAGCCCGCCCGTACCCGAAGTGATGATGATGTCGCCGCGCTTGAAAGGATTGCGCCCGACTTCCAGCGGCCGGACGTCGATCGCTCCATCGCCACGGCCCTGGGCAATCACCGGTATGCCGTTCCGGAGAAGCCTTGCCGGGACTATGTTTGCCCTATCGGAGACCAGCAGGACGCGCGACGCAAGGGCACCCGCATCGATGATCCGTCCGACGAGGCCGCTTGCCGAGCGAACCGGCATTCCGACACGGACCCCATCGTTCGTTCCTGCAGAGAGGATGGCGAAACGGCGCGGGCTGTTGAACGACGAGCCGACGATCCGGCCCGTGGCGATCGTCGCGCGATCGCGTTCGCGCAGCTGGAGCGTCGCTTTCAGCTGGAGGTTTTCCTGGAAGATGGCCTTGGCCTCGACCATCCGCTGGAGCATCGCCTTGCGTTGACGCTTCAGTTCGGCATTCTGGTTTGCCGCATCCCAATAATTGCCGGCGCCGGTGAAAAGTCCTTCGGTCGTGGCGACGACCTCATGCAGCGCTCCGGCGACGGGTCCGGTGACGTCAAGCGCAGCCCCACGAACGCTCTCGAACGTCTTGGGCGCCACCATCGAAAGGGTGAGCAGAACGACGCCGACTATGATGCCGGCAATGACCGCCAGGAAGCTGAAAAACAGGCCGTACTGGGCCCGACGCGACCAGCCGGGGCGAGCGGTCGCCACCGTAAATCAGCCCGTTATGCCGTTTGCAGGACGCCGCGGAACTGCTCTTCCTCAAGCGCCCGTCCGGTGCCCAGTGCAACGCAGGTCAGCGGGTCGTCGGCGACGGTGACGGGAAGCCCGGTCTCGTCGCGGAGCACCTCATCGAGGCCCTGGAGCAACGCTCCGCCGCCCGTCAGGACGATGCCCTGGTCGCAAATGTCGGCAGCGAGTTCCGGCGCCGTGTTCTCCAGTGCGATCCGGACACCTTCGACGATCGTGCCGACAGGCTCCGACAGCGCTTCCGCGATCTGCCCCTGGTTGATCGAAATCTCCTTGGGGACGCCGTTCACGAGATCGCGGCCCTTGATGTGAACCGTCTTGCCGATGCCGTCGACGGGCGGCTTGGCGATGCCGACCTCCTTCTTGATCCGCTCGGCCGTCGCTTCGCCGATCAGCAGGTTGTGGTTGCGGCGCACGTATGAGCTGATCGCTTCGTCCATCTTGTCGCCGCCCACCCGAACCGAGGTGGTGTATGCGAGGCCGCGGAGCGAGAGGACTGCAACTTCGGTTGTCCCGCCGCCAATATCGACGACCATCGATCCGATCGGCTGGGTGACCGGCATGTCCGCGCCGATCGCAGCCGCCATCGGCTCCTCGATCAGATAGACCGCGCTCGCGCCGGCATTGGACGCAGCGTCGCGGATCGCGCGGCGCTCGACCGACGTCGAGCCGCTCGGCACGCAGATCACGATTTCCGGAAAGCGCCAGGCGCGCATCTTGCCGCCGTGCACCTTGTGGATGAAGTGCTTGATCATCTGCTCGGCGACATCGATGTCGGCGATCACACCGTCGCGGAGCGGGCGGATCGCCTCGATCTGGTCCGGCGTCTTGCCCATCATCAGCTTGGCATCGTCGCCGACGGCCTTGACCTTCTTCACCCCGTTGATGGTCTCGATGGCGACGACCGATGGCTCGTTCAGGACAATCCCGCGGCCGCGGACGTACACGAGCGTATTGGCGGTCCCCAGATCGATCGCCATGTCGTGCGACATCCATTTGAACCAACGATTCCAGAACATCCTGATCCCCGTCCCTCGATAATCCACGTTACGCTCCGGACGGTTGTCCGGCGCTTAACTTTCAATTGATTACGACCCATTGAATGCGGTCTGAATTTCTTTGAAAATCAGTGCTTCGCCGGCGCCTTCGGATTGGGATAAGACCCTTAATATGTCAATAAGACTGCTGCCGCCCGAGGTCATCAATCGCATCGCTGCCGGCGAGGTGGTGGAGAGGCCCGCAAGCGCCCTCAAGGAGTTGGTTGAAAATTCACTCGATGCGGGTGCTGGCCAGGTTTCGATCCGCCTGCTTGCGGGAGGCCTGGAACAGATCGAAGTCGCCGATGACGGCAGCGGCATGTTGCCGGACGCGATGCGACTGGCCATGGAACGGCACGCGACATCGAAATTGCCGGAAGACGCAATCGACCGGGTAACCAGCTTCGGCTTCCGCGGCGAGGCGTTGCCGTCGATCGCCAGCGTGTCGCGATTCATTTTGGAAAGCCGGGTGAGGGGTTCGGACGGATGGCGGATCGAGCTCGATCATGGGGATCGGCTGGGCGAGGGGCCTGCCGCGCTTCCGCCCGGAACCCGAATTCGCATCCAGGGCCTGTTCGACAAGGTTCCGGCAAGGCGAAAGTTTCTGCGCAGTCCCCGGTCCGAATATGCCGCTTGCCTCGACGTGGTGAAACGGCTGGCGATGGCTCGGAGCGATGTCGGCTTCACCCTGGATCACGACGGACGCCGGATCCTGACCCTTCAGCCGACGGATGCACCGACCAGGGTCGCGGAGCTCCTTACGCATGAACTCGACCGGCACGGTGTCGGAATCGACTGCGTTCGCGACGGCGTTCGGCTGACCGGGGTCGTCAGCCTGCCGACTTTCAACCGCGGAATGGCCGATCAGCAATATCTTTTCGTGAACTCGCGGCCCGTGAAGGACCGGCTTCTCGTCGGAGCACTCCGGGCGGCCTATCGCGACTTGATCGCGCGCGATCGCCACCCGATCGCCGCCTTGTTCCTCGAGGTCCCGCTGGAGGAGGTCGACGTCAACGTCCACCCGGCCAAAACGGAGGTGCGCTTTCGGGATCCGGCGGCAGTGCGCGGCCTCATCATCGGAGGCCTTAGGCAGGCGCTCGACGAAGAAAGCCGACGAAGCGCGGCTCGCGAGCAGGCAGCAGCGCCAGTCATGTGGACGAGCAGTGCCAGCTACGCGCTCGAGCCGCACCTCGGATCAGGCATTGCAGCCGTTCGCGAGGAACAGCAGGCCTTCGAGCCAGTGACGTTTGTCCCGCATGCGCGCGCTGAAAGGGCTGTCGAGCCGGTCCCGAGCTATCCACTCGGCGTTGCGCGCGGCCAGGTTGCTGCAACCTATATCGTCGCCGAGGCTGAGGACGGGCTGGTGATCGTCGATCAACATGCAGCGCACGAACGGCTGGTGCTCGAGCGGATGCGCGCTGCAAGGGAAGGCGGCTCGATCAGCCGCCAGTCGCTCCTGATCCCAGAAGTCGTGGAGCTGGATGAGCCGGACTGCGACCGGCTCGACACCGCGGCGGGCGAGCTTTCCGACATGGGCCTGGAGATTGAGCGCTTCGGCCCTACGGCGATGCTCGTTCGGGCCGTTCCAGCAGCTCTCGGAAAAACGGATGCGAAAGCCCTGTTGTCCGACCTCGCGTCCGAGATCGCCGAGCTGGGAGGTCCGCTGAGCCTCAAGGAAAAGCTCGACCATGTCGCCGCGACCATCGCCTGCCACGGATCGGTTCGTGCCGGCCGAATCCTGTCGGTCGCCGAAATGAACGCACTCCTCCGCGAAATGGAAGCCACGCCACGCTCGGGCCAGTGCAATCACGGGCGGCCGACCTGGGTGAAGCTCGGCCATTCCGAGATCGAAAAACTGTTCGGTCGGAAGTAAGCGCGTCAGCGATGCTTTACCTGATCGTCTTCCTCGGGGCCGGGATCGGTGGCGCACTCCGCCACGGAGTGAATGTCGGAGCGGTGAGGCTGTTCGGCTACAATTTTCCGTTCGGGACGCTGATCGTGAACGTTGCCGGATCGTTCGTGATGGGACTTCTCGCGGGCTATTTCGCATTCCGGCCCGGAATCGCGCAGCACATGCGGCTCTTCCTGACCACCGGCATCCTCGGCGGGTTCACGACCTTCTCCGCATTCAGTCTCGACACCGCGCTGCTGATCGAGCGCCATTCGTTCGGGCTTGCTGCAGGTTACGTCGTGGGTTCAGTCGCCGCGGGCGTCTCGGCATTGTTCTTCGGGCTCGCGATGTTTAGGGGCGGCCACCACCTGCCATGAACATCGATCTCATCCCTACCGGCGACAATCCGCCCGAGAACATCAACGTCATCGTCGAAGTCCCCGTCGGGGGCGAACCGGTGAAGTATGAGTTCGACAAGAAATCCGGCGCCTTGTTCGTCGATCGGATCCTTCACACGCCGATGCGATACCCGGCCAATTACGGCTTCGTGCCTCATACGCTTTCGCCCGACGGCGACCCCCTGGACGCGCTGGTGATCGCTCGCTCACCCTTCGTACCGGGCTGCGTCGTCCGGGCGCGCCCGATCGGAGTGCTCAACCTGGAAGACGAGCATGGCGGTGACGAGAAACTGATTTGCGTCCCGGTCGATTCGACCTTTCCTTATTATTCAGATGTCGGCGAGCGGCAGGACCTTCCTTCGATCGTCCTCCAGCAGATCGAGCATTTCTTCACCCACTATAAGGACCTCGAGGCCGAGAAATGGGTCCGGGTCGGCAAATGGGGTGACGCAGCGGATGCCCGCCAGATCGTCGTCGAAGCGATCGAGCGGGCCAATCAAACGGTCGCCGCGCACGCCTAACCCGTCGAGACATTTCCAGACGGAGATGTTACAGGTGCCGCTCGATCGAGGGAGGTGCGCCATGGCGACTGATGACCGCATCTATTTCGCCCGTCGGGCGGCCGAAGAGCAGGAGCTTGCAGCCCATGCTTCCGATCCGGGAGTCGCCGAGGCTCATCGAAAAATGCAGCGAGCCTATCTGGAGCGGGCGAGCGTCGGTGAGCGGCCCGACATGCCGCACGAGACGATCGGCTGATTACTCTTTGGCGCTGCTGAGCCGGCGGTAGGTTTCTTCCAGCAAGGTTTGGCGGTTTTCCCGGCGCGCCTTCTCCAGGCGCGGATAACCCGCCGCTTCTTCCTCGCTTAGCTCCCTGGCGAAGCGACCGGCGCGGACTTCAGCAAGCACTTCCGCCATCCGCTGGCGAACGCCGTCATCGATCATCCTTTTGCCGCCAAGAAGCGCGCCGAGCTCTGCCGTGTTGGAGATGGCCTCTCGCATGCCGGCAATGCCTCGATCTTCAATCAGCTCGGCGATCAGCTTTAACTCGCCCACGCATTCGAGATAGGCGAGCTCTGGCGAAACTCCGCCGGCCACCAAGGTTTCGAAGCCGGCAATGAGAAGTTCCGGGACCGCGCCCCAAACCACCGCTTGTTCGTTGAAAAGGTCGGCTTCCGCTTCCTCGGCAAAGCTGGATTGAATCAGACCTGCGCGTCCGGAGCCGATCGCCCGGCCATAAGCGAGGGCTATTTCGCGCGCCTTGCCGGTCGCATTCTGCCCGACTGCCCATACCGCGATCATGCCCTTGCCCTCGGTATAAAGAGAGCGGAGCGCCGTTCCGGGTCCCTTGGGCGCGACCAGATAGACGTCGAGGTCGGGGCGCGGCTTGATGTACCCGAAGCGCACCGACAGGCCGTGGCTGAAGCCGAGCGCGGCACCCTGCCGCAAGTTCGGCTCGATTTCGCGATAGAGGGCCGCATGTGTCTCGTCCGGCGACAGCATCATGGCCACGTCGGCGGATGCGACGGCATTTTCGAGAAGGTCGGTCGCCAGCCCTGAGGACTCCGCCTCTATCGTGCTTCCCGAACCGCCACGAAGGCCGACGACAACGTCGATCCCACTGTCCTTCAGGTTGAGCGCCTGAGCCCGGCCCTGATTGCCATAACCCAGGATGACGACGCGCTTTCCCGCGAGGGGCGCCGGGTCGATGTCCGCGTCGCGAAGGAACTCCATCGGCGCCGCCTAGCTGTTCGTCCCCACGAGAGCCAGCGCCTCTTCGATCCGGTCGACGTCGAGCGCTTCCTTGAAGCGCGGCCAGTCAGCCGGCGGCTGGTGCGCGAACCAGGTGTACTGACGCTTGGCGTAGCGGCGCGTCGCCTGGCTGCCCGCGGCGATCGCGTCGTCGAGTGACGCCTCGCCCAACAGATATGCGGAAATCTCCCGAACGCCGATCGCCCTCATGACCGGGAGGTTGGGATTCAGGTTGCGCGCCAGGAGGGCTTCGACCTCGGACACGGCCCCCTTATCGATCATATGCGCGAACCGCTCGTCGCATCGTGCGTAAAGCCATTTGCGCGGTGGCATCAGGATGATCGGACGAAGTTGCACATATTTCCCAATTCCCCCCTCGCGGTCTTTCTGCCACTCGGCCAATGTTCGACCGGTCGAGAGGATGACTTCGAGTGCGCGGTTGATTCTCGCGAGGTCGGCGGGCTTGAGCCGGGCGGCGGATTCGGGATCGAGCGCTCTTAGCTTTGATCGATTTTCATCGAGCGGCGCAGTTCGAACCCGTTCGCGAACGTCCGGATCGATGGCCGGCACCGGTGCGATCCCATCGAGCAAGGTGCGAAGATACAGGCCCGTCCCACCGACCAGGATCGGAGTTCGGCCTTCCCGATGGATGCTTTCAATCTCGCGCCGGGCCATTTGCGCCCACTCTGCGGCCGAGCAGGGAAGGGCTCCGTCCTGCACGCCGTAGAGGCGATGGTCTACCGACTTGAGGTCTTCCTCGGTTGGCGCGGCGCTCAACACTCGAAGGTCCTCGTAAACTTGCGCGCTGTCGGCATTGACGATCACGCCGCTGCATCGCCGAGCAAGCGCAAGCGCCAGCCCGGACTTGCCGCTGGCGGTCGATCCGGCAATTACGGCCAAAGGAGGTTTTGACGAAGGCATGGCGATTGCAACGCTGATAGCAGCGGGACGGCTCGATGACAGGCTGATCGATCGCGCGCTGGGCTTGTTACGGGAGCTCGATCCGAAGGCCACCTTCCTTCACTGGATCGACGAAGGCGATGCGGCGGACCTGCAATTCTGCGGCACGGCCAAGGGCGCGCGTTGGGCGCTCGATGGCCTCGAAGGCGTCGACATCGCCGTCCAGCCGGAAGAGCCCCGGTGGAAGCGCCTCCTGGTGGCTGACATGGATTCGACCATCATCGACCAGGAATGCATCGACGAGCTGGCGGACTATATGGGCCTCAAGGAGAAGGTTGCGCTGATCACCGAGCGGGCGATGCAGGGCGAGCTGGACTTTCCCGGTGCGCTTCGGGAGCGCGTGCGGCTTCTTGCAGGACTCGACGAGCAGGAGTTGAAACGCTGCCTCAATGAGCGCGTGCAGGTGACCCAGGGTGCCGAGACTCTGGTTCAGACGATGCGCGCCGGCGGGACGAGCTGCCTTTTGGTTTCCGGCGGATTCCTGTCCTTTGCAGAACCGGTCGCTCGAACCGTCGGATTCGACCGAGTTCGCGCCAACCGCCTTGTCTTTGCCGGCGGCAAGCTCAGCGGCGAAGTGGGCGATCCGATCCTCGATGCGGTGTCGAAGAGGGACGCGCTCATCGAAACGCGGGACCAGCTGGGTTTGAAGAAGGAAGATGTCCTCGCGATCGGGGATGGCGCAAACGACAAGATGATGATCGAAGAGGCGGGGCTGGGCATCGCCTTCCGCGCGAAGCCAGCCTTGGTCGAGGTGGCCGCCGCCGAGCTCAGGTACCATGGACTCGATGCGCTGCTTTGGGTGCAGGGCGTTCGCCGCCGCGACTGGTTCAGGCGATAGCTATTTGGCCGGGATTGGGAAGCAGGCGGTTCCCACGGCCGAGCAGGCAGCCGCTGCGGCAGCGCGGCTTGCATAGGGTCCGACCTGCAACCGTGTGACGTTTCCGGCCGCAATATAAAAAGGACTGCGGCCCGCGAGTGCCGCCTTGCCGGACAAACGCTGGTAGAGCGATTCGGCGGCCCCGCGCTGCGAAAAAGCGCCGAGCTGGATTCGCCAGGCGCCGGTCGCAGGCGCCGGCGTCTTGTAGGCAGCCGGTTTGGGAGCCGTCGGCTTGACCGGGGCGGGCTTGGTGGCTGGGGGCGGTTTGACCTGTGCAACGCGAACTGGCTTCGACGACGAAGTAGGAGGCGATGCGGGTTTCGATTTGGCCTGTCCCATCGCAATGGCTTTTTGCCGATCGGCCGGCTGCATCAGTGAATCGAGTTGGGCAAGAGTCTCCTTCGCCGGCGCTAAACCCAAAGAGGCCGCGCGATTTACATAGGCATAGCCGAGCATCCGGTCCTGCGTGACGCCGTCGCCATTATATAATGCGGTGCCGTAGACAAGCAGCGCCCGGGCTTCGCCTTTCTCGGCCGCCTGCTTCAGCCAGTTCAGTCCCTGAGCCTGGTCTCCATTCTGGAATAGCAACAGGCCGAGCGTGGTTTGCGCATCGAGGTGGCCGGTCTTTGCGGCCCGCTCGAACCAGGTTTTCGCGGCGGACAGATTGATCGGCACTCCCCGGCCGAGGCGGTAAGCCTGCCCGAGATTGAACTGGGCGTCTGCATCGCCTGCTTCCGCAAGCGGGCGCCAGATGGCGATCGCCGCCGAATAATCGGCGCGCTGCCATGCCTCGATCCCCGCCTTCACCGACTGCGCGGAAATGGGCTGACCGATTACGGCAAGCAGCGCCGCAGCAACTAAGTATTTGGGACTCATGCGTTAACCCACCCCTGACTTTTCTTACCGCACCGGCCGCCAAGCGCAAACAGGGTCGTGGCAATGTTAACCAGATTTTAGAGGCTCTAGTGTCACTCCGCTTCCCGAACTGACGTCTATTCACGCGGGGGGAAAAGCATGCGCGTCCTGGCAATGGCATCGCAGAAGGGCGGGTCCGGTAAGACGACCCTGTCCGGCCATCTTGCGGTGCAGGCACAGCTCTCTGGGGCTGGCCCGGTCTGCCTGATCGACATCGATCCGCAAGGCAGCCTTGCCGACTGGTGGAACGAACGCGAAGCCGACATGCCGGCCTTTGCCCAGACCACCGTCGCCCGCCTTGCAAGCGATCTGGAAGTGCTTCGCCAGCAGGGTTTTCGCCTTGCCGTCATCGATACTCCTCCTGCGATCACCATGGCGATCCAGAGCGTGATCGCCGTCGCCGAGCTGATTGTCATCCCGACTCGTCCGAGCCCGCACGACCTTCGGGCCGTCGGCGCGACGGTCGACCTGTGCGATCGCGCGGGAAAG
>Ga0207691_10004831_pt1 | contig 13037 bp, 11 predicted proteins | sample KBSM13metaG_FD_184327 | JGI IMG/M metagenome (GOLD analysis project Ga0207691, IMG submission 184327) | Miscanthus rhizosphere microbial communities from Kellogg Biological Station, Michigan, USA - KBS M1-3 metaG (SPAdes) (version 2) | ecosystem: Host-associated > Plants > Roots > Rhizosphere >... | reverse complement strand
GTCCAGCACGGCCCAGTGCCAGAAGCCGCCGCGCCCCGGGGCGTCGGGGTCGAACATCGTCACCGCGTAGCCCTTGGTGCCGGCCGGGGCGCCGCTCCAGCTCAGCTGCGGGGATTCGTCCCGGCCGCCGGCGCGCATTTTGCCGCTGCGCTGGGCGGCCGGGAGCGTCTGGCCCTCCGCGTAGGATTCACTGCGGACGGGGAACACCGGAACATCGTGGCGTGTCATGGCTGCCTTTCACTCACTGCAGGGGCTGGGCTCCCATTTCCATCCGTGCCAGCTCCGCGCGCGTGGGCGGGTTCGCGCCGGCGCGGGACACGGTGACCGCCGCTGCCCGGGAGGCATGGGCGAGGACATCGCGGAGGCTTTCGGCGGAGAGTTCGCGCAGGCCCTTGCGGTTTTGTGCCCCGTCCAGGCCCAGGTCCACCACGCCGGACAGGAGCGCCGCCATGAAGGAATCTCCGGCGCCGACTGTGTCCGCGACGTTGATCTCAGGGGCCGGGAACTGCGCCTCACCGGCGGCGTTGATGCCCCAGGGCCCCTTGCTGCCGCGGGTCACCACCACCATCGCCGGCCCTTCGGAGCCGCCCATCGCCTGCCAGCGGCGGGCCGAGTCCAGCGGGTCCACGCCCGGGTAGAGCCATTCGAGGTCCTCGTCGGAGGCCTTCACAACGTCGGCGAGGCGCACAAACTTTTCGGCCTGCCCGCGGGCGTAGTCCACGTCCGGGATGATGCTGGGGCGGCAATTGGGGTCGAAGCTGATGGTGGCGGACGGGTGGGCGCGCTCGACGGCGGCAAACACGTCGGCGGCGCCCGGCGCCAGCATGGTGGCGATCGAACCGGTGTGCAGCAGCGTGGTCCCCTGGAGCAGGAACGGCAGGCGCGCCGCGACGCCGGGAAGCTCCCAGGCGAGGTCGAACGTGTACGTGGCGGCGCCGGCGTCGTCGATCAGGGCGGCGGCCACACTGGTGGGCAGCTCGTCGGGTCCCAGCGGGAGCAGCACGGAGCTCGACTTCAGGTGCGCGGCCAGGGCCTCACCATACGCATCGCGGCCGTAGCGGCCGATGAACTGGACCGGATGGTCCAGCCGCGCCAGCCCCACGGCCACGTTGAGGGGGCTGCCGCCGACATGGGCCTGGACGCCGGAGGGCCGCTGGACTACATCAACCAGCCCCTCGCCAATAACTGTGAGCATGACCATACTCTGCCAGAGAATGCGCTCCGGTGCCGTGTGTTGCGCCCACCTCCCGCTTCCGCCGTGCCGGCGTCACCGCCGGCGCTCCCGGGCCGCTGGCGCTCAGGCCGCGGTGGTGTCCAGCGCGACCCCCGCGGACGCGGCATGGGCAAACCTGGCATCGATGTGGACCACGTCCCGGCCTGCCCGCTGCAGGAGGCTGGCGGCGACCCCGGCACGGTACCCGGAACCGCAGTGCACCCAAAGTTTCCCGGCGGGAATGTCCCCGAGGCGCAGCAACAGCTCGTGCAGCGGCACGTTGACCGCGCCCACCACTCGGGCGGCGGCGAATTCGTCGGCCCGGCGCACGTCCAGGACTGTGTCCTCAGGCGCCCGGCCGGCGAGCACGCCGTCCCAGCCCACGCGCGGGTAGGAGGCGAGGCCGGCCTGCGGGGCGAGGGCGTGCGGCTCGGAACCGAGCGCGGCGTCGGGGGATTCGATGCCGATCCGGGAGAGGTCGCGGATGGCGTTCTCAACGTCTTCCCGCGAGCCCACCAGCGTCAGCGGTTCGCGCCACGGCAGCACCCAGCCGAGATAGGTGGTGAAACTGGCGCCGGAGCCGTACTCAAAACTGACGCTGCCCTTGAGGTGGCTGTTGGCGAACGCCACGCGCCGGCGCAGGTCCACCACCCACTCGCCGCCGGCCAGGCGCCGGGTGAGTTCGGCGGCATCGAGCGATGCCGGAACGGCCAGCTCGGCAGGGCCCGGGCCCCGGACATTGGCCGGACTCATGTGCGCGTAGTAGGAGGGGTGGTCCGTGAGGTTGGCGATGAGCTGGCGGACGAAGTGGTCCTCATCGGGGTCCGTTAGGGCGTGGTTGGCGGCAAGCTGCTCGCCGATGGTGGAGGACCGGGCACCGCTGGCGGGTCCGGAGGAGCAGAACGAGCCGAATCCGTGGGTCGGGAACAGCGCCGCGTCAGGGCCGGCCTCGGCGGCGAGGCGACGGACCGAAGCGTACTGGTCGTGGGTCAAGCCAACCGTGTCCGCCTCGGCGACAAGGTCCGTGCGGCCCACCGAGCCATACAGGAGGCTGCCGCCCGAGAAGACAGCCTGCTTCCCGCCGTCGTCCACGATGAACGACAGGTGGGTATGCGTGTGGCCGGGCGTGGCGACCGCCTTGACGGTAAGCGAGCCCACGCGGACTGTTTGGCCGTCCGTGATGGGAGTGCGCTCGAACCCGACGGCGTCGGCGGCGTTGACGAGATAGCTGGCGCCGTGGGCGCGGGCCAGGATCAGCCCGCCGGTGATGTAGTCATTGTGCATGTGCGTTTCGGCCACGTGCGTGATGGCTACCCCGGCGTCACGGGCGGCCGCCTCGATGCGGTCCGTGTCGCGCTGCGGGTCGATCGCCAGCGCCACCGAGCCGTCGTGGACCAGGTAGCTGCGGTCCCCGAGCTGCGGGGTCTCGATGACGATGACTTCCATGGTCCCTCCGGTGCGGTCAGCCCCGTGAAGGTCAGCCCCGGTTGACGGGGTGTCCCTCGTCCTGCCACTTCATGATCCCGCCGGTGACGTTGACGGCGTCGTATCCCTGGTCCTCCAGGTAGGTGGCGGCCTGGGCACTGCGGCCCCCGGCGGCGCACATGACGTAGACGGTGCCGCTGGCCGGGACCTCGGCGAGGGACTGGACGAACCGTGAGAGCGGGATGCTCCGGGCGCCGGGAACGCGGACGGCGACGTATTCGTCTTCCTCGCGGACATCGACGATTTCGGTGGCGTCGCCCAGGGCGGCCAGGTCCTTGACGGAAATGCTCTTCATGCCTGTTCCTTTCGCGGGCGCCGGACGGCCCGGCGCGCGTATTCCAGCTCAATCATGATACCCCTTGGGGTATCATTGACCCTCCGGACGGCCCCTCCCGCCACACCCCAAATATAGCCCGTCGGCCTGGCCTGCCAACCTAGCCTGCGGGGCGGTCCTGCTGGTAGACGTCCGGGATGCCGTCGTGGTCCGAGTCAACCTGTTCCGCCTCCTCCGCACGCCGGTACTGGTGGTTGCGTGTGCGGAGCACCGTGGTGGCGAGGAGCGCGGCGAGCAGTGAGGCCGCGAGGATCCCTACCTTCGCGTGGTCTTCGTGCGCAGTGCCCTGGCCGAAGCTCAACTCGGCAAGCAGCAGCGAGACCGTGAAACCGATGCCGGCGAGGATGGCGAGGCCGAAGACGTCGATCCACTTGAAGGACGCGTCCAGGCGGGCCCGCGTGACTTTGGTGATGAGCCATGTGGTGCCGAGGATCCCCGCCGGCTTTCCGGCAACCAGCGCCACGATGATGCCCACCGCCACGGGGTCCGTCAGGGCGGCACCGAGGCCCTGCCAGCCGCCTATGGCCACCCCGGCGGAAAAGAACGCGAAGACCGGGACGGCGATCCCGGCCGAGATGGGGCGGAACCGGTGTTCGAAAATCTCCGCCAGGCCCGGGCCGGCTTCAGGGCCGCCGCTGGCCTTCGAACGTTTGACGGGAATGGCAAATCCGAGCAGGACCCCGGCCACGGTGGCGTGGATGCCTGATGCGTGCACGAGGGCCCACGTCGCGAAGCCGAGCGGCAGCAGGATCACCCAGGCTGCGGCTGCGTGCGTGCCGAAGAACCGCCGGTATTTGTGCGCCAGGAACGTGTAGAGGCCCAGCGGGAGCAGGGCCAGCAGGAACGGCTCGGGGTGGAGATCGCTGGTGTAGAAGATCGCGATGATGGCGATGGCCAGGAGGTCGTCGACGACGGCGAGGGTCAGCAGGAAGATCCGCAGCGCACTGGGCAGGTGGGAACCGATGAGCGCCAGCACCGCGACGGCGAAGGCGATGTCGGTGGCGGTGGGAATGGCCCAGCCGTGCAGCGTTTCGGGACCGGAGAGGTTGATGGCCGCGTAGATGAGTGCCGGAACGGCCACACCGCCAACGGCGGCGGCCACCGGAACCACGGATTTGCTCGGCTGGCGCAGGTCGCCGGCGACAAACTCGCGCTTGAGTTCGAGCCCCACCAGGAAGAAGAAGATGGCCAGCAGGCCGTCGGCGGCCCAAGCGCCCAGGCTCAGGTCCAGATGCCAGGGCGCGTAGCCGATGGTGAAGTCGCGCAGCGCGAAGTAACTCTCCGAGGCCGGGGAGTTGGCCCAGATAAGGGCCACCATCGCCGCGGCGACCAGCAGGGCGCCGCCCACGGTTTCCTTGCGGAGGATTTCGCCGATCCGCAGGGCCTCGGCATAGCTGCCCCGGCCGAAAATGGTGAGGCGGGGCGGCGAAGGAGGGGGCGGTGTTGGTGAAGAGGGTGTTGGCGAAGGGGGCAGGGCGCTCATGGGATCCTCAAAATGGGGTCGACGGAACTATGCCGACCAGACTTCCCGGCGCACCTGCGCTCCAGTCTATTCGCTTTCGCCGGCCAGGGGATGCCGTCAGGGACACCGGGACCCCCTCCCGGCCGCCGGGCAGGCCGGGCCGGTCGCCGGGCGGGAGCCTGGCGACGTCCGGATTTTAGACCAGCAGCTGCTGCACGAGTTCACGGCATTTCCGGTACGCGGGTGCCTTCGGATCGATGAGCGCGAAGTGGTCGCCCGGTACCTTGAGCAGCTGGACCGGCGCACCGGCCGCCTTGGCTGCTCCGGCGTAGGTCTCGGACTGGCTCACCGGCACGGTATCGTCCTCCGTGCCGTGAACGGCATATACGGGCACGCCCAGCGGCACCGCACTCATGGGGTCCGCAAATTTATGCCGTTTGGGATATTTCTCCGACGAGCCGCCCAGGAAGTTGCTGACGGCGCCGTTGCTGAGGTTGAGCCGCTCGGCGGCCGCGAGGTTGAGTACCCCCGACTGGCTGACGACGCCGGTGAGCTGCACCGCGCCGTCGTCGTCGCCCCGACGCGTCAGCTGGCGGTCCGCGTCCGGGGCACCAAGCCCCGCGAGCCGGCGGCGTCCCGCCGCCCAGACGGCGAGGTGGCCGCCTGCCGAGTGGCCCAGGGCCACCACGCGGTCCAGTCCCAGCCCGTGCTCTTCGGCCAGTTCACCGAGCTTGTCGATTCCGGCCAGGACGTCGGCGAACGTGTTGGGCCAGCCTCCGCCATTGCCGGCCCGCCGGTACTCCAGGTTCCAGGCTGCCATGCCGTGCGCGGCGAGGTCCTTGGCAAGGGGCTCCCCCAGTTCTGCGCCGTACTGCGAACGCCAGTACCCGCCATGGATCACCACCACCACACCCTTGGGCGCGGCAACATCCGGGAGGAAGAGCTCACCCCACTGGCTGGGGTCCTCGCCATATTGGTACTTGTGCCTCTTCACAGCGTCCTCCTTGGGGCCCGGTGAACAGGCGGCGGAGACTGCCCCCAGAGTCACCGCCGCTGCGGCCGCGATCATAGTCCGCCGCCGCATTTCAGCCATGTGCTGAGCCTACCTTGGGCACCAAGCGGCCCAGCGCAGGCCGGACCCCGCACGCCGCCCTTGCACGCTGCCCTATGGCGGCGGCCGGTGTCCGCCGGCCGATCGCGGTGCTGTGGCTTGCCTGCGGGCGTGCCCGGCGGTGCCAGCCTGCGGGCCGGTGTCGGTGGTGCGCCGTAAGCTGGATCCATGGCGAGCAACTGGGACCGTTTGGACGTGAGCCTGCGCGATTCCGTGCAGGAGAACGTGGAGTTGTACGAGCGGGTCCGGCCTGCCCTGAAGCTGGTCACCCGGGAGGTCCTGCTCACGCTGCGGACCATGCTCAAGGACACCGAAGTCACGCCGTTGTTCGTCACCGGACGCACCAAGACCGTTGAATCCTTCCGCGAGAAGATCTCCCGCACGGAAGAACCGCTGGAGCCGGGCGGGCCACCTGTGCTGAAGTTCCCGGACCCGTTCCGGACCCTGAATGACATGGTGGGAATCCGTGTGATCACCAAGCTGCCGGCGGAAAACGCGGTGGTGGCGAATCTGATCAAGCGCCAGCGCCAGCTCTTTGACTGCCGGGGGGACCGGGAAAAGGACATCGGCTCGATCGAGTCCGGCACATACGGCTACTCCAGCCGGCACCTGATCCTGCGGACCATCCAGAACGAGGCCGTCAAGGACTACCAGCTGGCCTTCAACCCGGACGTCCCGCCGAACGGCAGCTACTTCTTCGAGTGCCAAATCCGGACCGTCTTCGCCCACGCCTGGAGCGAGATCGAGCACGACATCCGGTTCAAGGCCGAGGACCCGCGGGCGTGGACCCCGCACTTCGACCGCCAGTTCACCGCGACGGCCGCCATGCTGGAGACCGTGGAGAGCGCGTTCTCGGACCTGCACGAACGCTACGAGGAGGTCCGCGGCTACTGGGACATGGACGGTGAGGGTGCCGCGCAGCTGACGCCCAACCGGATCCGCGACGTCTGGCGGACCCTGCTGCCGCACGTGGACCGGAAGGTCGACGACGACTGGGGCTGGGCCGCGGAGCTCATGGCCGCCCACGGCCTCAACCAGACCATGCAGCTCGCCGGGCTGCTTAGCGCCAACCGGATCACCGAGGTCCGCAAGGCCCTGGACCACCGCTACTCCCCCGGCCCGGACCGGCTCCTCGATGACCTGCTGCTGTGGCAGTACGGCACCGAACACATCGAGCTCACCGCCGAGCCGGCCGACGCCGTCCCGCACCCCCGGCGCGACAGCCTCCTGCGCCGGCTCAAGCAGATCGAACGGTACCGGCTCACCCAGGGCTAGCGCGCGCCTGCCTCCGCGGGTGCCCTCTGCCACCACCGATTCTCCCCACCTTTGAACCAGCGACGCCGGGCCTCACCGGCGGTCCGCCCCGACACGCCGGGTGCGGCGACCAAAGGTGGGGAATTTCAGCGCCAGCGGGGCGGATGGTCGATGGACGCGGACGGCGGGTGCGGCTACGTGTGGGCGTAGGTGAGGCAGTCGGCGTTGTCGACGCCCGGGCCCACGTGAACTTCGGGCGCCTTGCACATCAGATGGTCGTTGTGGGTGCACTCCGAACGCTGGCAGGCGCCGACGTCGGCCAGCACCTTGGGGAGCCCGCCGTGCACACCGATGTCGATGAAGGTCGCGCAGGAGGCATGGTCTGCGGCGCCGCCGACGGTAATGGCGGCCGCGTTGCAGTGCGAGTGGTCATTGAAGGAGCAATTGCTCACGCTGCAGTCGGCTACGTGCGTCGTCATTGGATTTCCTCCATGCTCCGGCCACCCGGACGGGCGGCGCCGTAAATCCACGCTAGGCCGCACCAAGGCAAACAAAAAGACCCAAACGTGTGACCTAATACCGGCCCGACCGGTCGCGCCTTCCCGTCAGTTCCCCGCGCCGAGCTTGCCGGCCAGGCGTTCGCGCATCAGGGCGCTGGCCTGGTTCAGGCCCACGACGTCGACGCTCTTGCCGTGCTGCCGGTACTTCTCCGTGATGGCATCCAAAGCGGCGATCGTGGAGGTGTCCCACAGGTGGGAGTCGCGCATGTCGATGACGACGCGTTCGGGGTCCAGTGCGTACTCGAACTGGGTGTAGAGGTCATTCGCGGAGGCGAAGAACAGCTCGCCGTCCACGCGATACGTGGCCCGGCCGCCGTCGTGCTCCGTCACGGTGCGCTCGACGGTGACGAAGTGGGCCACCCGCCTGGCGAACAGGACCATCGCGACGAGTACGCCGACCCCGACGCCGGTTGCCAAGTTGTGCGTGGCAACGGTGACCGCCACCGTCACCGCCATGACGGCGGTTTCACTCTTGGGCAGCGCCTTGAGGGTGGCGGGCCGGATGCTGTGCCAGTCAAAGGTGGCGACTGATACGAAAATCATGACGGCCACGAGCGCGGCCATCGGGATGAGGGACACAATGTCTCCGAGTGCCACCACGAGGATGAGCAGGAAGACGCCGGCCAGAAGGGTGGAGATCCGGGTCCGGGCGCCGGAGGCTTTGACGTTGATCATGGTCTGGCCGATCATGGCGCAGCCGCCCATGCCGCCGAAGATGCCGGTGACAATGTTCGCGACACCCTGCCCCCAGGCCTCGCGGGTCTTGGCTGAACCCGTGTCCGTGATGTCATCCACGAGCTTCGCGGTCATGAGGGATTCGAGCAGGCCCACGAAGGCCATGGCCAGCGCGAACGGGAAGATGACCTGCAACGTTTCGAGTGTGAACGGCACGTTGGGCAGTGACAAAGAGGGCAGCGAGTCCGGCAGTGCACCCTTGTCCCCCACAGTGGGAACGACGACGGCGGCCGTCACCGTAATGATCGTCAGGGCCACAATGGCCACGAGGGGTGCGGGGACGGCTTTGGTGAGCCTGGGCAGGCCGAAGACGACCAGCAGGCCCAGCGCGGTAAGCGGGTAGACCAGCCAGGGCACGCCGATCAGCTCGGGCACCTGCGACAGAAAGATCAGGATGGCCAGGGCGTTCACAAACCCCACCATGACCGGGCGGGGGATGAACCGCATCAGTTTCGCCACCCCGGAGAGGCCCAGCACGATCTGGAAAATGCCGGCCAGAATCACCGCCGCCACAAGGTAATCCAGTCCGTGGGACTTCACCAGTGGGGCGATTACCAGGGCGACGGCGCCGGTGGCCGCCGAAATCATCGCCGGACGGCCGCCGACGAAGGCGATGGTCACTGCCATCGTGAAGGACGCGAAGAGCCCGATCCTCGGGTCCACGCCGGCGATGATCGAGAAGGCGATCGCCTCAGGAATCAGAGCCAGTGCCACCACGAGGCCGCCCAAAACCTCGGTCTTGAGCCGTCGCGGGGACGTCAAGGCGCCTCGGACCGATTGCAGTTGTGCAGGCGTGGCGGCCGGGGCCTGCGCGTCGATACTGGTGGCCATCGCTGGCTCCGTTCGTGGTCAAGGAGGCCCAACGGCCGCCAGATGTCAAAGAATGTGCAGAATTCAGGGAAGGTGGGGCGCTGCGTCGCGCCGGGGTGGGGAGTTCGCCTTTTCGGGCTCACCCACGCAATGAACCCTACCCGTCCGATTCCCGCCCGCACGGCGGCCTAAAAATCTGACATATTTGTCCGACAGGTGGTCACGAAGTGGCCACCCCGTGGACGCCGGTGGCACCATTCTTGGATGCTTGAGGCAACTAAAACTCCGAATACTGCCCGGGACGCGGGCACTGCCGCCGACGTCCCGGCCAATCCCGCCCTCGCCGCCGAGGCAAAGATTGCCCGCATCGCGGTGACGGTCTTCCCGGTCCTTGTGGTGGTGGCCGGGCTCGCCGGCTTCCTGCTCCCCGGCGCGTTCAAACCCCTCGCCCCCAGCGTGCCCTTCCTGCTGGGCATCATCATGTTCTGCATGGGCCTGACGCTGACGCCGCCCGACTTCGCGTCGGTGGCCAAGCGCCCCTGGGCCGTGGCCCTGGGAATCGTGGCGCACTACGTCATCATGCCGGGGGCCGGCTGGCTGATCGCCGTCGGTCTCCACCTCGAGCCGGAGCTCGCGGTGGGCCTGATCCTGGTGGGCTGCGCGCCGTCGGGCACCGCCTCCAACGTGATGGCGTTCCTCGCCAAGGGCGACGTCGCCCTCTCCGTGGCCGTCGCCTCCGTGTCCACCCTGATCGCGCCGATCGTGACGCCGCTGCTGGTGCTGTTCCTGGCCGGCTCGTACCTGAACATCGACGCCGGGGGCATGGTCCAGGACATCGTCAAGACCGTCCTCCTGCCGGTCATCGCCGGCCTGCTCGCCCGCCTCTTCCTCAAGAAGCTCGTGGCCAAGGTCCTGCCCGCGCTGCCGTGGGCCTCGGCCGTCGTGATTTCCCTGATCGTCGCGATTGTCGTGGCCGGCAGCGCCAGCAAGATCGTCGCCGCGGGCGGCATCGTGTTCCTCGCCGTGGTGCTGCACAACGGCTTCGGCCTGGGCCTGGGCTACCTGGCCGGCAAGCTGGGGCGCCTGGATGACAAGGCGCGCAGGGCCCTCGCCTTCGAGGTCGGGATGCAGAATTCCGGCCTGGCCGCCACCCTCGCCACCGCGCACTTCGGCGCGCTGGCGGCGCTGCCGTCTGCGGTCTTCTCCCTGTGGCACAACGTCTCCGGCGCGATCGTGGCCGCGTGGCTGGCCCGGCGTCCCCTCCGGGAGGCCGCAACCCAGGAAACCGCAACGCGGGACACGGCACCGGCCGCCGCGCTGAAGGCCTAAAGGGTCCTAACCCCGCAACTGTGCCAGCAGCCGAGTGACGGCGCGCCCGGCCAGGATCTCGGGGGTGTCCGTTCCGGCGGGGACCACCTCGTGTCCGCCCTGGACACCAGGGCTGCCGGGCCCGGCGTCGTCCGTGATGAGCACGTGGGGCGTGCCGCGGCCGGCGAGCTCTGCCGTGGCCCCGGAATCGTTGTCCGCCTCCGGCGCGCTGGTGTGGATCACGCCGTCGGCTCCGCCGGAGAGCATGAACTGCCGCCAGTTCCCGCCCAGCAGGATGACCGCCTGGTAGCCGTGCTCCGGCAGGATCCTGGCCAGCACCGTGGCGATGGCCCTGTCCCGGGGCTGCTCGAGGTCCGGTACGGCCACGGCCACCAGCTCCGTCCGGCCCCGGCGCATTCCCCTGGCGGCGCTGTTGGCCACATAGCCAAGTTCGCGGACCGCGGCGTGCACCCGGTCCTGGGTGGCCTCGCTGATCCGGGTGGTTCCGCCGGAGCGGCCGGAGAGCACATAGGAGACGGTGGTCAGGGAGACCCCGGCCGTCTGCGCGACATCGCGGATGGTGGGCTTGGATCCAGGCCGCACTGATGACTCCCGGCTGTTTCTCCGCCGGGTCCGCGGCGGCTCGTTAATTCTTTGTTTCAGGGCAGACCCCCTGTGTGAACTCTAGCCCGAAGCACCGGTTCCCGGCCCACGCCGACCAAGCAGCGCGGCGGGGTTTGCGGCGGGCAGGTCCTTGGTGAATGCCAGAGGCCCGATGGTTTCCGGGTCGGCGGAGAGATCGAACTGTGCCTCGTAACCGGTGCTCAGGTAGAGGTGTTTCGCCTCCGGCTGGCGCGGGCCGGTTGTCAGGTAGACCTTCCGGTAGCCGCGACGGCCGGCCAGCGCCTCCAGCTCGGCCAGGACAAACCGGGCCAGTCCGCGGCGGCGGTGCGCCGAATGCGTCCAGATCCGCTTGAACTCGGCGGTCTGCGGGCCGTGCCGGCGGAACGCGCCGCCGGCCACGGATTCGCCGTTCTCACGCACAATCAGCAGGGCCCCGCCCGGCCCGGCGAATTCCTCGGCCGGGTAACGGTTGAGTTCCTCCGCGGCGGCCCCGCGGCCAAAGAGGTTGCCGTAGCGGGTGTCGTATTCGAGCGCGAGTTCATCCAGGAGCGGACGGACCCTGGGATCGCTCATGGGCAGATTGAGGACCGTCAGCGCGGCGGTGTCCACGGGCGGGGTGTGTAGTGGGGGCGGGGTCATGACGGGTCCTTTCCGCCGGCGGCGGCCTGCGGCACCGCCCGGCCGGCGTCCGTTTGATCGTTGTTGGCCAGGCCGCTGTCGGCCGGGCCGTTGTTGGGCTTCGCCAGCAGGTTCAGGACGCGCCGGGCCAGGGCATCGTTTTCGCGGAACGGCGCGGCGTTGGTGCCGGGCCGGGCGAAGGCGCCGGCGCCCCAGCCGGAAGTACCGGGCCCGACGCCGAACAGCCGCTCGCGCCGCTCCCCCACCGGGCTGATGAGCTCGTTGTGGGCGGACACCAGGAGCCGTCCGGTCGCGTGCGTGCCGTCGGCAGTGAGGAGCTGCTGTTCGGTGCCGAGCCCGGAGGCGTGCAGCTGGCGCAGCAGCGGGTTCGCGGAGCGGGCCACCGACGGCGCCGGGAGCCGGGCCTCGATCAGGGCCGGCGCTGACACGGTGATCCCGGACTGGGCCGAGCGGGCGACGAACCGGCCCGCGTGCTCCGCGGCCTCGATCTCCAGCCCCGGGCCAATGAACTGCAGCAGCCCGGCCCGGTGGATCGCCAGCATCTCCCGCAGCCTGCGCGGCGGCGGCCCGGAATCGACGAAGCTGAAGAAGCCGTGCCACCAGCCCTGGACCTCCCGCTGCGACCGCGCGTTCAGCCGCTCGGACGGCACCAGCCGGCCCAGGTCCATGTAGGACTTCAGCAAGGAAGTGAACAGGGCCAGGGTTTCCGAATGGTCCGGCCCGGTGCGCAGCTCAAGGTCGCGGCCAATGTACGCTGCCACCGCCGACTGGAAGTCTGCGTGACCCGCGAAAACGCGGCCGGCGAAGGGATGGTCCAACCGGTCGAGGTCCAGGTGGAGCCCTGCGTCCGGGACGGACCCGGCGACGAGCCGCCGGCGCTCCTGGCTGTACCAGTCCGTCGCGGCGAACCGTTCGGCGAATTCCTGCCAGCCGGTCCGGACCCGTTCCGGGTAACCGGTGAACAGCTCGCGGTAGTACGCGTAACCGGCGTCCTTGGCGATCAGGGGCCACAGCTGGGCGCGGAAGTCCACCTCGCCGGGCGCATCCAGCAGCGCCGCGACGGCGTCAGCCGTGAAGAACGCCGGCTCGCCCGCCGCGTCGCCGCGCAGGGCGGACGTGATCTTGGAGTGGTAGGGCACGCCGCGGCGGGAGCCGGCCCACAGCCGCGGCTCGGCACCGGAGGGCACGTAGCGCAGGCCGCCGCCTGGCAGCTCCTCGAACCTGCCGCCGCGGCCCTCCATGAGCAGGACCAGCAGGTCCACGAAGGCCAGGCCCATGCCGGAGACAATCACGTCCTGGCCGGCGGCGAGGGGTGAGTAGTCGACGTCGGTGGTGTAGCTGGGCGCCGCGTGGAACGCGCCGTGCCGGGCGGCAAAACCGGCCCACGCCGCAGACTCCGCATCGGGCAGCGAATCCGCGTGCCCCAGGGAGGCGATTACGACGTCGGCGTGCAGCACCGCGCCGCCGGCCAGTCGGACGCGGTAGCGTTCCGGACCCTGTTC
>Ga0207691_10004830_pt1 | contig 13038 bp, 13 predicted proteins | sample KBSM13metaG_FD_184327 | JGI IMG/M metagenome (GOLD analysis project Ga0207691, IMG submission 184327) | Miscanthus rhizosphere microbial communities from Kellogg Biological Station, Michigan, USA - KBS M1-3 metaG (SPAdes) (version 2) | ecosystem: Host-associated > Plants > Roots > Rhizosphere >... | reverse complement strand
GCCGATTGGTCGGCGTGATGCGTCCGGAGTTGGGCGTGGCGTTTTCGAACCACTACCTTATCAACGCCGAAGGGACGCGGCTCGAACCGGAGAGCCGTGAATACACGCGGCACTACGGGCGCGATACTATCCCGGCTGGCGTGCTCGAAAATGCGGACGCGGCGGCCTGGCGCCAATCGATCCCGATGTCGGCTTCACTTTTGCGCACCACCGATCTCCAGAGGCTTCGCTTTCGGGAAGACTTGAATACGCCAGACGTCGAATTTTTCATCCGTCTCGCGCGCCAAGGCGCGCGCTTCATTTTTGTCCCGGAATATCTGATGGAATACCGGATTCATTTGGGCGCGGTGACTGCCAGCGGATTGTGGACCGAGGAGCTGGTCGACTGTTTGACTCCGATTGAGGTGAAGCCCGAGATCGAGCCTTACAAGCGAAAGCTCTTGATCCCGATGGTAGTGAATGCAGTGAGTCGTTGTCTGCAACAAGGCAACATGGAACGGGCGCGCGCGTTCCTCCGGAATAAGTATTATCCACGTGGCGATCGTTTGTGGTGGAGTGGGAGCAGGCACCGACCTCTGTCGCCCGGACTGGCGCCGGAGGTGCGCGACGAAAACGGCCGCGCGCTGCGCCATGCTCTCGGCAGACTTTTGCAGGGTTTCTGCGCGAATTTGCCTGCATCGGTGGGATCTCCGATCTATCGAGCGGTCCGTCGCGTCAGATTAGGGGGCTTTCCCGGGGGAGCTTAATCAATTAGCCATGGCGCTCTTTAGCAATCAGACAATCCTCGTGACCGGCGCAGGCGGCGGGGTTGGAGAGGCGGTGGTGCGGGCTCTGGGAGCGCAAGGAGCAACGGTTTGTCTTTTAGGTCGCAATCAATCCAACCTGGAAAGAATCGCTCGTCGGGTCCCGGAGAAGCACGGCCGGTGTTATCCGGCTGATCTGACTGTGACTGATGAATTGCAAAGTGCGGTCAGCAAAATTCTTGCGGAAAATCTACGAGTCGATGCGTTGATTCATTGCGCGGCTATCTTTGAGATGGGCCCATTCGCGACCGCGACAGCGGCGGATTTCGATCGTCAATTCAAAACAAATGTCCTTGGCCCCGTCCGCCTTACGCAACTTCTCTTGCCAGTGCTTATCTCATCCCAGGGCCAGGTCGTCTTCATAAATTCCAGTCTTGGCCTAAAGGCTCGCACCGGCGTTAGCCAGTATGCGGCGACGAAACATGCACTCAAAGCCGTGGCAGATAGCCTGCGTGATGAATGCAATGCCTCTGGCGTGCGCGTCTGTAGCCTTTATCTCGGCGCTACCGCGACTCCGATGCAGGCGACGATTCGTGCCAAGCAGTTCTTGGAATACAAGCCGCAAAGGCTTTTACAGTCCGACGATGTTGCATCCCTTGTCACCTCTGTGCTCGCCCTTCCACGGACCGCGGAAGTGACTGACATAATGGTGCGGCCGATGGTCAAGCATGACTGATGCAACCAGCCGGCAGGGTTGGTGAAACGAGAATGCCGAACGCAGCGCTGTGAAAATATTGGTTACAGGAACAGACGGCTATCTCGGGTCACTTTTGATTCCGATTCTCATCCGGCAGGGCTATGAGATCCATGGGATAGATACGGGTTTTTACAAGTCCGGTTGTTTATATAATGGGGTGGCGACCGCGCCCTCGACGTTGAGAAAGGACATCAGGCATATCACGGCGGGTGACTTGGAAAGCATCGACGCTGTCGTCCACATGGCGGAACTGTCCAATGATCCGACCGGAGAGCTCGCTCGGAATACTACCTACGAGATCAACCATAGGGGTTCGGTCCGACTCGCAGAGCTGGCGTGCCAGGCCGGCGTCGAACGCTTTGTCTATATGTCGTCGTGCAGTGTCTACGGCCTGGCCTCGGCGGACTATGTGACGGAAGAGTCATCCGTCAATCCCCAAACCGCTTACGCAATTTGTAAGACAATGGTTGAACGCGATCTGCGGCCGATGGCTAATGAGCACTTTTCGCCGACCTTCTTGCGCAACGCGACTGCCTATGGGGCGTCGCCGCGCATGCGCTTCGATATCGTACTCAACAATCTCGCCGGCCTGGCTTGGACGACGAAAGAAATCAAGATGGTAAGCGACGGGACGCCTTGGCGTCCGCTCGTTCATGCGCTCGACATCGCTCAGGCGATCTCCTGTGTTCTCAAGGCGCCGCGCGAGCTGGTCCACAATGAAATCTTCAACGTAGGTGACACCTCCCAGAACTATACAATTAAGGAAATCGCAGAGATTGTTGCCGAGGTATTCCCTGATTGTGAGCTGATCTTCGGGAACCAGGGGGCGGACGATCGCAGCTATCGCGTGTCGTTCGACAAGATTGAGGTAAAGCTGCCCGACTTCAGATGCGAATGGAACGCGCGCCAAGGTGCACAGCAACTACGTGATGTTTTTCAACAGATCGATATGACCCCCGAGGTCTTTAACGCGCGCAATTTTACCCGCGTAAAACAACTCGAATACCTGATCCGCACGAGGCAAATCGATCAGGACTTCTTTTGGAGAAATGGCGCGACTTAGATCGGGCCGAGACGTTATTTGCCAAAATGATCTTTGTTGAGACCCCGCTCCGCGGTGCATTCACCATCGACCTCGAACGGCATGAGGATGAGCGTGGTTTTTTTGCGCGCACGTTTTGTGTGAACGAATTTGCGAAACATGGCCTCAACCCAAATGTCGTCCAATGCAACCTGTCGTCGAACCCCAAAGCCGGCACACTTCGTGGGATGCATTTCCAAAAAAGACCGGCGGGCGAAGCCAAGCTGGTGCGCTGCGTGCGTGGCGCGATTCACGATGTCATGGTCGATCTGCGGCCGGAATCGCCTACGTATCGTCAATCGTACGCCGTTCAACTGACGATGGAGAATCGGCGAGCGCTGTACATCCCTGAGTGCTTTGGACATGGCTTTCAAACCCTCTTAGACGACACTGAGGTGGAGTACCAAATGAGTGAGTTTCATGCTCTGGAGCACGCGCGCGGATTTCGCTATGACGATGCCGCCTTTTCGATCCGGTGGCCACGGCCGGTCTCGATGATTTCCACGCAGGATTTAAAATGGCTGCCTTTTTCATGAAGGAAGATCCCGGCGGTGTGATGCACGCTTTTATCACGCGACTGTTTCCGATCTGTCGAAGCATCACGGGCGATGGAGTGCGCGAGACTTTGCGTCTGGTGCAGGATCAGATCCCGATCGAGTTGCACGAAGTACCGACAGGCACCCAGGTTTTCGACTGGAGCGTGCCCAAGGAGTGGAATATCCGAGACGCCTGGGTGAAAGACTCGTCCGGCCAGCGGCTGATCGATTTTTGCGAACACAACCTGCAGGTTGTGAACTACAGTTCGCCGGTTCACCGACGAATGCGGTTAGCCGAATTGAAAGAACATCTCCATACCTTACCGGAGCGTCCGGAATGGATTCCCTACCGGACGACCTACTATGAGGAAAACTGGGGTTTTTGTCTGTGTGAAAACCAACTCGCAACATTTGATGATGACCAGGAATACGATGTATGCATCGATTCTTCGCTCGAAGACGGCTACCTAACCTATGGAGAGTGTCTTTTGTCGGGTGAAGAATCGGCGGAGGTCCTGATATCATGTCATGTTTGCCATCCGTCGCTTGCGAACGATAACTTGTCCGGAATAGCTGTCGCGGTCGAACTGGCTCGATACCTTGCCAAATCACCTCATCGCTACTCCTACCGATTTGTTTTTGTTCCCGGAACGATCGGTTCGATTACCTGGCTGGCTCGGAATGCAGAAGTGATTCCTAGGATTCGCCACGGAATAGTGTTGGCCTGTGTGGGTGATGCGGGAAGCATAAGCTACAAGCGTAGCCGGCAGAGTGAAGCAGAAATCGACCGGGCTTTCATGCACGTGCTCAAGCACTCCGGCGATCCCTATACCGTGGCCGAGTTTAGTCCCTTTGGTTACGACGAGCGGCAATATTGTTCCCCGGGAATCAACCTTCCGATTGGTTGCCTTATGCGATCGCGTCCTGACGAATTCGCGGAGTATCACACGTCGGCCGATAACCTCGAATTTGTGCAGCCCTGGGCTTTGGCGGATTCATTGGCGAAATGCGTTGCCGCCATCAACGTCCTGGAAGGCAATCGAGTCTACGTCAACCAAAAGCCGAAGGGCGAGCCACAGCTTGGCAAACGCGGCCTCTACAAGCGACTCGGTGGAAGTGCCGACGGGCGTGAGCGTGAACTCGCTCTTCTTTGGGTTTTGAATCTGTCTGATGGCAAGCACTCGTTACTCGATATAGCAGAACGAGCTAACCTGCCTTTTGCCTTGGTAAGGGATGCTTCCACCGCTTTGTCTGAGACCGATCTTCTTATCCTCGGATAAAGCGCACGAAAGTGGACTGCATAATTATTGGCGAAAGAATTGTGGAGTCGAGTGTAGGAATCACTCTGCTGAGACAACATCGGGTCTGGAGGCGCTTGAGTTGGGGAAAGACGTCACACGCGAAATAGTGGAACGCCAAACGACGCTCATGCTAGACGTAACAGGTCTCGGGATGCTGTTCGGTGGACGGAAAGGGCAATCTTGACTCACCCTCCTACATATCAGTGCCGTTTTTGTGACGAACCCTTGCGGCAGACGTTTGTCGATTTGGGTCTCTCGCCGCTTTGTGAAACCTACATAGACGCCGCGCACCTAAACGATCCGGAACTGTTTTATCCGCTGCACAGCTTCGTCTGTGAAAAATGTCTTTTGGTGCAGCTTCCGGAGCATGTTGGGGCGAGGGAGATCTTTGAGGAGTACGCCTACTTCTCATCCTATTCGGATAGCTGGCTGGCCCATGCGAAAACGTATGTCTCGGCTATTTCCAAGCGTTTGAATCTTAATGACCGTTCTTTCGTGATCGAAGTGGCAAGCAACGATGGTTATTTGCTGCAATATTTCAAAGCTATGGGCATTCCGGCGCTGGGTATCGAACCGGCAAAGAACGTGGCTCGGGTCGCGCTTGAGAAAGGAATCCCGAGTGTAACAGCCTTTTTCGGGCGCAATTTGGCGCACAAATTGGCGAGGGAAGGAAGAAGGGCCGACCTGCTTGTTGGGAATAATGTTTTGCCGCACGTGCCGGACATCAATGATTTCGTTGCTGGGATCAGGATTCTTCTAAAACCGGGAGGCGTTGTGACGATGGAGTTTCCGCATGTGGTCAGGCTCGTTGAAGAAAACCAATTCGATACCATCTACCACGAACACTTCTCCTATCTCTCGTTCACCGCGGTCGAGCGGATTTTTGCTGCCCATGGTCTGGTGCTTTTCGACGTTGAAGAATTGACCACGCACGGCGGTTCTCTGCGCATATACGGTCGCCACACGAGAAATAGCGAGCAGGCCAGCACGGCCAACGTTATAGGACTCAGGGATAGGGAAAAGAGCTGGGGCATTGGAGAGATGAGACGTTATCGAGGTTTTGCGACGAAGGTGGAAGCATGTAAGCGAAGCATCCTGCGATTCTTGATTGAAGCCCGTGAGTCGGGCAAGTCGATCGTCGGTTACGGAGCCCCGGGCAAAGGCAATACTTTGTTAAACTACTGCGGGATTCGCACGGATCTTCTCGATTACACAGTGGACCGCAATCCCTACAAGCAAGGTAAGTATACCCCGGGAACGCGTATTCCCATCCATCCACCGGAGAGAATTCGGGAAACAAAGCCGGACCTCCTTTTCATTTTGGCCTGGAATCTTAAAGACGAGGTGATCGCGCAGAATTCTTTTATTCGAGACTGGGGCGGCCAATTCGTGGTGCCGATTCCGGAGGTAAGAGTATCGTGACGGTGGCTCGGCGAGGTCTCGTTTGCGGCATGAATCCAGCTAAATTTTGCTTGTTTGGCGAAAGACCAACCGCTACCGAGAAGATCTGAGATGAAGAGATCGCGAATTGTCAGGGCATCGGGGCCCGCTACGGTTTTGTTGACCATACACGGATGAAAGTCGTTCTCTTTTGCGGCGGTCAGGGCATGCGATTGCGTGAGATGCCGCAGCCGGTTCCGAAACCGATGGCGGTGATTGGTTATCGCCCGCTTCTGTGGCACCTGATGAAATATTATTCCCATTTCGGGCATAACGAGTTTGTTCTGTGCCTTGGCTATGGCGCGGACGTGATCAAAGAAGCGTTTCTAAATTACAATGAATGTGTCTCCAACGATTTTGTTCTCTCGAGCGGTGGGAAGAAGATCGAGCTGCTGCGTAAGGACATCGAAGATTGGCGTATCACCTTTGTGGATACGGGTCGGAATGCGAGTGTGGGTGAGCGCTTGTTGCGCGTGCGAAGCTTTGTTGAGGAGGACGACGCCTTTCTGGCGAACTATGCCGACGGCTTGACGGATCTGCCACTGCCGGCTCTCATCGAGTATTTCAAGGTTAGTGGCAAGGTGGCCTGTTTCGTCGCTGTTACCCCAACCGCGAGTTTCCATCAAGTATCTTTGGAGGCTGGCGGCGTCGTGAAGGAAATCGCGCACATCGCCCGTTCCGGCAGTCTGATCAATGGTGGGTTCTTCGCCTTCCGACGCGAAATTTTCGACTATATCAAGGAGGGTGAGGATCTGGTCGAAGAACCGTTCCATCGATTGATCTCGGAGAAGCAGCTTGTGGCTTACCCTTACGATGGATTTTGGGCCTGCATGGACACATTTAGGGAGAAGCAACATCTTGAGGACCTGCACGCGACGGGTCATGCTCCGTGGCAGGTTTGGGATCCCGCAATGAAGTTACCGACTGGGAGGTAGGTGTGCTGAGGTTTAACCTAAAAGGGGCGAAGAAGCTTCTTTTCCTCGGTGCCCATTCCGACGATATTGAAATTGGCTGCGGTGGAACGATTCTAGCGCTGACGGAGGCTTACTCCGGACTGAATATTCTTTGGGCAGTCTTTAGCGCAAAAGGCAAGCGGCGACAGGAAGCGCGATCGAGCGCAGAAATGTTTCTTAAGGACGCGAGAGCGTCAAAGCTCGTGGTAAAGCAATTTCAGGAGAGTTATTTCCCTGGGGAGTTCGGCCGCATCAAGATATTTTGCGAGAGCCTGAAGTCATTCAAACCTGACGTCGTCTTTACGCATTATCGCCATGACCGGCACCAGGATCATCGAATTCTATCCGATCTCGCATGGAATACATTTCGTAACCATTTGATTTTGGAATACGAGATTCCAAAATATGATGGCGATCTCGGCAATCCGAATCTCCTTGTGCCGTTGAGTCCTGCGATTTGCCGTCGTAAGACCCGGTATCTCAATCAGGCTTTCCGATCGCAAAAGAGTAGACACTGGTTCTCGGAAGATACTTTTCTCGCCCTGATGCGGCTGCGTGGGGTGGAATGTGCGTCCAAGTATGCCGAGGCGTTTTATTGTCGTAAGATGATCTGTGGTTAGAGGTCCTGCCGCGTTGCCACATCCATGTTCGAAAAAGATCGCGTGTCATAGTCGGAGTATTGGCCGATAGTCCCAAGACTGTGCCATTTCGTTCGCTCGGTCTCGACGACCGCATTTTCAAAGCCATCCAGGCAGCTGGCTACACCGAACCCACGCCGATCCAGGCCGCCGCCATCCCCGCGGTGCTGGCCGGTCGCGATGTCATTGGCATCGCGCAGACCGGCACCGGCAAGACCGCGGCTTTCGTCCTTCCGATCCTGACCAAACTGACGCGGCCGTCAGACGATGGAAAACCACGCTGCGGCATGCGGGCCCTGATCGTCGCTCCGACGCGCGAACTTGTCGTCCAGATCGAGGAGAACGTGCGCGCGTATGCAAGGCACCTGCCGCTCCGCATGGCGACGGTCTATGGCGGGGTGAGCGAGCGGCCACAGATCGCAGCGCTCCGGTCGGGTGTCGAACTCGTCGTCGCCACACCGGGCCGTCTGATCGATCTGATGGGGCAGCGCCATACGAACTTTTCCGCCGTCGAATTTCTCGTTCTCGACGAAGCGGACCGGATGCTCGATATGGGTTTCCTCCCGCCGATCCGCGAAATCGTCAGGGCGCTGCCCGCCAAGCGCCAGACGCTCATGTTCTCGGCCTCGCTCTCTCGCGAAATCGAAGCGCTGACCCATGAGTTCCAGCATTCGCCCAAGATCATTGAAATCGGTCGGCGTGCGAATCCGGCGGACACAGTAACGCAGCTCGTCTACGAAGTGCGAACACATCTGAAGCCGGCCCTGCTGCAACATCTGTTGGCGGATCCGGAGTTCGACACCGTGCTGGTTTTCACTCGGACGAAACATGGGGCCGACCGGGTGGCGCGCCGGTTGGAGGGCAGCGGCATCAAGGCGGGCACGATCCATTCTAATCGCTCGCAAAGTCAGCGACTACGCGCCTTGAAAGACTTCAAATCGGGTGCCGTGCGGGTGTTGGTCGCGACCGATGTCGCCGCGCGCGGGATCGACGTGGACGGTATTTCGCACGTCGTAAATTATGATTTCCCGATGCACTCCGAGGATTACGTGCACCGCATCGGGCGCACCGGCCGGGCGCACGCGGTCGGCGACGCGATCAGCTTTATCACGCCGGAAGATCACGGACCGCTCCGGAGTCTGGAGCGCTTCATCGGTCGCGGGATCGTGCGCAAACGCGCGGACGGTTTTGATTATGACGCCGCGGCTCCGCCTCGCGAAGAGCTGGGGAGGAGGGCGCCGCGTGTCCCGGCCCAGGGTCGTCCCGCGCAGGGTGGGGCGAACGATTCGCGGCACCGGCCGCCGCCGCGGCAGGGCAGGTTCCGTCCGGCGGGACGGCGCAGTGGCGGACGTCGTCGTTAGGCGGGAGGCGGCTTTGTCGAGGTGCGTCGCTTTTCTCCGGGCGATCAATGTTGGCGGGCACATCGTCAAGATGGAGCAGTTGCGACGCGAGTTTGAATCACTCGGCTTTTCCGGGGTCGAGACGTTCATCGCGAGCGGCAACGTCATTTTCCAATCGCGCTCGCAGAATTGGCGACAGCTCGAGGCGAGGATTGAGAAGCATCTTCAGAAGGTGCTCGGATACGAAGTTGCAACCTTCATCCGCTCGCCTGCCGAGCTCCGCCAGGTCGCGAACCAACGTCCTTTTCTCCTGGCCGACCACAAAGCCGCTGGCCACTCTCTGCTGGTCGCGTTCTTCTCTTCGCCACCGAGCCGTGAGGCCGCGAAAAATCTCATGGCCTTTCGCAGCGAAACGGATGATTTTCACCTCTCCGATCGGGAAGTTTATTGGTTATGCCGAACAAGAATAAGCGACTCCCGGTTCACCGGCGCGCGGCTGGAAAAAATCGTCGGGATGCGCGGGACGATCCGCAACATAACGACCGTCAGGAAATTGGCCGAAAGATACGAGTGAAGGCGATGACGCTCACACCCGAGCAACATCTTGCCGCAAGTCATCCGAAATTTGCCGCGCTTATTACGCAAGTCGGGCCCTTCACCGTCCGGGCGGGGAAATTGGTTCGACCATTCGACGCACTGGCCGAGTCGATCGCCTACCAACAGCTCAACGGCAAAGCTGCGGCAACGATCTTTGGCCGGGTGCGAGCCCTCTATCCGCGGCGGAAATGGTTTTCGCCCGAGCTGGTCATCGCTACCCCTGACGAAAAGTTTCGAGGTGCGGGGCTCTCGCGGAGCAAGACGGTGGCCATCAAGGATCTCGCGGCGAAAACGCTCGACGGTACGGTGCCGACGAGCGCCGCTCTCGATCGCATGAGTGACGAAGAGATCATCGCCCGCCTCACAACGGTGCGCGGGATTGGCCGTTGGACAGTCGAGATGCTGCTCCTCTTCGATCTCGGCCGGCTCGACGTCTGGCCAGTTGACGACTACGGTGTGCGGAAGGGTTATGCGAAGACCTTTCGCAAGAAAGAGTTGCCGAAGCCGAAGGAGCTGCACGCCATCGGCGAGAAATGGCGGCCTTATCGTTCTGTTGCCGCGTGGTACTTCTGGCGTGCCTTGGACGCTCCGGCCGGTCGCGCCTGATGTGCCCGCCCTACAAATTGCGGTTCGTTAGGTCAAATTGTAGGGCAAGCGCATCACTTGCCGGGGGTGGGTGTCGCCACGGGGAAGGGGTGGCAACGGCAAACGACGGCAGGCGGAGCGCCCGCCCTACAATTGTCGGTTACCGTTAGGCCAATTCGAAACCGATTCGATAGGGCCAATCGCCCGATTCCTGCACCAGACCGGCCCACACCGGGTTCTCACAGATGTATTGCCATTTCTTTTCGGCCGATTCGTCGGATCGCAGCAACCGATCGAAACTGGCCGGCTGCCATTGCCAGTTTGCTTTCAGCTCGTGACGGATGAAGCGCTTAAGCGCAGCCGCGGCATTACCGACCGCCGCCTCGCGGTCGACTGGCGCAATCAGGAGATGGATATGATCGGGCATCACGATGGCGGCGATCGCAGCTTTGAAGGCGGCGAAGGTCGCGTGATTGGCCAGCACCTTCTGGCGGGTGTCCACGCAGAATGGTAAGGAAATAAACAACCGATTGGTCTGGTTTGAGCCAAACGGGGATACGCGGGGGGTGGCCCATTTTTGGGCAATGTTATCGGATCAGAAATTGTAGGGCAAGCGCATCGCTTGCCGGCTGGACGTCGCCACTGGCGGCGGAAAGATTAACCGCAGAGGTCGCGGAGCGCGCAGAGATAAAAAGGAAACGACGGCAGGCGGAGCGCCAGGCCTACAATTTCTGGCAGGGCGCGTTCCCGGCAGGCGGAGCGCCTGCCCTACAATTCAAATTTCGCGAGCGCCGGAGCTACAAGGTGTTCCGATTCCGCGACGCTGGCGGAGGAGGCTCATGCGGAAGTCCGTCATATTGATTTGCCCTTGCCGCGTCAAGAATATTTTCGTTAGGCCAATTGTAGGTCAAGCGCATCGCTTGCCGACGCGTCGGATGTCGACCAGGACGGCAGGCGGAGCGCCCGCCCTACAATGAGAGGACGACGGCGTTCCTTCTCCGCTTGCCCGCCCGGTGCTTCCTCCTTACCCTCGCGCAATGAAAATTCTCGTGACGGGCGGCGCCGGATTTATCGGGTCGCATCTCGTCGAGAAACTCCTCGCCGCCGGCCATAAGATTTCGATCCTGGATGACTTCAACGATTTTTACGATCCGGCAATCAAGCATGAGAACATCGCTGCCGTAGCGCACAAGATCACGGTTCATCAGGCTGATCTGCGCGACTCTCGTGCGGTGAACGAGGTTTTTCATCGCGACAAAGTCGACACTGTCATCCACCTCGCGGCACGTGCTGGGGTGCGGCCTTCGATCGGTCATCCCCAACTCTATTACGACACGAATGTTACCGGGACGCTGCACCTGCTCGAGGCCGCGCGGACGCTCGGAATAGAGCGCTTCATCTTCGCTTCCAGTTCGTCTGTCTACGGGCTCTCCAAGACCGTGCCGTTTTCTGAGGACCTGCATCTCACCCAAACTGTCAGTCCATACGCCGCGACAAAAATCGCCGGTGAATTTCTGTGTTCCACGTATTCGCACCTTTATCGGATGCGAATCGTCGCGTTGCGCTTCTTTACCGTTTATGGCCCGCGGCAGCGGCCAGACCTGGCCATCCACAGGTTCACGCACCGGATTTGGAATGGCCAGCCGATCGACCAATTCGGGGACGGCACGACGCGCCGCGATTACACCTACATCGACGACGTCATTCAGGGGGTCATGACATCGTTAGGCTACGACGGGCCGCTCTTCGACATTTTCAACCTCGGCGAAAGCGAGACCATCCAATTGAAGGACCTGATCACGGCGATCGAAGACGCGCTCGGTCGCAAGGCACAGATCAATCAGCTTCCGGAGCAACCAGGCGACGTCCCGCTGACCTGTGCAGATATTTCCAAAGCCCGGCGCCTGCTCGGTTACCAACCGACCACGCCCCTGAAGATCGGTCTACCGCGTTTCATTGAGTGGTTTCATCAGACGCGAGACGGCGCGTGATCGGAAAACGCTGGTTCCTAGTGATCTTCGTCGCGGCGGTCGTGTTGCTGCCGGCGCTCATTTCGCACCTCATTCCAGCACGGGGCGATTTTGATCCAAAACCAATCTCCCGTTTGCGCCACCGGCAGCCGGAGGTGGTCCTGATCGGCGATTCGGTTCTGGGCGGTTCGATCGATCCTTTGCTCTTCGCCAAAATGACCGGGACACGCGATGTCGAGTTGCTTTGGAATGGCGGCGCCGCTTCGGCCGCGTGGTATCTGCTTCTGAAAAACTACGTCGTCGCCTCTGGGATTCATCCACGGCTGGTTTGCATTTTTTTCCGCGAACGGATGCTGACCGACGCGACCTTTCGCACGACACCAACTTACCGGCGATTTTTGGAGTCGATCCGGCACGAGAAAGAGCCGGTCTACCGGGACATTCTGCAGGACGAGGAGGCAAACGAGGAAAGTGCGCTGGGCCGTTTCATCGACTGGATCTACCCGCTGAACAGCCGCCGCCATGTGCAGGCGGAAAAAATCAGCCGGCTGGCTTTTCGTATCGCGGCGGGCGGGAGCCGGATCGGACCTTTGCGTCGCCGGGTAAACGAGACTTTCGATGTCGCAAAACTGCGCGACGAGGTCATGGACGAATCAACCGAATTAAGCGGCGCAAAAGCGGAAGAGTTCAACCCCGATCCCCGTCATAGCTTCCTGCCGCACCTGATCGCAGCCGCGAAACAGGCTGGCATTCCGCTCTGCTTCGTCCGCCAGAAACGATATCCGCTGCCCGACGGCACGACGCCGCAAAGTGAAAGCTTGCGGCGGTACATCGCGCGGCTTCGAGCCTGGTTGGAGAGCGAGGGTTGCACCCTTATCGACCTAACGAACGACTCTGAGCCGGACCAGTCGATGTATAACAAACCCGGCGACGATCACATGCGCCCGGCTGCGAAAGAAAAGATGACGGAAATTTACGCCCGGAAGCTCGGTCCGCTCTTGCACCGATGATTTTCCATTCGCTCACCTACCTGGTTTTTCTCGCCGTGGTGTTGGCGCTCTACTGGTCGCTCCCGCGACGGGGCCAGAATTTGATGC
>Ga0207691_10004828_pt1 | contig 13038 bp, 10 predicted proteins | sample KBSM13metaG_FD_184327 | JGI IMG/M metagenome (GOLD analysis project Ga0207691, IMG submission 184327) | Miscanthus rhizosphere microbial communities from Kellogg Biological Station, Michigan, USA - KBS M1-3 metaG (SPAdes) (version 2) | ecosystem: Host-associated > Plants > Roots > Rhizosphere >... | reverse complement strand
CCCGAGTGGGACTGGCTGCCCGGGAAGGCGATCGTCGAGGCGGCCGGCGGCGCGACCGACGTCGTGCGCGTCAACGGACTCGACTGGTTCATCGCGGGAGGCACGACGGCGGTCCAGCAGCTGCGCGCCGCGCTCAGCTCCGGGGGCGTCGGCTAGCTTCCCGCCTGCCGGCTCTCCCGGGGGGACATGCTCATTGTTCGTGGCGGGGTCCGTGGGACATGCTCATTGTTCGCTGTCAGGAGTGGGCACAAAAGGGAGTATGTCCAGTGGTCACGGGTGGCGGAGGACATGTCCGTTCGGCCGTACCGGGTCCGTGGGTCATGCTCATTGTTAACAACCTCGGCGGTCTTCAGAACAACCCGGCTCTTCTCCATGACAGCCTCCGCGGGGCATGCTCATTCTTCGCGGTCAGGGGTGGGCACAAGGGGATTATGTCCACTGGGCGCGGGCAGGGGAGGGCATGTCCCGACGGGCGGACACGGCTGTCAGCGCCACCGCCTAGACTTAGATACACCATGGATATGTTGTTTGACCCTTACGCCGACGGACCCTTCCAAGCTGCCTCCAAGGCGGCGGCAGGCACTAAATCGCGCTCCGGGTCCGGCCTGGCGGGCCTGGATTCCGGACCGGATTCCGCCCCGCACGGCGGAAGCCCGCTCGGCGGCGCCCCGCACGGCGGCAGCGCGCACGGCGACGGACCTGACAGCGGCTGGGACCGCCCGCAGCTTCCGAACGCGGGCGAACTCCTCGAGGGGCTGAACCCCCAGCAGGAAGAAGCGGTCAAGCACGCCGGCAGCGCCCTGCTGATTGTCGCCGGCGCCGGGTCGGGCAAGACCCGCGTGCTCAGCAACCGGATCGCCTACCTGATCGCCACGAGGCGGGCGCACCACGGCGAGATCCTGGCCATCACCTTCACCAACAAGGCCGCGGCCGAAATGCGGGAACGGATCGAGGCGCTGGTCGGCGGCCGGGCCAAGACCATGTGGATCTCCACCTTCCACTCCTCCTGCGTCCGGATCCTGCGCCGCGAGGCCAAGAACGTCGGGCTCAACTCCAACTTCTCGATCTACGACTCCGCCGACTCGCTGCGCCTGATCACCCTGGTCGCCAAGAACCTGGACCTTGACCCCAAGCGCTTCGCGCCCAAGGCCATCCAGCACAAGATTTCCGCGCTCAAGAACGAGCTGATCGACGCCGACAGCTATTCCTCGAGCGCCAACTACAACGATCCCTTCGAGCAGGCCGTCGCCGAGGTCTTCAAGGGCTACACCCAGCGCCTGCGCCAGGCCAACGCCATGGACTTCGATGACCTGATCGCCGAGACCGTCTACATGTTCCGGGCCTTCCCGGCGCTCGCCGATTCCTACCGGCGCCGCTTCCGGCACGTCCTCGTGGACGAGTACCAGGACACCAACCACGCCCAGTACGCCCTGGTGCGCGAGATCGTCGGCGAGGGTCCCGACGCCGCCGAGCTCACCGTCGTCGGCGATTCAGACCAGTCCATCTACGCCTTCCGCGGCGCGGACATCCGCAACATCGTGGAGTTCGAGAAGGACTACCCGGACGCCCGCACCATCAAGCTCGAGCAGAACTACCGTTCCACCCAGACCATCCTCAGCGCCGCCAACTCGGTGATTTCCCGCAACCCGAACCGGCCGGAGAAACGGCTCTGGACGGCCGAGGGCGACGGCGAGAAGATCGTCGGCTACGTCGGCGAGAACGAACACGACGAGGCCCAGTTCATCGCCAAGGAAATCGACCGGCTCCAGGACGAGGGCAACCTGCGCCCCGGCGACGTCGCCATTTTCTACCGCACCAACGCCCAGTCCCGCTCGATCGAGGACGTCCTGGTCCGCGTGGGCCTGCCCTACAAGGTGGTCGGCGGCACCCGCTTCTACGAGCGCAAGGAGATCAAGGACGCCCTCGCCTACCTGCGCGTCCTGGTCAACCCGGACGACGACGTCAACCTCCGCCGCATCCTCAACGAACCCAAGCGCGGGATCGGGGACCGTGCCGAGGGTGCCGTCGCCGCCCTGGCAGAGCGTGAGCGCACGTCCTTTATGGCCGCCGCGCGGCGCGCCGATGAAGCCCCGGGCATGGCGACGCGTTCGGTCAACGCCGTGCTGGGCTTCGTGAAACTCCTCGACGACCTCGCCGAGGTCGCTTCCGGCTCCGGCGCCGCCGCGGCTCTCGAAGCCGTGCTCGAACAAACCGGCTACCTTGCCGGGCTGCGTTCCAGCACCGACCCGCAGGACGAGTCCAGGGTGGAGAACCTCGCCGAACTGGTCGCCGTCGTCCGGGAATACGAACGGGACAACCCCGAAGGCTCGCTCGGAGCTTTCCTGGAGCAGGTCTCCCTCGTGGCTGACGCCGACCAGATCCCGGACGCCCCCGGCGGTGACGCCGAAAACCTGGCGGCCGCCGTCGCCGAAGCCAAGCGGCTCGGCGTCGTGACCCTGATGACGCTGCACACCGCGAAGGGCCTGGAATTCCCGGTCGTGTTCCTTACCGGCATGGAGCACGGGCTGTTCCCGCACCAGCGCTCCGCCACCGATCCCAAGGAACTGGCCGAGGAACGCCGGCTGGCCTACGTGGGGCTGACCCGTGCCCGCAAGCGTCTCTACCTGACCAGGTCCGAGGTCCGCAGCATGTGGGGCCAGAGCCAGTACAACCCCGCGAGCCAGTTCATCGAGGAGATCCCGGCCGAGCTCGTCGAGTGGAAGCGCGAAGGCGCCAGCCGCCAGAGCGGAGGCTGGGGGAGCGGTGCCGGGATCGGGTCCAGCCGCTACGGCGGATCGTTCTGGGGTGCCGGGACCGCCCGCGGCGCCGCGGCCAGCCCGTCCGCCGGCTTCAACGCCGATGTTCCCGCCGCGGTGGCCAAGAACAGGGTCCAGCCGCAGAAGGAAGTCGTCGCCGTCAGCGTGGGGGACAAGGTCAACCACACCAGCTTCGGCAACGGCACCGTCCTGGCGGTGGAGGGCGCCGGGGACAAGACGGTCGCCAAGGTCAAGTTCGACGTCGGCGAGAAGCGGCTGCTGCTGCGCTACGCGCCGCTGACCAAGCTGGACGCCTGACTGACCGCGTAGCTGGACGTTTGGCTGAAGACCCGGCGGGCGTCCGGAGACCGGTCCGCCGGCACCCCGTGCAGCCGCCGGCACGGGTGTTCGCCGTACATTACGAACGCGGGTCCGGCACGGCCGCGCCGGCCTTCGGAGCGCCGTCAGACACCCCAAAAACCCCGTAATCTAGCGGTTTTTCTACGCTCCATAGAATAGTGTCCTTACTCACATAACCGGTACTCTGGAACGGGCTGGTCCGATCGAAGGACTAGAGTTCCCAAAGGAGCATTGCGCCGTGTGGCTCGTTTCCAAGCTTGTCGCAGGGTGCGTTTATTCCGCAGCCCGGTAACCGCGAGTACGTGGGGTCCGGCTGTACAGAAACTACTTCGACGTAGAAGGACACTAAACCGTGGACCTGTTTGAATATCAGGCGCGCGATATGTTCGAGGCGCACGGTGTACCCGTGCTTGCTGGCATCGTGGCGCACACCCCTGAAGAAGCAAAGGCAGCTGCCGAGAAAATCGGCGGCGTAACTGTCGTAAAGGCGCAGGTCAAGGCCGGAGGCCGCGGCAAGGCCGGCGGCGTCAAGGTCGCGAAGACCGCTGACGAAGCGTTTGAACACTCCACCAACATCCTCGGGATGGACATCAAGGGCCACACCGTGCACCGGGTGATGATCGCCCAGGGTGCAGACATCGCTGAGGAATACTACTTCTCCGTCCTTCTGGACCGGGCCAACCGCAACTACCTGGCCATGTGCTCGGTAGAAGGCGGCATGGAAATCGAGCAGCTCGCCGTTGAGCGCCCCGAGGCCCTGGCCAAGATCTCGATCGACCCGGCCGTGGGCATCGACCAGGCCAAGGCCGACGAAATCGTCGCCGCGGCAGGCTTCGCCGAGGAACTGCGTGGCAAGGTCGCCAGCGTAATCCTGAAGCTCTGGGACGTTTTCAAGAAGGAAGACGCCACTCTTGTGGAGGTCAACCCGCTGGTCCTGACCGGCGCCGGCGACATCGTTGCCCTCGACGGCAAGGTCTCCCTCGACGAGAACGCCGACTTCCGCCACCCCAAGCACGCCCACCTTGAAGACAAGGACGCTGCTGACCCGCTCGAGGCCAAGGCCAAGGCGCAGGACCTCAACTACGTCAAGCTGGACGGCGAAGTCGGCATCATCGGTAACGGTGCCGGCCTGGTCATGTCCACCCTCGACGTCGTTGCTTACGCCGGCGAGAACCACGGCAACGTCAAGCCCGCGAACTTCCTGGACATCGGCGGTGGAGCTTCCGCCGAGGTCATGGCAGCAGGCCTCGACGTCATCCTGGGCGACCCGCAGGTCAAGTCCGTCTTCGTCAACGTCTTCGGCGGCATCACCGCCTGTGACGCCGTCGCCAAGGGCATCGTCGGTGCACTGGCCGAGCTGGGCCACTCCGCGAACAAGCCGCTGGTAGTCCGCCTTGACGGCAACAACGTTGAGGAAGGCCGCCGCATCCTGGCCGAGGCCAACCACCCGCTGGTTACCCTGGCCGCCACCATGGACGAGGGCGCCGACAAGGCTGCCGAGCTCGCCAACGCAGCGAAGTAGAGGGACTCGACTATGTCTATTTATCTGAACAAGGACTCCAAGGTCATCGTCCAGGGCATCACCGGCGGCGAAGGCACCAAGCACACCGCCCTGATGCTCAAAGCCGGCACCAACGTTGTGGGCGGCGTCAACGCCCGCAAGGCCGGCACCACGGTCCTGCACGGCGACGCCGAGATCACCGTTTTCGGCACCGTCAAGGAAGCCATGGCAGAGACCGGCGCTGACGTTTCCATCGTCTTCGTGCCGCCGGCCTTCACCAAGGACGCCGTCGTTGAAGCCATCGAGGCCGGCATCGGCCTCGTCGTCGTCATCACCGAAGGCGTGCCGGTCCAGGACTCCGCCGAGTTCTGGGCACTGGCCCAGTCCAAGGTGGACGCCAACGGCAAGCAGGTCACCCGCATCATCGGACCGAACTGCCCCGGCATCATCACCCCGGGTGAGGCCCTCGTCGGCATCACCCCGGCCAACATCACGGGCAAGGGCCCCATCGGCCTTGTCTCCAAGTCGGGCACCCTGACTTACCAGATGATGTACGAGCTGCGCGACCTCGGCTTCTCCACCGCCATCGGCATCGGCGGCGACCCGGTCATCGGCACCACCCACATCGATGCCCTCGAAGCCTTCGAGGCTGACCCGGAGACCAAGGCGATCGTCATGATCGGCGAAATCGGTGGCGACGCCGAAGAGCGTGCCGCCGACTACATCAAGGCCCACGTCACGAAGCCGGTTGTTGGCTACGTGGCCGGCTTCACCGCTCCGGAAGGCAAGACCATGGGCCACGCAGGCGCCATCGTCTCGGGTTCCGCGGGCACCGCCCAGGCCAAGAAGGAAGCCCTCGAGGCTGCCGGCGTCAAGGTCGGCAAGACGCCGTCCGAGACCGCCAAGCTCCTGCGCGAGGTCTTCGCGACCCTCTAGGTCCGAAGCGCCGAAGCACCAGCACTACAGCAACGCGGGGTCACTCACGGCCCATTCCACTCGGTGGGATGGGCGCGGAGTGACCCCGCGTTGTTTCTTTAAGTACGACGGCGGCAGGCCACCTTCCCCGGGAGGTGACCTGCCGCCGTCGTACTCTCTAAGACCCCTGAGGTCCTAGACCTTGGCCCCGCTGAGGACTTCCTCGAGCTGTTCGTAGGCTTCGGTCATGCCGCCCTCCATTCCGGACTGCGCCATGCCGTCGCGGGCCTCCATGCTGGGGTAGACCGCGTGGCCGCTGAGCCGCGAACGGCCGCCGCCCAGGTCCTCGAAGGTCAGCGACTCAATGCTCACCACGTCCGGGTAGCCATCGAATTCGAAGGTCTGGATGGCGAAATCATTCTCGCGGACAGTGTGGAAGACGCCGGTGAAGCCATAGGCGCTGCCGTCCGGCGCGGTGTGGGTGTAGCGGTAGCTGCCGCCGGTCCTGAAGTCGTAGTGGTCGACAGCCATAGTCAGCCGCCGCGGGCCAAGCCACTGGGCGACGAGCTCGGGATCCTTGTGCGCCCGGAACACCTCGGACACCGGAAAGTCGAATTCACGCTCGAAATCGATGAACGGCAGACCCTCGGGGACGGTCAATTTCAGTGCGTTGCTCATGATGCATCCTTTGCCTGTGTGCCGCTCTGGGCGGCGCGGATTTCAAGCACGGCGTCAAGGCTGCGGAACTGCCCCTCGCGGACCAGCCGGTACTGGTCGATCCAGGCAGTGAGTGCTTCCAGCCGTGCAGGGTTCAGGTGCACGGGCCGGCGCTGGGCGTCACGGGTCCGCGTGACAAGTTGCGCCTGCTCGAGGACCTGGATGTGTTTCGAGACCGCCTGCTTGGTGATCGCGAAGGGCTCCGCCAGTTCATTGACGGTGGCCGGGCCCCGGCTGAGCCGGGCAATGATGCGGCGGCGGACCGGATCGGCGAGGGCCAGGAAGGCCGCGTCGAGCTCGGCGTCGTCACTCGCTTCCACTCGGTGCTCCACCTCCTCGTCCCGTGGTCAACTGATCAGTAATCAACTTGCTCATTGATCAATCTCTAGGTTGTTAACGCTACGCCGGAGGCAGTGTCCGCGCAATACCCAACGCGGGGTCACTGAGGGCCCGTCCTGCGGGTCTGGGATGGGCGCTAAGCGACCCCGCGTTGCTGTGTGCTGTCACGGAATCCTTGCGTACCTCCGAATTGCTTTGTTAGTATGTCAGGACAAACTAACGAAGGAGATGCGAGTGCCTCTCGTACGAATTGACGTCAACCAGGGCCGCGGCGCGGAGCAGCTCCGCGGACTCAGCCAGGGCATCCACAGCGCGATCGTGGCCGAATTTGGCATTCCGGAGCGGGACTACTTCCACGTGCTGACCGAGCATCCAGTGGGGCAAATTGTTGCCCAGGATGCCGGGCTCGGCTTCGAGCGGACGCCGGACGTGGTGATGATCCAGATCTTCACCCAGGCCGGGCGCAGCCAGTCCGCCAAGCAGTCCCTGTTTGCCGCCATTGCGGACAGGCTGGCCGCCGCGGGGGTCGCCGGCGAGGACGTTTTCATCGGATATGTCGAGAACACCGCGGGGGACTGGTCGTTCGGTTTCGGGCAGGCCCAGTATGTCACCGGCGAACTCGGCGTTCCCGCCAGGTAACCACCGGGGTATTTCCGGCGCCCGCTCCGCTGCTGCGGCGCCGCGCGGGCGTCACTTGAAGTCCCCGTGTCATGTTGTAAATATGTCAGTACAAACCTTTGACAGTACATGGATTCTAAGGCAAAGTAGTGGTTGTGGCCCGGCTCACGCCAGGCCCCAAAGCACCGAATAAGCACCGCAGAAACGCCGAAGCTCAGGCTGCGCAAAGGTATCGAGTCCACACCAGAAAGGTCCACGATCACCGTGACCCACGAACTGCTCACGATCGGGCGCATCAGTGTTGATATCTACCCGAACGACATCGGGGTGGATCTGGAGGATGTCACGTCCTTCGGAAAGTACCTTGGCGGATCCCCATCCAACGTAGCTGTCGCCGCCGCCCGCCATGGCCGCCGCACCGCCGTCATCACCCGCACCGGCGACGACGCCTTCGGCAAGTACCTGCACCGCGAACTGCGCAAATTCAACGTGGACGACTCCTTCGTCACGGCGGTCAAGGAATGGCCCACCGCCGTCACGTTCTGCGCCATCAAGCCGCCGGAGGACTTCCCGCTCTACTTCTATGGACGCTTCCCCACGGCACCGGACCTGCAGATCAAGGCCGAGGAACTGGACCTGGACGCCATCAGGGACGCCGGGATCTTCTGGTCCACCGTCACCGGACTCTGCCAGGAGCCCAGCCGCACCGCCCAGCTCACGGCCCACGAGGCACGGCCCCGCACGGGGCTCAAGGAAGGCCAGTTCACCATCCTGGACCTCGACTACCGGCCGATGTTCTGGGCTTCCGAGGAGGAAGCCCGGGAACAGGTCGCCAGGATCCTGCCGCACGTCACCGTCGCGATCGGCAACGACAAGGAATGCGCCGTCGCCGTCGGGGAGGGCACCCCGGACGAACAGGCGGACCGGCTGCTCGCGGCCGGCGTCGAAATCGCCGTCGTGAAGCTGGGCCCTGAAGGGGTCATGGCCAAGACCCGCACCGAGCGTGTGGTCTCTGCCCCGGTGCCCGTGGAAACTGTCAACGGCCTCGGTGCCGGCGACTCCTTTGGCGGGGCCTTCTGCCACGGCCTGCTCTCCGGCTGGCCCCTGGCGCAGGTCCTTGATTTCGCCAACGCCGCCGGCGCCCTCGTCGCCTCCCGCCTGTCCTGCGCCGACGCGATGCCGACGCCGGACGAAGTCACCGGCCTGCTCGCCGACCGCGGCCGCCTGCTGCCGGGTACCTACGCCACCGAAGGAGCAGCACTGTGAGTGCAAACCCAGCCGTCGCCACCCGTGCGGTGAACGATGATCCCCGCCGCTACGAGCACCTGAGCATTATCCGGCTCGAAGACCCGGAAGCGATTGCCCGCGCCGCCAAGGCCCGGCGCCGCCACCCCGGTGTCAGGGCCCACCGGCAGAACTTCATTGTCGCCGCCGACCACCCGGCCCGCGGCGCGCTCGCCGTCGGAAACGATCCGGTGGCCATGGCCGACCGCCGCCAGCTCCTGGACCGCCTGCAGATCGCCCTGGCCAACCCGGACGTGGACGGTGTCCTCGCCTCGCCGGACATCATGGACGATCTGCTCCTGCTCGGCGCGCTCGAGGGCAAGCTGCTCTTCGGCTCGATGAACCGTGGCGGACTCTCCGGCCTGGTGAACGAATTCGATGACCGCTTTACCGGCCACACCGCGGCCGCGCTCGAGGCCCTGGGCGCCGACGGCGGCAAGATGCTGACCCGCATCTGCCTCGGCGACCCGGACACTGTCGCCACCCTCGAAGCGACCGCGAGGGCCATCGACTCCCTCGCCGAACGCAGGCTGATCGCCATGGTGGAACCGTTCCTCTCCGTCCGTGAAAACGGGAAGGTCCGCAACGACCTCTCCACCAATGCCGTCATCAAGTCAGTCGCCATCGCCGAAGGCCTCGGCGCGAGCAGCGCCTACACCTGGATGAAGCTCCCCGTGGTGGCCGAGATGGAACGCGTCATGGCGTCCACCACGATGCCCACCGTGCTCCTCGGCGGAGACCCGGACGCTGGCCAGGACGAGGTGTTCGCCAGCTGGCAGACTGCCCTCGCCTTGCCCGGCGTTCAGGGCCTCACCGTCGGCCGGACCCTGCTCTACCCGCAGGACGGCGACGTCGCCGGCGCCGTGGCAACCGCGGCCTCGCTGCTGCACCACACCGAATCCACCCGCACCAAAGAAGTATCGGAGTAGCTTCCCATGGGAATGAGCACGGCATCAGGAACACGCAGAATGACGGTCGCGCAGGCCGTCGTTGAATACCTGTCCAAGCAGTACACCGTCGATTCGGTCGGCGGCCAGGACTTCCGGGAACGCCTGATTCCGGGCACGTTCGGCATCTTCGGCCACGGCAACGTCGCCGGCGTCGGCCAGGCCCTCAAGCAGTACCAGCAGCTCGATCCGACGATCATGCCGTACTACCAGGGCCGCAACGAACAGGCCCAGTCCCACCAGGCGGTCGGCTTCGCCCGCCACACCCGCCGCCGCCAGACCTTCGCGATCAGCACCTCGATCGGTCCGGGCTCCTCGAACCTGCTCACCGGCGCGGCGCTGGCCACCACCAACCGGCTGCCGGTCCTGCTGCTGCCGAGTGACACGTTCGCGACCCGCGCCGCCGACCCCGTGCTGCAGCAGCTCGAACAGCCCTACGCCTACGACATCACCGTCAATGACGCGTTCCGGCCGCTGTCGAAGTTCTTTGACCGCGTCTCCCGGCCCGAGCAGCTGTTTTCCGCGTTCCACCACGGACTCCGTGTCCTCACCGACCCGGCCGAGACCGGTGCCGTCACCATCTCGCTGCCCCAGGACGTCCAGGCCGAGGCCTTCGACGTGCCCGAGGAATTCCTCGCCGAACGCGAATGGCGGATCCGCCGTCCGGACGCCGACGACGAGGACATCCGCCGCGCCGCCGAGGCGATCCGCGCCGCCAAGCGCCCGCTGGTCATCGCCGGCGGCGGCGTGCTCTACGCCTACGCCAACGAGGAACTCGCGAAGTTCGCCGAGCTGACCGGCATCCCGGTCGGCAACACCCAGGCCGGCGTCGGCGTGCTGCCCTGGGACCACAAGTTCTCCCTCGGGGCCATCGGCTCCACCGGCACGACGGCGGCCAACGCCATCGCCGCCGAGGCCGACCTCATCATCGGGATCGGTACCCGCTACGAGGACTTCACCACTGCCTCCCGGACCGCGTTCCAGAACCCGGACGTGAAATTCCTCAACATCAACGTCGCCGCCCTCGACGCCTACAAGCACGGCACCTCGCTGCCGATCGTGGCCGATGCCCGCAAGGCCCTGGTCAAACTGAACCAGGCCCTCGGCGGCTACCGCATCGGCGCGGACCTCGAGCAGCGGATCGCGGCCGAGAAGAAACGCTGGGACGCCACCGTGGACGAGGCATTCGACACGCGGTTCACGCCGCTGCCGGCGCAGAACGAGATCATTGGCGCCACGAACCGCGCCATGGACGCCCAGGACGTCGTCATCTGCGCCGCCGGCTCACTCCCCGGTGACCTGCACAAGATGTGGCGCGTCCGGGACCCGTTCGGCTACCACGTCGAATACGCCTACTCCTGCATGGGCTACGAGATCCCGGGCGGCCTCGGGGTCAAGCGCGCCGCCCTGGCCGAAGCCGCCAAGGGCGGCACGCAGCGCGACGTCGTCGTCATGGTGGGGGACGGCTCCTATCTGATGATGCACACCGAACTCGTCACCGCCGTCGCCGAGCGGATCAAGCTGATCGTGGTCCTGATCCAGAACCACGGCTACGCCTCGATTGGTTCGCTTTCCGAGTCCCTCGGATCCCAGCGCTTCGGCACCCAGTACCGGGCGCTGGATGAGGAACACCACAGCTTCGACGACGGCGACCGGCTCCCGGTGGACCTGGCCCTGAACGCCGAAAGCCTCGGCGTGAAGGTGATCCGGGTCGAACCGGGGGAGAAGGTCATCGCCGAGCTCGAACAGGCCCTCCGGGACGCCAAGGCCGCCCCCGAACGCGGCGGCCCGATCGTCATCCACGTGGAATCCGACCCGCTGCTGGATGCCCCCAGCTCCGAGTCGTGGTGGGACGTTCCGGTCTCCCAGGTCTCCGAGCTCGACTCTACGAAGCAGGCCTTCCAGACCTACGTTGACCACAAGAGCCGCCAGCGCAAGCTGCTCGGCTGACCCCGGCTCCCTGAGCCATCCCAGATTCCAACTCCCAAGGACATTCCCATGACTACCGTCACCGCCACCAAAACCATCCACCACTTCATCAACGGCGCCGAGTCCGCCGGCGAAGGCAGCCGCACCCAGCCCGTCTACAACCCGGCCACCGGCGCCGTCTCCGCAGAGCTGCGGCTGGCCAACCGGGCCGACCTGGACACCACCGTCGCCGCCGCCCGCGCTGCCGCCGATTCCTGGGGCGACATCTCCCTGGCCAAGCGCACCGCGGTGCTGTTCAAGTTCCGCGAACTCGTCGCCTCCCACGTGGACGAGCTCGCCGAACTGATCACCGCCGAACACGGCAAGGTCCTCTCCGACGCCAAGGGCGAGATCGGCCGCGGACTCGAGGTCATCGAGTTCGCCTGCGGCATCCCGCAACTGCTCAAGGGCGACTACTCGGACCAGGTCTCCACCGGCATCGACGTTTTCTCCTTCCGCGAGCCGCTCGGCGTCGTCGCCGGAATCACCCCGTTCAACTTCCCGGTCATGGTCCCGCTGTGGATGGCCCCGATGGCGATCGCCACCGGCAACGCCTTCATCCTCAAGCCCTCCGAGCGCGACCCCTCCGCCTCGATGCTGCTCGCCAAGCTGTGGAAGCAGGCCGGGCTGCCCGACGGCGTCTTCCAGGTCCTGCACGGCGACAAGGAAACGGTCGACGGCCTCCTGACCCACCCGGACGTGGACGGCATCTCCTTCGTCGGTTCCACCCCGATCGCCCGGTACGTCCACGAGACCGCCACCGCCCACGGCAAGCGCGTCCAGGCCCTGGGAGGGGCGAAGAACCACGCGATCATCCTGCCCGACGCCGACCTCGACAACGCTGCCGACCATCTGGCCGCCGCCGCGTTCGGCTCCGCCGGGGAACGCTGCATGGCCATCTCGGTCGCCGTCGCCGTCGGCGACGCCGCCGACCTGCTGGTCAAGAAGGTCGAAGAGCGCGCCCTGGCCGTCAAGGTCAACAACGGCACCGTGCCCGACGCCGAAATGGGCCCGGTCATCACGCCGGCGTCCAAGGAACGGATCGTGAAGATCGTCACCGAAGCCGAAACAGCCGGCGCCGCGATGGTGGTGGACGGCCGCGACCTCGTGGTCCCCGGCCACGAAGACGGGTTCTGGGTCGGCCCCACCGTCCTGGACCACGTCACGGCCGGGATGACCGCCTACACCGAGGAAATCTTCGGCCCCGTCCTGGTCGTGGTCCGCGTCGAGGACCTCGACGCCGGCATCGCCCTGATCAACTCCAACCCCTACGGCAACGGCACCGCCATCTTCACCTCTTCCGGCGCCGCGGCCCGGAAGTTCCAGCGCTCCGTCACCGTGGGCATGATCGGCATCAACGTGCCGCTGCCCGTGCCGGTGGCGTACCACTCCTTCGGCGGCTGGAAGGCCTCGCTGTTCGGCGACAAGCACATCTACGGCCCCGAAGGCGTCTCCTTCTACACCCGCGGCAAGGTGGTCACCTCGCGCTGGCCCGAACCCACGCACGCCTCCGGCGCCTCCTACAACTTCCCGTCCAACTAGTCCCCACCCAGCGCCACCCAACAACCGCGATCGATTGCTCCGCAACTGCCGTTTTGAGCGTCCAAAACGGCACCTGCGGAGCAATCGATGA
>Ga0207691_10004826_pt1 | contig 13039 bp, 12 predicted proteins | sample KBSM13metaG_FD_184327 | JGI IMG/M metagenome (GOLD analysis project Ga0207691, IMG submission 184327) | Miscanthus rhizosphere microbial communities from Kellogg Biological Station, Michigan, USA - KBS M1-3 metaG (SPAdes) (version 2) | ecosystem: Host-associated > Plants > Roots > Rhizosphere >... | reverse complement strand
CGGGGATCAGTCGTGGCCGCCGTCGAGTCGAGCGCAAGAGAAATTCGCCGCATCGTCGGTGCTTCCGATGCCGCCGTAGACGGCGAGCTCCGGGTAGGGACACAACGGGCGCGTTTGCATGCCGCCGGCAATCGCCTTTGACGCAAGGATCTTGTCCGGCGCCTGTCCATGCTCGACCCAATCGACCACCGCGTCGAACAGTCGCTGCGGCTGCGGGCCGGTGCCACCGCCGCAGTGCGCGACGCCGGGCGCCATGAACAATCGTGCGAATTGCTGCGTGCGTTCGTAGCCGCCGCCCATGGCTTGCGTGACCGCGTCGTAGTAATCGATCGACCAGCCCGGCGCGACGCGCTGATCGGCGAAGCCGTGCCACATGACGAGCTTGCCGCCGTGATCGCGAAACGGTACGAGATTGGGGTTATCGGATGCCATCAGCGGACCGACCCGGTTGACGGTATCTTTGATGTATCGCACATAGTTGAAGTAGTCGAGGACGCGCCAATCCCACGTCGGGTCGAAGTAGACCCAGTAGCGCGGCTGGTTGACCGCGTTAGCGATCGGCGTCACGCCGGCGAGCTCTTCGAGCGCCGTGCCGCGCGTCGGCGGATACCAGAGGCGCTGATTGGCGAAGTAAGGCACCCGACATGCGGCGCCGCGGATACCCGCTCCGCAACTCGCCGGGCCCTGCCACATCTTGTCGATCGCCGAGGCTTCGGTGGGCGTGAGACAGCTAGGATCGCCCGCGGTGCAGGTGGCGCGCGTCATCGCCGGATCTTCGGCGGCGCTGTACGTGCACATCCGCGGGTCGGTGAGAACACCGTCGATCACCCCGTCGAGCGCGTCGCATGCAGCGACCGCCCTGCTGGTGGCCAAGTTTTCCTTCGCAAGCAGCGTCGCGGCAACGCCGCCGCCGATCAAGCCGCCGTTGTCTTGATACTGGACGACCTGGGGCCAGATCAGCCCAGCTACGAGGCGCCCCCCGGGGATTGCCGGCGCGCCAGCGAGAATGCCGTCGTAGTCGTTGGGGTAGTCCTGCGCCATGCGCAAGCCCTGGCGCCCGCCGCCCGCGCAGCCGTTCCAATACGAGTACACCGGCGGCTGCCCGTAGTATGCCTGCACGAGTTGCTTCCCGATCACCGCCATCAGGTGCTCGGAGCGATACGCGAAATCGATCTGCAGGGGAACGTTGGGCTGGCCGGGGTTGCTTGCGCTGTTGCCCACGCAGTTATTCACGCAGGCGAAGCTGCCATCGGGGCGGGTGTGGCCGGCGTCGCTAGCCGCGCCGGCGTAGCCATCGTTCACCGCCAAAATCGGGGCGGATACCGACCCGAAATAAGGGCCGCTGCCGCCCAGCGACTGCCAGCGGCCGTTCCAATTGTCCGGCAGGCCGACCCAGATGTTGATCGCCTGTGGCACGAGGACCTTGACGAGACAGAAGGGCACCGAGGCGGGCGTCATCGCAGGCGTCGCCGATAGGGTAGTAGCTTGGGCGGGCAGCTGGTCGTCGCTCATCAGCGTCACCGATCCGATGCCTGCATTGTCGCAGCTGATCGTCGGCGAGATCGCCATGGCTTGCCCTACCCCCAGTGTCATCCCACCCAGCAGAGCCGCCGCCGCAACTAGCGTCCTTCCTGACGTATTCATGCGAAACATGTTCTTCGACGGGTCGGATGTCGCTGGCGACCGCTCACGGCCATACGCAACGTCGAGGGCGATGCTGACCATCTCGGCTGGACACCCTCGATGCACGTTGGCGTCGCGACCGGCGAAGGTGTTCGCGTTCGGAAGGTGTTGAATATGAGTAGACATCGGTTGCCCTTTGAGAAACCCCTCACGCTACATAGGACATCGCATATAGATGTTTCCGCTTGGACCTAGCAAGTGCGCAGCGACCCGCAAGCGTCATAAGGGAAGTACGTCAGGTCCTCGACCGGCTATGAATCGGCATCGCGCAAGCGAGGGGATACCTGGGAATCGCCAAGGGTTGCAGGTCCAACCTAGCGGCGGCGGAAGGGTTGAAGCCGCTCTCTCCGTTCGCACCCACGGTGCGCGCCGCAACCGATTGCGTCAAGGCATTTAGAAAGCATTTGCCCGGGCCAAAGTGCCTAGCTGGCCCTCTGCGTTATCCACGAGCAACGGATTTGTGTTGATCCCTGAACACTCCTGTACGGAAGAATAGAGCCTTGCCCCGATGTCTGCTTCCGGGAAAGCTATACGGCTGGAGTGGGTCGCAAGTTGCCTTTCGGCAAGGTCAACCCGCGGCCCAACAGCAGTCAGGGCGCCTCGTGCTTCATAGCGGCCGCTCGCTGCAGGAGCCAGGGTGTTGTCGGGTGATCCACCAGACTGGAGGCCACGTTAAGGCAATTAATAATCTTGACGAATGCCGTTGTTTCCACCTTGTTCAGCTTACTATCGACCCGTAAGTCGCCGATTCACCTCTACGGAAAACTCCAATGACATCCATAAATAACTTAACAATTCAACGCCGATTCCCCGTCACAACGTCAGCGTCGAGATCCTCCTCACCATTGGGGATCGCGCGAGCGTTCGCCGTCTCTGCGCTGATGGCTGTTGCAACCGCCACCCCGGCGGTTACCGTCGATGTCGTCGCAACCGGGCTCGACAGTCCGCGCGGCATTGCACTCGGTCCTGCAGGACGGATTCTGGTCATCGAGGCGGGTACGGGAGGTACCACTCCGACGATGACCGGACATGTCACCGAAATCTTCAACGGAAAGGTGCGTCGGCTGCTCACTCTGCCATCGGTGTTTGTTCCCAATGGCGAGATATCGGGACCAACAAGTATCGCGGTGCCTACCGGTCTTGGCGAGATGTTTGTGACGATGGGCGCCGGACCCAATCCACCCTTCGGTGACTTGCTGCGGGCGAACCCCGCGTTGACGTCATTCATCGCGGATATCGAACTTCACGAATGGACGCACAACCCGGACGGGGTCGTTCCACCCGACTCCAATCCCTATGGGGTGGCAGTGGTGGGGGATGGTAGCAAGTTGGTCGCCGACGCGGCCGCGAACACGCTGCTCCAGGTCGATCGCGACGGTGCGGTGCATACGGTCGCGGTGTTTCCCACGGCTCCCAATCCATTGTTCGCGCCCCCGCCCGGCGTGTCCATTGGCGGGCCAACGGTGCAGGCTGTCCCGACAAGTATCGCCATCGGCCCCGACGGCGCGTGGTACGTCGGCGAGCTGCGCGGGTTTCCGTTCGTCGTGCCGTCGCATATCTGGCGCGTCGAGCCAGGTTCGCGCGATGTGCATTGCGTGATCGGGGCTACGACCGGCGCGTGTGTCGATTGGGCAGGAGGTTTGCGCCACGTGGTATCGATTGCGTTCGGACCTGATGGCGACCTGTATGTGTCGCAGTTTGGCCCCGGCCCGGGACCGCCGTTCCTGCCTGGTTGGGCAACGCCGGGTGCTGTCGTTCGGGTTGACGCGGGCACGAAGGCGATCTCGCCGGTATACAGCGCGCTTTTCGCGCCCGGCGGAATCACGGTCGATGACGACGGAACGATCTTCGTGACGAACAAGAGCACCTCGATCGGGAGCGGACAGGTTATTCGCATCAAGCCATAAACCGGATGAGGAACGGGGATTGCCAACCACGCGATCCCGACCTCCGTTCCCCGCCTGCGGGACTTTCGCATCAGCGTTGCTGCTTGGGCACGCAACTAACGTGAACGGCAATCCTTACCCCAAGTGGTTTTCCAGATAGCACCGGCCCCCACCATCCGCGCGGACGATTGACGCCCGGTGTCGCGGCTCGGTGGACGCTGAACTGGGACGTGGGGCGTCTGCTTTACAAAACCAGGAATTTGTCCGGTATTGATCCTTTGCCGACGCGTATAACGAGCGCACAACCCGAAAACGCCCGGCAGCGCGTGGCGTTAGATCGACGCACGATTCACATCTGGCGGAACAGATGCGTAAACGGCTGGCTCACCGGTAACGCCTCTTTGCGATTCTTGATCCGCAGCTGGAGGCGGCCCCGCATGTCCCGCGTTACTTCCTCGATGGCGTTGACGTTAACGATAGTCGAACGATGGATTTGCCAGAACATGGACGGGTCGAGCGCCTGGAGCAACTCGCGGAGTGGAGTTCGAATAAGCGCTTCCCGGTTCGCGGTTACGAGGTACGTGTATTTCGCCTCGGCATGGAAGTAGCAGATCTCCTCGACAGTGACGAGGCGAACGGTGGCATCGGCTGCGACGTTGATCCAGCGTAGGTAGGAGCGTGCCTTGGATGCCTCCTTGGACATTCGCGACAGCCGCTCAATGTGCGCAACCTGCTCCGAGATCCGTTGCTTCAATATCGCGTTCATATCTGCCAGTACTCGGCCTTGCGCCTCGACGGCGTCATAGCGCGATTTGAAGGATATGAGCGATCGAATGCGCGCAACGAGCTCGGGCGCAATGATCGGCTTGGCGATAAAGTCGTCGGCGCCGGCCTCGAGCCCCCTCACCCGTTCTTCCGCGGGCTCACGCGCGGTAACCAACACCACGGGCAAGACTGCGGTTGCCGGATCGTTGCGTATTGCCCTGCAGACGGCATAACCGTCCATGCCGGGCATTACGACGTCGAGCAACACGAGTTGCGGAGCGTCGTGGGCAATCCGTTCAAGTGCCTCCGGTCCGGATGACGCCTCGATCGTGGCGTAGCCTTCCGCCGCGAGAATGTCGCACAACAGCATCGAGTTGTGCCGCGTGTCGTCGACGACGAGGATCGTCGGTGCGGTCATTCGGAGGTCGCTCCGGTGCGCTGCGCCAGAAGTTCGCCGACGGAGGCGAGGAGGCGCGTTATGTCGATCGGCTTTGCGTGATATGCGTCGAAACCCGCTGCAACGATCTGGCTGCGGTGCTGGCTCATCGTCGAGGCGGTTACGGCAATGATCGGGATCCGCTTCGTGGCGGGATCGCGGCGCAGTTCTGCCAGTGCGGCAACACCATCCATTCCCGGAAGGCGGATGTCCATCAGGATGAGCGCCGGAGGCTCCTCGCGCGCCATTTTCAATCCCGCTTCCGCGGTTTCCGCTTCAAGAACGCGATACCCGCTGAACGTGAGCACGTCCTGAACCAATAGTCGGTTTTCGTTGTCATCCTCGATCACCAGGATCAGTTCGTTGGCCACTTCAGTAGGTTTCCGGCTGTGGCAGCGAGAATGTGAACTTGGCGCCCTTCCCGACCGCGCTCTCAACGCGCATCGCACCCCCGTGCAACTCGACCAGCTTCTTGGCAAGCGCGAGACCCAGACCTGTGCCCTCGGAACGCTGCGTCCCGTTGAGCTGGCTGAACTCGTCGAAAATCGTCGCCTGGTCCTCCGGCGCGATACCGATGCCGGTGTCGGTGACCGAAACCTCGATCGCATTGCCCAGACGCGTGCCTGCCACCGCGATCGAGCCTTTTTCAGATGTGAACTTGACGGCGTTCGACAGCAGATTCAGCAGGATCTGCCGGAACCTGCGTTCATCGGCAACCGCGATATCGAGACGCGAATCCAGGCGCACGTCGAGGGCAATCGACTTGATGTCGGCTCGATCGCGTATCAACGCAAGGGCGTTGTCGACGGCGGCGGGAAGATTGAACGGCGAAATATCGAGCTCCATCTTCCCCGCCTCGACTTTCGACAAGTCGAGGATCTCGTTGATAAGCGAAAGCAGGTGCTTGCCGGACGAATTGATCACTTCCGCGTATTTCGCCTGCTTCGGGTTCAGTGCGCCATACATCTGCCGTTTCAGCACGTCGGAAAAACCGATGATCGCGTTAAGCGGCGTGCGCAGCTCATGTGACATCGCGGCGAGGAACTCCGACTTGTGCCGGTTAGCGACCGCGAGGTCGCGTGTGCGCTCGTCGACCTTCGCCTCGAGCCCGGCGTAGGACGCGTGCAGTTGGGCGGCCATGCGATTGAACTCGCCTGCAAGCACCTCCAGCTCATCGCCCGTATTGACCTCGATGCGGTGATCGAGGTGGCCTGCGCCGATTTCGCCCGCACCCTTCTGTAGGGCGCGAATCGGTTGTACCACGTGACGCGCAAGCAGGACGCTCGCGAGGAGCGCCAGCAGCAGACCGCCGATCAATAGCCACCCCGTTCGCCATAACGTCGCGTAAAGCGGCGCCAAAGCTTCAGCCACAGGTTGCTCGACAAAGACGAACCAGCCGAGAGCCGGGATCGGTGCGAATGAAGTCAGTACCGATCCGCTCGTTTGATCGTCGGCGACCATGGAAATCGCGGCATTGGCTGACGAATCCATGCGTGCGGCTCGAACCTGGGGCAGCGCCGAGAGATCGGTCTTGTGCAGGACGAGACTGATGTCCGGATGCGCAATCAGGTAGCCGTTCGAATCGATCACATACGCTCGCCCCGCAGTTCCGACTTCGATTCGCGACGCAACATCCCAGATGAATTTCAGGTTGATTTCTGCCACGACTATCGGTCCGACTTTCGATCGTCCACCTGCCGCGATCGTCAGGTAGGGCTCCGTCTCCCTCCGGAAATGAACAGCGCCGAAATGTGTGCTTCCTCCGCGCGCGGCGACGAAAGCAGGATCGCTGGTCCAGTCTTTGCCGCTCCCCTCGGCATCGAGCCCGAGGCGCGACACGTACGCCAGCTCGCGGCCATCCGGAGCGACCAGCGTCGCGTCGGCGACCGCGGGCACCTGCCGCAGCAATTTGCTCAATTCGAATCGCTGCTCCTCCCTGCTCCCGGTCAGCATGTCGATGAGCGGAAGAGTCGACCCCCCAAGGTGCCGTTCGATCTCCTGAATGAACCGCTCGATCTGCAGTGCCGCACTGCGTGCCCTTTCCTGTTGCAGCTGGCCAAGTATCTGGCGGTCTTTGCCATAGGACAAATACATGCCGAGGAGGCTGCTTGAGACCAGCACGACGCTGACCAGCGTAGCGAAGTACGCCACATACTTGACAACCAGACCGCGGCGCAGGTTCATTCGACGATCCGGTCGGCGCGCAACAGGAGTTCGCGCGGAACGCTGATCCCAAGTGCCTTTGCCGTCATGAGGTTGATCCCGAGGTCAAACTGCATCGGCTGCTCGACGGGCAAGTCCGCAGGTCTGGCCCCACGCAAGATCTTGTCGATGAAAATGACCACCTGGCGCATCAGCACTAGGTTATTGGGGCCGTATGTGATGAGGCCTCCCAACGCCAACCACGGCACGTCCCCGAAAACCGCGGGGAGGCGAGCTCTTGTCAGACGTTCCAGAATCTCAGTCCGTAATAGCCAAGGCGTCACCGTATCGCCGACCAGGACCGCCTCGGCTCCCCGCTGCGCGATCATGGCAAAGCCGGAGCTCAAGTCTTCCGCGCCTCGAATGTGGACATCGAAAACGTCGATGCCGTGCGGAATCCGCTGCTGCCGTAGTGCAAGCGGCGTTGCGAGGACGGGATTGTCAATGATGGCGACTCTTGACACACCCGCCGACAACTGACGCAGCAGCTCGACGCGCTTGGCGTACATTTCGGGGCCCTGCCTGGCAATGCCGGTGGCGTTTCCGCGCGGGCGCACGAGACTGGCGACGATGCCGCGGCCGACCGGATCATCGGCCCAAAAGACGATCGGGATGCGGTCGGTTGCACCTTTCGCTGCGAGCGCCGCGGGCGCACCCGCGGTGAGCATCACATCGACCTCGAGCGCGATCATCTCGTTCACGGCGGAACGCAAGCGAGCGAAATTCCCGACGTGACGATATTCAAAGGCGATGGTCTTCCCTTCTTCCCATCCGCGTTCCTGCAGTCCCTGGCGCAACATTCTCCAATACGCGTCCTCGGGCCCCGGGTCCGCGGTGAACGGCGTCACGATACCGACGCGCGCCATCTTGCTGTTCGTTTTTTCAGCGCGCGTGAGCGCGGCAAAGGCGCCGATGGCCAGCGTGAGGCCAACCAGCAGCCTCCTTCGCGTAAGAGTGGCGCGCGATTCTCTCAAACCACATCGTAGGTTCATTGGACGACCCGGTCCCCACGCACGAGGAGCTCGCGCGGAATCGTGATGCGCAGAGTCTGCGCCGTATTGAGGTTGATCGCCAAATCGAATGCCATCGGTTGCTCGACCGGCTAGTCCGCCGGCTTGGTCCCCCCGAGAATCCGGTCGAGGAGCGCGGCAATCGTTCGGGCGTGCACGAAATGGTCGATGCTCAAGGACAGCAGGCTCCCGAGCTCCACATAATTCCGACCCGGATACATCCGATGTGATGCTCTTCGCGCAGAGCTTTGCCTTCGCCATATCAGCCATCGCTTGCAAGAGCTGTTGGAAGTCTGCGTCTGCCGACGCGACTCGTTGCGCGGATGCCTGCCGACGGCCGGGCCGAGGTCATCAATGTTCCCGACAGCGAGATGGAGAACCTCGACCCCGCGCGCCTTATGTGAATCGTCGGACAATCCGCCGGTGGTAATCCCCTACTGATATCCATGAGTGCTGCAACTCGTTTCATCCCGGGGTGCCACGCGCTCCGTAGCAGCGTCTCGCTTCAGCCTGGACACCGAACACCGCTGACCGCCAACTCGTTTTGGACCGCCAGCGTCCAAGTGTGATTCGTCGGACTTTTTTGCGATTCGATGCGCTGTTTATCGGTTTCGTCACATCGCGCTTGCGACCTGGGTCTGAAGCGGAGTCTAGTGCACGGGCAGTGCTGAAGCAGATGACTCGCTGACGACGCCGTCAGCAAGAAAAGGGCACGTCGCCCACCGACATCGAGCGGGTTTTCATGCCTGCGCGTGGGTTCGGTGCGCGACTCAGGCGTACAGCGATGTGCACGCTCATAGGGGAAGAGACATGTTCAGACCGCTAATGATGACGGCTGCCGCAGCCCTGTGTACCGGCTCTGGAATCCGCGCGCGTCGCATCACCGCTACACAGCCGCGCCGGCTGTCCGAGACGAAATGCAGCCACGCGGTTACATCGCGGAAGGGTACCGTCCAGCCCCTGTTTCGATGTGCGTGGCCGGAATATGAAGACCATTCCATAGTGCGAAAGGCGACGATTGTGCGCAGCAATCTTAGTCATTTCGGCTGGAAGGCCGCACGGCGGGGGAATGTGCTGGCCGTCATGATTCGAGGTCTGTCATTTTGATCCATCGGCACTGCTACGCACAGCAACCGAACCGAATGCTTGCATCACGGAAGCGCAGCTCGCGTCGGTTGAACACATTTACCTGATAAGGAGGAATAAATGAAAACGGAATTCTTCATTCTTCTGGCTATCGTAATCGCCGGCGCACCCAGCACATTGGTTAGCGCAGCCGATGAAGCACGCCCGGCTGACAAGGTGAGCCACCTCGCCACTGAGCCGGTAAGGTTTGAACCGAATCGCGGCCAAGCCTCATCCGCGGTGAGCTTCATCGGCCGGGCCAGAGACTACACCGTGATATTCGAGAAGCGGAGCGTTCATCTGATGTTTCGACCCACGAGCGAAGCCGCGCGCGCCACAGTTATTGATCTCAGCTTCATCGGCTCAAATTCCGAAGTCGAGCCAGTAGGAGCGGAACCTCTCGGCGGGACGACGAATTATTTCCTCGGCAACGATCCGGCCCTCTGGAAGCGCGGGGTCCCGAATTACGGCAGGGTTATCGAACACGGACTCTACGAGGGCGTCGACGCCGTGTTCCACAGCGACGGCCACAATATCGAATACGACTTCGTCGTGTCACCAGGTAGAGATCCAGGAGTGGTAAGGCTGAAGATCGAGGGTGCTGAGGCCACCCTGGATGACACAGGCGCGCTCTTACTTCGCAGTAACGAAAGCGTCGTCCGTATGGACCGCCCGCTCGCCTATCAATCCATAGCGAGCGAGAAGCGAATGGTTCCTGTTCGTTATCTGGTTGATGCCGGTCCCGTGATTGGGTTCGAGCTCGGAGAATATGACCGCAGTCAGAGTCTCATCATCGACCCAACGCTCGTCTTTTCCACGTACTTGGGCGGCAGCGGCGAAGATGTCGGAAATTCCGTCGTGACCGACGGTTCGGGCAATGTGTACGTCACCGGACGGACGACCTCCAACGATTTTCCCGTGGTGGACGGCTGGCAAGACTATCGTGCGGGCGCACGCGACGCCTTTGTCACGAAATATTCTCCGACCGGCGACATGATTTACTCCACATACTTCGGCGGCACGGGCGCGGAAAATGCCATCGGCGTCGGACTGGATGCGAGCGGCGCCATCTATGTCACCGGCGTAACTTCTTCCATTGATCTGCCGGTCAAGAATGCCGCGCAATCCACGTACGGCGGTGGAGGGCAGGACGGGTTCGTATTCAAACTGACCCCGGACGGTGACGACCTCGTGTACTCCACCTATCTTGGTGGTACAGGATTTGACCAAAGCCGAACCATTGCCGTTGACGCGGATGGGTACGCTTATGTTGCCGGAAACACCGACTCGCCCAACTTTCCTCTATTGAACGCGTTGCAACCGACCTTCGGCGGTGGCATCTCCGATGCGTTTGTGGCCAAGCTCGATAGCAATGGTGCACTGGTCTTTTCCACCTACCTAGGCGGCACCACGCATCTAGGCAACGATTTCGACTCCGGACGGGGCATCGCGCTCGACGCGAGCGGAGACATTTACGTCGCAGGGGAGACGCGCGGCGCATTTCCGGTAACGTCCGGAGCCTTCCAGACGACATACGGGGGTGGCTTGAATGATTTGTTTGTTGCCAAGCTCTCCTCCGACGGTGCCAGGCTTGTTTACGCAACCTATGTCGGCGGCAGCGGCAGCGATCAAACCCAAATCGTGATCGGAACGTCGTCCGGGATCCACGGCAAGATCATTGCCGTCGATCGAGATGGCAACGCATACATCACAGGCGACACGGATTCTTCCGATTTTCCGGTAAGAAACGCGTATCAGCCATCCAAATCGGGCGATGTCGATGCGTTTGTATTGAAACTGAACGCGGCTGGTAGCGATGTTGTGTACTCGACCTATTTCGGCGGCAGCGGCTTCGACACGGCGCGTGGCATAGCCATTACCACTGGCGGCCGTGCCTGGATTGTCGGGTCAACCGCCTCGAGTGACCTGCCGGTTCGCAGCCCATTCCAGTCCACCTTTGGCGGCGGCGCATTCGACGCTTTCATAGCGGAGTTCAGCCGTCAAGGGCAGCTTCGTTTCGCCAGCTATTGGGGAGGAGGCGGACTGGATGCTGGATGGAGCATAGCCACTGACCGTTTGGATGGAGTGACGGCCACAGGGGAAACCACTTCTTTGGGCTTCCCGACTCAAAATGCGTCGCAACCGTCGTACAGCGGCGGCACGACGGACGCGTTTGTTCTCCGATTGCAGCTTGACTGAAGTTGGCCCGAATGACGGATCTAGGAAGCGAGACTTCCGAGAAGGGATCATGCTCACACCGAGCTTGTTTACGCTGTCGCTGTGTACGGTGTGCATGACTCCTGCCGGCAGACCGTTCTGAAGCACGGCTGTGGAACCGCGCGGGTCGAATCACCGTTACAAGGTCCCTCAAGGCTGGCCTTCGGCGGCTAATGTTGATTGCATGGGCCGTTTTCGAAAGTCGCTCCCTAATACAGCCTTGGCACCTGGACCCGTCGCCGTTTCTTTGGCTTCGTCGGATTTCTTTCGGCTTCGTCGGACAGTGCTTGGCGGGTATCGGCGCGATGCTTGAATGGCGACAGGCCCTGCGCCAGCATCTTCATGCGGTGCCTCGTGGAGATACGCGGGATGTCCGAAAACCGTCCATCGTCGCGTCGCCGCGACGCAGCCGCTCACACGGTGCGACGCGTGACCTTGGCAACCTGTCCAACGCAAGGAGACTGACATGCTGAAGTGGTTCATCGGGTCCGTCACTGCGCTCATCCTTGGTTCACTGCTGAATTACGCTGGGGCAGCGTCGCCGGTCTGGGAACTCAACGTGGTCTACTCCAACGCCGATGGAACCGTTCAGTTCGTCGTGCATTCAACCCCCGAGAGCGGCCAGCAATATCTTGGTGGCCTCACTCTGGGGGCCTACAGCGAGGGGCCGAGGGGCGCATTCACGTTGACGCACGCATTTACGTTCCCTCGCGATCTGCCCGGTGACTCGGCGGGCCACAGTTTTCTAATTGCCACTCAGGGCTTCGCCGACCTCGGCGTCTTGCCGCCCGATTACGTCGTGCCCAATGGGTTCTTTCCTGTTGCAGGTGGGGCCGTCGGCGTTGCGGACCACGGCTATCAGTACCCACCTTTGCCCACTGACGGCGTAAAGGCTTATTGGGCCGACAACGGTTATTTCGGTGCCGCCGTCGCTACAAACTTTGCCGGTGGGCGGTACACCTTTGCCTCATCAGTAATGCCACCGTCACCGCCGCCACCGTCACCGCCGCCACCGTCACCGCCGCCACCGTCACCGTCGCCATCACCGCTAGCGTCCGCCACCATTGGCCCCGCCTTCACCGGCAGTTGGTACGACCCGGCGCAAAGCGGACACGGCTTGTTCATCGAGGTACTTCCCGACAACCGTTTCTACGCCGCGTGGTTCGCCTTCAATCCCGCCGGAACGCAGCAAACCTGGTTCACGGGCGTTGGCACCTATAGCGGTAATATCGCGACCCTAACCGCTGTCGAGCAACCGGCCGGTGGACGCTGGATTCCGAATTTCGATCCCAGTCAGATCGTACGCAACGCGTGGGGCACGCTTATTTTCACCTTCACCGATTGCAATCACGGCACGGTGAACTTCAATTCCATGATCGGGTACGGCACGGGGAGCATGAACCTAACGCGGTTGACCCTGCCCGCCGGGTTGAGTTGCCCGTAACCTTACGCGCCTCCAATACCCGCTGAGGTGCTTCGGACGCGTCGGCTGTAACGTTTCGCTGACCGTCCGCTATCCGGGTTATGACTGTCTGGAGGGGGTCGACAAAGGTCTCGTCGTGGTCCCGATAGCCGACGTTCATGCAAACGACGGCTCACGGCGGATGAATTCGGCGGCAATCGGGCCAGAAGCGGTCGCACAGACAATTCCCAGAAAGCAGTCGTTCGACTTGAACCTAGCCGCGCAGTCTTGGAAAAAGCTCCCCCAACACTTG
>Ga0207691_10004824_pt1 | contig 13041 bp, 13 predicted proteins | sample KBSM13metaG_FD_184327 | JGI IMG/M metagenome (GOLD analysis project Ga0207691, IMG submission 184327) | Miscanthus rhizosphere microbial communities from Kellogg Biological Station, Michigan, USA - KBS M1-3 metaG (SPAdes) (version 2) | ecosystem: Host-associated > Plants > Roots > Rhizosphere >... | reverse complement strand
CGGATTCGTGTCGCGTTACGCGCTCGGCCGCGACTACCACAAGTTGATGCGCGCGCGCCTGCAGAAACTCGCCGATCGCATCGCCGCGCACATCGGACCGTTCGGCTATCGCGCGTTCACCGATTCAGCGCCGGTCATGGAGAAAGCGCTGGCGCGCAACGCAGGGCTGGGCTGGATCGGCAAGCACACGAACCTGCTCAGCCGCGACGCCGGCTCGTGGTTTTTCCTCGGCGAGTTGTACACCGACCTGCCGCTTCCGATCGATCGCGCCGCGACCGAACATTGCGGCACCTGCGTGCGCTGCATTGACGTCTGCCCGACCGGCGCAATCGTCGCGCCGTACGAGCTCGACGCGCGACGCTGCATTTCCTATCTGACGATCGAACTGCGCGGCAGCATCCCGCTCGAGCTGCGCCCACTGATCGGCAATCGCATCTACGGCTGCGACGATTGCCAGCTCGTGTGTCCGTGGAACAAGTTTGCGCACAAGAGCGTCGAACCCGACTTCAGCGTGCGCCACGGACTGGACGGCGCCGCGTTGATCGATCTGTTCGCCTGGAGCGAGGCAGAGTTCCTCGCGCGCACCGAAGGCTCGGCGATTCGCCGCATCGGTTACGACTGCTGGCTGCGCAACATCGCGGTCGCGCTCGGCAATGCGCCGCGCTCGGAGGCGATCGTCGCGGCGCTGACCCGTCGTCGCGGGGAGGGATCCGCCCTGGTGCGCGAACACGTCGAATGGGCACTGGATCGGCAGCTGCGCGATCGCTGACTTCGGCGCACTGTTGCAATTGCGCAACAACGAGTCGGATTCCACGGTGTGGCCACGCGCCTCGACGCGCGCGAGCGATCGGCAGCGTGGCGGGCTGCCGATCGAACGCCAGCAGCAATACATTGATTCAACGGCTAATTTTTAGGAAATCAGGGCAAAAAAAACCCTCAACGGAGACCATTGAGGGTATTGTAGTCAGAGAGACGATTACCAAAGATTGCGCCCTGCGGACACCGGGGCAACTAGCTCGCGTTGCATAAATCCCGATGACGGTCGCGAGAATACCACAGCTGCATTCTTTTTGCTACAGGTCTACCAAATAATTGTCGATAAGACGCGCGCGGCCGAGTTTCGCGGCCGCCACCGCGATCAAACCGGTGCGCTGGCCGGGCTCAGGCCGGCGCAGATCGCTGGCGCGACGCAACTGAACGTAGTCGACGGCGAGGCCGCCGGTTTCGAGCGCGGTTTTCGCCGTGTCTTCGATCTCGTCGAGCGTCTTCCCGGCGTGAACGTCGCGCGCCATGTGCGCAAGCGTCGCGTGAATGATCCCGGCGCGTTCGCGCTCGTCCGCGCTGAGGTACTGGTTGCGTGAACTCATCGCGAGTCCGTTCGCCTCGCGCATCGTAGGCGCCGCGACGATCTCGATCGGCAACGCCAGATCGCGCACGAGGCGCTCGATGACGAGCAGTTGTTGATAGTCCTTGCTGCCGAACACGGCACTGTCGGGCTGCACGAGGTTGAACAATTTCGTGACGACGGTCGCGACGCCGGAAAAGTGTCCGGGCCGCAACGCGCCCTCGAGATCTTCGCTGACGACCGGCACTTCCACGCGCGCGCTCGCAGCGGCGCCGTACGGATAGACGTCCTCGATACCCGGCGCGAACAGCAGATCGCAGCCGGCCTGCGCCAGGCCCGCGCGGTCTTCGTCGAGTGTTCGCGGATAACTCGCGAAATCCTCGCGAGGTCCGAACTGCGTCGGATTGACGAAGACGCTGGCAACGACTCGATCGGCGTGGCGGCGCGCAATGTCGACCAGTGAATAGTGGCCAGCGTGGAGGTTGCCCATGGTCGGAACGAAGCCGATACGCGCGCCGCTGCCGCGCCACGCGCGAATGCGCGCGCGCAGGCCGGCTGCGTCGGTGACCGTGTCCATCTCAGAACGAATGTTCGGCGGCGGGAAACTTGCCGCTGCGCACGGCATCGGCATAGGCCTTGATGGCGGCAGCGATGGAGCCCTGCCCGGCCAGAAAATCCTTGCTGAAGCGCGGCCGCTTGCCCGGCGTGACGCCGAGCATGTCGTACATGACCAGCACCTGGCCGTCGCAGCCTGCGCCGGCGCCGATGCCGATCGTCGGAATCTGCAATTCGCCGGTGATCTGCGCTGCCAGTGGCGCGGGCACGCACTCGAGCACCAGCGCGTCGGCGCCGGCGTCCTGCACGGCGCGCGCGTCGGCGAGAAGACGCTCGGCCGCCGACTTCGTCTTGCCCTGCACGCGATAGCCGCCGAAGCGATGCACCGATTGTGGCGTCAGGCCCAGATGCGCGCACACGGGGATATCGTGCGCGACCAGGGCATGGATCGCGTCGAGCACGTAGCCGGCGCCCTCGAGCTTGACCATCGCCGCTCCGCCCTCGGCGACCAGCCGCGCGGATGAGGTCAGTGCCGTCCCCGCATCGCGATAGGTCATGAATGGGAGGTCGGCGACCAGTAGAGCGCTGCCGAGTCCGCGCGCGACAGCCGCCGTGTGGTAGACCATTTCATCGAGCGTGACCGGAAGCGTGCTCGACCGGCCCTGCACGACCATGCCGAGCGAATCGCCGACCAGCACGACATCGACGCCGCCGGCGTCGCATTGCGCGGCGAAGCTCGCGTCGTACGCAGTGAGGACGACGATCTTGTGCCCGCTGCGCTTGTACTCATGCAGGCGCGGCACGGTCATCGGCGTCTTCGCCGGTGGCAATTTTAGATTTGTATACATGTTCGCGCGGCTGGCCCCCGGGACCGCATTATCCGGTTGCGACGGCTCGCGACTCAAGCATCTGGACGCCCGAGGAGTCGAGCCGGGCCAGCACTTGCGCGATCGGGCCGTGGCCGGGTATGTCGAGTTGCGGCGCGATTTCAGCCAGCGGCAGCAGCGCAAACGCGCGCTCGTGCAGATGCCGGTGCGGCACGCGAAGGCCTGGTTCGTCGACGCTGCGGTCGGCATACAGGAGCAGGTCGAGATCGAGGATGCGCGGTCCCCAGCGATCGCCACGCCGGTCGCGGCCGAAATCGCGTTCGATGCTCAGCAATGCATGCATCAGGGCGCTCGGTGCCAAGGCCGTTTCGATTTCGGCCACGGCGTTGACGAAATCCGGCTGGTCGGGCACGCCCCATGGCGCGCTGCGATACAAGCTCGAGCGGCGCACGAGGCGCGACTGCGGCAAGCGCGCGAGCGCGGCAAACGCCGCCTGAATCTGCATGGACGGATCGGCCAGATTGCTGCCGAGCCCAACGAAAGTGCGATTGGAAGGCACCGCGGGGGAATTCCCTGCGAAGGGCGCGTGGCTGGATTGCGACGCGCTCATTCGTTTGCCGCTGGAGGAGATCCATCATTGCGTAGGCGCCGCCGGCGCCGCGCTGGCCTTCTCGCGGCCACGTTGCCGGTTGCTTCCTCGGCTGCAGTCGACGGCTCGATGTCGACGACCGTCTCGAGCGCTTCGGTGAGTTGCGCGCCGGACGTGCCCTGCACCTGCGTCCACCATTCGCCGAGTTCAGCGGTTTCAGCGCTCTCCGGCGCGCGCAGGAGCAGAAAATCGTAGGCGGCACGAAAACGCGGATGCGCCAGCAGCCGCTGCACGCGTTTCTTCGTGCGTTGCTCGAAGCGCGGCTGCAATTCCCAGATTTCCTCCATCATCGCGCCGAAGCGGCGCGGGATCGCGACGTGCTTGGCCTGCTCGGCGATCACGTGATGGCTGACGCGTTGCCAGGCCAGCGCGGGCTCGCTGCCGCGCGCGATCTCGCGCCCGGCCTGCGCGCGCACTGCGCCCCAGAGCAACGTCGCGAACAGGAATGCCGGCGTCACCGGTTTGTCTTCGGCAATGCGGCGGTCCGTGCCGGCGAGACCGGCCTCGAGCATGTTGCGGAACGTATCGCCGCCGCGGAACGCGAGGGCACGCTCGGTCAGCGGGAACACGTCGCCGAGCAATCCGGCCTTCTCGAGCGCGTGAAAGCTCTTCAGCGCGTGTCCCGCGAAGAACATCTTCAGCGATTCGTCGAACAGTCGCGCCGGCGGTGCATGCAGCAGCAGTTCGCCCAGGTCGGCGAACGGCGCGCGCGCGTCGTCCGCGATGCGGAAGTCCAGCTTCGCGGCGAGGCGCACGGCGCGCAGCATGCGCACCGGGTCTTCGCGATAACGCAGCACCGGATCGCCGATCAGGCGCAGTTCGCGTCGCAGCAGATCCTCGTAGCCGCCGACGTAGTCGCGCACGCTGAAGTCCGCGATGTCGTAATACAGCGCATTGACCGTGAAGTCGCGCCGCAGCGCGTCCTCCTCGAGGGTTCCGTATACGTTGTCGCGAACGATGCGTCCGTCGACGACATGGCGATCGCCGCTGCCGTCGTCGGCGTTGCCGCGAAACGTCGCGACTTCGACTATTTCATTTCCGAACACGACGTGAGCGAGGCGGAAGCGCCGGCCAATCAGTCGGCAATTGCGGAACAGGCGCTTGACCTCTTCAGGCGTCGCGCTCGTCGCGATGTCGAAATCCTTCGGGTGGCCGCCAAGCAGCAGGTCGCGCACCGCGCCGCCGACGAGGCACGCCGTGAAGCCGGCTTCATTGAGCCGGTAGAGCACGCGCAGCGCACCGTTGGAAATATTCTTGCGCGAGACGTTGTGCTGGTCGCGGCCGATGACGCGCAGCTGCGCGACCGGGGCATGTGGGCCAAGGATATTCGGGACAGGATCGTTCATTTCATTTTCTTGATCGCACGAATTCGGCGCGCCCGGACAATTGTCCCATGGCACGAAACCGGTATACTAGCGCCCGCGGAGTTCCCGCAACGCGCGCTCCCTTCGTCTAGTGGCCCAGGACACGGCCCTCTCAAGGCTGGAACAGGGGTTCGAGTCCCCTAGGGAGCGCCATCGCTTTGCTCAAAAGCTACTGCGCTTGGTATTTTGCGCGCGGTCGGTGCTCGGATTGCTCATGTACATTCGAGTACACTCCGCATCCTGCGCGCCGCCCGCGCACAAAATCCCTGCGCTCGCTACGCTTTTGAGCAAAGCTCGCGCTTTCTCAACTCCGGGAAGTGCAATTCCATGCCCTTCGTCGTCACTGAAAACTGCATCAAGTGCAAGTACACCGACTGTGTCGAGGTTTGTCCGGTCGATTGCTTCCATGAGGGGCCGAACTTCCTGGTCATCGATCCGGAAGAGTGCATCGACTGCACGCTGTGCGAACCCGAGTGTCCGGCCAATGCGATCTTTCCCGAGGACGACGTTCCGGCCGGCCAGGAGCACTTCATCGCGTTGAACGCCGAGCTGGCAAAAGGCTGGCCCGTGTTGACCGTACGCAAGGAGGCGCCGGCCGACGCCAAGGAGTGGGACGGCAAGCCGGACAAACTCGGTCTGCTCGACCGCACCTGAGGGCGCGTCGACCAGCTCGCATCGTGCAAGGATTTTCGCCGGGTTGCGCCGGCGCTCGGATCTGCCGTTCAGGACAGACGATCGGTCAACACCTGCAGCACGCGCCTGGCCGCATCGGCGGTCGCCTTGTCGGACGTATCGCCCTCGACCCTGACGCGCGCACCGCCGGTGTCCTCGCCGACCCGCACCACGAGGCTGCGCCGCACTTTCTCGATCTTCGTGCTGCCACCGCCGCCGCCGAATGGGTGCAGTATGCGCGAATACCAGTGATGTTCCGGCGCCGGTGCGGGCGTCTCGACGGTGCTATCGAATTCCAGCGTGTACGTGTGCGCCGCTTCGTCGCGGGCGCTGAGCGTGCCGATCTGCGCTCGCTCGAGGGCGAGGCCGACGCGCTGCCAGGTATTCTGGACGCTGTCGCTCACGTGCAGGTCCGCACCGGCGACGTTCGTTCCGGCCGGCGTCGCGGCCATTGTCGGCGGCGTGGAGCCATCGGCGGCGCTCGCCGGCGGAACCGCATATGCGCCGGCGGGCGAACCGGCGCGCGGCACGACCAGCTCGTTCGTCGTAGGCGGTGTATCGAGGTCAGGCGGCACTTCGAGCGGACGCGTCTCCGCCGCCTTCGTGTAGTAGTCCGAATTCTTTCGGAACAGGCTGCAACCGCTGAGGATGCCAGTGGCAGCCACGGCGACAAGAATCATGAAAATCGGATTGCGCTTCACGGATCGCTTCCTGGGAAAAGAGACTTGGGACCAGCGGGTCGAGCCAGCTTACGCGGCGTCGCTTTGCCGCACCTGAATACCATCGGACAACGCCGCCATCACGCGAGCGGCGCGCTCACGGTGGATCGGCGAGAGCTCGAGCAATGGCAGGCGCAGTTCGGCCTCGCCCAACCCGAGCAGATGCAGACACCATTTTACCGGAATCGGATTCGGCTCGACTCCGATGAGTTCGTACAGCGGAGCCAGTGCGTCATCGATCGAGCGCGCTGCTTCGACGTTGCCGCCGCGCGCAGCATCGCACAAATCGCGCAGCGGACGCGGCGCGGCATTCGCCGCGACCGAGATCACCCCGTCGGCGCCGGCCAGCATGGCGCGCATGCAACTGGGGTCGTCGCCGCTCAATATGCTGAATTGTGGATTTTTCAGCGCGACGATGTCCGCAATGCGTTCGTGATCGCCACGGGCTTCCTTGATGCCGACTACGCCAGCCTGGCGCGCGAGGCGGGCCGCCGTCTGCGGCAGCAGGTCGGTGCCCGTGCGAGTCGGAACGTTGTACAGCACGACGGGCAAGCCGCCGTTTTCGGCAACCTCGCTGAAATGACGCAGCAGGCCTTCCTGGGTCGGGCGCACGTAGTACGGCGTAACGACGAGTGCGGCGTCGGCGCCGCAGGCGCGCGCACGGCGCGTGGCAGCGATCGTCTTTCGCGTGTTGGCCGTGCCGGTACCGGCGAGCACTGGCACGCGGCCGGCGACCCGTTCGACGGCGCTGCGCACGAGCGTCTCGAACTCGTCGTTGTCCAGCGCATGCGCTTCTCCGGTAGATCCCGCGACGACCAGGCCCTGCGTGCCTCCGGCAAGCTGCTGGTCGATCAGGCGTGCAAATGCGTCAAGGTCGAGAGCTCCGCCACGAAACGGAGTCGCGAGTGCGCAAATGCTGCCGCTGAGTCTCTTCAACTGGGAACCGGCCTGTAGAGTCAATCGCAAAATGGTACGGGCTTGCGCGGGCCAAGTCCATAAAAATGCCGTGATCGGACCGGGCCGAACCCGCGCTGTGACGCCGCTGTTGCGCTTGCGGGCGGGCGGTGCCGCAAGTATTCTCGCACGGCCCGATCCGAGGATGGTCCGCATTGAGCGATTCCCCGCCCCGCCCTGCCGCCAACGAGAACTTCCTGCTGATCAACGCGTTTGCTGCGCAAGGCCATTCTCCGCTGGTAGCCATCGCCAAACGCATCGCCGACTGTGGCTGCACACTCGCTGAAACACGGGTTGCGGCGCTCGGCAAGGATATCTGCGTGTTGGCGTTGGTGCAGGGTCCGTGGGACGCGATCGCGAAACTCGAATCCGCGCTGGCCAGGCTCGAGCGTGAAGAGCAGATCCGCCTGGTCCACTACCGCACCGGCCCGAAACCGGTCCAGACCAATCTGCTGCCTTACGTCGTCGAAGTCATCGCCGCCGACAAGCCTGGCATCCTGTATCAGCTCGCCGAATTCTTCCTGCGCCACAACATCACGATCGAACAGCTGCAGTCGACACGCTACCGCGCGATGCAGACCGGGGCCGACATGTTCTCTGCGCAGATCACCGTCGGCATACCCGCCAGCACGCATATCGCGGCGTTACGCGATGATTTCCTCGAATTCTGCGACGGGCTGAATCTCGATGCGATCATGGATCCGATGAAGTACTAGACGATTTCACGATGAAGAGACTGAACCACGAAGAACACGAAGGACACGAAGAAGAGCAGCGAGAAGGTTTCAATTTTTTTCCTTCGTGTTCTTCGTGTTCTTCGTGGTTCAATCTTTCCAGACAAGGAACGATATTCCCATGCTGAAAGTCGGCAGCAAGGTTCCCAGGCTCGGCGGCACGACGAATGGCGGCAAGAAGGTCAAGCTCGCGGATCACGCCGGCAAGTTCGTCGTTGTATACTTTTATCCGAAGGACAACACGACCGGCTGCACGCGCGAAGCGCAGGACTTCCGCGATCTGGCGGCGCAGTTCGCCAAGCGCGGCGCCGTCATTCTCGGCGTTTCGCGCGATTCTGCGAAATCGCACGACGGGTTCATCGCCAAGCATGACCTTCCTTTCGACCTGATCGCCGACACCGACGAAGCGTGGTGCAAGGCGTTCGATGTGATCCACGAAAAGACCATGTATGGCAGAAAGTATCTCGGCGTCGTGCGCAGCACGTTCCTGATCGATGGCGAAGGCCGCCTGCGCCGCGAATGGACCAACGTCAAGGTGCCCGGCCACGCGCAGGCGGTACTCGCTGCACTCGACGAAGAACGCAAGTGACGCGGATCATCGAGCCGTCGCATCGAAGCGTACGCGAAGTTCTCGACCCGGTCCTCAGCTTGCGCACGGCTGCTTTGAAAACATTCTCAGGCTTCGCTGCCTGATATCTACGGCACGACCGTGCCGATCCCCTCCCCAGGAACCCAGTCCAGACGATGACCCGAGGCAAACGCATCTACGTTCTCGATACCAATGTGCTGATGCACGATCCGACTGCGCTGTTCCGCTTCGAGGAACACGACGTCTTCCTGCCGATGACCGTGCTCGAGGAACTCGATGCCGGCAAGAAGGGCACTTCCGAAGTCGCGCGCAACGCGCGCCAGGTCAGCCGCTTCATCAACGAGCTGATCGAACACGGCAACGGGCGGCGGATCGAGGAAGGCCTCGAACTGCGGCTGCCGCAGGGGATCCAGCTCAAGCGCGGCAATCAGGTTGGACGTCTTTACTTCCAGACCCAGGGAGCGGACGCGACGGCGGCGCAGAAGACGAAGAAGACGCTGCCGGACAACCTGATTCTCGCGTCGGTCATCGCGCTGCGCGAGCAACGGCCCGAGGTTCCGGTCGTGCTGGTGTCGAAGGACATCAATCTTCGCATCAAGGCGTCGATCTTCGGCGTACCCGCCGAGGACTACGAGAACGACCGTGCGCTCGACGACTTCAGCCTGCTCTATACCGGCCACGTCGAACTGCCGGCGGATTACTGGGACAAGCACGGCGAGGTGCGTTCGTGGTCCGAGCGCGGCCACACGTTCTACGAGGTCAAGCTGGGCAAGGACGAGGACTGGCATCCACACCAGTTCGTCTACCTGCCGGGCGAGAACGAGCTCGAACTCAAGGTGCTGCGCATCCGCGATGGGATCGCCACGCTGCAGATCGTCGACGACTATCGCAGCGGCTCGCACAACGTGTGGGGCATCACCGCGCGCAACCGCGAGCAGAATTTTGCGCTGAACGCGTTGATGGATCCCGACGTCGACTTCGTCACGCTGCTCGGCACCGCCGGAACCGGCAAGACCCTGCTCGCGCTCGCCGCCGGCCTGGCCCAGACGATGGATCAGCAACGCTACCGCGAGATCATCATGACGCGCGCGACGGTTTCGGTCGGCGAAGACATCGGCTTCCTGCCCGGCACCGAAGAGGAAAAGATGACGCCGTGGATGGGCGCGCTGACGGACAACCTCGAAGTGCTCGCCACTCCGCAGGAAGGCGGCGCCTGGGGCCGCGCGGCGACGAATGATCTGCTCGCCTCGCGGATCAAGATCCGCTCGCTCAATTTCATGCGCGGCCGAACGTTCCTGAGCCGCTACGTGATCGTCGACGAGGCGCAGAACCTGACGCCTAAGCAGATGAAGACGCTGCTGACGCGCGCGGGCCCCGGCAGCAAGATGATCTGCCTGGGCAACGTCGAACAGATCGACACGCCGTATCTGACCGAGACGACATCGGGCCTGACCTACGCGGTCGACCGTTTCGCCGCCTGGCAACACTCGGCGCACATCACGCTACGCCGCGGCGAACGCTCGCGCCTCGCCGACTACGCTTCGGAAATGTTGTAAGGGCTGGCGGCGCGAACTGTCACTCGGCCCAAAACTGCAAAAAAAACGGGAGCTTTTGGCTCCCGTAATACATGCGCTTAGCCCTGAAAGCCGCAAGTGTCAGAAATTGGTGATCCAGAGTGCTTCCCATTGCATCTGGTTGCCGGCGTGGCTGACGCTGTAGCTCAACGGCACGCCGAGAATGAAATCGGTCGGCGCGTACGACGCCGAGAGGCGGAACGTCGAGCGCTGGCCGAAGCCGCGCGCGTAACCCAGTTCGTAGTTGCGTGCCGACGCGTTCGGCAGCGCCTGTTGCAGCAACACCGACGTGGGCATCGGCTGTTCACGCGTGCTGTAACGCAGAGTCCAGTCGCCGGAGCTCGGGTCGCGCAGCGTTGCGGCGACCGAATAGACGTCCAGATCCTGCCAGGCAAACACCGGGCTGACGCTGCTGCTCAGCAGCGCGAGAAAGCGCGGCGGGAGGGCGGAACTCGTGAACGGCGTGACCTGGCTGTACATGACCCGCTCGACGCCCGCATCGAAGCGCAGGCGCGGCGACAATGCCCAGCCGATGCCGACGTTCGCACTACCAGGAATATCGAACGTGCCCGGCTCTGCATAGACGCCGCGGTAGCCGTCCAGTGCGTCCATGTTGATGCGCGACTGCATGCCGAACTGCCATTCGACCGATTCGCTCAACGGACTCGTGTAGTCCACGCGCATGCCGGCGCCCGACGACGTGTCGCTGGTGCGCGTCGACTGCGGCGCGATCGAGGTGAAGTCGTTGAGCGGAGACGGCGCCGAAGCGATCAGGCCGAGGTCGGCGAAATGCTGATAGGCAAAAATCGCGGAAAAGCTGACCGAGCCCACGGAACCCAGGCGCTGCGAAACCGAAGGAGCCACGACGAAGCGCTGCAGTCCCGCGGAGTGGCTCGGCAATAAGCTGTTGCCGCCCGCCGGAGCGTACCCCGGCGTGTCGGACAAACGCGTGGAAGTCACGGCGACATGGAACGGCGTCGATTCGATGACGCTGCCGTTGAAATGCGACGCGGGAGGAAGCATGCGCGCACGGCCGCGTTCGAACAGCGACGGCGCCCGCAAGGGTTCGTCACTTCCGCTGGCCCAGGAAAAATCCGGCCGCAAGCTCGCGAACGCGTAGTCGCGCCAGGCGTCGAGCAGCGTCGCGGACACGGCGAGATCCGCCAGCGCCGATTGCGTCGCGTTGACCTGCGCGGTTCTTTGCGCTGCGGCAAACGCGCACGCCGGTAGCGCCAGCGCCAGGCCGACCGCAACGGCGAACTGATTCAAGATTGCTTTTTGTTGACGCATGGCCCCAAATGCACAGCACGCATGTCGTGCTGAATGCACGCGATATTGGCAAAAAAGCAACATCGCGTCAAGCATCAGCAACGCTGTGGAACCGTTGAAACGGCGCGGATATTGTGACGAACTCTGCAGCCGGGCTCTCGTGCCGGATCCGGCCGACTGTTGCGAAATAGTGACACCGATATCATCCCACTGAGATCGACACCCATGGCGATGAGTTCCCGGCCGAACGTGCTGGCGATAGCGGGCTCCGATTCCGGAGGTTGTTCCGGGATCCAGGCGGACCTCAAAACCCTTGCTGCCTGCGGCGTCCACGGACTGAGCGTGATCACCGCGGTCACGGCGCAGAACACGCGCCGCGTCGAGTCGATCCACCGGGTTCCGCCGGCCGCAGTGGCCGCACAGCTGCGCGCGCTGCTGGACGACTTCCCGATTGGCGCGACCAAAATCGGCATGCTTGCGAGCGCCGCGAACGTTGACGCGATTGCGAGTGCCCTGAGCGGCAGCCGCATGCGCAATGTCGTGATCGACCCGGTACTGGCCTCCAGCAGCGGCACCTCGCTGCTGCCGGCGAGAGGCCTGCTGCGGCTGCGCCGCGCGTTGTTTCCGCTCGCGACGCTCCTGACGCCGAATATTCCGGAAGCCGAACTGCTCCTCGGTCGAAGGATCCGGCGACCGGCCGACCTCGCGCCGGCCGCGCGCGACCTGCTCGAGACCGGAGCGTGCGCCGTGCTGATCAAGGGCGGCCATTTGCGCAGCCGGCAGGTGCACGACGTGCTCGTCGATGCCGCGGCAACGCTCGAATTCGCCCATGCGCGGGTTCCGCGGCTGGCGCGCGGCACGGGCTGCTCCCTGTCTTCGGCGATCGCGGCGGGCCTCGCGCGGAAACTCGAACTGGCCGACGCGGTCGCGCAAGCCGAGAGATTCCTGCAGGCGGCCCTGGCCGGGGCCTACCGTCCGGGGCGTGGGCCGCGCCACGCGCTCGACCAATTTGCCCATCTTGAGAAACCGTTCGGCCGCTAATATGTCTTAGCGTTCCTTTACCGGCGCCGTGATACCGTTGGCGCAACTCGATTTCGGAGAAGAAACCCATGCGAATGAAGGTCCTGGCGCTGGCCGTGTGTGCAGCCGCAGGCGCCGCACAGGCAGCCGAGCCACAACCACAGCGCGCCGTTCCGGGCGGAGCAATCGCCGCCGCGAAGGCGCAGTCACGCCCGATGGCGACCGTGCTGCCTTCGCCGACGATCATGGAGACGACCGCCGTGCGCATGCCCGACGGCACGGTCCAGCTGGTCTGCGAACCGCGGCGCAATCCGAATCCGCGTCTGGTAGGCCCGAACAAGCCGTTTCCGGAGCCGCAGCAATGATGCGGGCTTATCGACGGAGTAGTTTTCTTGCTTTGTATACAATTCTGTCGCTGGCGGCCTGCGGCACGGCATTCGCCCAGGCGCTGCAGTCCGGCACGGGCGTGCAGTTCAACCTGCCGGTGCAGAATTTCGTCTCCAACTACTACATCGACGTCGATGCCAGCGCGGCGCAGCTGACGATCAACGTCAACGCGAACGGCGGCGACGTCGACCTGTACGTGCGTTACGCGACGCCGTTTCCCGCGCCCAATGACGCGACGTTTCCGACGTCGCCGCAGGCGGTCAGCAGCGACACGCTCAACCGCTGGTCGCAATACCACTCGTACAGCGCGGTGTCCGCCGAATCGATCAGCGTGCTGCGTTCGAGCCGCGTGCCGCTCGCCGCCGGCCGCTGGTACATCTCCG
>Ga0207691_10004820_pt1 | contig 13047 bp, 11 predicted proteins | sample KBSM13metaG_FD_184327 | JGI IMG/M metagenome (GOLD analysis project Ga0207691, IMG submission 184327) | Miscanthus rhizosphere microbial communities from Kellogg Biological Station, Michigan, USA - KBS M1-3 metaG (SPAdes) (version 2) | ecosystem: Host-associated > Plants > Roots > Rhizosphere >... | reverse complement strand
AATGATGCATACAATTTTTTTAGTAAAGCCGATGGACTTTTGATTACAGGTCCAACTCAAACCAATGTCATGGATATCATGATTGCAATCATCGACTAATTTATTTTCCTGATGCCCCATACTTATTATTTATTTCTATTGCTTGTTGCCAGTATCATATTTATTATCTGGTTTACAGCTGTTAAAAAACTAAACGCATTTTTTGGTCTCCTACTGGCTGCACTTGGTGTAGGCATTTTGAGTGGATTGCCTCTTCCAAATATTGTAGCTGCTTTGAAAGGAGGTTTTGGTCACACGATGGAAAAAATTGGCCTCCTGATCATACTTGGAACAACGCTTGGTGTGATCCTTGAAAAAACCGGCGCCACCATGAGTATGGCCAATTATATTTTAAGAACGGTGAAAGAAAAAAATGCCGCGATGGCAATTTCTATAACAGGTTTTATTATCGGCCTTCCTATTTTTTGTGATAGCGGGTTTATTATTTTAAGTGGACTTAATCATTCACTTGTTAAAAAGTCGCACTATAAAATGCCGGTCATGGCGACTGCTCTCGCTACTTCATTGTTGTCGGTGCATTGCCTTGTTCCACCACATCCTGGTATTACTGCAGCAGTTGGTACAGTAGGAGCGGACCTTGGTATGGTAATGCTTTGGGGAATATTGTTATCAATTCCTGCAGCAATTGTGGGATATCTCTGGGCGATCTGGCGAGGTAATAAAATAGAACATGTTTATGTTGAACCTGAAACAGTAGATGTTGAAGTAAAAAAACTTCCCGGTGCTATGTTGTCATTTTTACCGGTGCTAGTACCTATTATTTTAATAGCAGGGAAATCAATGGTGATGTTATATGCCAAAAATAAAAGTACACCGCCAATGCAGATCCTTGATTTTATCGGGGAACCTGTAATAGCACTGGCCATCGGAATAATTTTATCATTTTCTCTTATTCAGAAAACATATAGGAAGAGTATTGCAGGATGGCTTTCAGATGGTGTAGAAAAAGCGGGGATGATACTGGCAATTATTGCTGCGGGTGGGATGTTCGGTGAGATGCTTCAGGCTACTGGTATGGGAAAAAATCTTGGTACGATGTTGAGTGGACTCTCATTGGGTATTTTTTTCCCTTTTGTCATTTCTTCGATTCTGAAAACTGCACAAGGTTCCTCCACAGTGGCAGTCATCACAACGGCATCATTGGTCATGCCTATGCTGCCTGATCTGGGTATACATACTCCATTTGAACTGACGCTGGCCATTCTTAGTATGGGTGCAGGTAGTATGATCGTTAGTCATGCCAATGACGCCTATTTCTGGGTCATCAGCCGTTTTTCCAATATGCAAACGGCTGCCACACTGAAAGTATATACGGTGGCTACCTTTTTTATGGGCCTCACCGTACAGTTTTTTATCTGGCTCTTGTTCAGGTTCATGAATTAAAGCTCTGCAAAGTTGTTCCAAATAATTATTGAGGCATATGATTTGAGGGATTGATTGAAATATTGGTATGTCGAAAAATAAAACAACAAGGCGGTCGGGCCACGGCCATCCGTCTCCAAAAATAATTTCTACTGATCCCGTGAGGCTCGATAATTCAGACGGGAGGGACGAACTCAGATCTGATCCAAATAATATGGATGATCATCCAATCCGAAAAGATTTACTAACCGATACAAAAGGACTGGAAGATGATCAACATCTTTTGGAAAATGATGAATTGATTCCTGATGAAGAAATGACACTGCAACAAAGTTTATCAACAGAAGATGATGAAGATGATATCAGGCCGGTAGATGGTTTGCGCCGGAAGGATGAACTTGATATTCCGGGATCAGAACTGGATGATGATGTGGAAGAAATTGGCTCGGAAGATGAAGAGAATAATTATTACAGCCTGGGTGGTGATCAGCACGATGACCTGGAAGAAGACAAAGGAGAATAATTCATTCCAGAGCCAACCCTTATAGTTTAATTGTCATTATAGTTTTTGGAACGATATATTTTTTGCATGCGCATGCTAACCGTATCACTTGAATTTTGCCCGATCTATTGAATACGGTATGGAAACCCTCAATCCCCCAGGGAAGATATAACCTGCCCTTATTTGCTTAACCTTCTAAATGTAAGATTATGACATCGATCGTGTATCGTTTTGGGATTGGTATGTGCGCACTATTCGTCATCACGACAGCTTGTAATGATGATGATGGCGGTACCACCACTCCTACACCAACAGTAGATAAAGAATGGACGCTCAGAATTTCCGCAAAGAATGAAAATCCTGCTCCGGCGGGCAGAACGGATACAGGAACTGCAAACATTAAATTGTATTCCGATAATTCTTTAACGTATACAGTTACCGTTAATAATTTGGCCGCGGGTGATGTATTAAATGCAGCACATTTCCATACTGGTGATGCCATTTCAAATGGCCCTATCGTGCTTGATTTCGCCCCTGTATTTACTGGTGGCACAGCTACTGGCACTATTACCGGACTTAGAACTTCGCTGGTCGATAGCCTCAAGGCAACTACAAATGAAATTTATTTTAATGCACATAGTTCACAGGTAGGGAGTGGACTGGTAAGGGCACAATTGAATACAAATATTGAACTGGCTACGGACCTTACCTTAAGTTCTGCTAATGAAGTTCCTCCAGGCACTTCAGTGGCTGTAGGTAAGGCAATGGTTAGGGTAACCTCTGATAAGAACGCTTATATCCAGCTAACCGTTACCGGACTGGAAGCAAATGATACGCTCACTGCAGCACATATACACAAAGCCGGAACCGGCATAAATGGACCTATAATTCTCGGGTTCTATGCCAGCGATACAGATTTTGGAACCGTTAAAAAATTACCGATAAGTGATTCGCTGCTTACTTCGTTGAAAACGGATTCTATTTATATGAATGCGCATAGTAAAAGAAAACCAGGCGGAGTAATCAGGGCGCAGATCAGATAAAAGTTTAGTTTAAGTTTAGATACAGTTAGTCAACGCGAATGGAAATTGCCTTATGTGATATGATCAACGATCATATTATCATAAGGCATTTCTATTTAAGTCATGCGTTATGGTATGTTATGCATGTTCAATTTTTTTACCATTTCATCGGTGACCTTATCCGAATAAATGCCATAGCCATTTACCAGAACTCCTTTTATAGGATGATGATTGGCTGAGATCGCATATAGTATTGCTCCATCCGCCGGATCGGAATCACCTTCATACCTGTATACTTCGTCTACTGTAAATTCCTCATGCATGAGCCTGTATTGGCCATTCCTGCATTCCAGGCAATCTTCTTTGAGATTGAAGTCTTCGGTATATCCTTTGGCCCTCAGGATATCGATCTGGCCCGATAAAGTTTCGCTGAACTCCATAGGTTGTTTCTTTGTTTAAATTTACGTATTTTAAATAGAGATTTTCCCACCCCTCTGATCTCCCATCCATATAACTCCTGACTATCATTTTTTATGGACGCTAACTTTATAAAACAACGATTATGAACAAACAGACTAATTCGCTCAACTGGTTCGAAATACCTGTCAGCGATTTTGAACGTGCAAGACATTTTTACCAGGTCGTTTTCGGTATCCATATGGACGTTGACAATATGATGGGAATGAAAATGGCTTTTTTCCCCATGGAAATGGGAACGGGATTAGTAAGTGGTGCCATTGTACAAAGCGATTTTCATAAACCTTCGATGGAAGGTTCGTTAGTTTACCTGAATGCAAATCCTGACATGAACGATATCGTAAAAAAAATTGAGACAGAGGGCGGGGAAATTCTTATGCCTAAAACACATATCTCAGACGATATTGGATATATGGCTTTCTTCAAGGATTCTGAAGGAAACCGAATTGCACTTCATTCGCAAAATTAATTGCGGTTATCCATACCAGGTAGTAATTACAGAAGCGTTTTAACATGATCAGATAACCTGAGTGACAAAGCTATACAGGTAAGGGTTGGATTGACGGCTGCTGCTGTAGTATAACAGGAAGATCCGGCCACATGGAGGTTATTAATGCCATGGACCGTACAATTTTTATCCACTACTCCTGATTTGGGATCATCACTCATTCTTGTAGTACCCATATGATGCCATCCACCGCTGGTCGATTCAGGTGGCCAGTTAAAATCGTTAGGATCTTTTAGAAAATCGTTTAGTCTTACCCTTCCTTTTCCTGATCTACCTATCTGTTCACCGATCAATTCATAGATTTTCCGGATACTTGTTTTTTCCAATGGAGTAAGCTCCCAATTTAATGAAGCCCTTGGCATACCCAGTGAATCTTTTTCTGTATCGAGTGTAACCCTAGAATTCGGATTTGGTGCTTGCTCAATACGCGTATATAATTCATACGACTTCAAGAGTTTTTCCTCTGGAATTTCTTTTGCGGTTTCACCAGATGCCCTTGCGGCACTCATTAATGAGTCCATGTTTTTTTGCGGATCATCAGAGGACCAGATTTCGATTAGCGGCTTGAATTTTTTTGCTGCCAGCCAGGGAGTAAGTGAAGAAGTGCCATTCAGAATCCTTAGTTTTCTTTGCATGTCGGCAGTGACTGCGAGTTCACATCTCGCTTTAGTAACACCGAAATTCATTTCGTACATAGGGAGAGGATCTGGTTTCACCAAAGTCATCTCGGCTGATTTTATTTCCAGGTGTTCCATGAAATATCGTCCAACAATATCATTATCATTGCCCAGTCCTTTTGGAGCCTGTTTGTTTGATGATAATAAAAGCCTTGCATTTTGAATGGAACAGCAGGCAAGAATAAAATGTTTTGCTTTTACGGTATGTTGTTTACCTGCATAATTTTTGACGATAACTTCTTTGATAGATGAAATGTTTTCAACAGCTATGATGTCGGTTACATTGGCATAAGTATAAAGGTGGATGTTTTTCGCTTTTACAATCGTGTCGCGGTATTTTTTGCCGAACGAGGTAGGTGGACTAAACTGCCATATCTTATTCCAGATCACAGATTCATCCGGGAACAAAGGATTCCATTTAGTCTTTGATTGTTTACTCCAGTATTTCCAGTCCCACTCACAAGGTCCCAGTTCAGCAATTGGATTTGCTTTTTTATAATAGGGGTCGATGTCTGATTTTTTGATCGGCCAGCCGCTATGGGGAATATAGTCGCGCTTCTCAAAGTCAATTTCATCAAAAGTGGAGCACCATCCGGCCCAGTGTCCGGTAGTACCACCGAAATAGTGGAGACGGGCTGATTTCAGTGGGTAATATCGCTGTCCAGTTGTTTTACCTGAATATAGTTCCTGAACTTTTTCATCGTATTCAAATCCGCCTCCCTCCAATAGAATTACTTTATGCGGAGTATTGATCCAATCCATCGCAATGCTTATACCGGCCGCACCTGCGCCAATAATACAAATATCACCTTCAATGATTGAGTTGTTCGCCATCAGTCTTGCATCCTGGTGCATATCAGATAATTATTTTGTTTTGATGAGCGTAAATAAAGCGCACTGCCTCGCTTCGGTTTTAGATAGTATCCATCCATTTAACACGACAGTATCTCCGGTTTGGAAATCTTTTTTTACCATCGCATTCAGTGTAGAGTTTATCATTTCAGTTGATTCAGAACCGGCAATTGATTTTCCGGTTTCCGTTTTGGTCAATAATTTTTCCAGGTCGCTTATTGAATATTCATCCGGGTAGGTTTTTCCATATGCCTGGCCTATTTCCATGATGGTTTTTTCATCATAAGTTTGTGCAAGTGTTTCAGGCATCGCTAACTTCTTGTCTAACTCCGGGTCAGGTGATGAACAATTCAAAAAAGGTATCGAAACCGCTGCTGTGGAAATTACAGTATAGAAGATAAAATGCCGGCGTTTCATCAGTTCAGAATTGTTAAGGTATAAGGCAAACTACGATATATATTTACACTATGATGAAGAGATGCTTATTAATGGCCTGTTTATTTGTTCCATTTATTACAATTGCCCAACAGGGCGAATGGCAAAATCTTTTTAATGGAAAAGACCTGACCGGCTGGAAACAGCTTAACGGGAAAGCTCGCTATGAAGTTAAGGATGGAATGATCGTAGGCTCTACGGTTTCCGATCAACCCAATTCATTTCTGGCCACGGAAAAAGACTACCAGGATTTTGTACTGGAGTTGGAATTTATGGTCGATACCACCATGAATTCCGGTATTCAATTCAGAAGCGCCAGTACGCCCGATTACCAACAGGGAAGGGTACACGGTTATCAAATGGAAATTGATCCGTCAAAACGCGCATGGAGCGGTGGTATTTATGAAGAAGCAGGCAGATTATGGTTGTATACTCTTGAGTATAATGAAAGAGCAAAAAAAGCTTTTCAAAATGGCAGCTGGAATAAATACCGGATCGAATGTATAGGTAATCGCGTGCGCACCTGGGTGAATAATGTTCCGGCTGCATATATAATAGACACAGGAGCTAATAAAGGGTTTATTGCCCTCCAGGTTCATAGCATTGGAAAAGATGTTACACCGGGTAAGCAAATCATGTGGAAGAATATCCGGATAAAAACTACCGGACTTAAACCTTCAACAACTGCAGATATTTTTATCGTCAATATGAATCCCAACCAGCTGGATGAGTTAGAGAAAAAAAATGGTGTCAGGCTTCTGTTTGATGGGAAAACCAGCAAGGGTTGGAGAAGTGCCTATAAGACAAGTTTCCCGGAAAATATCTGGACCATTCAGAATGGAACACTGACGGTTGAATCTACTGGCGGTGGTGAGGCGAGGAATGGCGGAGACATAGTTACAGATGAAGAGTTTGGTGCGGTTGAACTTCAGTTTGAGTTCAGGCTGGCACCCGGAGCCAATAGTGGTGTGAAATATTTTGTCACAGAAAAAGAAAACACCGAAGGCTCAGCCATCGGACTGGAATATCAACTCCTTGATGATGCCTTGCATCCTGATGCAAAAGAAGGAACTGCCGGCAACCGGACACTGGCTTCGCTGTACGATCTCATTCCTGCATTAAAAACTAATCAATCCTATCCCAAGGTGACGGATTGGAACAAGGGTATGATCAGGATCTATCCCGACAACCATGTAGAACATTTTTTAAACGGGTTCAAAGTAGTGCAATATCAAAGAGGCGGACAAATGTTTGAAGCCCTGGTAGCAAGGAGCAAGTATGTTAAATGGCCGAACTTTGGAATGGCAGACAAAGGACATATATTGCTGCAAGAGCATGGCACTAGAGCAGAATTCAGATCGATTAAAGTCAAATCGCTCTAAGCAATATGCATATTTGCATATCTGTAAAGAAATGTGTTTTTATACAAATTTTGATTTCCAAAAACTGAAAAGATTATGACCAGCAGAAGAAAATTTATTTCCAATTCCGTGAAGGCAACAGGTGCCGTTTATCTCGGGGCCCTTGGTTTCAGCGCAAAAAGTTATGCCCGTATCATCGGTTCTAATGACCGTGTTGGTATAGGCGTGGTGGGATTTTCTGACAGGTTCAGGAGCTCACTTTTTCCAAGCTTTATGAATCACCAGAAAGAAATGAATTTTGAGATCATCGCTGTTTCCGATCTGTGGAAATTGCGCAGGGAAGAAGCTCTTCCATTTTTTAAAGAGAAGATGGGAACAGATGTAAAAACCTGTGTTAATAATGATGAGTTATACAAGATAAAAGAAATTGATGCGGTGATCATCAGCACAGCTGATTTTCAACACGCAAGGCATTGTATTGAAGCCGTTTCAGCAGGAAAAGATGCCTATTGTGAAAAGCCTTTTGCCGAAACCATGGAAGATAATCGCGCCGCACTAAAAGCCGTTAAAGAATCGAAATCCATAGTGCAGATTGGTTCCCAAAGAAGAAGTGGTACTAATTATACAGCTGCTGCCGATTTTATCAAACAGGGCAAATTTGGACCTATCACCATGGTGGAACTTACCTGGAATGTCAACCAGCCTGGTCGCTGGCGCAGACCCAATGTAGTCCCCTTGTTAAAAGAAGAGGACACAGATTGGAAAAGGTGGCAATTGAACCGACCAACAGAGGCTTTTGATGCAAGAAAATATCTCGAATTCAGGTTGTTCTGGCCATACTCTTCGGGAATGCCCGGACAGTGGATGTGTCACCAAATCGATACCGTTCACTGGTTTACCGGATTGCCACATCCCCGCTCTGTTGTGTCTAATGGCGGAATATATACGTGGAAAGATGGAAGGAAAAACTGGGATACCATGACGGCTGTATTTGACTATGGTCCGCTGGACGATTACTCATCCGGCTTCCAGGTATATTTCACTTCACGTATGAGCAACGGTGATGAAAACCCAAAAGAAATTTATTTTTCCAATGGCGGTGAACTTAACCTCAATACAAATAAAGTAACGCCTACAGGCGGACTGACTAAAAATTTCGCCGATGCAATGCATATGCAACCCAACCTTCTGCCGGAAGTTTCATTAGATGATCCCGGAGTTAAAGCTGTTGCATCTGCCAACACTGGTGGTGATCCACTAACGTCGGCCCATATGCGCAATTGGATGGATTGTGTAAGAAGCAGGAAGCAACCTAATGCACCGATAGAAGCCGGGTATCAGCATGCTATTGCCAGCATCATGACCAATGCTTCGGTCCGTACTGGTAAGAAAGTAGTATTTGATGATAAAAAACAGGAAGTAATGGCAGGTGACAAACCTTTTAAATATTAGTCCACCCCAATCATCCAACTATATAGATAATTTATACCCGGAGGTTGTTGTTCAACAAATCATCGAACTATTAAAACTAATTGTACCCAGACCAGGTTATTGTTCAACAAATCATCCAACTATATTAATAAAATATTTATGTCCCGATTGCCTGTATATTTTCGTTTAATCGTTGCCGTTATATTTTTATATACATTTTCCGGTTGTCAGTCTACTGGTGGAACTGCAGATACCAGTGAGGCAGCAAAAATTGAAGTGTCGTGGCAGCTTGTCAGCAATTTTGTTGAGCCGGCTCAAAGGATGGAAGCGAAATTCATTTTTACCAACAAGGGAAACTATACTCTTGGCGATAGTGCCTGGGCCTTGTATTTTAGCCTCACCCCAAGGGGAATAAGGCCCAATCCCACACCGCAACCGGCCACTGTAGAGCATATCAATGGCGACTGGTATAAGCTTGTACCCAATAAAGGATTTGAATTGAAACCCGGAGCCACCATCGAAGTGCCTTTCCAGGCAGATGATTTCCTGATCAAGGAATCAGATGCCCCTGCGGGATTATATTTTGTTTTTTATGAAGGCGGACAGCAAAAAAACATTGTAAATATTGGAAATGCAATAGTACTTCCTTTCACCAACCAGGAACAATTGTTAAGGGGAAAAGGGGATAAGGAAACTATTCAAACTGCAGCATGGAATTATGCCAGGAATAATGAAATGTCGGCCATACCTGCCAATCAAAGAATGCCATTTATCCCAGAACCTGTAAAATATACCTGGGGTAAGGATTCATTTTCGATCAATGGAACCACCTCCATCATTTCGGTAGCAGGGCTTGAAAATGAAGTCGGATTTTTGAAAGAAAAAATTTCAGCATATACAGGAATAAAATTGGCGGATTCTCCAGCTGAAGGAGCTGGAAAAATCAGTTTGAAAATTGAAAAGCTTAGTGTGAAAGGATTATCGAAAGAAGCTTACAAGTTACATATTGGAAAAGACGGTATTCTGATTACCGGTAATGATTCTGCAGGTGTTTTCTATGGTATTCAAAGTTTGCTGGCATTATTGCCACTTGAATCTTTTCAAAAAAAAGGTAAAGAAATATATGTAAAGGCGATAGATGTTGAAGATGCTCCAAGATTTAATTTTCGCAGTCTTCACCTGGATATAGGAAGAAATTTCCAGACAAAAGAAACCGTGCTTAGGGAGCTTGATTTGTTATCATTTTATAAGATCAACCAGTTATTATTTTATGCAACAGAAGATGAAGGCTGGAGAGTAGAAATTGAAGGCCTGCCTGAATTGACAAAAGTGGGATCCCATAGGTCGCACCAGGAAGGAATGAAAACAGCAGCACTTCATCCTGCATATGGATCTGGTCCGGATGCCAATTCTAAAAACAATAATGGAACAGGCTTCTACAATAAATCGGATTTTATAGAGATCCTTAAATATGCAAAATCACGACATATCAGGATAATTCCCGAAGTCAATTTTCCCGGTCATGCCAGGGCAGCCATTAAAGCGATGGAAGCAAGATACCAGGCATTTAGCAAGGCAGGAAAAATGCAGGAAGCGGAAGAGTATCGTCTGATTGATCCCAACGACACATCGATTTATTTATCTGCACAGGGTTATAAAGACAATGTGGTGGATGTAACGAGGCCGTCGGTCTATCATTTTTATGAAAAAGTGATGGATGAATTCGCGAAAATGTATGCTGCTGCCGGATTGACAATGGACGTGATCCATATTGGTGGTGACGAAGTACCTACTGGGGCATGGACAGGTGTGAATGCAGCTCAAAAAATATTCGGGAATGATACGGCAATGGGAACTTATAAAAATTTCCATTCTTATTTTATCCGCAATCTGTTACCGTTATTACAAAAAAGAAATCTTGCTGTTCATAGTTGGGAAGAAGCAGGTCTGTTGTATAAGAAAGACGGAGGATATACTGTTAATCCTGAATTTTCAGGTGGAAAGCTTATTCCTTATATCTGGAACAATGTTTATGATCCTGACCTTGGTTATCGAATGGCGAATGCAGGATACCCCATCATACTTTGCAACGTGACGAATTTTTATTTTGATCTCTCATATAATAATAGTCCGACTGAACCCGGACAATATTGGGCAGGATTTGTAGATACGCGTGACGCATTTGTTTTCGACCCTTACAACATGTTCAATACCACGTATACTAATTCAATGGGAGTGCCGATGGTTTTTACTAACGTAGAAAAATTGAAACCTGAAGCAAGGAAAAATATCCTTGGTGTGGAAGCGCATCTTTGGAGTGAGACCATTAAAGGAAGACAGATGTTGGAATATGATATGCTACCCAAATTATTGGGATATGCGCAGAGTGCCTGGTGTTTATTGAGACCATTTGAAAATATCCAGGACAGTTCAAAACGCGAAGCAATTATTCAGGCAGACTGGAATGTATTTGCAAATACGATCGGCAATAAAGACCTGCCAAGGTTGAGTTATATCAACGGTGGATATAATTACCGGATCCCGGCTCCGGGTGCTATCATTGAAAATGGTGAATTAAAAGCCAATACCGAATTGCCTGGTCTCACTATAAGATATACCACTGATGGAACTGATCCTACCAGTAGTTCAACTTTATATACCGGGCCGGTAAAACAAACTGGTAATATTAAGCTGCGTTGTTTTGATGCATCAGGTAAAGGAGGAATAGTAATTTCGCCTTCCGGGGCTGTTGTTTTGAAAAAAGGGTAACGCAACGACGCATAGGGGACGCAAAGACGCGGAGGAAACGCAAAGACGCGGAGGGTACGCAAAGACGCGGAGGAAACGCAAAGACGCGGAGGGTACGCAAAGACGCGGAGAATACGCAAAGACGCAAAGGATGCAAAGACGCAAAGGGAGCGCAAAGACGCAGAGAAAATCATTTTGATGAAAGGATAATTGTTAAACTATGATGGGATTGTTGTTGCCGATACTTTATAATTTACTGGTTTTAATAAGCGGACCTGCTGATGTTCCGGACCTGGGTGTTATCCAATCGATTAAAAAAGATACGGTAATGTACCAGGCAGGATACAGGTATATAGAAGAAAGTATCACCAATAGTTTTTCGCCCCGCAATGTCAGTGAACAGCAATTCCAGAAAAACCTGGAGTTGTTTAATAAATCCAAAGTCAGACTCTATTCCTGCAATGTATTTATTCCAGGTAGTTTAAAGCTTGTTGGTCCCGCAGTTAATGATATCGCTGTACTTGGATATGTTGATACTGTTTTAGGAAGATGCAAGAGAGCAGGAGTAAGCCTCGTAGTATTGGGTAGTGGTGAAGCAAGACGTATTCCGGCGGGCTATGATTCTATTCAGGCAGCCAAAGAATTTATTATCCTCGTGAGGAAGATGGCGGATCTGGCATCTGCTTATGGAATTGTAATTGCCATTGAAAATCTAAACTATACGGAGACCAATTTTATCCTCAGTTTAAGTCAGGCTATTGATATAGTAAAAGCAGTGAACCGGTCCTCGTTTAAATTGACTGTTGACATTTATCATATGTTGATGGAAGACGAACCCGCGGACGTGATTGAACAAACAGGCGGATTATTGGTGCATTGTCATATTGCTGAAAAAACAGATCGCGCCTATCCCGGAAAAACCGGCGTTGATTTCCGTCCATATTTTCGGTCGATGAAGAAAGTAAACTTCAAGGGGAAAATAATGATCGAGTGCCGGTGGGGTGATTTCGACAAAGAAAGCAAGATCGCGCGCGACTATTTACTTAGTCAATGGGAATCTGCGCGATAGTGTGTTAATTTGATAAGTGTGGGAATGTGAAAGTAAAATGAGATAGTGGGTTAATTGACATTAATCACTATCTCATTTTACTACCGCATATTCGCATATTCAAATATGCAAATTGCCTGTGCATCCTGTTGAACTCTTTACACGATTCCTGCAAGCTCGAGGCTTCGTTTTTTTAATTTCTTAATATCCAGATCTTCAATCACCGGATCGGGCTGGAGGATCAGTGATACATTGTTTTCTTTCCACCATGTATGTTCCCTGAGTTCGGAGCTGTTTAATATTCCGACAAGATATTTCCTGTCTTCATCGGCATGCCATTCTTCAATGGAAATAAATCTTTCCCTTGGAATATGCTTCCAGTCGTAAAAGCTCACATAAGTTTTCAGGTAGAATTCTTTTGCCAGCACATTGGGCTTATGATGGTAGAGTTTTTTGTATTCGTATTTATATTGATATCGCAGTGCTGAAATATCTGACAATACTGCCGACGCAGTTGGGAAACTTCCGGCTCCCTTGCCATAAAAAAACTGCTTATCCGCAAAT
>Ga0207691_10004819_pt1 | contig 13050 bp, 14 predicted proteins | sample KBSM13metaG_FD_184327 | JGI IMG/M metagenome (GOLD analysis project Ga0207691, IMG submission 184327) | Miscanthus rhizosphere microbial communities from Kellogg Biological Station, Michigan, USA - KBS M1-3 metaG (SPAdes) (version 2) | ecosystem: Host-associated > Plants > Roots > Rhizosphere >... | reverse complement strand
GCTGTCGGCGTGATAGTTCTTCCAGGTGCCCGACTTGCGGAAGATGCGCACGCCCGGCACGCCTTCGAGCGCGCGCACGAACTTGTGGTGGATGCCGGGCCTGGACAGGATGTCCATCATGAGAGCGTTGAAGCGAGGCGTGAACAGCGTCCCGTCGGCCAGCATCGTGTACAGGCGCGCCACCTGGAACGCGGTGGCGCCGTGCGACAGGTTGTGCACCGGGTCGCGCCGGAAAGCCGGCTCGGAGCCGTAGCCCTTGCCGACCCAGAGGCCGCCGCCGGCGCGCGCATCGTAGAAGTGAAAACGGTCGGACTGCAGCCATTCGAGCAACCGCTCGCCGCCCACCCAATTGAGCACCCGCGTCGCGTCCTCGTTGCTGGAATTGCGGATCATCCGGTTCATCGCCTGCAATCGCTCTTCGTCGAGAGGAAAGCGCCCGCTCTCGGCCTCGGCCAGCGCGCCCACCAGGATCCCGATCTTGGGCATGCTGGCGGCGTACATCATCTCGTCGCCATTGAGCATGGCCAGCCGCGGCGCCTGGGCGTCGGTAACGTCGACCAGCGCCACTGAAAGCCGGTGCTGCGCCAGGCTGGGCTGCAGGCCGAGTTCTCGCACCGCGACTTCCAGGGCCTGCTGCATGGCCGGGTCGCGGGCGGCTCGCAGGTTGGCAGGCTGCGGCGCCTGCGCCGTCTGTGCCGATGCAAGAGTGCAGGCCAACGCCCAGGCGGCGCAGACGAGCCACCGGCGTGGAGAAAGAAAAGGTCTGCGAGCTTGCATCAGGTCAGAAAGGGGAGTGGTCGGCCATTTTAGGTTTGCACCGGCCGATCGGCCCCCCCCCCGGCAGGGAGGGGTACCTCTCACATCGAAAGTCACCGAGTACGCTAGGGGCAGGAGCACTACCACGAACGCGGCCAACGCGACCACTACTGGAAGCCGTCGCTTGTCAGATTCGGCGCGCCATCCTGCAGGTCGACACCTATGAGACCGCAACCTGGGCCGCATTCCTCAACGAATGCGCGCCATGTGCAGTCGCAAGCGCTTAGCTGCGGGACTGATCAGTCCTTTGATTGTCAACTGGAGTGAACCCCGAGGGTGGGCCCGGGGTTCACTCCAGCAGTGGGTCAGTATTGCTTCGGCGGCAACATTTGATGCGCCGGCTCATTCGCAAAGGATTTGGGCAAAGCGGGTGATTGCAGTCCCTAGCCTGTCGCTCAACAGCATGTAGTCCACTTAAGCTCTTCGCGCAAGGTCTGGTGCCGGTGCAACGTCGTGCGCGAGCCGCCGGTTGCGATTCACAGAACGGGCGAACGCGAGCGCAGGTGCCCTAATACATCAAGTTGCCATCGGAGGATCAGGCCGTCGGTGCCTGTTGAAGCTGCTTGATCGATTGGCCCGGCGCGCCGCGTTTGCTTCCGCACTAGCCCATGTCAAACGGTGAGCGTCGGCTTTCGGGCGGCAAATCTCGTTAAGCGACTGCCGAGTTGGGTCGACAGCGCCAGTCCGCCGGCCGAACAAGCGGACACTCGACCGTTCTACAACGTCGAGCGTCGGCTTTCGACGTGGACCAGTCTCCCAGATAGGGAAGCGGCCCGTGTCAGCTTTGACAGGAGCTGGCAATCGACCAGGCATCCTGACTGGCTGCACGTAGTCTCAAGCTGAAGTTAGTCGTCAACGGTTGAGCGGCCACGGCAGCGTCGGGAAGTGCGCTTGCCGAAGGAATGGCGAGACATGTCGGTGACGAGGCCCTGCAACTCTGGCGAGCCGTACTACGTCGCGGCGCAGCACGGGCATGCCTACAGACGATGATCACTCGCGCGGTTGCTGGTTGGGCACAGGGTCGACGCCTGGAAGACCTAACCGTCTGTCTATTCCACCGCTGCCCTTACGAGGCGCCCTCTTCATGACACGCGAGATCGTCCTAAGGTCGCACTCGAATGGTCGGACAACGGACCCGACTTAGCGCCTCGGATCGGTGCGCTTAGTAGGAGCCGCATGGATGATATTAAACATTATCATCCATCGCATCTGAGACAATCCGGCCGGTGACCGTCCTCCAGCTACCTGGCAACGCTCGAGCGACGGCTGTCGAACGCACGACGGCGCGCGAGCCGGGCGGTCTGAGCGGCTACTCGCGCGGACCGAACGGCGCTTGCAAGGGCTGCGGCATCCATGCTTCCGAGCGTCTGGCGCACCAGATCCAGCTGAGCCGGTGCTCGCACGTATGCGCGCCCCCAGCCGTCCCGCGCGACGAAGCCGGCGTCGACGAGCCATCGCCGGAGCTCGACGTGGTCAGTGCGGAGCATCTGGCCGACATCGGCCAGCCAGCCGACGAGCCGTCGGTTCACCTCGGCCTCCCGAAGCGGCTCGCCTGGCTCGATCGAGCAGGCGGCCAGCGCCAGGACCAGGGCCCTGTCGTCGTCCGAAAGTACGCCGAGGTGCAGGCCGGTTTTCAGGGCGAGCGCCTCGAGACGGGGTGGCAGCTGCATGGCGGGAGTTTGCCGCGCGTCTCAGGGCGGCGGTGGATTGCTCTTGATCCACTCCGCCATGATTGCCTGCATGTCGTTGACGTAGCCCCAGCTCTTCACTTCGGGCACGGTGAGGCGCGGCCTGACGAAGGGTCGCAGCAAGGTCAGGAAGAGCGGGTAGCGCTTGGAGACGAGCTTCCCGCCCAGGAGTCGTTGTCCGCTCTTGCTGCTGAGAAAGCCGCGAACCGCTTCGATCGCCTCAACGGGGTTGCCGCCGTGCGCCTTGCCGTCGATTCCGGCAGCGTCGCTCATCGAGACCTGGATCCGATACGGCGCCTTGTCCAGCAGCAGCATGTGATGCGGCGCGCCACCACTGACACCGCCCTCGTGCAGCGAGTAGGCGATGCCTGCTTCGAATGGCATGTTGAAGCGCGGCAGCTTCGACTTGACGCTCAGGGCAACCTGCCCCAGCTCGTGGATCGAGTAGAGGCTGCCCTCGAGCTCTTCGTAGATTCGCCGGGCCCGGAGGGCGGCAGTGTTGTCGATCAGCGCGTGCTGGGCCTGAAAGCCGAGGTCATGAATCGCGAAAATGATCGCGTGGAAGATCGGGATGTACTTGTCGTCGAACGGGCAATTGACGAAGACTCGCAGCTCGCGAGGCGGGGTCATCGGTCAGGCCGCGACCTTCATCCGCTTGACCAGGCGGGAGACTTCCTGCACCGACAACCTGCCCTTGTTGGGCGATCCCTGGACGGAGCGCGCTTGGCCGCTGACCAGCTTTTTGGCGTCGGTGCCGCCGACAACGTAGCTGTCCCCGCGCTTGACAACGGCGATCCCTTTGGCCGTCGCCTTGCCAGCGGCAGAACCGTTGCCGCGCGCAACCTGCTTTCCCGTGGGTCTTGGATTAGCGCTCATTTCTCATTGTCGCAAGACGGGCCGCAGGCTGCAACGAACTTCCGCCGGACGGCTTTGGCGAGAAGGGTGAACCCTCTTCGGACAATGAGCGGGTTCAGCTCGCCGCCTCCGTGACGACTTACCTCAACGTCCCCTTCCGCGACAAGGCCGAGGCCAAGGCCAAGGGTGCCCGATGGGACAGCGAGGCGCGCAAGTGGTTCGTGCCGATCGGCCGGGAGCTGGAGCCGTTCACCAGCTGGCTGCCCGTCGATCCTGCCAAGCTGGCGGCCCAGGACCTGGTCGAAGCCGCCAAAGGCGTGCCCCTGTCGCAGCTGCTTGCCGGGGTCGCGACGGCTGTCGAGCAAGCGTTCCGGCAAGGCGTCTGGACCACGGCCGAGGTGGTCCGCGCCGACGGGGATCCGCACGTGTACCTCGAGCTCGCCGAGCGCGACGCCGGCGGAACCCTTATTGCGAAGGCTCGAGCGATCGTCTGGGCTCGCGACGTCGAGCGAGTGCTGGGTACGTTCCAAGAAGCGACCGGTGTGCGCGTCGCCGCTGGCATCAAGGTGCTGGTTCGGGCGCGGCCGGAGTTCAGTGCCCAGTACGGCCTGACGCTGCACATCGACGCGATCGACCCCAGCTACACCCTCGGTGACCTCGAGGCGAAGAAGCGTCAGATCCGCGCGCAGCTCAAGTCCGAGGGCATCTTCGAGCGCAACCGGCAACTGCCTACGCCGTGGGACTACCGCCTCCTGCTGGTCGTATCGCCGCCGCGGGCGGCCGGCCTGGGCGACTTCGCGCGCGACGCCGATCGGCTGCAGCGCCACGGCCTGTGCCAGGCCGTCTACGCGCACAGCCGCTTCGAGGGCGACGGCGCGGCGGCCTCGATCCGCGATCTGATCGACCAGTCGCTAAGCACCTGGTCGAACGCGGATCTGCCCGATGCGATCGTCATCATCCGCGGCGGCGGCGCGGTCAACGACCTCGCATGGCTCAACGACTACGACCTGGCTCGATTCATTTGCCTGAGTCCGGTTCCCGTGCTCACCGGCATCGGCCACGAGCGCGACAGCACGGTCCTCGACGAGGTTGCGCATCAGCGGTTCGACACGCCGAGCAAGGTCGTCGCCGGTATCCAGGCGCTGATCGTCAAGCGAGCCCGGGAATCACAGACCGCCTTCGACGAACTGGCGGGGCTCGCTGCGCGCCAGCTGCGCACATCGCAGAAGGACGTCGACGATCTGGGCGACGGGATCCAGCAACGCGCGGTCGGCGCCGTCACCGCTGCTCGCGCCGGCGTGCAGGAGCGGCTCCAAACTGTGCAGCGAAGCGCGCAGCGAACCTTGCACGATGCGGCGCAGGGCGTGTCCGAGGCGATGTCCGGAATCCGGACCGGCGCCAGCGGCCGAATCTCGGCGGCACGAATCGGCACGGCGTCATTGGCGACCAAGATCCGGGCCGGAGCAGCGGCCGGTGCGGCCGCGCAGCGCGAGCGAACCCAGGAACTGGTGGACGATGTGAAGCGGCTGGCGCTCAACACGTTGCGCTGGGGCGCCGAGGCGGCCGAGGCGACGTTTCGCGAGGTGGTCGCCCAGGGTCCCGAGAAGACGCTCGGCCGCGGCTTCGCGGTCGTTCACAGCGCGACCGGTGAGATCGTCACCAGCGCCGCTGCCGCCAGCGACGCCAAGAACCTTCAGGTGCAGTTCCAGGACGGATCGATCGACGCCACCGTGCGCCGTGACAAGGAGAACCCATGACCGAGATGAAGACCTTCAGGGAAGCCTATGCGGTGCTGCAAAAGCACGCGCAGACCCTGCGCTCGCAGCAGGAGCCGGACATCGACAACCTGACGACGATCGTCAGCGAGTCGCTCGCCGCTCACAAGATCTGCAAGGAGCGGATCGATGCGGTGGAGAAGGCGCTCGAGGAATCACTGGGAGCGGCACAGGTCGAGAGTGACGCCGGCAGCGCGGCTCAGCGATCGCCGCGGTCGGAATCGTCCGGGGACCCGGCCGGGGACGATGAGATTCCCTTCTGACCTTCCGGCGGCTCGACGTGGACCGCCCCATGCAGCAGAGCCTCGAACCGTCGCCACGACGGGGGGTCGGTGGCCAGGCGCAGCCGCGCCGCCAGCGCCGCGCGCAGCCGGCGTTCAAGCTCGCTCAATCGTTCGGCAGTCATTCGACAGAGTGTGGCACCGACGCCGAAGGACGGTCGGTGAGCGAGCGTGAGGTCGAGTGCCGAACGCCGGACGGTCGCTACCTGGTCGTCAGGGGTCGACTCTGGCGCGCGACCAACCCGCACCTGCCCGAGCGAGACACGGAGCTCCTGGTCACTGCGCTGATGAACGCGCGACGGCAGCTTCGCGGCAAGCGCTCCGCGGTAGATCGGGCGGCCGCGCGAGCCGCTGTTGACGCGGCCAAGGTTGCCCTCGGCGAGCGCGGTCCGGTCTGGTGGGATGAAGGCGAGCCCGACTTCAATCGGCACCTTGTCCGGAACACGCCCTACGCAGTCTGGTATGCCGTTCTCAAGGCGTTTGCATGACCGTCTTTGCCGCCGGACCGGCTGAATGGCAGTAGCCACTGCCCCTCGCAAGTTCACGCCTGGCCACTTCGCGTTCATGCGTGCGGTGGTCCAAGGGATCGACCTGCGCGCCAGTTGGGACCGGTACCTGCGCACCGAGGGCGAGCACGAAGACCTGCGCAGGGTGCGCTCGACGATCGCCAGGATGCGGACCGAGTTCGCGGCGGCGGCTCGGCGGCATGCGCGACCAGGAACCGCGCGGCTCATCCTTGTTGAAGCCGACGATGTCCCAGAAGCGCCGGGTTTGCCGAGTCTCGCGGCGTTCGCCGCGGAGCGAGGTCTCGCGGACTTCTCGGAGCGTGAGCAGCAGGAGGCGCTTGTCGAGGCGTACGGTCCGGGCACCGACGTCGAACGAAAGTCGCGCCGCGCCCGCCTGATCCGCCGCCAGCTCGAGGCGCTGCAGTGGCTCGAGCGCCTGGTCGCCCAGTATCCGGGACCGGACGACGGCGTGAGCGCCTGGTTCGCACCGTCGATCGCCACGCGGCTCGAGAAAGCCAAGCTGCGCACGCTAAGGAACCTGGTCGACCGCATCAATGGCGTCGGCGCCCGCTGGTGGACGTCGATCGCCGGCGTCGGCGAGCTGAAGGCTGCACGCATCCTCGATTGGCTGCGCCTGTACGAGTCATCGATCGGCGTGCGCATCGGCAGCCACGTCGCGGTGCCGCGCAGCCAGCTGCAGCCCGCCCAACTCGCAAAGGTCGTGGCCAGAGCCACGGCGATCGTGCCCTTCGAGAAGTTCCTGCTCCCGGCGGAGCTCGACGGCAGCGACGGCCGCTTCCGTGCGCCGCTCCACCAGTGCCTCCTCGAGGCGAAGAACGATTACGAGGCGATCGCCGCCTGGCTCGCCACGAAGCACGATCCGAACGGCACCGGCAAGACCGCGACCCATCGGGCCTATCGGAAGGAAGCGGAGCGACTGCTGCTCTGGGCGATCGTCGAACATGGCAAGCCGCTCTCCTCTCTGACGGTCGAGGACGTGAACGCGTTCAAGTGGTTCCTCGCCGCGCCGCCAGCGCGATGGTGCGGGCCGCGCCATCACCAGCGCTGGTCGCCGCTCTGGCGGCCGCTCGAGGGGCCGCTCAGCTCTGCGGCACTCCGGCAGTCGATCGTGATCCTGAGGAGTCTGTTCGCGTTTCTGGTGAGCCAGAACTACCTGCTCGGCAATGCCTTTGCCGGCGTCGCGCTGCCCCGGGAACAGGCGCGGCCGCTGGGCTCAAAGAGGACGCTGACCTTCGGTCAGTGGGACGCACTCGAGGAGCGGCTCGACGAGCTTTCGGACGAACCGCTCGGAAGGCGGCGCGCCCGGGCGATCCGGTGGCTGTACGCAACCGGTCTTCGCTTGGCGGAGATGGCTGGCGCGCACTGCGGCGACCTGCAGCTGGTCGACTATCGACTGCCTGACGGCAAAGCGGACACCGGCTGGATGCTGAGCGTCGTCGGCAAGGGCGACAAGCTGCGCCAGGTGCCGGTGCCGACTCGACTGGTGGAAGAGCTGCAGGACGAGCTCGGGCGCAGCGGGCTGGAGGTCGATGTGAGGCACGAGTCGAACCGGGAGGTTGCCATCCTCACCCGGTTCGAAGCCGGTGTGGCGACGCCTTGGTCGTCTTCGGGACTGGCCAAGGGGATCAAGGAGGTGCTCGAGCGCTGCGCCGCGACGATGGACATTGACGACGCCAAGCAGCTAAGGAAGGCGAGCACCCATTGGTTTAGGCACACCCACGGCTCGCATGCGCTGAATGGAAGGCCTGGCGGCAAGGGTGTGCCGATTCAGGTGGTGCAGAACAACCTCGGACACGCCTCGATCGGAACGACATCAGGCTATTTGACGACTGAGCGGGATGCACGCCTGGCAGCGATGAAGGGCTTCGGGGACAAGCGCTCGTGACGCGGGCTCCGAGGGTCAAGCGGGTCCACTACGTGACCCAGTTCCTCCTCTATGCCTTTGCCGCGTGATTTACTAGGCCACCATGTCCGGGCCGGAGCACGTCGTCGACTACGTCAACGACATGCATCGGCGCATGTTCGCGAGCGAGCGATGGGTCGGCAAAACCATTCGCCACGCTTTCCCGAGTCCGGCAGGGCAAGGTTTCTTTGAGTTGCTTGACAAGGTCGACACGACGGGCGCGACCCATCAGGCAGAGGTCGCAGAAATCCGTCTTCATCCGTCGAAGCCGACTGACTGCAGTTCGTCCAGAGACGAGATCGCAACGAACTGGTAAGCGGCAGCTCCCGGGCGCCGTGTCGGCCTGACGCTCCCGTCGGCAAGCGGACGGCCACGACCGGCTGCTTCGGGACGCTCCGTTCCGTTCGCGGGCGTTGCGAACGACGAGCGGCGCATTCCCCCTCTCCGTAAGGCGAAGGTCAACCTCCCTCCCCGAATTCAATTGTTGGCTCAATGCAGGCGCCGGTCCGCGTCGCCGACATAGACGTCGGAGGATGCCGCCCCGGCGCGCTCCGAAGCGGCGAGCAGCGTCTTGCCTTCGATGCCGGCGAAGAGCTTGGCGGCACGGACTTTCAGCTCCAGTAGCTCGGTCGGGTTGACGAAGTACTGTCCACGCATCACGTCGACGTCTATGCGGAACTCAACATCCTTGCCGTCGTTGGACAGCACGCCGCTGGTGAATTCGTATTGCTCGTCGACGGCCGGCATGCCCATCAGTCCGGGCCGGTCAACCTCATAACGGACGTCGAAGATCTCGCCGCTCGCCAAGTCGAGGGAACCGGTCGCGCGGATCACGGTGTCCGCTAGCTCGTCCAGTATCTCGATCGGTACTTTCAGGTTCATCGCAGTCCTCTCAAGTTCCGCTCACTGATGCTTGCTCGTGAGCACCTACCGCACGAACCTTCGACCCTCCGCTCCCGCATTGAAGCGGCCAGGCCAACTCAGCTCCGGCCGCCCGGCTTCTTGACGTGCGGTCGAGCAATGGGCCGACCGTCATCGGCAATGTCGCCACCCACAAGGAAGACATGAGGGACGGCCCACCCGCCTGACTCGCCGCAGATGATGTCTGTCGTCCGGATGCGACCTTCTGTGATCTGCGTAAACCCATGGGGAACGGCTTGCTGCTTGGTTTCGGTCATTTGCTGGAAGAAAGTGGATGGACACCGATTATCGGGCAACCCGTTCGAGAGGCCCGAGCCTGACTGCACGCTAGCGGCGAGGGCCAGCGGCTCGGGAATATCGGCTCCAGGGTATGTTGCGGCACACCGTTCAATGGGAGTTTGCATGTTCGATCACATCGGGGTCGTCGTCAGCGATTTCGCGAAGAGCAAGGCCTTCTACGCCCAGGCACTCGCGCCGATCGGTCATTCGAGAGTTGTGGAGATCATGGTGGATGGCGGGCTCAAGCCGAGTGCGGGCTTCTGCCACGAGGACGGCACGGATCTCTGGATCAGCCAGGGCGAACCAACGCGAGCACTTCACATTGCTTTCCGTGTCAGTTCACGCGCAGCGGTCAATGCTTTCCACGTAGCAGCGCTGGCCGCGGGCGGCCAGAGCAACGGCGAGCCGGGCTTGCGCCCGCAATACCACCCCAACTACTACGGTGCGTATGTATTGGATCCGGACGGCCACAACCTCGAGGCCGTCTGTCACGACGCGCCCGCCGCTGTTGGATCGACGTGATTCGGCCAGTCGCGGATGTTGTCGGCAGGCACTGGTCGAACAAGCCATCAGGGCCACAGGACGCGCGTCCGCGCACTGAGTACGTCATGTCGAATCGGCTTCCTTCCGTTCGTCGATAAAGTACGAGGCGCTCTCAGTCATGTGCGCCGACCGGCCAACCCAACAGGAGTCAAGGCATGTCCTATATAGACGGTTTCGTGATCGCGGTTCCCACGGCCAACAAGCAGAAGTTCGTCGAGCACGCGCGTCATTTCGACTCGCTATTCATCGAGCTGGGCGCGATCCGTGTGATCGAGGGCTGGGGCGACGATGTCCCCGACGGCAAAGTCACCGATTTCCGCCGTGCGGTCCAGGCTACGGCCGAGGAAACGGTAGCCTTTTCGTGGGTTGAATGGCCGGACAAGGTCACGCGCGACGGCGCCATGAAGAAGATGACTGAAGATCCGCGCATGGATCCGGCCACACCCGGCAATCCGCCCATGCCCTTCGACGGCAAGCGCATGATCTTTGGCGGCTTCGAGCAGGTGGTCGAAGTGAAGGCTTGAGCAGCTGTGACGACACCCGCAACCAGACGTGGACATGCCACAGCGGGCATTTGGTCAGCCGTGGGCGCCCTGGGCACGGGCCTGCAGCCGCGTCTCGGCGAGCACTTGGCAATGGCTGATTGGAGCGGGTGAAGGGAATCGAACCCTCGTATGAAGCTTGGGAAGCTGCCGTTCTGCCATTGAACTACACCCGCGGCCCGCTCGAATTCTAAGGCGCACGCCGCGGGCTCGAACACAGCAGGCCGGCTAGAACTGCACGCCGACGCCGGCTAAGATCAGGTCGACATCGCGGTCGTAGCGGGTCGCCACCCGATTCCATGTGACGCGCGCCAGCCAGCGCGTCGTGAAGCGATAGCTCGCCGACACCGAGAACAATCCCGACAGGCGGCCGTCGCCGGTCTGATCATCGTTCTGGGTGATGGCGACATAAGGCCCGGCGCCGGCGGACAGAGTCAGGCGATCGCCGAAATATCCTCCCGTCAGCCACAGCTGCGCGGCGATGCCGTCGCGGCGCGAGTGGAGGTTGCCGGCCTCGTGCACGTACGTCGCGGTCACGTCGATCGCGCGAGCGAGACCATGCCGATATTCCAGCGCGCCGGCGCTCGATGTCTCCGAGACCTCGCTGTTGAGAATCGAGCGGCCGTACATCAAGGTCAGCTCGTCGCCGGTGACATCGCGGCTGCGCCGCGGCGGGGACTCGCGCGGTCCTGGTTGATCCGGGGCGTCGAGCTGGTAGCCGACGCCGAACAGGATGCCGGTCGTCCCTGGGCCACCGTTGGTCTCGACGCGATTCAGCTTCAGCTGCGCGACCCAGCGATTGCTGAAGTAGTAGGCCGCGCGCACGCTCACGACCACGCCCCAGCCGTGCGTGTTGGCGTAGCCCTCGCCCGCCTCCGCGGCAATGGTGTCGAAGAACCGGTACGGGCCCGCGCCGGCAGCGAGCTCGAGCCGGTCGTCGAGCACTGGCAGCCGCGCCCACGCCTGCAGCAGCGGCCCGTCGCGATGGTGATTTGGAATATGACCTTCGTTGAGCCAGGAGAAGCTCCACGCGCCATAGCGTCCCAGGCCCTGGCGAAAGGCGACCTCCCACGAGTAGCTGCGCTCGTTCTCGCCGCCCAGCGGTCCGGCAAGCAACGACAACTCCTGCGCGCGGGCGGTGATGGGCCACGCCGGCGCGACAACGACGGCGATCAGCGCTGCGCTTCGAAACGCCCGCGCGGCGCGACCGCGAGACTTCGACGGGGCAGGTGGCGCGGGTCGCGTGGCGGGCATGGCGGCAAAGGCGTGGCGCGAGGATATCGTTGCGCCGGGAAACCCGCTGCCGCGACCCTCTGAATCGATGCCCGACCGCCCCGACCCCGACCTCGCCGACGCAACGCCGAGCGCGCCGACGCACCGCATCCGCAGCTTCGTCGTTCGCGCCGGGCGCATCGGTCCCGGGCAGGCGCGGGCGCTGGCGACGCTGGCACCGCGCTTCGTGCTGCCGTTCAGAGGCGCGCCGGCCGACTTCGCCGCGGCATTCGGCCGCGCCGCGCCGCTCGTCGTCGAGATCGGCTTCGGCATGGGCAGCGCCACGGCGGCGGTCGCGAGCGCGTCGCCGCAGACGAACTTTCTCGGCCTCGAGGTCCACCCCCCCGGTGTCGGGGCGCTGCTGCAGCGGATCGACGCGGCGGGGCTCGCGAACATCCGCATCGTCCAGCACGACGCCGTCGAGGTGCTCGAGCGCATGGTCGCAGCCGACTCGCTCGCGGGCGTCAACATCTTCTTTCCCGATCCGTGGCACAAGAAGCGACACCACAAGCGCCGACTGCTGCAAGCGGAATTCGTGCGCCTGATTGCCGACCGGCTGGTCGTCGACGGCACCCTGCACTGTGCCACCGACTGGCAGCCGTACGCCGAGCAGATGCTCGAAGTGCTCTCGGCCGAGCCGGCGCTCGTCAATTCCGCTGGAGAGGGCTTCGCGCCGCGCCCGGAAAGCCGGCCGCTGACCAAGTTCGAGCATCGCGGCCTGGCGCGCGGCCACGGTGTCTGGGACCTCGTCTTTCGAAAGCGCGCCTGAGGCTTGGCGCGCGTCGCCGCCTCAGTCCTGCCAGACGACCAGCCCGCTCCATGCCGTCGCGAGCACGATCAGACCGAAGACGATTCGATACCACGCGAACGGCACGAAGTCGTGGCTCGAGACATAGCGCAGCAGCCAGCGCACGCAGAGCCACGCGGCCAGGAACGAGAACAGCAGGCCGACGGCAAACAGCGGCAGGTCGGCCGCCGAGAGCAGCGCGCGTTCCTTCCACAGGCTGTAGGCGCCGGCGCCGAGCAGCGTCGGAATCGAGAGGAAGAAGCTGAACTCGGTCGCGGTGCGACGCGACAGGCCGAGCAGCATGCCGCCGATGATGGTCGCGCCCGACCGGCTGGTTCCCGGGATGAGCGCCAAGCACTGGCACAAGCCGACGCCGAGCGCATCGATCGGCCGCATCGCATCGACGCTGTCGATCCGCGGCGCGGCCTTGCGCCGCTCGGCCCAGAGGATGACGAAGGCGCCGAGGATGAACGTCGTCGCGACCACGATCGGCGTGAACAGGTGCGCCTTGATTGCCTTGCCGAACAGGAGGCCGAGGATCACTGCCGGGACGAAGGCGATGGCGACGTTGAGCGCGAAGCGGCGCGCCTGCGCGTCGCCGCCCAGTCCGGCAAGCGTTGCGGCCAGACGCTCGCGGTAGACGATGATGACGGCCAGGATCGCGCCGCTCTGGATCGCGATCTCGAACACCTTGAACTTTTCGCCGGTGAAGCCGAGCAGCGAGGCGGCGAGGATCAGGTGCCCGGTGCTCGAGATCGGCAAGAACTCGGTCAAGCCCTCGACGATGCCCATGACGGCGGCCTTGACGAGCAACAGAAGGTCCAAGCCGTTCTCCCGGGCGCGCAAAAGGCGCCGATCTTA
>Ga0207691_10004816_pt1 | contig 13053 bp, 12 predicted proteins | sample KBSM13metaG_FD_184327 | JGI IMG/M metagenome (GOLD analysis project Ga0207691, IMG submission 184327) | Miscanthus rhizosphere microbial communities from Kellogg Biological Station, Michigan, USA - KBS M1-3 metaG (SPAdes) (version 2) | ecosystem: Host-associated > Plants > Roots > Rhizosphere >... | reverse complement strand
GTCCCGAAAGCCTCCGGAGTCAGGCGGCGGCCCGGCGCTCTTTCGCCGGGATTGCATCGACCACGGCCCAGCCGTCTTCGCCCGCAACGCAGCGGCTGGCGAAGCGGTCTGCGGAGGCAGCGTCATCGAAGCTCTCGGTGCGGATCCGGCCGCAGTCGGTGTCCAGGTAGGTGACCACGAAATGCAGTGCGCCATCCTGTGCGTCGTTGAAATCCGCCTCAAAATCTGACTCGATATCATGGCGGAAACCCTGCTGGAAATTCTGGTTGTTCTCCATGATTCCAGTGTGCGACTGACCACCGACACTAAGACTTCACTCCTCCGGCGTGTTGCCGAGCCGCAGCACCCGTTCCCGCGCCAGGACTTCCTTGCGGCGCTGCCGGTCGGCGGCCCGTGCCGTCTGCTGCGCCAGAGCCGACGCCAGCTCGTGATCCTTCCGGGCCGTTTTGAGCCCGGCTTCTGCCGCGTCCAGACGCCGCCTGAGCTCGCGCACCTCGTCGGCCAGCCGGCTGGTTTCCGCCGTCGCCTCCGCCAGCTCCGCGGCCGCGCGGCCTGCCTCCTCGTCGGCTTCCGCGGCGGCCACTTCGGCCGCCTCCAGGGCGGTCCGCGCCCGTTCCACCGCCGACGGCGTGGGCGTCATCCGTGCCGTCCCGACGGCCCGGAGGCGGGGCTGTCCCGTTGTCGGCTTTCCGCTGGCAGTTCCGCCGCGCTGTGCGGTCCGGTCCGCCGGTTCGGTCCCGCCGGCGGCGGTCGCCGGTTCTGTCCCGCGGACGCTGGCCGTTCCAGGCGCGGCTCCAGTGCCGGGCACCGACGCCGCATGGCTCCCCGGGACAGCCACTGCGCCGGCGAGGTCGACGACGTCGACCCCGTCCGCCGAGAGCGCCCGGAGCAGACAGCCGCTTTGCACGGCGGCGGCGGCCCCGGGATCGGCGGTGGCGGCCCGCAGGGTCTGTTCCACTTCCGTCGCGACGGCGGCACTGATGGCCCGTCCGTGCCGGGCCGCCAAGGCCTGCGCCGCCTTCACCGTGCTGGCGAGGAGCTGGCGCCGCTGCTGGGCGAGGCGGCGGAGGTCCGCTGCATCCAGGGCATCCTGTGCGGCCTGCATCGACGTCCCCAGCGCAGCCAGCTCCCGCAGGATTTCGGGGCTGTGCGCCGCCAGCATGTTCACCGCCCACGCCGCGACCGACGGCTTGGGCAGGGCACGGACTGCGGCCGCCAGGGCACGCTGCTCGGCGGCGGTGACACCCGCGGAACTGACGTCTTTGGCCGCCGCCGTTCTAGCAGCCACGAACTCCCCGTAGGGCAATGCATAGAGCGGCCCGGCAATGCCCGCTAGTTCCCGCGATCCCATGCAAGAATCATAGGAGTCTGGCCCCGCCGCGAGTTCGCTGCCCCGTCATCAGACCCGGTGCCGTCACGTTCTGGAGGAGATTTCACTTGATCGAAATTGGTGGGCTCCCGGCCCATGTCCTGCTCGTCCACGCCGTAGTGGTATTAGCGCCCATTGCAGGTCTCGGCGCCATCGTTTATGCCGTGGCGCGGCGCTGGTGGGGCTACCTGGCGTGGCCCCTGGGCGTGTTGTCACTGGGGCTGGTGCCAGTAACACTCCTGACCGCGCAGGCGGGCGAGCAGCTGGAGAAAGTCCGTCCCGCGTCGGCGGTGGTCCACGAGCACGCCCAGGAAGGTGACGTACTCAAAGTGCTTTCCGTGATCTTCTTCGTCCTGGTCGCGGCAATGTTGATGGTCACCTACGAGCCCTTTGGCCGGCGCCTGGCGTTCCTTGGCGGCCTTCGGAGCAACCGGATTGTCCGGGGAGCCGTCCTGATTGCCGGCGCCCTCGCGGGGGCCTTCTACATTTACCAGAGCATCATCACGGGACATTCCGGCGCGGCCTCGGTCTGGGCGCGCTAAGTCAGCCCCTCTGCGGGCCCTTGGCCAGGTGATGCGTGCCGGGCCCGGTGCAGCGTGACGAGCAGCAGGACAAGGGCCGTTGCCTGCAGTGCGGCCACGGCAGCGATGAGCGCCGGACGGGCGCCGTAAAGTGACCCGTACAGGGCGCCGCCGGCCAAGGCTCCGGCGCCCTCGAACGCCGCGAACACCCCGTACGCCGTGCCCTGCCGGGGTTGGGGCACCAAATCGGCGACCAGCGCCTTGACCGTGGAGTCCTGGATGCCGGTGGCGGCACCCCAGACCAGGACGCCCGCGAGCACGAGCCCGGCGCTCGGCGCCAGGGCCAGCACGGGCACCCCCATAATCAGCACGGGCAGCACCAGGAGCACGGCCGCCCCGGCGCGGTCGTAAAGGACGCCACTGGCGAGGGCCCCGACGGCGGCGGCCCCCATGGCGCCGGCGTACAGCAGCGGAACCACCGAGACGGGGACGGCCACGTCGGCCGTCAGGTGATAGGAGATGACGCCGAAGGCGACGAGTCCGGCGCTCCAGAAGAACCCGGCCAACGCGAACAAGATGAAGACGCTGGAGAGCGCCGACGGCGGCCGCCCGGCGGGTTTCCCACGGGGCGGCTCCGGCAAGCCGGAGGGGTCGGCCACGGGCCTGTCCGCGCCGGGATCCCGGACGCGGCGGCGCAGCCAAACGAGAATCACCAGCGCCGCCGCCGCAGGAATGATGAGCACCGCAAAGGCTGCCGGCAGTGAGCCGGTGGCAACCAGCACCGCCGAGACGAGCAGCGGGCCCAGAAGCGCCCCGGCCAGATCGAGGGACTTGTGGACGGCGAAGCCGCGGCCCCGGCCAACCGGCCCGGCGACGCCGGCGAGCAGCACGGTTTTCGCCGGGCTGCGGACGGCTTTGCCTACCCTGTCCCCGATGATGAGCACGGCTGCCAGGGCCATCCCGGCGGTCCCGGCGAACGGCGTCAACGCCAGCAGCGGGACGCACACCGCAGTCAGCACATAGCCGGCCATCGTAAAAGTCCAGTACTTCCCGGTGCGATCCGCCCAGGGGCCGAACACCAGCCGGAGTCCCTGGGACGCGGCTTCCGCGGCGCCGGTCACGAGGCCGACGAACAGCGCGGACGCACCGAGCTGGGCCAGCAGGGGACCGCCGAGCGGGCGGGCGCCGTCGGACACCATGTCCGCGGCGAGGCTGACCAGGCCGAAGCCGACAACCGGGCCCCACAGCCGGTGCCGCCAATTCCCGGTTTGGCTTCCGGACCGCGACGGCGGGTATTGCTGGCCGGCTGGCATCCTGCGCCCGGGCCGTTCCATTTCCTAAGGCTGACGGACGGCCCGGAAAAAGACAATACGCAGGTCAGGGGCCTGTCGCCGCGTCGAGGCGCAGAAGGAAATATTGGCCAAAGGGGTTCTTTCTGGGCGGCAGCTTGGTACTTTTTGAGGGCCGATCCGTATTGTGCGGGCCGGGGGGACCCACAATGACGGACTGAAAGGCAACACACCCATGAGCTCGGACGGCACCCGCCGGCACCCGCCGGAAGGGGCCTTCATCCTCGGTGCCGCCCCGCGCGCCAAGAGCCGCACCAACCAGGCCGCACCTGCACGCCATTCTCACGGAGGAACTGTGAAACCGTTTTCGAATCCGCCACTCCACGCCGGGGGAAGGCGCCCCAGCCTGACTGCCACACTTCTTGGCATCGCTGTGGCTGCCGGACTGGCCCTCACCGGCGTCGCCGCGGCCTCGCTTCCCCTGGCCTCTGCCGCTACAACGCCGCCGCCCACCGGCTGGCTGCACACCTCTGGCGGGAGGATCCTGGACTCGAACAACGCCCCGTATACGATCAAGGCCGCGTCCTGGTTCGGCATGGAAACCACAGACTGCATGCCGCACGGGCTCTGGGGAACCCTGACCATCGACGAGGCCCTGGCCAACATCAAATCGATGGGATTCAACACCGTCCGCCTGCCGTTCTCCAACGAGTGCCTGGCAGCGGCATCCATCAAGGGCAACCTGAACTACTGGGCAAACCGCGCCTACGCGCTGGAGGGCAAGTCACCCCTGGTCCTGATGGACACGGTGATCGCCCGCGCGAAGGCCAACGGCCTGCAGATCATCCTGGACCGGCACCGGCCATCCTCTGCCGACCAGTCCCCGCTTTGGTACACCTCCGCCTACCCGGAGTCGAAGTGGATCGCTGACTGGAAGATGCTCGCCGCCCGCTATAAGAACGATTCCACCGTCATCGGCGCCGACCTTCACAATGAGCCTGCCGGGGCGGCGACGTGGGGCGGCGCCGCCGCCACCGACTGGCAGGCCGCGGCCACCCGCGGCGGCAACGCCGTCTTGGCCTCCAACCCCAACCTGCTGATCATCGTTGAGGGCATCGAGAACCAGGGCAACGGCACTTCCACCTGGTGGGGCGGGGGCCTGGCCGACGTCAAAAACAAACCGGTCACCCTGGCCACGCCCAACCGCGTGGTCTATTCCCCGCACGACTACCCGGCGTCGCTGTTTGCGCAGAAGTGGTTCAGCGACCCCAGCTACCCCAACAACCTGCCGGCCGTGTGGGATGCCAACTGGGGTTACATCCAGAAGCAGGGCATCGCCCCGGTTCTGCTCGGGGAGTTCGGGACCGCGCTGCAAACCACGTCGGACAAGCAGTGGATGGAGAAGATCGTCTCCTACCTCGGGACCAATTCCATGAGCTTCGCGTATTGGGCGTTCAACCCGAACAGCGGCATAACCGGAGGCCTTGTCCAGGCGGACTGGCGCACCCCGGAGGCCGCCAAACTGGCCGCGCTCGCGCCCATCCTGAACGGCACCCCGACGCCGACCGCAACCGCCACGCCGACGCCCACAGCGACGCCCACGGTATTGCCGACCGCCACGCCGTCGCCGACGCCCACGGCGACGCCGACCGTCACCGCGACACCGTCGCCGACAGCCACAGCGACGCCCACGCCGACCGTCACCCCGACGCCCTCGCCCACCCCTACATCGGGCGCGCCGATCAGCGCCGTCTGGAAACTCGGCAGTTCATGGACCGGCGGCTACGTGGCCAATATCGAGGTCACCGGCCTCCGGGCGGCGGCCGGTTGGAGCGTGAGCTGGCCCGATCCGAACGTCACCCGGGTGGCCAACTCCTGGGGCATCAGCTGCACGGTGCTCCCCAAGGTGTCGGTGACCTGCACCGGTTCGGACTGGGCCACGAAGGTCGCTGCCGGCCAGAAACTGTCAGTAGGCCTGCAGGTGGATTCCCTGAAGGCTCCCGTCAACCCGGTGCTCACCCTGAAGTAGCCGGCCGCGCAAGGGCGCAGGTGTCCTTCGATCAGGCGCCTGTTTGGGGGCAGTCGACTGCAAAAGGAGCGTGCGGAACCCGGGTCCAGGATCCGGACCCCGCCGGGGCCAACGAAGAACCTCCGGAAAGCGTTGATTCCGGGGGTTCTTCTCAGGCTTCGTGCGACCGGGCTCCCGGCAGTCAGAGCGGCTCCCGACGAGGACAACACCGGAGTAGCCTGACAGCAGAAGCGAGAAAGGCATGGACCATGCGCATTCTTCAGACATCCACCGACGCACTCAACGTCACACGGATCGACAGGATCGCCTATCTCAACGCTGAAGAGCGGACATTTCTGACCACAACAACCGGCCGGCCGGACTTTGCCACCCCCGGTCAGGGGGAAGTCATCGCCGACATGGGGCGGGCCGTTCCCGTCACCTTGGCCTATATCGATGACCAGCTCGAAGGGAGCCTCATCGTCGCGCGACTCACGGACCTGATGGCAAATTACGACTGGCCTGTCATCAGATTCGCCGACGTTCGAGAGGAGGCCCGGAAAGAGGTCGCCGAAATCCGGTACAGGGAATCCGAGTATGCCGCCGAGCCGGACCGTACCGACCCGCACGAAGACTAATCCGGGCAGCAGCCGCAGTCGCAGGCGCTTGTGGGTTGACCCGAGCCGCGGGCGAAGATGTCATCACGGGACCGGCCTGACTTCAAGAGTGAATTTGTCCGGTTCGTTTTGGGGGCTTACTACCCCTATGAAGTAGTTGTAGTCGCCGTCAGTCCCCGTCCCGATGCAGACGGGGATTGTGCCGCTCTCATTGGGCTTCCGCTGGCACGTTCCTTCGACCTTTAGTGTGAGACCGGCGGGCGCCGCAACTGCTTCGAGGTCCGCGGCGGTCAACTTCGTTCCAGTGTCCCATTGCCTGGCGAGGCTGGGGCACGGGTTTGTGTCCATGCACAGGAACTGTTCACCGCGGACGATGTCCACTGTTTTCTTCCACTCGGACGGGATCGCCAGGCGATCGGCGCGGGACACCGTGTCGGCTGTAACGCGGTCTTCTGCGGCCCGGACCAGGAACAAGGCGGCCACAGCAACCAAGGCCGCAACTCCAATGATGACCGCGGTGCGTCGTTCCACTGTGTTCCCCTCCAAATAAACTCCAGTGCAGGCACCGTCTCTTCCGGCGGGCGCTGAGTGCATCGTAGCTGCAGGCCGGTCCGGTGGCCTGTCCGCCGTGTCCAAGTCGGTCATCCGTGCACGGGCCGGCAGATAGCGACGTGAGCGACTCCATGCTCCGGCCTGCGCGGGCGCGGAACGGGGTGCGGGTAATCTGGTCATTTCGCCGCACTCATGATTGGCATGATCATCTCTCGCTCCGCCGCCACCAAGTCCCTGACCGTCCTTGCCGGCCTGCTTCTCGCAGGCTCCCTCGCCGGCTGTGATGCCGCAGCCCACGTTGGCGCCAAAGTCGCAGACGCCGTGCACAGCGCGGCCGCGTCCCAGGCTCCCGGCGCCGGCGCCGGCACCGCGCACCCGGGCGAGGCCGCCGCGGCCGTAGCCCAGCTGGCGTCCATCCCGGTGAAGGGCAAGGCCCCAAAGACCGGGTACAGCCGCGGGCAGTTCGGTCCCGCCTGGTCCGATGTGGACCACAACGGCTGCGACACGCGCAACGACATGCTCCGCCGTGACCTCACCGACGTGACGACCAAGCCGGGGACCAGGGATTGCGTCATCGCCTCCGGCAAGCTTGCCGACAAGTACACCGGCAAGACCATCACCTTCACCCGTGGTGAGAACTCGGCGGACGTCCAGATCGACCACATCATTCCCCTGTCGCTGGCCTGGCAGACCGGCGCCCAGCAGATCAGCGCCGGCCAGCGCCTCCAGCTCGCCAACGATCCGCTGAACCTGATGTCCGCCGACGGCCCCGCGAACCAGCAGAAGTCAGACTCCTCGGCCGATGCCTGGCTGCCGGCCAACAAGGGGTTCCGGTGCGAATACGTCGCCCGCCAGACTGCTGTGAAGGCCAAGTACAAGCTCTGGATGACCCGTCCCGAGCACGACGCCATCGCCGGGATTCTCGCCACCTGCAAATAGCGGCACCGCATCCCTGAGGGGTACCTTCGGCTGCGCCGCCTAACCCGCGCCCAAACCTCCGTCTCGTCGAGTAGCTTCCGTCGCTGAGGACGGCACACCAAGGTGTCGGCCCTTTTCTGCTCCCTGACCTGCGGAAACATTCCGGGATGCCATAGTGCCCACGGGACGAAAACGCCGGTAGCATGACAGCCGGGGGCCCGCTGGGGTGCCCGGTATTGGGGGAACCATGGCACAACCGCGCCGGCTACTCGGCAGCAGTCCAAGCTCCGTCATCGCAGGCCGTCACCGCTTCGAGGTCCACAACGCGCAACGCCGCGGAGCCGAGCGTGCCCAGACCCATGTCCAGCCCCCGCCGAGCCAGGCGCCACACTTCAGCGATTCCGCCGCGGCCAACGTCCCCTGACCCTCCCGCCACACCAGTGAAGGAGCATCACATGTCAGATCCGCATAATTCTCAGCAAGGCACCGGCCGGCAGATGTGGCCCAGCGAGCAGCCCCGGCAGAACCCGGGGTGGGCGCCGAACCCGTACGCCGCCGCGGCGTACCCGGCTCAGGGATCCGGGCCAGTGCCGCTCTGGGCACCGCTCTACGGCGCTTCCCTGCCAGAGGCAGCGTCCCGGTTCTTCAAGAAGTACGGGACGTTCTCCGGCCGCGCCAGCCGGAGCGAATACTGGTGGTGGATGCTCGTCTCCGGACTCGTCTCGATCGTCTTGAACGTCATCATGCTTGCCGGTGGCGCGGCCGGCGCAAAACTGGGCCCCAACGGCGCCAGCGTCCCCGGCCCCGCCTATATGATCGGGCTGATCCTGGCAGCCGTCTGGTTCCTGGCAGTCATTGTCCCGTCCCTGGCCCTGACGGTCCGTCGCCTCCACGACTCGAACTTCAGCGGCTGGATGTACCTCATCGTCCTCATCCCGTTTATCGGCGGCATCATTCTCCTCGTCTTCACGCTGCTGGAATCAAAACCCGAGGGCCAGCGGTTCGACGTCCCCGCATAAGCATCCGGGTCGCACCCACTGACCCCGCGCGAACTACAAGAAGGCCCTGCCGCCCCTGAGGGCTGCGGGGCCTTCTTCTTGGTCGGGGTTCCCGGCCCGATACGGCCCCGTACGGACCCGTCCCGCCGCAACCAATAAAAAACCCCGTATCCCCGTTGAGTCAACGGTGATACGGGGTTCTTCCCGAGCTTCCTGCCAGAATCGAACTGGCGACCTTCTCATTACGAGTGAGACGCTCTACCAACTGAGCTAAGGAAGCAACCACATGAATGCCCGGCGATCCGGGCGGATCATGCAAGAGACAACTGTAATAGAGTCCCGGCGTCCGGGTCAAAATGAGCTACCGAAGCCGCCATGCGGCCCTGTCGCGGACCTAGCAGACGGTGTTGTCCGCCGGGGCCTTTCCGTCCACTAGGTAGTCATCGACAGCGTTGCCGATGCAGCTGTTGGAACGGCCATACGCCGTGTGGCCCTCACCCTTCCAGGTCAGCAGCGAGGCGTTCCCAAGCTGCTTGCGCAGGGAACTGGCCCATTGCACGGGCGTAGCCGGGTCGCCGGTGGTTCCAACTACGACAATCGGGGCCGAGCCCTTGTAATCGACCGGGGCAGGGGTCCGGACGTTCTTGTACGGCCAGTCCTTGCAGTTGCTGCCGCCATAGGCGAAGTAGTAGCCCAGGGTGGGCGACAGCTGGCGCAGCTTCTGGTCCTCGGCCCGCATGGACGCGGTGTCGGACACCATCGGGTAGTCCAGGCAGTTGATGGCGTTGAAGGCGAAGGTGCTGTTTGACGTGTAGGTGCCGCTGGGATCGCGGTCGGCGCCGAAGTCAGCCAGCTGCAACATGCCCGTGCCGTCGCCGGCCAGGGCGGTGGCGAGCGCACGGGTAAGGATCGGCCAGTTGTCATTGTTGTAGAGCGGGATGATGAGGCCGCTGACAAACGTGGAGCCCGAGACCTTCCGGCCGTCCTTCGCCGGCAGCGGGTTCGCCTCGGCCGCGCTGATGGCGTTGTGGATCTGCTGGACGCCTTCCTCGGTGCTTCCCGTGAGCGGGCATCCGGACGTCTGCTGGCACTTGGCGACATAGGAGTGGAGGGCCTTTTCGAAGGCCACGGCCTGGTCGCGGGTCAGTTCCTCGTTGCTCAGCGACGGGTCAAGGGCGCCGTCGAGGACCAACCGGCCCACGTTGTCCGGAAACAGCGATGCGTAAGTGGCGCCCAGCAGGGTCCCATAGGAGTAACCGAGGTAGTTCAGCTTGGAGTCGTTGGCTACCCCGCGCAGGATGTCGAGGTCCTTCGCGGCGCTGACCGTGTCGATGTGGGCCAGCACCGGCCCGGTTTTCTCCACGCACTTGGCAGCGATGGCCTTGTTGTCGGCCAGGGCCTCGTCCAGTCCGGCGTCGGTGTCCAGGGCGTAGGTCTTGGCGCGGGACGCGTCGCGTTCCTTGTCCGTGAGGCACGTGACCGGGGCGGAGCGCTTCACGCCGCGGGGGTCGAAGCCCACGATGTCGTAGGCGGACCGGACTTTGTCCGAAATGTTGGTGTTAGCCGCATCCCTGACGAAGTCGTACCCCGAGCCGCCCGGGCCGCCCGGATTGACCATCAGGGTGCCCTTCTTGTCGCCTGTCGTGGCGAGCTTGATGGCGGCAAGCTCGATGCGTTCGCCGTCGGGCTTGCTGTAGTCCAGCGGGACCTTGATCTTGGCGCACTGGAAGTTGCCTTCACACGGTTTCCAGTCGACCTGCTGGGAGTAGTAGCTGCGCAGTTCGGCCGGCGCGGCCGCCACGATTGACGGGTCCGCCTGCCCCGCTGCCCCCGATGCCGGCGCACTGGACCCGTTGCCGCCCCCGCCGCCGAAAAGAGTGCACGAGGCCAACGTGACGGCCAGGGCCACGGCGCCGACGGCCCGCATGCCGATCGCCAGGGATCGGGATCTTGCGGACTGGGGTCGAGCAGGCTTCATGCGGTTCTCCTTGGAGGCTAGGAACGAAAGCGAAGATGATCGTTGGAGCGGCCGGAACCGTCAAATAAGGCTGGAAGCCATGGACTCGATCGTCAGCAGCGGGGCCACGTTGGTTGTGGTGATCCGCGTGCGGGCCTTGTTGATGGCGTCCATTCGGGCAAGGGTCACTTCGGCGGTGGAACGGGAGGCGAAGTCTTCGAGTTCGCTTCTGAGTTCAACGTTGACGAGTTCCACTGCGTTCCCCATCTGGATGATCAGGACATCCCGGTAAAAGGACAACAGGTCCGTCAGGGTGCGGTCAAGGGAGTCGGTGACGGAACGCTTGGCGCGGCGCTTCTGGTCGTCCTCGAGCTGCTTGACCTGGCTCCGCATGGCTGGCGGCAGCGTGCCGCTTTCGGGCGCCCCGAGGGTGGCCAGAAGCGCCGTCTTCTCGGCGGCGTCGCGCTCGTCGTTGGAGCTGTTGGCTTCCTCGGTGGCGATCTTGACCAGTTTCTCGGCCATCATGACCGCCGCCGTGACGCCGCGAAGGGACAGCGGAAACCGCACCGTCTCGAGCCGGCGCTCCCGGGCCTCCGGGTCCCGGGCCAGGCGGCGGGCGATCCCGACGTGGCTCTGCGCCGCGCGGGCGGCGCGCTCGGCGACCGCCGGGTCCACGCCGTCGCGCTTCACCAGCAGTGCAGCGACGGCGGCAGCCGGCGGAAGCCGCAGCGCCACCGGCCGGCAGCGGGAGCGGATGGTCACCAGGACATCGGCGGGGGAGGGGGCGCAGAGCATCCAGACGGTGCGGGGCGTGGGTTCCTCGATGGCCTTGAGCAGCACGTTGGTGGTCCGCTCGGCCATCCGGTCCGCGTCCTCCACCACGATGATCCGCCACCGGCCCGACGAGGGCCGGTTCCCGGCGGTGGACACGAGCTCACGCGCCTCGTCGATGGTGATGGTGACCTTCTCCGTGCGCACGAACGAGACGTCGGAATGGGTTTCGCCGAGGATGGTCAGGCACGCCGGGCATTCGCCGCAGCCGCGCAGGCTGACGTCCTCCTGGTCGCAGTTCAGGGCCGCGGCGAACGCCTTCGCGGCGTTGGAACGGCCGGAGCCGGGCGGTCCGGTGAAAAGCCACGCGTGCGTGAGCCCTTCGTTCTGGGCTGCCTGGCGCAACTGGGCCACGACGGCGTCCTGGCCCTGGAGGTCGTCCCAGACCGTCATGCTGTGCTGCTTTGGGTGACGGCCAGCAGGGATTCGACGCGCTCGAGGATCCGGGCGGCGAGTTCGGCGACGGGCAGCCGGGCGGGCAGCACCAGATACGCCTCCGGCCGGGCCGAGGCGAGGTCCAGGAAGGCCGCCCGGATCTTGGCATGGAATTCGTCGGCCTCGGACTCGAGGCGGTCTTCGGCGGCCTCGCCGGCGGTGCGCCGCTGCCGGCCAACGGCGGGCTCGACGTCGAGGAGTACCGTCAGGTCCGGCTGCAGGTCCGATGTTGCCCACGCATTGATGTCCCGGACCGCCTGCGTTCCGAGGCCTCGGCCGGCGCCCTGGTACGCGACCGAGGAATCGATGTACCGGTCCGTGAGGACGATCTCGCCGCGTTCCAGGGCGGGGCGGATGACCTGGCTCGCGTGCGCGGCCCGGGACGCCGCGAAAATCAGGGCCTCTGTATGGGCATCGATGTGGCCGTGGCCGTGATCCAGCACGAGGGACCGCAGCTTCTCACCGATCGCCGTGCCGCCCGGTTCCCGGGTCCGCAGCACGGTAAAACCATCCGATTCCAGGGCTTTGGCGAGTTCAGCCGCCTGCGTGGACTTGCCGGCGCCGTCTCCGCCCTCGAAGGCAATAAACAGTCCGGGCAACAGGCCGGTCAACTTTCGGCCGGACGCTCCGGGGCTCTGGGTAGTCACCGTTCAAGAGTACCGACAATCACCGACACTCTAGTCTGCGTATAGTCTGCGGCGTAATGGCTTGGGTACCCTGCCGGGCGCCCACGTACCCTGTCCTCATGAGTCTTACTGAAGAACAGGCCGCCTCGCTTTCGCCGGATTCCCTGGTCGTCGCGGCAGGGCGCCCGCCGCGCACCCGCGACGAACCGGTCAACCCGCCGCTGGTGCTGTCCTCGACCTACTTCGGCACGGGACCGCTGGGCGACGGCGACCGCGGCTACGGCCGGTATTCCAACCCCACGTGGGACCCCTTTGAAGAGGCGCTGGGCCAGTTGGAGGGCGCGGAACTGCCGGGCCTGCTCTACGCCTCGGGACTCGCCGCCGTGAGTTCGGCCCTGTCCCTGGTGCCCGCCCAGGGCGTGCTCGTCATGCCGTCGCACAGCTATGCGGGGTCGGTCACCATGGCCACCGAACTGGCGGCCAAAGGGTTCCTCGAGCTGCGGACGGTGGACATCGCGGACACCGACGCTGTACTTGCGGCGCTTGCCCCGGCCGGCGGGCGCGCCGCCAGCATGCTCTGGCTGGAGAGCCCCACGAACCCCATGCTCGGCGTCGCGGACATGCGGGCCCTGACCGCCGCGGCGCACGAGGCCGGCGCCATCGTCGTCACGGACAACACCTTTTCCACGCCCCTGGTGCAGCAGCCCCTGAGCCTGGGCTCCGACATCGTGCTGCATTCGGTGACCAAGTACCTCTCCGGCCACTCCGACGTCGTACTCGGTGCCCTGGTGACGTCCGACGCCGGTCTCCGCGCCGCCCTGCTGCACCACCGCACCATCCACGGCGGAATCGCCGGACCATTCGAGGCGTGGCTGGCGCTGCGCGGGCTCCGCACCCTGGCGCTGCGGATCGAGCGTTCGCAGGCGTCGGCC